>Ga0208357_1000177_pt1 | contig 50860 bp, 53 predicted proteins | sample NGESurdeep092012_6_FD_184487 | JGI IMG/M metagenome (GOLD analysis project Ga0208357, IMG submission 184487) | Arctic peat soil microbial communities from Barrow, Alaska - NGEE Surface sample F52-2 deep-092012 (SPAdes) | ecosystem: Environmental > Terrestrial > Soil > Wetlands > Peat ...
GCGTCTGGCCCAGTGTTTCCCGGCACGCGCTCCTGCGGGGCCCAGCTCTGGCCGTCGAATGAGGAGAAGTAGAGCCCTTGGTCGGTTCCCTCACCCTTCCACATGGCATTAAGCCGATCGCCGAAGCCCCGATTCTCGTTGCGACGCCGGGATTGGTTGGAGCGCCGTGGCTCAGAACCAGGAGCTCTCCCGCACTTGCTTCATCGCTTCGCGTCGATTCGGCTTGTCCAAGCGGTCGAGGTAGAGAAGCCCGTCGAGATGATCGGTCTCGTGCTGCAGTGCCTGGGCAAGCACTCCGTCGCCTGCGACTTCGACGACGTTGCCGTCGAGGTCGGTTCCGCGTGCTCGCGCGTACGGGTAGCGCATCGTCGGAAACCACAGCCCGGGCACAGACAGGCATCCCTCGTCCATCGGTTCGGGCTCCCCACTCAACTCAACGAGCTCCGGATTCAGGAGATACCCGATTTCGCCGTCGACGTTGTAGCTGAACGCACGCAGGTTCACCCCGATCTGCGCGGCTGCGACACCGGCTCGGCCCGGAGGGCTCACGCTGTCGATCAAGTCGTCGACCAGGGCACGCACGCGATCGTCGATAGTGCCGACAGGATCGGAAACCGTCTTCAGGACAGGGTCGCCGAACAGTCGAATCTGGCGTTCGGTCACCGTGCCTCCTCTGCCGACGCTTGCTCAACCAGCGCTTCCTCGGCCTTCAACAGTGCGTTCTCAACGACCTCCGTCGCGGCAGGGTGCGGCCAGAACTGGCCCCGGGCGAGCCCTCGCACGCTGAGGCCTGCACTTGCGGCCTGGACCAGCGGCTGAATCAGAATGCTTGCCTCCGGCCCGATGATGTGCGCACCGAGGATCTTCGCGCTCGTACGATCGACAACGAGTTTGCAGAAGCTGGTCGTGTCTTCGAGTGCCCAGCCGTATGCGGTGGTGCGATATTCCTGGGCGACGGCGACGACATCCGCCCCCGACGCGCGAGCCTCCCGCTCTGTCGCACCGAAGTGCGACAGCTGCGGGTGGCTGAACACGGCCGCGGGAACCGGCCCGGGCAGCCCGCCGATCAGGTCGGCCGGGGAGGCCAGATTGTGCTGAACGAGCCGAGCCTCATGGTTCGCGACATGCTTGAGTTGCCACGGCGAGCTCACGTCACCGAGCGCGAAGATGCCGTCAACCGGCTGCCCATCGGCCAGCACACGCTGTTGCGCATCCACTACCAGGCGGCCGTCGGAGTGCAGATCGAACCCGACGGATGCGACGGCCAGCGTGTCGGTGTTCGGCACACGTCCGAGAGCGACGAGCACCCGCTCGGTTTCCAGCTGTGCACCGGAACTGGTGGTGACGCACAACCGGTCTCCCATTCGATCGATCGCCTCGACCGTCTCGCCAGTGCGCAGCGTCCAGCGTTCGCGCGCGAGTTCGGTGAAGCGGTCGGCGATGTCATCGTCCAGGTGGGTCAGCATCCGCTGTGAGCGGGTCACGACGGTGACATCGACGCCGAACGAACCGAAAACGTGAGCGAACTCGGCCGCGACCGCTCCCCCGCCGACGATTACCAGCGACTCCGGCAGCGAATCGATACGCATGATCGTGTCCGAATCGGTGATCGCGTCATCGGGATCGTACGCGGCCTTCAGCACTCGCGGACGAGACCCCGCGGCCACGACGATGCGCGGTGCGCGGATCCGCTCTCCGCTCGCGCTGATCAGCGTGTGTCGATCGTCGAATCCGAAGGTTTCCCTGAAGACGGTGACGTTCGGCGATTTCACGTCGCGGTACCGGAAGCCGGCGTGTGAGATCTTGTCGGTCTTCGCAAAAACGCGGTCACGGACGGCCGGCCAGTCGACGGGGTCGATCCCTGCGCTCACGCCGATGTTGTCGCCGTCTGCTGCATCGGTGATGACATCGGCGACGCGCACGAACATCTTGGTCGGAATGCAGCCGGCGTTCAGGCAGGTGCCGCCGAACCAGCGGCCGTCGTCAATCAGAGCGACCGACCAGTCGTCGAACTCGGGGCCGATCAGCGAGTTGCCGGATCCTGCCCCGATCACGATCAGGTCGAAGTCGCGCACAGCCTCTGCGGACTCCATCGTTGCCTCACAATTCCAGTGGCGTGACGACGACGAGAAGGTCGCCGGCGTCGACTTGTTGCGTTTTGGGGATGGCCAACCGTTCGATCACACCGGCGATCGGGGAGGTGATCGCGGCTTCCATTTTCATGGCCTCGATGGATGCGACGGGTTTACCGGCCAGGACGGTGTCACCGACGGCAACTTGGAGGGTGACAACACCGGAGAACGGGGCGGGCACGTGGCCGGGTTTGGCGGTGTCTGCTTTCTCTGCCGCTTTGGATTCGACGGCGATCGATCGATCGCGCACGAACACGGGCCGTAGCTGCCCGTTCAGGGTCGTCATCACTGTGCGCATGCCCTTGTCGTCGGCTTCACCGATGGCTTCAAGGCCGATGTACAGGCGCACACCCTTCTCGATCTCGATGACGTGTTCTGTGCCCGGGTTCAGCCCGTACAGATAGTCGACGGTGTCCACGACGGAGAGGTCGCCGAACAGTTCGCGGATCTGCTCGAACTGCCGTGTCGGTGCCGGGAACAACAACCGGTTCAGGGTCGTGCGGCGCAGCGCACTATCGCCGGCAAGGCCTGCGCGTTCCTCTGCCGAGATGTCGGTGACGCCGACCCGCACCGTTCTCCCGGCGAGGACCTTGCTGCGGAACGGCTCGGGCCAGCCGCCGGGCAGGTCGCCCAATTCTCCGGCCATGAACCCGACCACAGAGTCTGGCACGTCGTAGTTGCCCGGATTCTCAGCGAAGTCGGCCGGGTCGGCGTTGACAGCGGCCAAATACAGCGCCAGGTCGCCGACGACCTTCGAGGACGGTGTGACCTTCGGGATGCGACCCAGGATGCTGTTCGCCGCCGCGTACATGTCCTCGATCAACTCGAAGTTCTCCGCCAGCCCCAACGCTTTGGCCTGTTGACGCAGGTTGGAGAGCTGCCCGCCCGGGATCTCGTGCTTGTACACGCGACCGGTCGGGCCGGCAAGCCCGGACTCGAACGGCCGGTAGGCGGTGCGCACCGCCTCCCAATACGGTTCAAGATCGGTCACCGCAGAAAGCGACAGTCCGGTGTCGCGCTCGGTGTGTGCCAACGCTGCGACCAGGGCGGATGCCGACGGCTGGCTGGTCGTGCCTGCCATCGGGGCGGATGCCACATCCACCGCGTCGGCACCCGCCCGGGACGCCGCCAGCAGGGTCGCCAACTGTCCGCCGGCGGTGTCGTGGGTGTGCACGTGCACCGGCAGGTCGAACCGGTCCCGGAACGCGCCCACGAGTTTCTCGGCAGCCATCGGCCGTAACAGGCCGGCCATGTCCTTGATCGCCAGAATGTGCGCCCCCGCATCCACGATCTGCTCCGCCAGGCCCAGATAGTAGTCCAGCGTGTACAAGTCTTCCGCTGGGTCGGTGAGGTCACCGGTGTAACACACGGCGACCTCCGCCACCGCTGTGCCGGTGGACAGGACCGCGTCGATCGCCGGCCGCATCTGATCCACATCGTTCAACGCGTCGAAGATGCGGAAGATATCCACACCGGTGGTGGCCGCCTCGGTCACGAACGCATCCGTCACCGCCGTCGGATACGGCGTGTAACCGACCGTGTTGCGCCCGCGCAACAGCATCTGGATCGCAACATTCGGCAGACCCTCACGCAGAGACGCCAACCGCGCCCACGGGTCCTCGCCGAGGAACCGGAGCGCGACGTCGTACGTCGCACCGCCCCACGCCTCGACCGACAACAGTTGCGGTGTCAGCCGGGCCACGTACGGGGCAACCGCCAACAGGTCTTTCGTGCGCACCCGGGTCGCCAACAATGACTGGTGCGCATCCCTGAACGTGGTCTCCGTGACCGCCAACGCGGTCTGCGCGCGCAACGCCGACGCGAACCCGGCCGGGCCCAACTCCAACAACCGCTGCCTGGAACCGGCCGGCGCCGGAAGCGCCAGGTCCACCACCGGTAGCTTCGCCACAGGCTCGGTCATGATCGGCCGAGCCCCGTTCGGCTGATTCACCGTCACATCCGCCAGCCATGCCAGAACCTTCGTACCGCGGTCCTTGGAGACCCGGCCACGCAACAACTGCGGACGCTCCTCGATGAACGACGTCGACAGATCGCCCGCGATGAACGAGGGATCCTCCAACACCGCCTGCAGGAACGAAATGTTCGTCGACACCCCACGGATGCGGAACTCCGCCAACCCCCGCCGCGCCCGCGCCACCGCGGCCGGGAAGTCCCGGCCACGGCAGGTCATCTTCGCCAACATCGAATCAAAATGGGCGCTGATCTGCGCCCCAGGGTTGATCGTGCCTCCGTCCAAGCGGATGCCCGCCCCACCTGGCGAACGATACGTCGTGATCTTGCCGGTGTCCGGCCGGAAACCGGCGGTCGGGTCCTCCGTCGTGATCCGACACTGCAACGCGGCCCCCCGCAAGTGCACGCTCTCCTGACTCAACCCCAAATCGGCCAGGGTCGACCCGGAAGCGATCAACATCTGCGACTGCACCAAATCCACGTCAGTGACCTCTTCCGTCACCGTGTGCTCGACCTGAATCCGCGGGTTCATCTCGATGAACACATGCTGACCGGCGCGCTCCCCCACCGTATCGACGAGGAACTCCACCGTGCCCGCGTTGACATACCCGATTGAGCGCGCGAATGCCACAGCGTCCCGATACAGCGACTGCCGGATCTGATCAGACAGATTCGGTGCCGGCGCGATCTCCACAACCTTCTGATGCCGACGCTGCACAGAACAATCACGCTCGAACAGGTGGATGGTGTTGCCTTCATCGTCGGCGAGGATCTGCACCTCGATATGCCGCGGACGCAACACCGCCTGCTCCAAGAACATCGTCGGATCCCCGAACGCACTGTCCGCCTCGCGCATCGCCTCGGCCAACGCACCACGCAGATCGGCCTTCGAGTTCACCCGCCGCATCCCACGCCCGCCACCTCCTGCGACCGCCTTCGCAAAGATCGGGAACCCGATCCCATCAGCCTGCGCGATCAACTCGTCAATGTCACGCGACGGCGGGCTCGAGGCCAGCACCGGAACCCCCGCCGCCACAGCATGCTCCTTCGCCGTGACCTTGTTGCCCGCCATCTCCAACACGTGCGCGCCCGGACCGATGAACGTGATCCCGGCCGCGCGAGCCGCCTCAGCCAACTCCGGATTCTCCGACAGGAACCCATACCCGGGATAGATCGCATCCGCGCCAGACTCCCGCGCCACCCGAATGATCTCGGCCACATCCAAATAGGCACGAACCGGATGCCCCGGCTCACCGATCTGATACGCCTCGTCCGCCTTCAACCGGTGTAGCGAGCTCCGGTCCTCGTACGGGAAAACGGCTACGGTCGCCGCCCCCAACTCGTACGCGGCCCGAAACGCGCGAATGGCGATTTCACCACGATTGGCAACGAGAATCTTACGGAACATGAAGACCTTTCGGGCAGGGTGCAAGGCACACAGGCAACGGTTAGGTTCTCTAAGACTAGTGAAGGTAACGTAGGTGCTTGTGCATGTACTCAGCGTCAGTTCCCTCAAAGGCGGTGTCGGAAAGACAACCGTGACGCTCGGGCTCGCCTCGGCCGCGTTCGCGAAGGGATTGCGAACTCTGGTCGTCGACCTCGACCCTCAATCCGACGTTTCGACAGGGATGGACATCTCCGTCGCCGGGCACCTCAACGTGGCCGACGTGTTGGCATCGCCGAAGGAGAAGATTGTGCGCGCCGCGATCGCACCGAGCGGATGGACAAAGGGCCGCTCCGGCACGATCGACGTCATGATCGGCAGCCCGTCGGCCATCAACTTCGACGGCCCGCACCCGAGCATCCGTGACATTTGGAAGCTCGAGGAGGCTCTGGCGACCGTCGAGGCGGACTACGACCTGGTGCTGATCGACTGTGCGCCGTCACTCAACGCACTCACCCGTACTGCCTGGGCTGCCAGCGACCGAGTCACGGTTGTCACCGAACCGGGCCTGTTCTCTGTTGCCGCCGCCGACCGCGCACTCCGCGCCATCGAGGAGATCCGCCGCGGGCTCTCCCCTCGGTTGCAGCCACTCGGCATCATCGTGAACCGTGCTCGCGTGCAATCGTTGGAGCACCAGTTCCGCATCAAGGAGCTGCGCGACATGTTCGGCCCGCTCGTCCTGAGCCCGCAACTGCCGGAACGCACGTCGCTGCAGCAGGCACAGGGCGCGGCAAAACCGCTGCACATCTGGCCCGGCGAGAGCGCCCAGGAGATGGCGCACAATTTCGACGTGCTGCTTGAGCGTGTGCTCCGCACCGCACGGATCGGCGAATTCGCCGACAGCCCGGAGCCGGTCTAGAAGCTCTCGGTGGTCGAGTAACCCGCGAGCTTGCGGTCCCTGAGCGGAGTCGAAGGGCGAGCGGCCGTATCGAGACCACCAACACGGCGCTACTCGACCACAAAGGTCAGGAGATCTTGCGTACGGTGCGCCGCGCAGCGAGTTCATCGTGCGGGTCAACGACCTGCGTGTCCAACTCCACAAGACTGGTCTCGACCTCGCGAAGCACCTTGCCCACGGCAATGCCGAACACGCCTTGACCGCGGCTGACCAGGTCGATCACTTCGTCGTTGGAGGTGCAGAGATACACGCTCGCGCCGTCGCTCATCAGCGTCGTCTGAGCGAGATCGTTGACACCGGACTCACGCAATTGGTTGACGGCGGTGCGGATCTGCTGCAGCGAGATTCCCGTGTCGAGCAGTCGCTTGACGAGCTTCAGCACCAAGATGTCGCGGAAGCCGTACAACCGCTGCGATCCGGAGCCTGCAGCCCCGCGAACCGTCGGTTCAACCAGACCCGTACGTGCCCAGTAGTCGAGCTGTCGATAGCTGATACCGGTGGCGCGAGCGGCAACGGCGCCGCGATAGCCGCTGGTGTCGTCCATTTCCGGCATACCGTCGGTGAACAGCAGTCCCTGATCGTAGCGAGAGCCCTCGTTCGGACTGAGTTCACTCATTCGCTTGCCTCTCACCCCGGGTACCGCTACGCCGATCCAATCGCGTTGACTCCACGGTACCCATGCGCACGATGCCCGGCAATGACATTCGGCAGATCACATTTGGCGTGTCGTAGCAGCTCACGGAACGAGCCGTCCGAGAGCCGACCGAATGAGGCTCGAGCGCACGACTTCCAACTGCCCCGCGATTTCACGTGCAAGCTCGGCCGCCTGCGCGCGGCTGGAGGCGTCTTTGCGCCGAGCGATCGGCATCAGCGCACTCTCGATCAAGCCGAGCTCGCGTTCGGCCGCGGCCCGAAATCCGCGCAGGTGCCGCGGTTCGATCCCGCAGCGTTGCAGCTCCACCATGGCGCGCAGCACTCCAAGCGCATCCTCACCGTAGATCTCGGCCGGGACGATCAACGCGGCGGAGATCGCATCCTGCAACAGCATCGGCGTCGCGCCCGCCTCGCGCACAAGGTCGTCGCGCTTGAAGCGGCGGCCCGTTGACAGCATCGACGGCACACGCGGCTTACCCGAGCCGGGCAGGATCGGGGCGAGCCCGGCATCCAGATCGGAGAGGTACGTCTTGATGACCTTGAGGGGCAGGTAATGGTCGCGCTGCATCGTCAGAATGACGCGAAGCCGTTCCAGGTCGTCTGCACAGAATTTGCGGTAGCCGGACGGCGTGCGCGCTGGCGCCACCAGCCCGCGCTCTTCGAGGAACCGAAGCTTCGATGGAGTCAGATCCGCGAACTCGGGGGTGAGTCGCGCAAGCACCTGGCCAATACTCAGAAGCGCCGCAGGCCCGGCAGTGCGAGCCTCGGCGGATTGACGCGACACTATTTCGACGCCGCAGCGCCCAGATCAGCGCGAGAGGAATAGAAGGTCAGGCGGAACTTACCTACCTGCACTTCTGTGCCATCGGTGAGCAGTGCGCTCTCGATCCGCACACCGTCGAAGTACGTCCCGTTCAGCGAGCCGAGATCTCTGACCTCGAATGCGCTGCCGTGTCGAGTGAACTCGGCGTGACGCCGAGACACCGTGACGTCGTCGAGGAAGATATCGGCATCCGGATGTCGCCCCGCCATCGTCGTGTCGGCGTCGAGCAAAAATCGTGCACCGGCGTTCGGCCCCCTCCGCACGACCAGTAACGCCGATCCGGAGGGCAGCGCCGCTATCGCGTCCTGCTCCTCCTGTGTGATTCCGGCGCCATCGACGTTCATCGCCGAAGCGAATTCCTCACCGAAGCGCGCGGTTGTGTCCTCATTCCCCCGGGACGAATCGCGCAGGGGGTTGGTCTCCTCAGTCACTGTCAACCTCCTTGGCCTCAAGCGTATCGGATCGAGAGGCCCGCGTCGCCGACGAAGTGCGAACGACACGCGCGGTCTCGATGATGTACACGACACCCGCCCACCAATACAGGAACGCCCCCCACAGGGCCAGCGCCCAGCCCAGCGGCGCAGATACCGGGTTCAGCACCGGGAACGCCTCACCGAGCAGCAGCAGCGGGAGCGCGAACAGCAGACAGAAGGTGGCCACTTTTCCCAGCCGATGCACGGGAAGGGGGCCATAACCGAAATTCGCGAGAATGATCCCGAGCACGGTCAGCATCACGTCACGGGACACGACGGCGGCGACCAGCCACCACGGAATGAGTTCACGCCAGGCGAGGCCGATCAACGCGGCGAAGATGTACAGTCGATCGGCGGCAGGATCCAGCAGTTGCCCCAACCGCGACACCTGATTCAGCTTGCGTGCAAGGAAGCCGTCGAAGAAATCGGTGGCGCTGGCAACCACCAGCGTGACGAGCGCGAGTAGGTCCTGGCCGACCACGATCAACACGATGAAAACAGGCACGAGGGCGAGCCTGAAGAAGCTGAGAATATTGGGCACAGTCAGCACACGCGAACTGACCGTTCCGGTGTCTGCCACGGTGACCGATTCTAGCGGCCGGAACGCCACCGCGGGGGCAGGAAATCGCCCAAGAAGATCGCGGAGCAAAATCGCGTCGGAATACAATGCGGCTGTGGGAGCCCTGATCATTTGCCTGTGGATCGTGGCGGCGGCATGCCTCGCTACCTGGATCCTGTCCGTGCTGACGCATGAACACTCCTGGGTCGACCGGATCTGGTCGATCATGCCGGTCGTGTACATCTGGGTCTTCGCGGTCGCAGGAGGCTGGGCCAACCCACGACTGGTGCTGCTCGCCTGCCTGGTCACGCTGTGGGGTATACGGCTCACCTTCAACTTCGCGCGGAAGGGCGGCTACGCGCCGGGCGGAGAGGATTACCGTTGGGTGGCGTTACGGTCACGGATGACGCGCGGTCAGTTCGCTGTTTTCAATCTCTTCTTCATCTCGATCTTTCAAAACGTGGTCATCTTCGCCATCACGCTTCCTGCACTCACTGTTTTGCTCCATCCCGGGCCGCTGAATGTGCTGGATGTCGTTGCCGCGGTGGTCTTCCTCGGACTCTTGACCGGTGAGACGGTCGCCGACCAGCAGCAATGGAACTTTCAGAACTGGAAGGCCGCCGAGACTGCGGCCAGGCGCACGCCGAGCCCGCGGTTTCTGCAACGCGGCCTGTTCCGTTACTCGCGGCATCCGAATTTCTTCTTCGAGATCACCCAGTGGTGGGTCGTCTTCGCGTTCGGCGCGATCGCGGCCGGCTCCGTGCTGCAGTGGACCGTCGTCGGCGCCGTGCTGCTGGCCGGCGTGTTCGGCGGGTCCACGACGTTCACCGAGCGGATCTCGCGGGCACGCTATCCGGAGTACGTCGATTACCAGCACAGCACGTCGGCGGTCATTCCGTGGTTCGTGACGCGCCGCGGCTGACCGGGCCGCCTTCGGGGCTACGGTGGAGGCATGTCGTGCATTAGATTCAACACGCCTGCCCAGCGTGAGGCGATGCGTAGATACGCACCGACGATGCTGACTCGACAAGAGGCGGCCGCCCTGCATCCGTCGCCGCCGGTGACGGAGAGCAAGATCCGGCGGTTGCGATTGCTCGCCACGAACCAGAACCCCAAGATCAGGGAAAGCGTGGCCAGCAGCTACAACACGCCGATGGACCTTCTCGACGTGCTGGCGAAGGACTCGGACGCTGGCGTGCGGTCGTGCGTCGCCCGCAACGAGACCACGCCGTGCGACATTCTGCGGTCGCTCGCCACGGACCCCTCCGACATCGTACGCAGTTGGGTCGCCGTCAACTACTACGTACCGGAGGACGCCATGGAGCGCCTCGCTACAGACTCCAACGCCACCGTGCGCAGCCTGGTGAACTGGAAGGCCGGGCTGGCCCGCGATGCGCTCGAGCAGGAGTCGCGCGTCGAGAACGCGCAGTCACGCGTCGAGAACGCGTAGGATTTCGGCCCGTAGCCCCGGCCAGGCCGCTTCAAAGCCCGGATGCAGCGGCAGTTCAGAGACGTCATCGACACCCACCCAGCGAAGCTCCAGGCTCTCCGCGTCACCGATGACCGGCTCGAATTCACGAACGGTGCGCGCCACGACCGTGGTATAGCTCCACCAGCCCAGGTCGAGAACCGACGTGAACAGAACCCGGATGGCGTCGCTCGGCACACCCGCTTCTTCCTCGGCTTCGCGCAGCGCCCCGTCCACAGCGGACTCGCCCTCATGCCGAGCGCCGCCGGGAAGTCCCCAGGTGCCGCCGAAGTGCGACCACTCAGCCCTGTGCTGCAGCAGCACCGCGTGCTGCTCACTCAGTGCCAAGAGCCCTGCTGCGCCGAACGTGCCCCAGAAGCGTCGCCCGTCGGGGCCGGATACCCAGGCGTCACCGCTGCCGCGCGGTCGCCGAGGCAGATCAGGTGTGCTCACGCATCCAAGCATTTCACGTTCGTCGCAGTTCACGTTCGTCGTAGAGTCGATCCATGGCAGAGGCCGCATCCACGCGTGTTGACAGCTGGTGCTGGGGCATCCGGTTGTTCAAAACACGCTCATTGGCGACCACGGCCTGCCGTGCCGGACACGTCAAGGTCAACGGTGAGAGGGCCAAAGCGGCGCAGTCGGTGCGCATCGGCGACGAGGTCAGGGTGCGCAGTGCAGGATTTGACCGGATCGTCGTCGTGAAGCGCATCGTCTTCAAGCGGGTGGGAGCATCCGTTGCCGCAGAATGTTTCACCGACCTGACCCCTCCGCCGACTTCGCGCGAATCCAGTGCGACGCCGCCGACGCGCGAGCGGGGTGCCGGGCGCCCGACCAAGCGGGAGCGTCGAGAGTTCGAGCGGCTGCGCGGACGCTGAGCGCGATCGGCGAAACCGTGGCAACACGCGGGACTCTCAGTTTGACCCCTTATGCTCGGAATATCTGAGCGGGCGTGCCCGCTGGACGCCTCGGCTGGGAAGTCGAATCAGACCCCCCGAACGAGGATCCATGGCTATGACAGCCCATTCCGGAGAGATCCGGTCCACCAAGCCGCGCCGTACGGACGGCACGACGGTCACGAGCACGTACAGTGCGCTGTTGCAGACTGTGAAAGATGCCGGCCTGTTGCGTCGCCGCCGCGGCTTCTACATCACCGTTTTCGCATTGCTCGTGCTGGCCGCGGCCGGCGCCGGCGCTGGTTTCGTGTTGTTGGGCAATTCCTGGTTCCAATTGTTGATTGCAGGAGCGCTCGGGCTCATCCTGACGCAGTTCGCTTTTCTCGCCCACGAGGCATCGCACCGGCAGGTTTTCGCCTCCGGGCCGGCGAATGACAAGGCCGGACGCATCCTGGCCAACGGTTTCGTCGGCATCAGCTACTCCTGGTGGATGACCAAGCACACGCGACACCACGCCAACCCGAACACCGTGGGCAAAGACCCCGACATCGAGGTCGACACGATCTCGTTCATTGAAGAGGACGCGGCCAAGCGCACCGGAATCATGGCGCTGATCACGCGGAAGCAGGGCTACCTGTTCTTCCCGCTGCTGATGCTCGAGGGTTTGAACCTGCACATCATATCCGTGCGCTCGCTGTTCGAGGACGGCCCGGCGCGCGGTCGCAGCCTTGAATTGACCTTGATCGGTCTGCGGCTTGCGCTCTATGTCGCCGTCATCTTCTGGTTCTTGCCGCTCGGTATGGCCTTCGCGTTCATTGGCCTGCAACTGGCCGTGTTCGGCGTCTACATGGGTGCGACCTTCGCACCGAACCACAAGGGCATGCCGATCATCCCCGCTGGCAGCAAAGTCGACTTTCTGACCAAACAGGTGCTCACATCGCGCAACATCAGCGGCGGCTACCCGATGAGCCTCGCGATGGGGGGCCTCAACTACCAGATCGAGCACCACCTGTTCCCGAGCATGCCGCGGCCCAGCCTCGCTCGCGCTCGCATCATCGTGCGGGAGCACTGCTCGCAAATGGGTGTGGAGTACACCGAGACCACGCTGATGCGTTCCTACGGAATCGTAGTCCAATACCTCAACCGCGTGGGTCTGGCTGCTCGAGACCCGTTCGACTGCCCGATGGTCAACCAGTTCCGCAGGCCGTAACAGCTCGTCGCATCCGTTCGGATGCGTTGCGCGCGACCGCCAAGAATTCCGCGGATCCGCGCAACTCGTATTCGACGCCTTCTGGAATCCAGGCGAGCGCCGAGAGCATGACCGCCATCGAATCTCCGCCGATCGGCCAGCGCGTCGACGAAGCATCGATGGCGACGGCTTCCGTTGCCCACGATCCGAGGTCTTCGCGCAAGGTTTCGACCGGGATCCGAAGGATCACCTCTCCCATGTACCTGCGGTGTCCGCCGGCAACCGCAGTTGCCACGAACGCGGCGGCGTCTTCTGCAGGGAGCGGGCGCGGCGCGAATCGCACACGCGTGCCGAAGAACCGGTTGATTCGATCGACTCGGAAGGTTCGCCAGTCCTCCCTCTGGAGATCCCAGCAGACGAGGAACCAGCGGCGCCCCGATGCAACGAGACTGAATGGTTCGACCGTTCGATCCGTTGCCGCGCCATCGGCGGCGACATAGTGAAAACGAATGCGCTCCGTGTCGCGGCATGCCAGCGCAAGCTGCCCAAGCAACGCGGGAGCGACAAGGTCTCCCCCGGGTGCTTGCTGGCTGACGAAAGCTCCGAGTGCGTTCACTCGCTCTCGTAAAGCGGATGGCAGCACCTGTTCGAATTTCGCCAGTGCGCTCTGCGCTGTCTGTTCTCCGTCGACCAGCCCCAACGTCGCAGCAACACGCAAGCCGATTGCCATCGTGACAGCCTCTTCATCGCCCAGGAGCAACGGCGGCAACCGGGCTCCGGCCTCGAGTCGATAGCCTCCAGCGGCCCCCCTGGCGGCCTCGATGCGATAGCCCAGCTCGCGTAGCCGCTCGATGTCACGCCGAAGCGTGCGCGCTGTCACCCCCAACCGGTCCGCAAGTTCCGTGCCGGGCCACTGTCGATGTGTCTGTAGCAGGCTGAGCAGTTCGAGTGCTCGAGAGGTCGTTTCTGCCATACCCTCAGTCTTATCGCTATTAGGACGTTATTTGACCTATTTTGCATCTATTGTCGTGACCATGAACAACGAACAGAACATGAACTGGAAAATCGAACTTGTCGCGATACCGGTGACAGACGTGGATCGAGCCAAGGCGTTCTATGTCGATCAGGTCGGTTTCCACGACGATTTCGACCAAGTCGTCAGCGAAAGTATTCGTTTCGTGCAGCTGACTCCGCCCGGATCCGCATGCTCGATCTGTTTCGGCATCGGGATTACCGAAATGGCGCCAGGATCGCAAAAGGGTGTACAGATCGTCGTCCCGAACGCTGACGACGCCCGGCAACACTTGGTGGACAATGGCGTCGCCGCCAGCGAAGTCGACGAACAGTCCTGGGGCCGATTCGTCTACTTCGCCGATCCGGATGGCAACACCTGGTCGCTTCAGGAACTCCCTAAGCGAAACTAAAGCGCCAGCGGTCAACTTCTCACTGACGGGTCAGACCGCGCTGCTGCAGGAATCCGCCCGCGCGAGCAGTTGCATCCGCTCGCGTTCGTTGCGGGTAAGCGCGGCTGCCCGCTCGAATTCGCGTCGTGCTTCGCTCGTTCGGCCGAGCTTGACCAGCAGATCGGCTCGTGCGCTGGGCAGCAGGTGATAGCCGAGCAGTTCGCCGCGCGCCGCCAGCTCATCGATCAGCGCGAGCCCGGCCTGCGGGCCGTACGCCATCGAAACGGCTACGGCGCGGTTCAATTCGACCACGGGCGAGGGCAGCACCTGTGCGAGCGCGTCATACACGGCGGCAATGGACTGCCAATCGGTGTCGGATGCCCGTGCCGCCCTGGCATGGCACGCCGCGATCTCGGCCTGGAGTGCGTATGGGCCAAGCGCGCCGCCACGCTGCTCGGCACGCGCCAGTGCGGCGAGCCCATTGGTGATGAGGAGTCGATCCCAGCGCGAGCGGTCCTGCTCCAACAGCAGCACAGGCTCGCCGTTTGATGCGGTGCGAGCGCCCAGCCGAGACGCCTGCAACTCCATCAGCGCCAACAGGCCGTAGACTTCGGCCTCGGCCGGAATCAGCTCGGCCAGCACGCGCCCCAGCCGCATCGCCTCCTGGCATAGCTCCGGCCGCACCAGATCGTCACCAGCAGTCGCCGAGTAGCCCTCGTTGAAAATCAGATAGACGACCTCGAGCACGGATCCGAGCCGAGCCGCGAATTCGTCGTAACCGGGTACCTCGAACGGCACGTGTGCGGCAGAAAGCGTCTTCTTCGCACGCACCACGCGCTGGGCGATCGTCGTCGTCGACACGAGATAGGCACGCGCTATCTCTTCGGTCGTCAGCCCGCCAATCAGTCTCAACGTGAGCGCGACGCGTGCCGGAGCGCTCAAGACTGGGTGGCACGATACGAATACCAGGCGGAGCACGTCGTCGTTGATTGTTTCGTCCAACTCGATAAGTTCCGGCCGTCCGAGCGCCAAGTCGGGATCGTACATGTCAGCAATCTGCGCGTATTTGGCATCTCGTCGTTCGAGCCTTCGCCAGCGGTCGATCGCCCGCCGTTTCGCCGTTGCCGTCAGCCACGCGCCGGTGTTGCGCGGAATGCCGGAGACAGGCCACTTCTCGAGGGCTTCGACCAGTGCGTCTCCCGCACACTCTTCCGCGAGCGAGAGGTCACCGGTCATCCGCACGAGGGTGGCGATGATCCGCGCAGACTCGATCCGCCAGACAGCGTCGACCGCCCGAGCGACCTGCTCGCGCGCGGTCACGGTGGCCGTGGGTCCTGTCACGCCGTGCGTGATTCCCCGTGTTCCTCGCGCCACTGTACTTCCTTCTGCACGAACTCGTTCTCCTGATCGAATTCCGAGACGTCATAGACCTGACGCACCTCGATCCTGCCTGAACGCAGCGGAACCCGCCGGGCGCGCTCAACGGCTTCCTCCAGCGATCCGGCCTGCAGAATCCAGAATCCGGCAATCAGCTCTTTGGTTTCGGCGAACGGCCCATCCGTCACCGCGCGCGTCTCGCCGTCGAAGTCGACGCGCGCACCGGTCGAACTCGAGTGCAGGCCTTCTCCTGCCAGCAGCACGCCATCATTGATGAGTTCCTCGTTATAGCGCCCCATGGCGGCGATGTCTTCGTTGCTCGGCGCCTGGCCCGACTCCGTCGCCTCGTCGGCCTTGAGCAAAAGCATGAACTTCATCGTGGTTCTCCTTCGTGAATTGGTCGGCACGCTGTGCCCCTTGCAGACACGTCGAACAAGCCCGGCCGAATTCGACACGGCCGCAGAACAAGCCTGACAGGTCATCCAGGAATGTGCGAGGGAATATCCGGAAGCCTCGCACCGCTGCACCCAGTGTGAAGCGCATCGGATTTCTCTCGTTCGGCCACTGGCAATCCGTCCCAGGGTCGCGAACGCTCACCGCCTCAGACGCGCTACGGCAGAGCATCGAATTGGCGGTCGCCGCCGAGGAGGTGGGCGCTGACGGGGCGTACTTCCGAGTACACCACTTCGCCCCGCAACTGGCCTCTCCGTTTGCACTTCTGGCCGCGATCGGGGCACGAACCAGCACCATCGAAATCGGCACGGCCGTGATCGACATGCGCTATGAGAACCCGTTTTACATGGCGGAGGATGCCGCAGCCGCGGATCTGATCTCCGCCGGCCGACTGCAATTGGGCATCAGCAGAGGATCACCGGAGCCGGCGCTGGCCGGCTACGAATCGTTCGGCCATGTTCCGGCCGAGGGAGAGAGCGACGCGGACCTGGCGCGGCGTCACACTGAACTCTTCCGCGCTGCGATTGGCGGCGCAGGCGTCGCGATGTCGAATCCGCAGATGACCGGCTCGAGTCAACCGCTAGCGATCGAGCCGCGCTCCCCAGGCCTCCCCGAGCGCATCTGGTGGGGCGCCGGCAGCCGCGCAACCGCAGTGTGGACGGCCCAGCAGGGCATGAACCTGATGAGTTCGACACTTCTGACCGAGGACACCGGCGTGCCGTTCGACGAGCTTCAGGCCGAGCAGATCGCCATGTTCCACACAGCATGGAAAGAAGCAGTGCACGAGCGCGAGCCGCGCGTTTCGGTGAGTCGCAGCATCCTGCCGATCATCGACGAGGAGACGAACCACTACTTTGGTCTGCGTGCGCAGGCGGACGCCCACGACCAGGTCGGCTATCTCGACGGCGGATTGGCCCGGTTCGGGCGAAGTTTCATCGGCGAACCTGATCAGCTCGCCGCAGAACTCAAAGCGGATGCCGCGGTGCAAGCCGCGGACACCATCCTCGTCACCGTGCCGAATCAGCTCGGCGTCGACTTCAACGCCCGCATCCTCGAATCGATCGTGCGGGACATCCTGCCAGCGCTGTGAGGCCTAACTGAGCGTGGCGAAGTAGGTCAGAACGTCGTCGAGTGACCCGGCGGTCATTCGCGAAATGCCGTGGCCATGGCCGAGACGGAGCACGTCGAAACTCGTCTCGTCGATACGCTCGGCGAATCCAAGCACGCTGCCCGCCTCGCCGAACGGGATCGTGATGTCGCTGACTCGCCACTCCGATCCAGAAATGGGAACGAGTCGGATCGTACCGCGCTCGAGGGTCGTGACCCGCCGCGCAGTCGCGTGGGGCTGAACCGGCTGGCGGTGGGTGACCTGCCGTGACTGCGTGTGAAGAGACATCCGTGAACCTCCCGAATCGCGCTGTATAACAAGTGTCGCGCCGCAAGATTAACGGGAGTTTTCCGGCGCATAACGATTCGGTGCGAATTGGCTGAGCAGCCCGGCCGCGCCGTCAGGTGAGGTGATCGAAGTCGCCCCGAACCCAGGCCGCGTACCGCTCCGCCGAACGGCGGATCACGGCGTGCGCATCCGAATCCACGACACCGCCGAAATTGCCGTACAGGCGGTCAAACGGGAGCTCGATGCTCGTCCGTGCGACCCGCTCCACGACCGCGGCCGATAACGGCAACATGTTCGGGTAGCTGCGCAGGAACGATACAGACGTGCCGTTCGGGCTCGGGAAGATGCTGTCTCCTGTGAGCAGCACACCGAGACCGTCGGCCCCTGCAGGCCACAGTGCGACAGCGCTCCCCGGGAAGTGCCCACCGACCGTGCGCAGAAGCACGTCGGGCAGAACCTGCAGGTCGCCGCGCCAACTGCGGATGCACGCATCCTCCCGCTGTACCCAGCTGCGATCCTGTTCCGCAACGTAGACCGGCACGTCGCCGAGCAGGCGCGACCACTGCACCTGCGCGCCGTACATATGCGGGTGGCTGGCCACGATCGCTGCGACCTCACCGAGTTCGAGCACCTGCTCGGCCGCCCGTTCATCGACGAAGCCGATCGGGTCCCAAAGGAGATTGCCATTTGAGGTACGGATCAGCAGCGAGCGCTGCCCGATTCCGACGGACGGGCGCGAGACGATTCCGAACAGGTCAGGTTCGACCGGGGTGATCTCAATACTGTGACCGTCAGAACTGAGCGCGTCCAACGCCCGCCAGGCCTGGCCACCGCGCGGCACATACTGCCGTTCGTCGAGGCAGATCGCGCAGCCCTGCGGGGGCTGTTCTGTCTCAGGATGCTCGACACCGCACGCCGCACACACCCACACCGTCATCGTCTACCCCACATCGTCTGCTCCACATCGTCTGCTCGACTTCGCCTGCCGAGCCCGCCACCAGTATCCCCCGCACCACCCTCGCCTGTCGCGGGTCAATGAGATGATAGCCAGCATGGTTTCCGCACTCGTCGATTCTCCCCTGGTCGGGCGCGACCGCGACCTCCAGTCAGCACGCCAAACCCTCGCGGATGCCGCAACCGATTCGATGCGGACGCTTCTGGTCGCCGGCGAGGCAGGCATCGGCAAGACGCGCTTGGTCGCAGAATTCCTCGGGCAACTTCCTCCCGACACTGTTGTCGTGCGCGGGCAGTGCGTCGACTTCGATCGAGACGCGCCGCCCTATGCGCCGCTCATCACAATGTTGCGGCAGCATCTGCGGGCGGCGGGCACCGACGCGTTCCTCGAAGCAGCGGGCCCCACTCGCTCGGCACTGAGGGCATTGCTACCCGAACTCGACGCCGAGTCGCCCGGCGACCTGCCCACCGAAGACCCGACGGGCGACGGCCGCGGGCGACTGTACGCGGCCATTGCGGCCGTGCTCGAAAGCGCGGCACGGACAAACCCGTTGGTGCTCGTCGTCGAAGATCTGCACTGGGCGGATCGAGCGACACTCGGTGTACTGCGATTTCTGCTGAAGGCGGTCGACATCCGTGGCCTGTTGATCGTTCTGACCTTCCGCACAGACGAATTGGCGCCGGGTCATGCGCTGCGCCTCTGGCTTCCCGAACTCGAGCGAAGCCCTCGGGTCGTGCGTATCGACCTCGCGAGGCTGACTCGCGCGCAGGTGAAGCGGATGGCGCTGGCCGTGTGGGACGAGCCGGTCACCCGCGCCGAAATCGACACTGTGTATGAGCGGTCGGACGGGGTGCCGTTCTTTGTGGAGGAACTCGTCTGCGCTGGTCAGAACAACGCGGGACAGAGCAACGCAGGACAGAACAACGCAGGACAGAAAAACACTGGACAGAACAGTGGCGACCAGAACGGTGGCGACCAGCACACCGCGGACCGGGCGGCGTTCCCCGGAACGCTCCGCGGTATCCTGCTCGCCCGCTACGACGCACTGGATGACACGACGCAGCGGCTTCTGCGTGTCATCGCGGCCGGTGGCCAGCGAGTCGAACACGAGCTCTTTCTCCGCGTCACGAGCGATGACGAGTTCGACATCGACACAGCGGCGCGGAAGGCCGTGAGCGCAGACATCCTCGTCGTCGACGACACTGCATACGCCTTTCGGCACGCGCTGATGAGGGAAGCGATCCATACGCAGCTGCTCCCCGGGGAACGCGTGCGGGTGCACACGCGTTATGCACAGGCATTGAGCGAGAGCCAGCCGAGCGCATCCGTCGATGCCGGTCAGATTGCCTACCATTGGATGGCCGCCCACAACCTGCGCAACGCCTTTACGGCCTCGCTGAGCGCCATGGAACAGGCGAGAAGCTCCTTCGCCACGGAACGCGCGGCACGCCTGGGCGAGAGGGCGATCGAACTGTGGGATAGCGTTTCCGATGCCGCGGAACTCGCCGGACGCAGCCGGGTGACGTTGCTGTCAGAGACCGCGTACATTCTGCGCAATGCCGGCGAGAGTGAGCGGGCTCTGGCTCTGATCGACGAGGCGCTCGCCGACACGAGTCTGATCGATGCCGCACAGCACGCGACCATGTTGCGCAACAAGGCATCCTTTCTCGCCAACCTCGGTCGCAGCGGATCGATTGAACTTTTGCGCGAGGCACTCATGCTGCTGGACAGCGAATCCCCGACGGTGCTGCGAGCCAATGTGCTCGGCGAGCTGGCCGCGCGGTTGATGCTCGCCGCGCGCTTCGAGGAAGCTATCGAGACGGCCGACCACGCATATGCCGAAGCCCATGCCGTCGGCTCCCCCACCCGAACCTCGATTGCCGCGAACATCCGCGGCTTCTCCAGGCTGTCGAGCGGCCACATCGAGGAGGGGCTCGACGACTTGACGCTCGCCGGTGAGGTGGCGGCCACCGCGATGGACACCGCGCGTCTGCGCTTCTGGGTCAACCAATCGGATGCGCTGAATGCGCTCGGCCGATTCGACGACGCCGTTCGCGTCGCGGAGGAGGGCGTAGCGGTCGCTCGTCGGCGCGGCGTCGAGCGCACGTCGGGCGCTATCCTCGCTTGCAACCTGATCGCACCGCTCTACGCACTCGGCCGATATCAACGAGCACGAGAGCTTCTCGACAGTGCTCTGGAATTGGATCCGCCGATCGGCTTCAGTGCACCGCTGCAGCGGCTTGCACTCCAGGTGACGCTGTGGGGTGGCGATCCAGAGACCGCGGACCAACTGCTGCACCGTTGGCGCGCCGGACTGGACAGACAGCGCAGAATCGACGCTGCGTCGGACCGCCAGCTCGCAGGCATCGCCGCGGAGATCGCGCTGGAACGCGGAGATGTCGCTCTGGCGTGGCGCGAAGTGTCGGCCGTTCTCGAGCCTGAGCGACGCAGCTTCGCGGCCTATGACGTACCCCTGCTCGCGATCACGGCGCGCACCCTTGCGGCCTTGCGCTCGGATGGCATCGCGCCGCAGAACGCCGGCGACGAACTCCGCCGAATGCTCAAGCGCTACGCCTGGTGGCCGACCTTCCCGGTCTATGCGGCACTTGTGGATGCCGAACTCGGCGGAAGCGAGCACGCGGGCGACGACCCGGAACTGTGGCAGAACGCCGTCTTCGCCGCCCAGGAGCCTGTTGCCCCCGCACAGTTGTGGCCGTATGCGACGTTCCGACTCGCCCGCGCACTGCTGGCGCACGCCGATCGGCAGGGCGCACACACGCAAGCGAAAGCCGCCAGGGAGCGCGCAGAGGCGATCGGCTGCGGCCTGATAGTGCAGCACATCGACATTCTGCTCGAGCGCGCAGGACTGACCGGAGCTGCGGTCGCGCGCGTTGGCGTGCCCAAGGTCACATTGACCGAGCGCGAGCAGCAGGTGCTCAAACTCCTGAGTGAGGGCCTCAGCAACCGGGAGATCGCCGAGCGGCTGTACATCTCGGTGAAGACGGCGAGCGTGCACGTGTCGAACATCCTGCGGAAGACGGGCACGACATCGCGAACCCAGGCCGCATACTTGACCCGCGGCTGACCGGTCGGGATCTACGCGCGCGGTTCTACGACAGGATGTCTTTCGACGCGAACCGCCCGTAAGCAAGCGCGCCGCAGACCGCGATGTAGCCCAGTTGCAGCAAGGCGTTGTCACCGAGGGAACCCCACGAGATCGGTTGACGCAGCAGGTCGGCGAACGACAACCAGTAGTGGCTGAACAGCCACGGTCCGAGCCAGGCGAGTTGGGGAACCGAGTCCAGCACCTGTGACATGACGGCGAGAACCACGGTCGCGGCCATTGCGCCCACGGGCACATCGGTCAGCGTCGAGATGAACAGGCCGATCGCGCACAGTCCGAGGAGCGAGACGACGACGAACGCGCCGATCAGAAGCAGTCGCAGAATCGCTTCACTGAAACTGACCGTCGTACCTGACAGCAGCGACACCGGACCGATCGGGAACAGCGCGGCACCGATCGCGATGCCGGCAATGACGACCACGAGCGTGCCCGCGATGCAGAACACGGCGGCGCCCACGTATTTCACGATCAAAAGGCGGATGCGACCGGCTGGCGCGATCAGCAGGTAGCGCAGCGTGCCATGGCTCGCCTCCCCTGCGATCGTGTCACCGGCGACGACACCGATCGTCAGCGGCAGAAAGAGCGGAATGCACACGATGAGGCCGGTCAACGCGACGAAGAATCCGTTGTGCGTGATCTGGCTCAGGAACTGAGGGCCGCGCCCCGCTGGGGGCTCATGCGATGTCACGCGCACGGCGATCGCGATTAGAATCGGCACTGCGGCAAGCGCCGCGAGCATCGCCCAGGTGCGCCAGCGCCGGAACAGCACACTCAATTCGGATGCCACCAGCGACCAGCCCGCATTTGGCCCGGATGTGACTGTTGCGTTCTCAGCCCGCAATGTCGAACCCCTCACCGGTCAGTTCGACGAAGCGATCCTCGAGGCTCGCTCCTTCAATGGCGAACCCGCGCACACGCACACCGCCGTTCACGAGTGCGGCGACGATCTCCTCCGGCTCCGGCGCAGGTCGGTCGGTCGACGGTGCGGCATCAGGCAGCGCAACATCCGGCAGCACGGCCTCGATCCACTCCCCAAAATGCACAGGCTCGGTTACGAGACCCAACCCGACCAGGACGCGAAATGCCAGCTCCAGATCCGGCGTCTGCACCCGCACGCGCGCACGACCGGCGCGGCGCAAGTCGTCGATAGTGCCTTGCGCGACCAGCTTGCCAGTGCTGAGGACGGCTGCGTGCGTGCACATCTGTTCGATTTCGCTGAGCAGGTGGCTGGAGACGAAAACGGTGGCGCCGTCATCGGCGAGCGACCGCACGAGATTGCGCACTTCGCGTGTGCCCTGCGGGTCGAGCCCGTTGGTCGGCTCGTCGAGCACGAGCAGTTCGCGTGGCGACAGCAGCGCCTGTGCAATGCCGAGACGCTGCTTCATGCCGAGCGAGTAAGCGTGCACCTTCTTGCCCGCGGCATGACTGAGCCCGACCCGATCGAGCGCTCGGGCGACGCGAGCGCCGCGCGTGGTGGTGGATGCGTGCCGATCCGCAGAGTCGAAACGGCGCAGGTTCGCGGTGCCGGAGAGGAACGGATAGAACGCAGCACCCTCCACGAGCGCGCCGACGCGCGGCAGCACGTCGGCGAGTGCGCCCGGGATCTTCTGGCCGAGCACCTCCAGTTCGCCGCTCGTCGCGCCGGCCAGGCCCAGAAGCATCCGGATGGTGGTCGTCTTGCCTGAGCCGTTCGGCCCGAGGAAGCCGAACACCGCTCCACGGGGCACGGCGAGGTCGACATGATCGACCGCGACGCGGTGACCGAACTGCTTGCTCAGACCTCGGGTGCGGATCGCCAGCTCGACGTCAGGCGCTCGGTCGACCACTAACCGGCGGCCGCGGCCTGCAGCGCCGCAACGGGGACGGACCCGACGAAGACGCGCCCGTCTGCGGTCAGCAGCACATTCACAAGGGTCGTGCTGATGACACGGCCGCCCGCAACGGAAGTCGTGAGTTGACTCAATAGCGGCAGCTTGAGCAGGCTCGCCTGCACTGTGCCGGCCGGCAACTGCACCACGGTCGACCAGTCGGTACCAGTGACGATCGGCTTCTCGACCGGCTTCGCGGTCGTGCCTGCGCTTGGTGCGCTCGCCTGCAACTGCGATTTCGTCGGCAGGGCTTGCTGCTTCACCGTCGTTCCGGCCGGCGGCGAGAACGAGAACAGGTCTGCGGACGGCGCCTGGTAGCTGAGATCGGAGAAGGCGACGCTGAACGCCGGTGCCTTCGTGCCGCGCGCCGTTAGAGCAACACTCAGCGGGAAGCCGTTCTGCGCGTCAACGGCGATGGAGACCGAACCGATCAGAGTTCCGGATGTCCGCGGAGTCAGCACCAGATCGTACGCGCTGTGCCCGGCCACGCTCGTGTTTGCGCCGAGGGAAACCGTTGTGCTCGGTGTGAGGTTCGTCAGCAGCTTGTGCGCCAGTTGCGCCGGGGTGGTCACCGTGCTGTCGGAGTGCGTGCTGTCGGCGTGCTTGGCGGATGCGCTCGGAAGCGTCACGTGCGTCGCCGTCGCCTTCTGCGAGTCGTACAGCCACAGCTCCGTACCGCTGCGCACGAGATCGCGCTCGGCGAGTGTGTCCATCACTTGGACGCGTTCCTTCGTCGGGCCGTCCGTGTAGATACGGGCTGTGTGGGAGCCGCTCAGCAACTCGAGCGCTGACGCAGCCGCGGCATCCGCGCTTGAAGCCCCCATCGATCCGGCTGCACCGGCCGCCGGCCCCGTTGTCGGCAGCTCGGGCAGGCCCAAGTCAGAACTCTGCTGCAGGGTGCCGGAGAAGGCATTGACCGAATCGCTCGCGACAAGTGCGACCACCTGGTCGGGCGTCTTCGTCGGCAGAGTGATATCCGTCACAGCGTTGGCCGCCAGAGTTCCGCCCGCGATCAGCACTGGAACCACGACCGCCGGCAGCCACCGCAACAAAACACGACTCATCTGGAGGCCTCCTCAAGGCGACTCTTAGAGCGAGCCTACGCCGCGTAGAGCTCCCAAGGCGGCTTTCACGCACGACCCCCAGCTACCGGTCATCGACTCCTCAGATGGTCTCCTTTTCGTGGTCCTCAATCGGCCGACAACGGGGCAGACTGGAGGCATGACAGTACCGATCCCCACCGCCTTCCGTTACCTGCTCGATCAACCGATCTTCGGCTGCCTGGGCACCATCCGTCCGGATGACACGGTGCAGGTGAATCCAATGTGGTTCGAGTTCGACGGCGAGCAGGTCCGGTTCACGCACACGACCAAGCGCGCGAAGTTCCGCAACCTGCAGCACAATCCGTCGATGAGCCTCGCAATCATGGACCCGCAGAATCCCGAGCACTACCTGGAGGTGCGCGGGACGCTGACCGAGGTCATCCCCGACCCGGAGGGGGCGTTCTACGTGCGGCTCGGCCGTCGCTACGGCGACCCGGACACGCCGGCACCCGCAGATAAGGCAGACCGTGTCATCCTGGTGATGAGCATCGAACACACGACCCACCAGTAATCCGACTACCGAGGAGCACCGCGTGCCCGCACGGAACGTTCGTGTTGGGGTGCAGATCGCACCGCAGCACATGAGTTATCCAGCCATCCGCGGCACCGTCGCAGAACTCGAAGACATCGGCATCGACGTCGTCTTCAACTGGGATCACTTCTTTCCACTCTCCGGCGACCCCGATGGCCTGCACTTCGAAGGCTGGAGCATGCTGGCCGCGTGGGCAGAGCAGACCCGTACGATTCAGTTCGGGCCGCTGGTGACGTGCAACTCGTATCGCAATCCCGACCTGCTCGCCGACATGGCGCGCACGGTCGACCACATCAGCAGTCACGGCGCCGACGCAGGCCGCCTGGTGTTCGGTATCGGTGCTGGTTGGTTCGAACGGGATTACACCGAGTACGGCTACGAATTCGGCACGGCGGGACGGCGCCTGGATTCATTGGGCGAAGCGCTCCCCCGCATCAAGGCGCGCTGGGCCGCTCTGAATCCGCCTTCGACACGCTCCATTCCCGTTCTGATCGGCGGGGGCGGCGAGAAGAAAACGCTGCGTATCGTCGCAGAGCATGCCGATATCTGGCATAGTTTTTCCAATGCTGACACGCTCGCACACAAGCTGGGTGTGCTGCGCGACTGGTGCGCAACGGTCGGGCGGAATTTCGACGACATTGAGATCTCGACGGAGCTGCCCGCTCACCACGGCGGCGGCATCGGCGACCAATCCAGACTCGAAGCGCAGCACGAACTCGGCGCGCGACTGTTTACGATCGGGCTCAAGGGACCGGAAATCGACCTCGACCAGGTGCGCGCCCTCGTCGCCTGGCGCGATGCTGCCAACGCTCACTAGCACCAGCACCACTATTCGCCAGCACCGTCATCGCTTCCGCACTGGCGTCGGCCCGCGCACTGCGGAAAGATCAAGTCATGCAACCCTCGGTCGTGTTTCCGGTCCTGCCGCCCGTTTCCCCGATGCTGGCGAAGGCAGTGGACGCCGTGCCCGCGCAGGACAGCGTGGCGGGCGGACTGAGCTATGAGCCGAAATGGGATGGTTTTCGCGGCATCGTCTTCTTCGACGGCGAGTCGTGCGAAATCGGCAGCCGCGGATCCAAGCCGCTGACGCGTTATTTCCCAGAACTAACGGATGCGTTCACCCGGCTGCTTCCCGGCCCGTGCGTTCTCGACGGCGAAATTGTGCTGCGCCAAGGCGAGCCAGGAGCGGAGCGACTCGACTGGGAGGCGCTGTCGCAACGCATCCATCCGGCAGCGAGCCGCGTCCGTACCCTCTCTCTCGAGACACCCGCAATGTTCGTGGCCTTCGACCTGCTCGCCCTCGGCGAGACGAGTTATCTCGACCGGTCGTTCAATGAGCGCCGCGCAGAGCTGCAATCGCTGATCGCGCCGCTCGGCGACCCGATCCGGCTTTCGCAGGCCACCACCGATGTCGAGGTCGCCCGCGGCTGGCTCGTCGAGTTCGAGGGTGCTGGACTGGACGGAGTCGTCGCCAAACCGTTGGCTGCCGCATATTCCCCTGGCAAGCGGGTGATGCTCAAGATCAAACACCATAGAACGGCGGATGTCGTCATCACTGGTTATCGCGTTCATGCCAGCGGCAACGGTGTCGGCTCGCTTCTGCTCGGGCTGTACGACAGTGACGGCGAACTCCGCAGCGTCGGAGGGGCATCCGCCTTCACGAATGCGCGCAGACTCGAGTTGATCGATGAGCTCGCACCGCTCGTGCTGCGGGATGAGTCGGGTGACGTGGTGACCGGCGAAGGCGAACGCAACAGGTTCTCGTCTGGCAAAGATGTGTCGTTCGTGCGTCTGACGCCGAGCCTCGTTGCCGAGGTGCGCTACGACCAGATGGAGGGGATGCGCTTTCGGCACACCGCCCAATTCGAACGCTGGCGGCCCGACCGTGAGGCCCGTTCCTGCACGTTCGAGCAACTCGATCGGCCGATCGCGTACGACCTGAGGCGGGTATTGGGCTGACCCTTCGGCTGCCTGCCCAGTCCGGGTCCCCAGTCTGGGTGCTCAGTCCACCTTGCGGGCCCGACTCGGCTGCACGCGCGGCGGCTCCCCTGGCATCTTCGGAAAGTCCGGCGGGAACGGCAGTTCGCCCAGTCCGGCCGCGACGTCCCGCTCCCACCAGGCGAGCAGTTCGTCGATCCCACCCGGCTGCGCCTGGATGTCCGCCCACGGATCGCCGAGCGAACGCAACCGCTCCGGCACCGTCGCAATGGTGAAGCGGGTCGGATCGGCATCCTCGAGCTCCTCCCAGTTCAACGGGCAGGAGACAGGTGCATGCGCGAGCGCCCTTGGGCTGTAGGCGCCGGCCATCGTGCGGTCGCGGTTGGCCTGGTTGTAGTCGAGGAAGATCCGTGATCCCCGTTCCTCTTTCCACCACGCCGTCGTGACCTCATCGGGCATCCGTCGCTCCAATTCGCGGGCCGCAGCGATCACGGCGTGCCGCACATCGAGGAATTCACGCACCGGCCGGATCGACGCGAACACGTGCAGGCCGCGATTGCCGGAGGTCTTGACGAACGCGGTCAAACCGACCTCCGCGAGCAGCGCCCGCAGTTGCTGCGCGACCGGGATCGCATCGCCGAAATCGGTACCGGGCTGCGGGTCGAGGTCGATGCGCAACTGATCCGGATTGTCCGGATCTTCCGCGCGCGACGGCCACGGATGGAACACCACCGTGTTCATCTGCACCGCCCAGACGGCGACGGCGACCTCGTCGATGACCAACTGCGGATGCGTACGCCCGCTCGGGTAGACCACCGGCACCGAGCGCACATACTCCGGCGCTCCCTTCGGCGGGTTCTTCGAGAAGAACTGTTCGCCGTCGATGCCGCCGGGGAACCGTTGCAGGGAAACCGGCCGATCGCCGTTCGCTGCGACAAAGGCGTCGCCGACCGCGATGACGTAGTTCGCGAGGTCGAGCTTGGTGATGCCCGCCTGCGGCCAGATCACTCGACTCGGGCTGGAGAGCCGCACTTCGCGTTCGCCGTGTGGTCCGCCGACGGTGAGCATCGTTGCTTCGCTTGCCATGATGTACAAACCTAGTCAGTACCGGCGCTGCCGTGTAGCCCGCGCCCAACTTGAATTCACCCGCCGAGCATTCACCCGCCGAGCATTCATCCACCGCGGAGAACGCGAGCGATCAATTCCGGCAGTTCGCCCGACACCGAGCGCCACACGATTTCTCGGTCGGTGGCGAGGTAGTTGTGGGCCAGGATGTTGGGGGTCTGGCTGATCGCGGCCCACGGAATGTCCGCATGCGCTTCCTTGACTGTCGACGGCAGCCGATTCCGGGCCAGGTCGTCGAAATTGATGATGAGCTGACACGCGGCGAGATAGTTGGTCTCGTCTTCTTCGAAGAACACATCACGGCCACGCTCAATAATGCGCATCACGTTGCTCTCCAGACGAACCAGTTCGTCGCGCACCGCGGGGTAGCGATCGATTTCGACGCTGTCAGAGACTGTGCCGTCGCGGCGTCGCGGCATCCTTTGAAAGCGACGTCGTCGCTCGTCGGATTGATCGCTCATAGTGGGAGCGCCCCATCCAGGACATGGCGAAAGTGCGGGCTGCGCGCCTGCTGCTCGGTGATGACATCGACCGAGAACCCGGTCAGCATTTCAACGTCGTTGGCGAAGCGGCCGAGATCGAACAGGGACGTGTGCGGTCCTGTTTCGACGAGCAGATCAATGTCGCTCGTCGGCGTGTCGTCCCCCGTGAGGACTGACCCGAAAACGCGCACGCTTCCGAGGTTATGGCGACGCGCAGAGCGTTTGATCTCGTCGCTGGCCACGGTCAATGGGATCGACGGGCGCATCCGCGCCGCGGTAAGAATCCGATTGAGGGTCGCCTCAGAAGGATGGCGTCTCCCGCTTTCGTACGCCGCAAGGGTCGGCTGATGGATGCCCGCGGCTGCCGCAAGTTCCATCTGCGTCATCGCGACATCCTTCCGTGCATCATGAATCAGTTCGCCTGCTTTCGCACGCAGCATCACAGTCTCCTATAGCCGTTGTCTATAACGATACGCGACACCAGGCGAAACAATAGCCGTGCCCGCACTGCGTGCCGCGGTTGCCCCTGCCCGCCGACCCGGCCACACTGAAGACGAGGGCGTTCGCAAACCACCTCAGGAAACGAGTTGCAGATGACCGAGACGGTCGAATCACGGGTCGCGGTCTACATCGACTTCGACAACATCGTCATCTCCCGCTACAACCAGTTGTTCGGCAAGGGCCAGTTCCACGTCGACAAGGCCCGTGAGCGCGACCACCCCGACAGCGACAACGACAGAGACCGGGACAGCGAAAGCCTGTTCCAGGAGCGGGCAGCTGAGGCCACCGTCGAGCTCGGAGCGGTGCTCGATTTCGCGTCGTCGTTCGGCACGATCGTGGTCAGCAGGGCGTACGCGGATTGGTCGGTTCCGGTCAACGCCGGCTACAGCAGGCAGCTGCTCGCACGCGCGGTGGATCTGACCCAACTCTTCCCGACGACGCCGTGGATGAAGAACGGTGCGGACATTCGCCTGGCCGTCGATGTTGTGGAAGACCTCTTCCGGCTGCCCGATCTGACCCACGTGGTCATCGTTGCCGGCGATTCTGACTACATCGCCCTTGCCCAGCGGTGCAAGCGCCTGGGACGTTTCGTGGTCGGTATCGGCGTGGCCGGATCGACGAGCCGGCTCCTCGCGGCCGCGTGTGACGATTTCGCCGATTACGACGCCTTGCCTGGCATCGGCGACGCCGTGCAACGTGCGGCGGCTGGGAAGAAAGTCGCAGCAGAAAAGGCAGCCGCGGCGAAAAAGGCAGCGCCGACGGCGGGGACGAAATCGACGAAGCAGAGTAAGAGCAAGAGCACCGGGGCTGCGCCGGAACCGGAGCCGGCAGACGACGAGGCGGATGCCGACACCGAAGATCCGCAAGAAGTCGCGACCGGACTGCTAGAACGTGCCCTGCGGCTCGGTCACGCGAAAGACGATGCCGAGTGGCTGCACAGTTCGAGCGTGAAGACGCAGATGAAGCGCATGGACCCTTCGTTCAACGAAAAGGCGCTCGGATTCCGTTCGTTCTCCGACTTCGTGACCTCGCGGAAAGACCTCGTGGAGATGACGGAAGACGGGCAGGCTCGCCTGATCCGGCTTCTGCCGAACCTCCAAGCGGAGGGCTAGCTCGGTCCGGGTGGCAGGTCAGAGTCCGCTGCGCTCGAAACTCCACGGCCGCCCGCGCGTGTCCAACCGGTGGTGCGGGCCAGCAGAGTCGAACAATTCGTCATCGTCGTACGCCACGTCCCCCTGCCACAGCAGGATGCGACCCTGTTCCGGCGCGTAGAGATGGGTTGCGTAGGTCTGCAACGCGGCCCGACGGGCGTCGGCGAGCACTTCGGCCACGGACGCGGCACCGGCAAGAGAATGCAGTGTCACCCAGGTCGGCGCCACCAGTTGCAGGCGCTCCTCCTCGTGGAGGTGCAGGGCTGCGACCGGGTGAATCCAGCGGTAACCGACGCTCTCCTCCGGCGACAGCGTGATCTCACCCGCGGGCGCCGAGGCGTAGTAGAACCACGTGCGAAAGCGCCGGGGTGCGGCCGCCGGCGGCGTCCAGCAGGACACGAGCACGAGCGCGTCCTCGTCCAGTTCGAGCGCCGATTCCTCGTACACCTCACGCACCGCCGCGCGGCGGGCAGCCGCCTCTTCGCCCAGTGCCGTCTGTGCTTCGGGAACGCCCGGCAAGCCGTCGGCGGCGTCCACGCTTCCTCCGGGGAAAACCCACGCGCCCGCGAATGAGCCGCGATCGCTCGGCCGCTCGAGCATGAGCACCTCGGGGCCGCGATCCGTGTCCCGCAACAGCACGGCCGTGGCTGCCACCCGGTGCACCTGCACCGTGTCGGTACCCGAGTCGGCGGTGCGCGTCATGCTTATGCCTCCCTGTTGCGTTCGAGAGTCTCGGCTCGCGTGCTCTACCAGTCTCCCACCGACCGCTGCACTTACTCCCGCACCGACCGCAGCGCGGATTAGGCTTCAGCCATGCATCACGATGCCATCGAACGTCAGCCGATCGGCGAACGGACCAGCGCGCTGACCCGCCGAGTGCGCGCACCGAACCCCGGCCCGATGACACTGACGGGCACGAACTCGTACGTCATCGCTGCACCTGACTCCGACACCGTTGTCGTGGTCGATCCTGGGCCACTGGACGACGGCCACCTCGCGGCCCTGGCGTCGGCCGGGCGAGTCGAGCTCATTCTTCTCACCCATCGGCATCGGGACCACACTGAGGCGCGAGATCGATTCGCGGCCATGACGGGTGCCCCGGTCCGTGCGTTCGATCGGGCGCTCTGCATCGGCGGTGAACCGCTCGCGGATCGCGAGGAACTCTGGGCTGCAGGCACGCGCATCCGGGTGATCTCGACCCCGGGGCATACGTCGGATTCGGTCTGCTTCCAGTTGCCGTACGACGGGGCAGCAGGCGCAGTTCTCACCGGCGACACGATTCTCGGGCACGGAACGACCATCATCGACTCCCCCGACGGAACGCTCGGCGACTATCTGCATTCACTGTCCGTGTTGCGGGCGCTTGGCCCCGCCCTCGTACTGCCCGCACACGGTCCGACGCTGCCGGACCTCGTGGCGATCTGCGACGCCTACCGCGCCCACCGTGAGGAACGGCTCGACCAGCTCCGCGCGGCGCTGGAGAAGCTCGGACCGGATGCGTCTGCCGAGGCCGTCACTGACCTCGTCTACGCAGAAACGGATGCCTCGGTGCGATTCGCCGCCGAGGCATCCGTTCGAGCTCAACTCGCCTATTTACGCGAGCAGCCGGCCTAAGAGGCCGCCTGCCCGTCGACCCGCAGCCCGCCGTCCGCCACGCTCACGACAACCTGGCCGCCGTTACGTAGTTCGGACGACACGAGCAGGTCGGCGATCCGGTCGTCGAGTTCGCGCTGGATCAGTCGCCGCAGCGGGCGGGCGCCGTATTCGGGCTCGTAGCCGTGTTCAGCGATCCAGTCGATCGCTTCGTCGCCGATGGTGAAGCCGATCTTCTGCGCCTGCAGTCGCGCTTCGGTCAGGGCCAGCAGCAGCCGCACGATGTCGCGCAGTTGCGCAGGCTCGAGCTTGCTGAACACCACGATCTCGTCGATCCGGTTGAGGAACTCGGGTCGCATCGACTCTCGCAGTTTGCCCATCACCCTGTCACTCAGCGCCTTTTCGGAGCCGTATCCGTTACCGGAACCGTCCGTGTCTGCGATGAAGCCGAGGGCTCCGCTGCGACTGGCCAGAAATTCGGAACCGAGGTTCGAGGTCATGATGATCACCGTGTTGCGGAAGTCGACCGTGCGACCCTGGCCATCGGTCAGCCGGCCGTCGTCCAATACCTGCAGAAGCAGGTTGAAGACATCCGGATGCGCCTTCTCGATTTCGTCGAGCAGGATCACCGAGTACGGGCTGCGGCGCACACGCTCGGTCAACTGACCGGCTTCGTCATAGCCGACGTACCCGGGAGGGGCGCCGACGAGGCGGGACACGGTGTGCCGCTCGCTGAACTCGCTCATATCGAAGCGCAGCATGGCAGTGTCCGAACCGAACAACGATTCGGCGAGCGCCTTTGCCAACTCGGTCTTGCCGACACCCGTCGGTCCGAGGAACAGGAAACTGCCGACCGGACGTTTTGCATCGCCCATACCGGTGCGGTTGCGGCGCACAGCCTTCGCCACGCGTGTCACAGCGTCATCCTGGCCAATCACCCGCTGATGCAAGTCTGCTTCGAGGTGACCGAGACGCTCCCGATCGCCTTCCGTCAACCGCGCTGCCGGGATGCCGGTGGCGCGGGCGATGATCTCGGCGATCTCCGGTTCGCCCACCGTCGAGGACGTGGCAGTTGCACGGTCCGGTGACTCCGCTTCGGCGATCCGGGCACGCAACGGCTCCAGTTCGTCGCGGAGCGCGGTCGCCTCCTCGTAGTTTTCCGCAGCGGCAGCAGCGCTCTTGCGCTGATCCAACTCGGCGAGTTGCTCGTGCAAGGCCTTCAGGTCGGTCTTGTTGCCGAGCTTCAGCCGCAGCCGAGCGCCCGCCTGGTCGATCAGGTCGATGGCCTTGTCCGGCAGGAACCGGTCAGGGACGTAACGCGCGGACAGCTCGACCGCGGCGCGAATCGCCTCGTCGGTGTACTGCACGCCGTGGTGCAACTCGTAGGCGCCTTGTAAGCCGGCCAGGATGAGCACGGCATCCTCGATGCTCGGCTCGCCGACGTGCACGGGCTGGAAACGGCGCTCCAGCGCAGGGTCCTTTTCGACCTTGCGATACTCCTTCAGCGTCGTCGCACCGATGACGTGCAGTTCGCCACGCGCGAGACGCGGCTTGAGGATGTTGCCGGCATCCGTACCGCCTTCGCCGGAGCCGCCGGCCCCGACCACAGTGTGCAATTCGTCCAGAAATACGATGAGCGCACCCTTGTGGGCGCTGATCTCGTCCATCGTCTTGGTCAGCCGTTCTTCGAAATCGCCGCGGAAGCGTGTTCCCGCCAACATCGCAGGCAGGTCGAGGGCCACGACGCGCTTGCCGCGCAACTGCTCGGGCACCTCTCCGGCGACGATGGCCTGCGCCAGCCCGTCGACGATTGCCGTCTTGCCAACACCGGCTTCACCGATCAGCACCGGGTTGTTCTTCGTGCGACGAGACAGGATCTCGATCGTCTGCTCGATCTCATCCGCCCGGCCGATCACGGGGTCCAGTGCGCCTTCCTTGGCCAGCGCGGTCAAGTCGGTGCCATAGGCGTCGAGCATTGGGGTGTCAGACGCTCCGGACGCCGCCGGCATGCCGGGCTCACCGGCGCCGGGCGCACCCGTGGTGAGGGGCTCTCGCGCGCTCTGCTGAAGCGCCTGAGGCGTGACACCGGCCGCGCTAAGGAGCTGCCCTGCTGGGGCCTCTTGATTCACGACGAACGCGAAGAATAGGTGCTCAGGGTCGATATAAGTGGAGCCGAACGCGCGTGCGACTTGATGGGCATCGAGCAGCGCCCGCTGTGCGGAGTGCGTCAGTGCCGGAGTCGCGTCGAGTGTCTCCCCTGTCTGCGCCGGCAGTCGTTGGTCGATGGCGGCGACGATCGACGCCGGATCGACACCGACTCGCTTGACAATCTCGGTCATCGGCCCGTCGTCGATCAAGACGCGCAGAATGTGCAGCGCGTCGACATCCGCATGACCGCGTTCGAGGGCAAATCGCGCCGCCTGATTGATCACGCCGTGCGTGCGCTTGCTCAGCAGCCGCGTGATGTCTATTGCCCGCCCCGACTGCGCGGCGCGTTGACCCTGCAGGTAGCGGGCCAGAAACTCGTCGAACGAGCCGGCGCCGGATCCCGCCGGGCCGAAGTATGTTGGCATCAGACCTCCTGTTAAACTTGAGTGCCATTCACTCAAGTTAACGCGGACCGCACTGTTTCATTCCCGCTTCTGGGCGGTCAACCGTGCAAGATCTTCCGAGATGAACTGGCGGATGCGCCGAGCCCGCTCACGCCGGTACGTCGCGTCGACCGGGATGTGCCTGCGCTCGAGGGTGTCCTCGATCGACGCAGCGATGTCACCCCATGCGTCGTCTCTGGCTCGTTCGATCAATCCGAGTAGGAAGGTTTCGTCGCCCGCCCGCTCCCGCAGGGTCGTCGCCATCGACTCGGACAGTTCCTCCCGTCGACGCAGGTTCGTGATGTCCGCGGCACGGTAGTCGTGAACGTGTTCGGCGTCGCCTTCGAGCGAGGCAGACCAACGCCGCTCGCCTGCGATTCGCTCTGCGACTTCTTCAGCCTCCGTGGCCAATTCGTCGAGCGTTTCACGGGAGTCGTCGAGATAGCGATCTGCGCTGAACGGGGTGTCCTCTGTCAGCGCACCGATCTCGATGCGGTTCTTCAGTCGCATCCTGCTCGCGTACTCCGCCAACAGCAGGCCTTCGGCGACAGCTCCCGAAAGACTCACAGGATCCGGTTTCGGCAGGGCAGCCTCGTCGAACCGCCTGACCACCAAGGTCGGGCGGCGATGACGACGAAACCACATCGAACGCCTCGCTCTCAGATCACCGGTTTCGGCGGTCCACGACGCGGTGAACCGGTGAAGACCGAAGACTTCACGTTACTCTGAATCGGCCTCAACCAGCGACAGCGTGATGCAGCGACGAGCAGCACTCAGCGCGGGCGCGACCACCAGAATTCGAGCTGGATGTTATCGGGGTCGCGGAATACGAGCGCCGCGCCGTTCGCGGTGTCCTCGGCCGGGGAATGCACGACGTTCAGGTCGGCAAGTTGGGCTTCCCAGGCATCCAGATCCGCACGCTCAGCAATGCTGAAACCGATGTGGTCCAGTCCGACGTTGCGGTCATCGAACCGCGGCACCGGCACAACCGTGTGTTGGTTGAGCCCGATCACCAGCCCGGTCGGCTGGTGCACAAGCACGATCATGATGCGGTTGTCGAGATCGACCCTGCGCACGCGACGCAGTCCGAGCACCTCGACGTACCAGGCGGCGCTCGCCTCCACATCGGAAACCGAAAGATCAATGTGTGACGGCGTGCCGAATTCAGGCATGGGCTCCTCTTCTCTCCCATCTAGGCTATCCCTCCCCGAGCATTGCCTCGGAAGTGCCCGACCGCAAAGATGAGGTATGACCATCAGCAAGGTGCAACTCTTATCCGTTCCGGTGACCGATCAGGATCGCGCCCGCGACTTCTACGTCGATGTACTCGGGTTCACGCTGAACATGGACACCCAGACAGGTCCTGAGATGCGCTGGGTGATGGTCTCCCCTCCTGGTGCGGCAACGGCGATCACGCTGGTCACCTGGTTTCCGAGCATGCCCGCCGGATCGCTCAAAGGACTCGTTCTCGAGTCCGACGATCTCGACGGCGACGTCGCCCGCCTCGCCGAAAAAGGCGTGACCGCCGCGAACGGCATCGAGGATGCGCCATGGGGCCGCTTCATCCAATTCGACGACCCCGACGGCAACGGACTCATCCTGCAAGCGTCGGCACAGTAGCACTCGCGCCGGCAGAGAGCCTCTTCAAAGTTGTCGATTCGCATGGTTCCGTTGGTCGAGTAGCGAGGAACGAGCGTATCGAGACCCCGTGCGAGGTCTCGATACGCTCGCTAGCGCTCGCTACTCGACCACCGGATGGCGCATTCACAGACTTTGAAAGCCTCCTGCACTCAACCTGGTTGATGGGCGCAATCTCTATACTGCGACTATGCCCGAGTCGCCGCGACTGCTCCTCATCGAGGACGATGGTCAGCTGTCGAGCATGCTCGGTCGCCTGCTGACGTCAGAGGGCTACGACGTCGCACACGCGTCGGATGGGCAGAAGGGTCTGCACCGCGGACTCACCGAGTCGTTCGACGTGATGATCATCGATCGCGGCCTTCCCGTTGTCGCCGGCCTCGACCTGTTGACGGCACTTCGCCGCAACGGCGTCGCGACTCCTGCGCTCGTGTTGTCCGCGCTCGGCAATCCGTCTGATCGGGTCGAAGGTCTCGACGCCGGCGCAGAAGACTACATGTCGAAGCCGTTCGACATCGATGAGCTGCTGGCCCGGTTGCGCTCGGTGCGCCGACGCGCGACCAGCACGATTGAACTGCTCGGGATCGCGGGTGGAAAACTCGACACGCAACGCCGGATCGTGTACCTGGACGACGAATCGACGGTCACCCTCTCGGCCCGAGAGTGCGCCTTGCTCGAGGAGCTCTCACGCTGGCCGAATCGTGTGTTCAGCCGCGACGAACTGCGCGAGTATGTCTTCGCGAACGCAGAAGAGGACGGGATCGTCGACACGTATGTGCACTATCTGCGTCGCAAACTCGGGCGACACGTCGTGCGCACCGTCTACGGCGTCGGTTACACGCTCGGGACCGGCCGGTGAGGCGCTCGCCGATCGGACCGGGCCGCCCCGACAACATCCGACGGGCGTCGAATCGTCTTGCCATGCAGACCGGCGGGCTCCTTGTGGTGCTTCTCGCCGCGATCGCTGCAGCCGTCTTCATTATCGTCGGTGCGAGTCAGAGCGCGGCGGCCAACCGATTGCTCGACGATGCGACGCAGCACGTCGACTCGGTCAACGATGCGCCGGCCGGGGTCTGGCTCGCCATCGACGACCATGGCGTGCTGTCAGTGTCGCCCGGAATGCCGGCCGGCCTGCCGAATCACGAGGCGATGGAGCATGCCGGCGGGCCGCCCGGCGACCCGAGGCAGCCCGACGTGACACAGTCCGACGTGACGGTCGGCGGCGTCACCTACATCGTGCGCACGCAACGCAGCCCCGACCGCGTGGTGCAGGCGGTGTTCAGCAAGCAGGACAACGACGCTGAGATGGCAAGACTAGCCGTCGCCTTCCTCGTGACCGGAATCGGAGCGGTTCTGCTCGTGAGCGTTCTCGCCGCGTGGCTTTCGCGACGCGTGATGCGCCCGTTGTCGGATGCGCTGGCATTACAGAAGCGATTCGTCGCAGACGCGAGTCACGAACTGCGCACGCCGGTCACCATCCTGAGCACCCGCGCACAGTTGCTGAAACGCGAGCTGACCCGGCTGCCGGGCGAAACGACGGCTGCGCAGGATGCCGATGCCCTCGTGCAAGACGCCCGCGCGCTCACGGAGATCCTCGAAGATCTGTTGACGGCCGTAGATCCCCGAGAAGCGGAAGCGCGAGAAGATGTGGAGCTCGCACACATCGCAGACGACGTCTGCAGAGGCCTCGCGCAGCGCGCCGACGAGAAGGGTGTGACCATCACCCGCACCGGTCTCGACCAAGCCGTTGTGCTCGGGTCGACGGGCGCTCTGCGGCGCGTATTCGTGGCATTGATCGACAACGCGCTCGAGTTCGCTCAATCGTCGATCGTGGTCGACCTCCGACGGGACGCGGGCACCATCGTCATCGAGGTCACGGATGACGGACCCGGATTTCCCGCGGAAATTCGCGAGCGCGCTTTCGAACGCTTCGCGCGCGCCCGCCCGACAGTGCAGCACGCCGGCGACGCAAGCGCTGTTCGCCACTATGGTCTGGGGTTGGCCCTGGTGGCGGAGATCGCTGCGCGCCACGGCGGAACCGTCGAACTCAGCGACGCGGAAGCTCTCCCCGTGGACGGCACCGCCACAGGCATGAGGTCGGGCGCCGTCGTCAGGCTGCGGCTTCCCGAGGCAGCGGCCCGGCCGTGATCATACTGCCGTCGGAACGTACTGCGAAGACGCTGCACTGATAGTCGTGCACCGCCCACTCGAGTCCGTCTGCTCCGAGTGCGAAGACCGCCGTCGCCAGGACATCCGCCATGGTCAAGCTGGGCGCGATCACTGACACGCTGGCAAGATCTGCGTGTGCCGCGAGCCCGGTACGCCCGTCGACAATATGGTCGCCGCGCTCATACGCCCCCGAGGTTGCAATCGCCTCATCGTGCAGGGAGAATACGGCGATCATCGTCGTGGCGTCCCACGGTGATCGAACCCCGATGTTCCATCCGCTGTGTTCGTCTGCGTTGCCGCGTACGACGATGTCACCGCCTGCATTGATGCAGAAGTTGTGCGCACCCGCACGTGCGAGGATGTCCGCGGCACGCTGGACCGCCCACCCCTTCACGACTCCGTCCGTGTCGAGGCCCGCACCACCGGGAACGCGTAGTGCGAATGCGCCGTGCGAACTTCGTTGCACCGACGCGCCGACGGCGAGCACCTCGCGCAGGTCGTCACTGTAATCGGCGGGCGGATGCAGGCCGCGGTTGATGCGACTCACCTCGCTGTCCCGACGATAGCTGCTGAATCGCCGATCGGCGTCTGACAAGGCATCGAACGCCGACGCAACGCCCTCCGTGAAGTCGCCCGCGTCACGGATGTCCACCGAGATGGGGAAGCCCATGACGGTCTGCACATGCCTCATCGCTTGTCGATCGCCGCCTGTACAGATGCCGCATAACCTTGCGATGTGTAGGTCGCCCCAGACACGGAGTCGATGTGGGCGGACTGCTTGGATAGCACCTCCTGGGCCAGGATCGGAGCGGCTTGCGAGTTGATCTCCACGCTGCGGTCGCGGTCATTCGGAGACTGCAGCTCGGTCACTGCCGTGATCTTCGTTCCGGAGAACGTGACGGACACTTGCACAGGCCCATATGGCGTCTGCTCCACGGCACCGCTGATCGTCGCCGTGCCCGTGGCGGCAGCCGACGATGTGGTGCCGGACGACGAACTGCTCGTGGCAGACGCGGACGGCGAGGCGGATGTCGTCGGTTGCGAACTCGGCGTGCCCGCGCTTGCGGCGGGCACACCGACCGCGCTCGATGCCGCCGCGAGATTCGCCCCGGCCCCGGTGTACAGTTTCAGTCCGATTGTGAGGCCCATCGTGACCAGAATGGTCGCAAATAACGCCGTGCCTCGCCATTTCTTGTTCATGACATGCTCAATTCTTCTCGGTGAATGACCCGTGACGGCAGTCGCAGCTTGTGAAGCGAATCGACGACCTGCAGCGCCATCCCTTCTGGGCCGCACAGAAACACTTCACGCGTCTGGATGTCTGGCACGATCTGCTTCAGGACCTCTGCCGACAGCGGGTCGTAGCCGAGTTCCTGTCTGCGCCCGACTAGGGGCACGACGACGAGGCCGCGAATGGCGTTCAGCTCGTCCCACAGTGCAAGGTGTTCGCCCGATCGGGCACGATAGAGCAGCACCACCTGATGCCCTCGAGCGACGAGATCCTCGGCGAGCGCGCGGATCGGTCCGATGCCGGAGCCACCCGCGACCAGCAGAATCCGGGCGCGCGTCGCGCGGTCGGCTGTGAAGTGCCCGAACGGCCCCTCGGCGAAGACGAGCGTTCCAGGTCGAAGCTGCCGGATCGAACGAGAGTGATTGCCGAGCGCCCCAACAGTGATGCGCAGGTACTGGCCATCCGGAACGCGCGAGATCGAATACGGATGCGCCGTCAAGAGGTGCCCCCAGGACAGAAATCGGAATGACATGAAGTTGCCGGCACGCACTCCGAGTTCATCGAGGTTGCGCCCGCTGAACCACACACTCGTCGTTCCTGCGTTCTCCGCGACGACGTACTCGACACGCAACCGATGCCGCCACGCGACACGCAACGGCAACACCACGCGCCACGTCAGCACGGCCGCCGCAGTCGCAAGATAGAGCAGAAGCCACACGGCACGGTTCAGCGGGTTGTTGATGAAGTGCACTCCGGCACTCAGCTGGTGCAAGAAGGTGAGGAAGATCGCGGCGTACACGCTGACGTGCAGCCAATACCACACCTCGTAGGACAGCCGCGCACGGATGGCGCGCGCACTGCTGAAGCCGATCAGCAGGAATGCAATCGTTCCGATCAGTGCGGCGAGCATGTCCGGGTAACTCTGCAGGATTGTGATCAGTTCTGACCAGGGCAGCTGCTTGTCGAGGAACATGCCGCCGACGATCATGAAGATTACGTGGGTGATGATCAAGAACACGACCGTGGTACCCAGCGTTCTGTGCCAGGCGACGAGTCTGTCCATCCCCACCGCAGCCTCGAACCACGGGATGCGCGCAATCAGCAGCACCTGAACGCACACCAGAAAGCCGCCAAGCATACCGCTCAACTCACCGATCGTCGTCGTCACCTGCGCGGGCGTGCCTGCTAACGGCGACGGGGTGCTCGCCCACCACATGAACAAGACGATCAGGGTTCCGACAACGATCGCCAGCCGCAACGCCATGGCGCGCACGCGGGTGGCGGGCGGGCGCCTCCGACGCAGTGTCTGCGCCTGATCGGCTGAGGTGATCGTGGTCATACCCCAACGCTACGGACGGGTTTTTTGCGCATTCTGGGAAACTGGGAGCGAGCTATGAACCAGGCCTCAGCACGGTGTGATCGGCGCTGTGTGATCGGCACGGTGTGATCGGCACGGTGTGATTGCCCCACTGGAGTGACCGCAGACCACCAGCACGCCACGACCTAACATGGAGGCATGCGAATGCTCACACTGCCTCAGACGGACGTATCGGTTTCCACTGTGATCCTGGGCCTGATGCGAATCAGTTCTCTTACTGACGAGGAGATCCGCACCCTTGTCAGAACCGCACGGGACGCCGGGATCAACATGTTCGATCATGCCGACGTTTACGGTGCGCAGCGCCACGATTGCGAACGTCGTTTCGGCGGCGCCGTCTCGTTTTCGCCGGCAGAGCGCGAGTCGGTCGTCGTGCAATCGAAGGTCGGAATCCGGGATGGGTTCTGGGACTTCTCGAAGGAGCACATTCTGCGATCTGTCGACGAGTCGCTGGAGGCGCTGAACCTCGACTACCTCGACATCCTGCTGCTGCACCGCCCGGACACGCTGGTCGAACCGGACGAGGTGGCGGATGCGTTCGACACCCTGCACAGTGCTGGCAAAGTGCGCAACTTCGGCGTGTCGAATCAGACGCCCGGGCAGATCGCGTTGCTCAAGCACTCCGTGCGTCAACCGCTGATCGTCAATCAGGTGCAGTTGAGCATCACGCACGCGCCGCTCATCGCAGCCGGGATCGCGGCGAACATGGCTGGCCTCGACCAGTCGATCGACCGTGACAACGGCATCCTCGACTATTGCCGACTGAACAACATCACTCTGCAGGCGTGGTCGCCGTTCCAGAAGGGCTTCTTCGATGGGGTGTTCCTGGGCGACCGCGAGAACTTCGCAGAGTTGAACGATGTGATCGACGAGCTCGCGGGAGCGCATCAGGTGGCTCCAGAGGCGATCGCGGTAGCCTGGATCGCGCGGCATCCGGCGAACATGCAGGTGGTGCTCGGCACGACCAACCCCGAGCGTGTGCGTCACTCGGCCGCCGGTTCGGAGATCCCGCTGACGCGTGAGGAGTGGTATCGGCTGTTCACCGCGGCTGGACACATCCTGCCGTAATCGGCTACCCCAATCTGCGCAGTCGCGCGCCTGTCAGGCGCGTGGCGGGCGACACCGCAGCACAGTGACGGCGCCGGTGACCTCCACCTCGCCCGCACCGTGCGGCGTGAGAATCGTCATACCCCCGGCGATGCGGATGCTTCCGCCCTCGTAACCCAGACGCCCAGCACCGTCGAGCACGATCAACACGGAGAACGCGGGCTCGAGCCGCACAGAGCCGGTCACAGTGAGCCGTTCCGCGCGGAAGAAGCGGTCGGCCTCTGAGGGAAAAAGCCGCTGCGCTTGTGCGTCGGTTGCGGCCGCCCGCGTGTTGGTGAGGTGATCCAACTGCCGCGCGTCCAAGGCCGTACGATTCAAGCCGGCCAGCGCCAGGCCGAGCTCCAAGCCCAGATACGCGTCGGCTTCGCTTAAACCGTTGTAGCCGGTGTACTCGAGCAGGATCGACAGGTCGGTCGGCTGCTGCAGTTCGGCTAGGGTGAGGCCCGGGCCGATGGCGTGGGCCAGTCCGGCGGGCACGAGCAGGGTGTCTCCGCGGTGAAGTTCGATGCGATTCATGGCACCGAGCATGTCCCGCACGTTTTGGCCGCGAACCCACGACGCCACGTCATGCTCGTCGACCGCGCGCGCGAATCCGAGCCACGCAACGCCGGTTTCGCCGTGCGCGACATCGATCACGATCCACGCCTCGGTCTTGCCGAGGGAACCGTCGAAGTGCGCGCCGGCGAAGGCATCGTCTGGGTGGTAGTGCACGAAAAGTCGTTCTGCGGTGTCGAGGAGTTTGACGAGCAACATCGTGCGCGCGCCGAACGCACGCACATGCTCGTCGCCGAGAAACCCGATCGGGTCGGCCGTCACTGCGTCACGCAGAGTTCCTCCGTCGGCGAAAACCGTCAACCCGACTCCCCCACCGGCGTGCACCTCAGTGGTGGAGGCCACAAAATCCTCTGGGATGAATTCGCCCGACACATCCGAACCTCGAAAGCGGGCGATGCCTGCCCCTCCGTGGTAGGGGCGGTTTGCCGGCTGATTCGGCCCCAGCACGATGGGTGCCGCGGACACGGCTTCGCCGGCCGCACTCAAAGAGGTCACGTGTTCAATCCTCTCGCAGCCGGGGAGATTCTGCCACGGAGACGTCCTCGCCCTCGACACCTCGGACTAACCAGCGAATTCGAACGAAGCCGTCGGTCATAGAGTGAGGTTGTGGGATTCACGCGTGCGCAGCTCGACTCGTTTCGCGGCAAAACTCTCCCCGATCTTCTCGGCCCTGACACGCGACTGCTTTTCGTCGGCATCAATCCGGGGTTGCGCGCCGTAGCAGTTCAGGCAGATTTCGGCAGCCGCGGTAACCGGTTCTATCCGGCGCTGTACCGTGCTGGAATCGTCGACCGGGTGATCGACGCATCCGAAGGTTTCGAAAACGACGACCTTGAGCAGCTGAAGTGCCGGCACGTGGGCATCACCAAGCTCGTGGCCGCTGCGACGGCGCGAGCAGACGAGTTGAGCGCGGACCAGCTGATCCGCGGCGCCGGCGCGCTTGCAGAGCGCGTTGCGCGCATCCGCCCCCGGGTGGCCGCGATGCTCGGCATCACCGCGTACCGGGTGGCTTTCGGCATGCCGAAGGCTACGACCGGTCTGCAACCGAATGAACTGGCCGGAGTGCCGCTCTGGGTCGTGCCGAACCCGAGCGGGCTCAACGCGCACGCGACGATCGATACCCTCGGCCGTGCCTATCGCGAGGTCGCGATCGCGGCGGGAATCGACGTTTACGATCTCACGATTCCCTCGGCGCGCGCGTCTACTGAATAGTGATCTCAAACCAAAAACAATGTGACTCAAGAATGTGCGTCAAGGAGGAGCGATTCCCGTGAGCAACCGCCACGCCGTCATCGACACGACCATCGGCCGACTGACCATCTGCGCTGCAGATGACGCGGTCACCGGACTGTACTTTCCGCAGCACTGGTATCTGCCCACTGCAGAGTTTCTCGGCTCACTGACCACAATCGACGACGACCCGCTCCTTGCGGCTGCTGCGGATCAGTTGCGCGAGTATCTGGACGGCACCCGCACGACGTTCGACTTTCCGATGGCCACCTTCGGCGACCCATTCCAGGAGCAGGTGTGGGCGATTCTCAGGGAGATTCCGTTCGGACAGACCGTCACCTACGGCGAAATCGCGCAGAAGCTCGGGAACAAGGCGTTCGCCCAGAACGTCGGCCAGGCGGTGGGGCACAATCCGCTGTCAATTTTCATCGCGTGCCATCGCGTCGTCGGCACGGACGGCAAGCTCACCGGCTATGCGGGCGGGTTGGAGCGCAAGCAACGCCTGCTCGACCTCGAAGCTCCGGTCGAAGTGAAGGCCGGCAGGTTGTTCTGAGCGGCAGGTTGTTCTGAGCGGCCGATCAGCGGTCGACGCGCAACCAGGTCATACCGCGCGCGGTGAGACTGTACCGCCCCGCCGTGCGCACCATGACCATCAGCACGTCCTCACAGGTGGGGCAACGCACCACCCAGCCCATCGGGCTGCTGTAGACGATTGCGGATGCGAGCGCCTCCACGTCGCCGCAGGACGCGCACCGCTCGCGTGCGGTCGTCACGTCAAACGCGAACAGTTCCGCAAGCGGACCGGCCAGCACGTTGCCGTCAAGCACGCTGCTGCCTGACACATTCCGGCTCGGAGACATATTCCGGCTCGTATGCGCGGCCATCAGCCACCTCCGAATCGTTCGGTCTTCACCCGGTGCGGATCGTGCCCCTGCGCGACGAGCGCACGCGCGGTCGCCTCGACGAACCCGGTCGGTCCGCAGACGAACACCGTCGGATGTTGCGCTGCCGGAATCGTCGCAGCCGCCAGTTCCGCTTCGGTGGCGCGTCCCGGTGGGCGGGGCCAGGCATCCGGAACGCGTCGCGTGTAGAAAACGGTGACGCTGACATCGTCACCCGGCTGCTCGAGTTCATTGCGGAAAAACGCGTCATCCGGGCTTCGTACCGAGTACAGCAGCCGAAACGGCGTTCGGCTGCCTGCGGCCCGATGCGAGCGGATCATCGCAATCAGCGGAACGATGCCGGACCCGCCGCCGATCAGTTGCACCGGTTCGACACCCGCCGAGCTGGGCTGCGCAGAGCCGGGTTGCGCAGAACCGGGCTGCGCAGAGCCGGGCTGCGCAGAGCCGGGTTGTTCCGGCGCCCAGACGAACCATCCGCCGAGCGGCCCACGGACTTCCAGTTGATCGCCGATCCGAAGGTCATCGACGAGATACGGCGAGACCTCACCATCGGGCAGCCGATCGACGGCCAGTTCGAGCTGGTCCCCCACACCGACGGATGCTAGCGAATACGACCGCACCGCCTGGTAACCGTCCTCGGCCGTCAGTCGCACATCGGCGTGCTGGCCGGCGATATTGCCAGACCAGCCCGGCACCTCCAGCAGGATACTGCGCCCGCTCGGGGTGAGCATCCGCGTTTCTGCGACCACGCCGATACGCCATCCGCCAACGCCGCGCGTCGTCATGGGGCGATCTTCACAAGGCTGCCATCACGAGTACCGCTGTTCTCGCCACGGATCGCCGTACAGGTGGTAGCCGTTCTGCTCCCAGAAGCCCGGCTCGTCGTCGGGTTGCATCACGAGACCGCGGACCCACTTGGCGCTCTTCCAGAAGTACAGATGTGGTACAAGCAGGCGCGCGGGCCCGCCATGCTCCGGGTGCAGCGGCTCACCGTCGAACTCGAAGGCGATCCAGGCCTTGCCGTCGCGAAGATCCTCGAGCGGGAGGTTGGTGGTGTACCCGCCATACGAGTGAACCATGACGAATTCGTCTGCCGTCTCGACGTTCTGAAATAGGGTGTCGAGTGACACACCGCGCCAGTGCGTGCCGAGCTTCGACCAGCGCGTCACGCAGTGGATGTCCGTGGTCACGTCCTCGATGGCAAGTTCATGCAGCTGCGGCCAGTCCCACCGATGCGTGACTCCGCTCTCCGTGCGGATCAGGAACTCCCAGTCGGCGGTGGCGATCTCCGGCGTCGGGCCAGCCGAGAGCACGGGGAAGTCTTCGGTCAGATACTGACCGGGCGGCAGGTCTGGGTTGTGTTCACGGCTGCGACCGCCGAATCCACGTGTGAAGATCGCCATCGCCGGACCTCCTTCAGCTGGCGGGCTGGCTCTCGCGATGCGGCAGCTTCCAGCCTGGCCGCACGTAGTGGCAGGTATACCCGCTCGGGTATTTCTCGAGGTAGTCCTGGTGTTCCTCTTCTGCCTCCCAGAACGAGCCGGCCGCCGTCACCTCGGTGACAACCTTGCCCGGCCACAGGCCGGACGCGTCGACATCTGCAATCGTCTCGTCGGCGACTCGCTTCTGTTCCTCAGTCGTGTAGAAAATCGCCGAACGATAGCTGGCTCCAACGTCGTTACCTTGACGGTCTCTGGTCGACGGGTCGTGGATCTGAAAGAAGAACTCGAGCAGGTCACGGAAGCTGATCTGCTCAGGGTCGAAGACGATCTCGACGGACTCGGCGTGACTGCCGTGGTTGCGATACGTCGCATTCGGGGTTGTGCCACCGGAGTAGCCGACCCGAGTCGAGATCACACCCGGACGCCGACGAAGCAGTTGCTGCGCTCCCCAGAAGCACCCTCCGGCAAGTATCGCTGTTTCAGTTGTTCCCGACATCGTGATCTCCTCTCCCCAGCAGCGTACGCCGCCGCTGACCTCACAGGGCTAGACAACGCTGCCGCGGTGCCGACTGTTCCCTGATTCCTGTGTGCGGGCTGTCAGTGGCGCAATCGGAGGATGCACCGCCGACCCTATCCACTATGTCCCGGCTGGGCGCGCTTGGCGAGCCGGTGAATCGCCGCAGAGGGAATGCTCAGCCAGGCGGGCCGGCTGCGCGCCTCATAGACGGCTTCATACAGCGCCTTGTCGAGTTCGAATGCGTCGAGCAGAACGCGATGTCGTTGCACGCCCCCGCCAGCGCGCTGGATATATCCGCCGAGGAAGGCATGTCTGCATGCATGCGCCCACGCGAGAATTTCAGGTGAGTTCTGCGCGGCGCCGGCAACATAATCGAAACTGCGCAGCATGCCTGCGACGTCCCGCAGTGGAACGTCAAGACGTGATCGCTCCGCGAGTGAGCGCATCGGCTCGCCCTCGAAATCGATGATGACCCACAGGTCATTCGGCATGGCGAGTATCTGGCCCAGATGCAGATCTCCATGGATACGCTGTAGCCGCGGCCACGGCAGCTCCTGCGCGCGCGCGTACAATGCGGCAATCGGTTCACGCACGGCAGCGAACTGCGGAACCTCCTTGATCGCCGCGTCGAGCCGACTGTGCCAGCCAGAGATGATCGTGTCGATGTCATCGGAGGTGGGCTCGCGCGTGCGCATTGTCATCGCCAGGGTCGAGTGGATATCCGCCGTGGCAATTCCAATCTGACGCGCACTCTGCCTGAAATCGGCTCCGATTGTGGCTGCGGCGAGCGCGAGTCGCCACGCATCCCCCGCGTCTGCGAGAAATTCCTGAGCGAACGCAAGGTGACCGCGTGCCCGCCTGCCGGGCGCGCGGGCATCTGCCCATTCGCCCAGAACGCTACCGAGTGTGCCCGGAACCGAATGCGAACCTGCCTCGAACAGCACCGACTGCAAGACGACGTCGGGGTTCTCGCCGTCCTGGAGCGTGCGGAAGAGCTTGCAGATCACACGCTGAGCGGGCGCGTCGCCGTCGGAATCGAAGGTGTAAACGATCGACGTGTTCGATTGTTCGCCGGTCAGCACGCGTGAGTGCACGTTGCGGCACACCTGTCGCTTCTTGGCGATCCCGCGTGCGCGCACATCCTCGCCCTCGATCCTTGCGCCCTCGACGATCAGACGCAGAAGCTGTTCCGCAAACGCCGGATCATGTGGACCGTCGTAGAGGTACTGCCGCCCGCCGTTCTCGTCTGTCAGGGTCGCAATCTGCGCATGCGCGAGCGACGACAGTGGAACCCGGCGCTCCGTGATGGGCACCTGGTACAGCACGGCCGGTTCTGAGCTTTCGTCGAGAATCAGATAGGTGCTGACCCGAACCTCATGCTCGCCGGGGAACTCCAACGAGCCGATCAATCGCAGTCTGGGCGCGCTCCCCTTGCCCGAGAACCAGCGCTGTTCGCCGATCCAGGAGGCAAGCGCCCCCATGATGGTGCTCGTCACAGCCATATTCACGAGACTAACCCGATCCGTTGTGCCGCGGCCTCGATCGACCGGCAACCGGAGGGGCTGGCCCAACCGTCTCATTAGGAGAAAGCTGTCACTATGACCGTCGCAGATGAGAATGAGCCACCCGAGAATAGCCCAGCCGAACATGAACCAGCCGACATTACCTACGATGAGGATCGCTACCCGGCACGACCTCGCAGATTGCGCCCGCGTGCGCAGCTGAGAGCGAGCGGCATCAGTCGATCATTCGCCGATCCACGATCCGCGGATGCGTCGAATCCGTCGTATGTCGAATGGCTCAAGCGCCAGTCCATGCTCGGCGACGCCGAGGTGCTCGGGCGCGGCCTCTCCGGTCAACCCAGTATGTGGCGCAATCCGTACGCGCGGCCCGACGCGAGACGCGCCATCCGTTCGGCCTCCGTCTGGTTCACGGCGTATCCGATCTCCCTGATCACCCGGCCTGGGCAGTCGTACCTCGGCGCATTGGGCAGCGAAGATCTGTGGAAAGCGTTCGAGGCGATTGGAATCACGGCCGTGCACACCGGCCCGGTCAAGCAGGCCGGCGGCATCACGGGCTGGACTCAGACCGCCAGTGTGGATGGGCATTTCGACCGGATCAGCACCCAGATCGACCCAGCGTTCGGCTTGGAAGACGAGTTCCGTCAGCTCTGCGACATGGCCGACCGGCACGGCGGCAGCGTGATCGACGACATCGTTCCGGGGCACACGGGCAAAGGAGCCGATTTTCGACTCGCCGAGATGGCGTACAAAGACTATCCGGGGATCTACCACATGGTGGAGATTCCCGAGGAGGACTGGGGGCTGCTCCCCGACGTAACGGACGGGCGAGACGCGGTGAATCTCGACGCCGAGACGGAGGCGAAGCTGGCCGAAAGCGGCTATATCATCGGGCAGTTGCAACGCGTGATCTTCTTCTCGCCCGGGGTGAAGGAGACGAACTGGAGTGCGACCGCGCCGATCGTCGGTGTTGACGGTCGTACCCGCCGCTGGGTATACCTGCATTACTTCAAGCAGGGGCAGCCGTCGATCAACTGGCTCGACCCCACGTTCGCCGGAATGCGTTTGGTCATTGGCGACGCGCTCCACTCGCTCGGCGATCTCGGGTCAAGCGCCCTCCGTCTCGACGCCAACGGGTTTCTCGGTGTGGAGAAGAGCGCAGAGGGTCTGCCGGGCTGGTCGGAGGGACATCCCCTGTCGGAGGCGGCCAATCATCTCATCGCGAGCATGGTGCGCAAGGTGGGCGGTTTCTCCTTCCAGGAGTTGAACTTGACGATCGAAGACATCCACGACACGGGTCGGGTCGGCGCCGACCTGTCCTATGACTTCATCAACCGCCCCGCCTATCAGCATGCGCTGGCCACCGCGGACACCGAATTCTTGCGCCTGACACTGCGCACATCGCTCGAGGTTGGAGTCGAACCCGTGGGCCTGGTCCACGCCTTGCAGAATCATGACGAGCTGACCTACGAGCTTGTTCATTGGGCGACACGCCACCGTGCAGACCTTTATCTGTTCCGCAGCGAGGAGATCACGGGGGCGGAGCTGGCTGAGGTCATCCGCGCCGACCTGATTCAGAAGCTCACCGGCGAGAACGCCGACTACAACAGGGTGTTCACGACGAACGGAATCGCCTGCACGACGGCATCCGTGATCGCGGCGTCGCAGGGGTTCACGACACTGGATGCGATCGGCGACGATGACGTCGAAGGCATCCGCAGGGCTCACCTGCTGCTGGCCATGTTCAATGCCTGGCAGCCCGGTGCATTCGCGCTGTCCGCGTGGGACTTGCTCGGCGTGCTGCCGTTGCCGGCCGAGCAGGTGCAGGACTTGATTCACGGGGGTGACACTCGTTGGATCCATCGTGGCGCACACGATCTGACCGACGCCAACCCGTCAGCCACGATGTCGGGTTCCGGGATGCCGCGCGGCCGCACCCTCTACCGTTCGCTCACACAACAGCTCGCCATGGAGAACTCGTTTGCCACACGGCTCACGCAGATTCTGCGCGTGCGCAGCGAGTACGGTGTCGACATCGCCACTCAGATCGACATTCCGGATGTGGCGCACCCGGGCATGCTGGTCATGGTTCATCGCCTCGACGACGGCGATGCGACCCTGACGGATGCGCGCACCCAGGTCACGGTGCTGAACTTCAGCGGCGAGAGCATCGAGGGCACGGTTCGTTCCGCCGTTCTGAACCCGCGGCGCGTCGTCACCGATGTGGCGACCGACAAGGAGATCGGGCGCGTCGATGACCTCAATAGTTTCTCGGTACGGCTATCGCCGTACGCCGGAATGTTCCTGCTGATCGGTGATTCGCAAGAGGACCCGGCGGAAGCTGAATGAACGAGCCCGGCGGGAGCGGCCCGGAGGTGCGACGACGGGCGCCACCGCAGTGGCACACTGGCGAGTATGACCTTTCGTAACCGGATGACGGACATGAGCATGAAGACCATGAGCCTGTCTCATCGCGCACTGCTGGCGGTGACCCGCGGGCGCGTCGGGTGGTCGATGGGATCGGTGACCGTTGTCGAACTCCACACGATCGGCCGCACCACGGGTAAGCACCGTGCCACGATGCTGAATTCGCCGGTGCACGATCACGGCCGCTACTGCCTGGTCGCATCCAAGGGAGGCGACGACAGGCATCCGCAGTGGTACCTGAATCTTCTGGCCAACCCCGACGTCGAACTGACCGTTCGTGACAAGACCACACCGATGCGCGCGCGCAAAGCCACCGCTGATGAACGAGCCGAACTGTGGCCCGCGATCGTCAAGGCATATCACGGGTATGCCGAATATCAGAAGAAGACGACGCGCGAAATCCCCGTCGTCATCTGCGAGCCGCGCTCGGAGGAGCCGACGCTCTGAATCAGCCCGGGGTGAGGACGCAGAAGTTATTGCCTTCCGGGTCGGCCAGAACCATCCATGGCACAGCTCCCTGGCCGATGTCGACGTCAGTGGCGCCCAGAGCCCGCAGCCTGGCAACCTTGACGTGTACTAATGGTTTGAGACACTCATCCCGGTAAGGAATTCTGTTCTCATGTCGAAAGTTGTTCCGCGTTATTC
>Ga0208357_1000178_pt1 | contig 50839 bp, 36 predicted proteins | sample NGESurdeep092012_6_FD_184487 | JGI IMG/M metagenome (GOLD analysis project Ga0208357, IMG submission 184487) | Arctic peat soil microbial communities from Barrow, Alaska - NGEE Surface sample F52-2 deep-092012 (SPAdes) | ecosystem: Environmental > Terrestrial > Soil > Wetlands > Peat ...
CCCACGCGCTGATTTGCTCAGGCGCGGCTTCGAGCACACTACTCTGCGCCGCATCGACCTTTGCAGTCAAGACGGTTCCCCAATCGTCGACTTCGGCTGTATTCCAAGAAGAACCATCCCCATGGACGGTTCATCCATCAAGATCATTGCGTTGATGAGGTCGGGTAGTCCGAGCAGGTGAACACTCTTTGATGTCGGCAACCTTGCGATCGCTTCGCCATGGAAGCTCTTGAGGATGCCTGGAGCAGCTCCGAAGTCCACAGCATCCAGCACCAGAAGATGCGATGTCTCTTCGATGCCGTCGGCATGTTGACGGCCCGCGTGCTGCAGGAATCGCGTCGACTGCCCGGCGCGGTTGAGGTGATTGAGGGCGGAACCCTCGGCCTCGACCTGCTCGGCCTGCTCGATAATATTGCGAATATGCGTGGCATTTTCTGGCACCTCAATCCCAAGCGCATCTTCAACGGCACGCACCGACGCCAAGGCATGCACAGTGGCGCGGACACCGCAGATGCGCTGGGCCCAGATCCATGCCTCGCGCGGGTCGCGGCCGCGCAGGATCTTCTCGATGCCTCGGAACATGGTGCCGGAACTCCAGGCATCGCTGACGTTGTTGCCCTCGACTTCAACTTCGATACGGAGATGTCCTTCAATCCGCGTCACAGGATCAATCACAATCCGTGCCATTTAGGATCCTTCCGGGAGCCATCTGATCAATGGACTCCCTTGACGCGATCCAAATCATGATGAGACTGGTGCAATCCCGAACAGCTCCGAAACTCGCGTAACGAGCAATCCACAATCTCTGAACGAAGCTACTCTGCGAAGAAAGTCCTTATCTGTGAGGACTGTCACATCGCAAGGCTTCTTCGATGGAAATAATTACTGCCAGCTTGACGCATCGATTTGATAAGACCTCGTTAGCGTCACAGCGTGCTCTCGCACAGTTCGAATGCCCACATGAACCCATCACGTGAAGTAGAGTTGCAAACGGTATTAGCTGCACACGGAATCCTGCACCAGGGCAGGTGAGAATGTATGTCTGGGAATTGCCGGTGCGAATCAGCCATTGGCTCATGGTGGTTACGATCCTGTCGCTCTCGATCACAGGGTATTACATGCACTCTCCTTATGTGATTGCGGGAGGCAGAACAGCGTTCGTCACGGGGCGATGCGGTTTGTGCATCTCCTCTCCGCGTTCGCGGGAGCATTTCTGCTACGGGTGGTCTGGTTCTTTCTCGGCAACCGGTGGCTCACCCGGATCAATAGATTCCCATAATGGAGAGTCGCTGGAAGGGCCTGGTTGCGGTGGGCAAGTATTACGCCTTTCTGGCCTGGTCGCCGGTCTCCTATATCGGGCATAACCCGCTTGGCTGGACCTCCAGCAGGTCCTCCGGAGGCACAAACGATGGGCACGGATCATTCTGTACGAGGTTCAATTGAAGGACTGTAGCCCTGCCGGCGTTGTAGGATGTGACGCAGAGCACACTGGCTTGTGTTTTCGGATACAGTCTTCCCTTGCGGGAAACAAATATGCTCGTAACTCAGGTGGCACAAATGCTGAAAAGCTGTGATCAGGTACTAACGAGAGACATTCTGGCATCGCCCAAGCACATCCTGGTAGCGACGGACATGGTCGATCTCGATTGCTTATTGCCGCACGTGATCGCTCAAGCTAAGGCAAGCGGTTCGAAGGTTACGATGGCCCATGCGATCTACCCTCTCTATGTCGCTTCGCTTGAGACAGCCGTGGTTCCGAGCGACTACGAAGCAACGCTGGTTCGTGAGGTGCGCAGGAAGTTGGACGATGCAGTCCATCAGATGGCGGCGGTGGGAATCCACTGCGACGTGACAGTCAGGATTGGTGGAGCGGGCGAAGTCATCCGGGAGGAACTCAGCAGATCGCATAGTTCAAGATTGATCATGGGGACACACGGGCGTGGCAAGCTCCGGCAATTCGCGCTTGGGTCGGTTGCCCATGAACTGATCACCAAGGTTGGTGTACCTATCTTTGTGGTTGGCCCGCATGTGCGGGATGGCGCCAGGCACGCGAGTCCTCGCAGGATTCTTCATCCTGTTTCATTTGTCGGCGGCTATCAGGAAAACTGCAAATTGGCGCTCGATATCGCGACCACGTACGGAGCTGAGCTAACGCTCTTACATGTGTTGGAAAAGTCCGAGGTAGACAGCACAAATCCTGATCGATCCATCACCTGGGCACGAAATACTCTTGGTCAAGTCATCGCGGAACTGCCAGAGAACACCGCCGTGGTTCATACCAAGGTCTTATTCGGTCAGGTTGCAGCAGAAATCCTAAAGACCGCGACTGAAATCGCTGCTGATTGGATCGTCCTGAGCACTGACGAAGGATCGCAAAGCGGATTCTTCAAGGAGACGAGGGCGTTCGAAGTGCTCGCCAACTCCCACTGCCCTGTTCTGACTTTAGGTCGCTGAGGACGACGCACCGCTGATTCTCACAGCGCCGGTCATCGATCGGGCATTTCCTTCAACGTTTTCAATGATTCAGCTGCGCGAGGGGCTAGCCCAACATGAGGCTAGCCCCCTCCTCTTGTGATTTGTTATCGTTCCGATAGCAGAAGCGCGGCAATTGACTTCAGCGGGAAATGCTCCAGGAACTCGGAACCAACGAAGTAGAGGGCCGGGTGCTGTTACACGGTTCTCCTGGAGTTCTCTGGTTGCTCTACATCGTTGATGTGGACAATTTGGCTCCCGGCTCGTTCGATCTGCTGCCATGAGAGGGACGATTGGAATCTTCTATTTGGCGGGTTCAGCAAAGATTAAGGTTTGGCATCGTAACCTGTAAACGAATGATGACCGCACGTTCCATTGTTGGGCACACGGTTCTTGCCGTGCTGCTGCAGAGCTTTGCTGTTGCACGAGCAATCAGCCAGACGGAAGGCGCCCCTGTGCGTTCGCCCATCGCGGGTGCTGTCGGTAGTCAGGCGTCCGCCAACTCGCCCTCCTTGCCGGCGGGCGCGCCCGTTACGATCCAGCTCGACGACGCGATCACCCGCGCCCTTGCCAACCAGCCGGCCTTCGCCGCAGCTGCCGCGCAGGCGAAGATCGCAAAACTCGACCGGTCGATCGCGCGTGCTGCGCTGTTACCAAGCGCTGTGTACAGCAACCAGTTTCTCTACACGCAGGGCGGCGCAGGTTTTATCGTCAATCCGATCAGGGCGGCCGAGCCCAATCTCCGGAGTAGTTCCGCACCCCGGTTCATCGCCAATAATGCCGTCCACGAGTACATCAGCCAGGGTTCCGTTACAGAGACCATCGGGCCGCAGCAGTTCAATGCGGTCAGTAAAGCCTCTGCCGGGATTGCAATCGCCAACGCAGAGCTGGAGATTGCACGGCGCGGTCTGGTCGCCACAGTCGTTGGACTTTACTACAACTCACTCGCTACAGGTCGAAAGGTCCAAGTCGCTCAGCGCGCCGCCGATGAAGCAGCGAGCTTTACCAAGCAGACCCAGCAACGTGAGACCGCCCGGGAGGTCGCCCACGCGGACGTCGTCAAGGCACAACTCCTCCAGCAGCAGCGAGAACGCGATCTTGCGGATGCGAAGCTCAACGCGGACAAGGCACGTCTCGATCTCGCTGTCCTTCTCTTCCCCGACCCCCGCGAGCCGTATACCCTCGCCATTGCCGATACCCTGCCGGCACCGCCCAGCCGCGCAGACGTCGAAGCAGCGCTGGCGAAGCGCAACCCCGAACTTCAGGGCGCCCTCGCAAGCTCCCATCTAGCCAATCTCAACGTCACCGCGGCCCGGCTCGCTTATCTACCGGATCTTGCGCTTAATTACAACTACGGACTCGATGCGGCGCAGTTCGCGATGCACAACGACCTGGGGGCGGATAATCTAGGCTACTCGGCGTCGGCGGCGCTTAATATTCCGCTCTGGGATTGGTTCACCACCCGCGACCGGATTCGACAGGCGAAGATCCAGCGCGAAACCGCACACACGATCCTCACCAACACGCAACGCCGCCTCATCGCCGATCTTGAAGAGTTTTACTCGGAGGCCACCGTGGCCCACGATCAACTCGCCAGCCTGAATCTTAGTGCGGATACCGCAGCCGAAAGCCTCCGCCTGACTCGCCTGCGATACAGCAATGGTGAAGCGACCGTGCTCGAAGTCGTCGACGCCGAAACGTCCCTTACCACGGCTGAAAATGCGCGCGAAGACGGCATTGCCCGTTATCAGAACGCTCTGGCCAACCTCCAGATGCTGACAGGAACCCTCTAACGATGACTGCACCCATGGTCGACCGCTGTCACCCGATCCACTCGTCCGCAGCCGCAGTACTTCTGCTGCTCGCCGCTCTCACACCCCTCGGCTGCAATAAAAAGGAAGAGGTCACGGCGCCACTGGTCTATGTCCAGGCCACCCACCCGGAGCGAGGAAGCGTCTCCAATCAGATCGCTGCCGACGCGATCCTGACGCCACTGGCGCAGGCAGCGATATCACCGAAGATCTCCGCTCCGGTGAAGAAGTTCTACGTCCAGCGCGGAAGTAAGGTGGAAGCCGGACAACTTCTCGCCACACTGGAAAACGCGGATCTGGCTGCCGCCGCTCTCGACAATCAAGGAGCTTATACCGCGGCCCGGGCCACGTACGATACGGCCATCCAGTCCACCGTACCGGCGGACTACATCAAGGCACAGCAGGATCTGGCGCAGGCCAAAGCGACCCTCGATCTGAATCAGTCGATCGTCACCGCTCGCTCGCAACTCTTCGCGGAGGGAGCCATTCCTGGCCGCGACCTCGACACGGCGAAGGCCACCCTAGTTCAGTCGCAAGCGGCCTATGACATCGCGCAGCAGCACTTTGAAGCTTTCAAGAAAGTGGCGAACCATGCAGCGATACAGAACGCCGAGGGAACGCTGCAATCAGCGAAGGGGAAATACCTTGGCGCCGAAGCCCAACTCAACTACACAGAGATACGCAGTCCGATCAAGGGCGTCGTCACCGACCGGCCCCTGTTCGCAGGTGAATCCGCCGCGGCCGGTACGCCGTTGCTCACCGTCATGGACACATCTGCGCTGATCGCCAAGCTGCACATTGCTCAACGGCAGGCGCAACAACTTACTCTCGGTGCTGCAGCCACGATTACAGTCCCCGGTATCGAGGAACCGGTTGCGGCGAAAGTCTCCCTCATCAGTCCGGCACTTGATCCTGGCAGCACCACGGTCGAAATCTGGCTGCGCCTGGAAAATCCCAAGGGCAGCTTCAAAGCGGGCACACCCGTTCACGTCTCAATCACCGGTGTCACGGTGCCCAACGCGCTGCTCGTCCCCACCGCGGCCATCCAGGCCGGAACCGACGGCACCACACGCTTCGTCACGGTCATCGCGCCCGATTCCACCGCACACAAGAGGATCGTCACCCTCGGGATCCAGACTCCGGATGAAACGCAAATTCTCTCCGGCGTTACCCCCAGCGACATGGTCATCACCGACGGCGGGTACGGCCTCGATGACGGCACCAAGGTTAAGATCGGCACTGACCCCAACGCAAAGCCTGACAGCAGCGATGCAAAGCCTGCAAGTGGAAAGGATGCGGACAGTCAGTGAGCCAGACAACCCAATCCGCAACGCCCTCTTCCGCCCCAGAGGGGAAGCCGTTCTGGCTGGCGCGGTCTACCAAGACCATATTCTTCTTTCTTGCCGTTCTCACCGCGGCCGGAGCCTACGCTGCCTTTCAGGTTCCCATCTCGGTCTTTCCCGATACCAACTTCCCTCGTATCGTCATTGGCATCGACAACGGCGTGATGCCGGTTGAGCAGATGCAGGTCACGATCACCAAGCCCATCGAGGACGCCGTCAACAGCGTCCCGGGCCTGCTCACGGTGCGCAGCAACACCAGCCGAGGCTCTGCGGAAGTCAGCCTCTTCTTTGACTGGAACGTTGACATGTATCGCACGCTGCAACTGACAGACGCTGCGCTGTCCAAGGTTTCGCAGGAGTTGCCCTCCACCGTCAAGCTCACCACCAACCGCCTCACCTTCGCGACCTTCCCGATCCTCGGCTACGCCCTCACGGCAGACAATCTAGGCCCGCAGACGGTTTCGCAATCGCGCCTCTGGGAGATAGCCACCTATGACCTCAAGCCGCCACTAAACCGCGTCTTCGGCGTCAGCACGATCACCGTGCAGGGCGGCCAGATTCCCGAATACCACATCGTCCCGAATCTGGCTCGGCTGCAAACCACCGGCGTCACGCTCCTCGACCTGGTCAACGGTGTCCAGGCCTCGAACATTATCGATTCCCCCGGCCTCTATGAAGCGAATCATGAGCTCGTTCTCGGGCTCATTGGAGCCCAGGCGCACAGCATCGCAGAGCTCTCAAACCTCGTCATCAAGACCACTGCAGGCGGCGCACCCATCCGTGTTGGCGACGTCGCCGAGGTTCGTACCGGGCCCATGCCGGTCTACACCATGGTCACCGCCAACGGGAAACCCTCCGTCCTGATCAATATCGCCCGCCAACCCTCTTCGAACACCGTTCAGGTTGCCGACGCCATCGCCCTCAAGGTCGCCGAGCTTCAGAAGATCCTCCCTGCGGGAGTCCACCTCACCCCGTTCTACGACCAGTCTGAACTCGTCCGCGAGTCCATCACCAGTGTCCGCGACGCCATCCTCATCGGCCTCATCCTCGCGTGCATCATTCTCTTCATCTTCCTGAGAGACTGGTCGAGCTCAGTCGTCGCAGGTCTCGTGATCCCCGTAACGGTAGCGGTTACCATCCTGTTCCTCTGGATCATCGGCCAGTCGTTCAACCTCATGACGCTGGGTGGCCTGGCCGCCGCCATCGGCCTCGTCATCGATGACGCGATCGTCGTGGTCGAAAACATTGTTGTCCACCGCGACGCGGGCCAGTCCCGCACGGACGCCGTTCGCAGCGCACTCAGCGAGATCACAACGCCGCTCGTCTTCTCTACCCTCACTCCCGTGGTCGTCTTCCTCCCGCTCATCTCTGTCACCGGAGTCACTGGCAGCTTCTTCCGCGCGCTGGCCGTTACCATGACCGCAGCGCTGCTCACATCACTCGGGCTAGCTCTCACCTTTACTCCGGCGCTCAGCCTCTCGCTGCTGCGGAGCAAAAAACACGTTGCAGCAACCGATACCGATGAAGCGGAGCCGCAGCCTGAAATCGCGGGCAAACACGTTGGTGGCCACGAAGATGGTCCCGTGATGCGCCGCATCCTGCACGCGCACGCTCGCGCGCTCAACTTCGCCCTCAGCAAGCCGCTGATCCTCGGCGTCAGCTGTCTCGTCCTCGTCATCGGAGGGTATTTCGCCTACTCTGCCCTCGGCTCCGACCTCCTCCCCGCCATGGACGAGGGCGCGTTCATCCTCGATTACCTCACGCCTGCCGGCACTTCACTGGCCGAGACCAACCGCATACTCGAACACGTAGAACAGATCCTTCAAAAGACTCCCGAGGTCGAGATCACGTCTCGCCGCACGGGTCTCCAACTGGGACTCGCTGCAGTGACCGAGGCCAACTCCGGCGACTTCAGCGTCCGCCTCAGACCGAACCGCTCACGCACCATCGATGAGGTCATCGCCGACGTCCGCCAAAAGATCATCACCTCCGAACCCGCTCTCGACGTCGAATTCGTCCAGGTGCTACAGGACATGATCGGCGATCTCTCCAACTCACCCGAGCCGATCCAGATCAAGCTCTTCAACAACGACCCCGCCCTGCTCAACCAGCTTGGCCCTCGTGTCCAGGCCGCTATCCAGAAGATTCCCGGGGTTGTTGACACCCAGAACGGCGTCGATAACACCATCTCCGGACCTGCAACCGACTTCAAGATCGACCCCGTTGTCGCTGCCCGTCTCGGCTTCACTCCCACTGAAATTGCAGAAGATGCCACCTCTATCCTCGACGGCCTGCCCACCAACGACCCCATCATTCTGAACGGCCGGCCCTACACCATCCGCGTCCGCCTGCCCGACGCGAACCGTTCCTCGTTCGATGCCATACAGAACACCGTGTTCAACTCCAGCAGCGGGCACATCGCCTCGCTCGGAGCGCTCGCGCAGATCACACAACTTCCCCCACAGAATGAAGTCCACACCGAGAATCTTCAACGTCTCGTCGTCGTCAGCGGCCGACTCGAAGGCTCCGATCTCGGCGGCACGATGGTCAAGGTGAAGCAAGCCGTCGACAGCCTGCACCTGCCCGCGACGGTGCGCGTCGAGTACGGCGGGACCTACCAGGAGCAGCAAAAATCCTTCGCCGCCCTCGCCCGTGTCCTCATCCTCGCTCTGGCTCTGGTGTTCGGCGTCCTGCTGGCCGAGTTCCGCAATTTCTCCGCACCGATCGCGATCCTCACCAGCTCTGTCCTCTCGATCACCGGCGTCGTCATCGCGCTGCTCATCACCAATACCAACTTCAACGTCGCCAGCTTCATGGGCCTCATCATGGTCATCGGCATTGTCGCCAAGAACGGCATTCTGTTACTCGACGCGGATGAGAAATTCCGTGCGCAAGCCGAGACACAACGTGTCGTAGACTTCGCAGCAACGGGCGTCCAGCCAGCCTATGACCCTGACCACGACCCGGCGAAAGAAGCCATGCTTCATGCTGCGCAGCGTCGCCTGCGCCCCATTGTGATGACGGCCATCGCCGCCGTCTGCGGCATGTTGCCTCTCGCCTTTGCCCTCGGCTCCGGCTCGCAGATGCTGCAACCCCTGGCGATCGCGGTCATCGGTGGGCTCATGATTTCCATGGTCCTCAGCCTGATCGTCACACCGGTGATCTACTACTTGCTCACGCGCAAACGCCATCGCGAAGACGTGGCGGAGATCGCTGCCTGATCGTGTCTCCAAAAGCTGAGCTTGGCTTATTGTGCAGGGCTTGCCGTCGCTCCGGGTAACACAACCTGCACTCTTGTTCCTAAGCCTTGCGCACTCGATATCGAGATGGATCCGCCACACCGGTCCACAATCGCTTTGCAAATAGCCAGACCCAATCCCGCTCCTCCATTCGCCCTGCTCCGTGAAGGATCTGCCCTGTAGAACCGTTCAAAAATATGAGGCAGCGCTTCCTGAGGAATTCCCTTCCCTTCATCAGAAATAAGCAACTCCACGCTGTCCCCACGCTCTTCCAGGCACACCGTGATCTCGCTTCCCGGGGTGCTGTGCTGCAACGCATTCATCAGCAAGTTAGAGCACAAAACATCGGCACTCTCCGGCTCTATCCTGACCGATTTGTTATCCGACGCTGGCAGGGTGATTCTCACCCGCCGCAGTTGCATGATTGGCTGTAGCCTCTCTACCACCACGTGCAATGTTTTCGACAGGTCCGTCACATGACTTGCACTCGAGAGAGCCTGCTCAGCGCGCGCCAGCATGAGCATCCTGGTGGTCAGGTCCTCCATTCTCTCCGTATCCATGAGCAAGCCTTCGATACTGCTCTGATACTCCTTTGCCGTTCGCTCCCTCATCGACAGGAGCTGCACACTCGATTTAAGCACCGCAATCGAAGTCTTGAGTTCATGCGCGGCATCGCCTGTAAACTGACGCTGACGCTCGAAGGAGGTTCGCAATCCGTTCAGGAGCTTCTGGATCGAAGACGCAATCGGCTCTAGCTCGCGCGTCCTCAAAACTTCTGCGGGAGCATCGAACTCCCAGCAAGCTTCAGAGACACGCTCGGCTCTCAGCGCTAACTCACGCAAAGGGGACATGGAGCGGCGAAGGAACCATGCAATCAGAAATCCCGTGAGTAGGAGTAACAGAAGACTCGCAATCACGTAAAAGCGAACCGCCTCCACCGTCTCACGCCATAAGTGATAGGTCGGTGCCGCATAGATGATTTTGACCGGTCTACGAAATCCACCGTTCTCTTCCCTGTCGATCACCCTCATCCCTGGTTGTTCAAGCGCACGGTAGTGTTTACCTTTCACCTTGAAATTGAAGTAGCTGTAGGTTCGTTGCGAAGAAAGAGCGTTGAGAAGATCGGGCGTCAAACCAGGCGAACCTCCAACGAACTTACCGCCAGCCGTCGTTACTTCGTAGATGTCTTCCTGAGGTAGCGCCAGCTCTGTCCGATCAATCATTACATTATCGTTCGGATCTTCTGCATCCTGGATGGCACCTAATACGGAGTCGACGCGGCCACGCAGCATGATGTCGAAGGCGCGCCTCCTTCCATCCAACTCGTGCATAACGGCTACACCAGAAAAACAGACAGCGCAAAGGAGCTCTGCGAGCAACACCCCGGCAATCAATGTGTGTGTTAGCGAACGTGTCCTCACTAAATTTCCCCCGGTGCAGTCAGCCGGTATCCACGCCCTCGGATCGTGTCGACAGCCGCCAGCACTCCCGTACTACGGAGCTTCTTTCGCAAATTGGAAACATGAGCTTCGATTACATTTGAATGATGCTCCCAGCGGAAATCATAAAGATGTTCAAGAAGCTCCTTCTTTGACACGATAGCTCGCGGACGGAACATAAGGTATTCGAGGATTCGATACTCGGTCGGAGACAGATCGACGAGTAAATCATCACCATGCACTGTTTGCTCTTCGGAATTCAAGCGAAGCCTCCCTACAGTCACCACCGGATGTGACACGCCTTTACCCCGTCGAATGAGGGCCTTCGCGCGGGCAAGTAGTTCCCCGAGATCAAACGGCTTCGTCAGGTAATCGTCCGCCCCCGCGTTTAGCAGTCCGATGACTCGATCACGTTCATCGCGAGCCGTCAGGATCAGAACAGGAGTCGCGTCGCGTCGAGCGCGCATTATGCGAACGATGCCCTGACCATCGACCCCGGGGAGCATCAGATCCAGAATGAGGAGGTCGTAGTTTCCCGACTCCAATAGAGCTAACCCATCCGTACCATTCGAAGCACAATCAACAGCGAAACCTGAGCTGTCGCGAAGTGCAGCCGCAATGTTTTCCGCTAGACGAACTTCATCGTCAACGATTAAGACTCGCATCCCACATCCAATCCGAATAGCGCCTCACTGTTGCCAAGCACCATCCACGAAATGCTATCTCATGATTGCGATGTTCGTCCTACATGGAAGCAGGATCTGATGAGAGTTCGTCAGATTATCCCGACCGAGCCGCGACCAATGGGGAAGCTGGAGTTCGTTACAAGGCTCAAGGAACAACCGGAATTAGCAGGTGTAGAGGCGTACATAGTCCACCAGGGCCTCTGATGGAAATGGGGTCGACGTGTTGGGCGATCCAGGATACTGTCCACCGACTGCAAGATTCAGAATGATGAAGCTCGCCTGCCCACCATCGAATGGCCAGCTTGCACCATTCAGTCCAGCCAAGCTCGAGCTGGTATAGGTGACATACGGCTTTGTCGGATCGTCGACATAGTAGGAAACGCTGCCGGGTTTCCAAATCATGCCATAGGTGTGCCACGTTGCCGCTGTTACACCATTTGGGAAGTAGAAATTGGTACCTAGAGAACTCCCTGTAAAACCTGGCCCATGGATTGAGCCGACATTAATATCCGGCGTAGTCGCTGCATTGACACGCTCCATCACGTCCTGTTCACCGCATGCAGGCCAGTTGACTGTTTGAATGTTGTTGCCCATAAGCCATGCAGCCGGCCAGAAACCTTGCGCCTCCGGGACCTGTGCACGGAATTCAAGCCTCCCGTATTGAAAACTAAACAAACCGTGGGTCTTTAATCTTGACGAGGTATACACTCCCGCCGACGGTTGTTGAGCCACAATGTGAAGATAGCCATCGGTACCGACATACTCATTTGGCTTCGTAGAATTACATGGAACAGTGGAGGAACCCCACGCACAATAGTTTTCCAGCTCGCCATTACCCCAACCCCCTGCACCGGTGTCGTAAGTCCATACCGCAGGGTTAGGTTGTGCATTTGCTCCGGTAGTGTTATCAAACTCTTCGCTCCACACGAGCGTACCAGAAGCGATATTTGGGGAGAACGTCTTGTTGGAAACGGGGCTATTTGTCTCTCCCCCATGGATACCGATCGCTTGCACGGTCGTATTCGATGCAACGAGAAACGGAGCGATGTACTGGGGCGAAGCACTCGTCGGCGTACTTCCATCCAGGGAGTAATAGATGTTCGCATTGGCAGCGCTGTCGCTGAGGGTGATTAGCACAGCCCCATTCTGTTCTGGAGTGATCGTAAATACAGGTGCGACGACTTGCTCAGTCGGCGGAAGGCCGCTGGAGCTAACCGTATTTGAAGCCGACCCTGAACACCCAAGCGCCGCGAACACCCTGATCCAGAGCAATGTAAACAGGCTAAGAAATACACCCGACGCGCGCTGATATTTATTGAAGGCCACAACTTCACTGCTTTGCGATACGTCCGGAGGATTTCGCAACTCAAAGACCTTTCTTACATTCCAGTTTGGCTCGCCGGGGAAAGTACCGAGCGAAATAATGTCAGACTGAATCTGGCTCTCAGTCGCAAATCCTGTCGTCTTACATTCTGCAAAGAGACACAGGAACACCTACCCGGAAAGACAACGAATAGATCGGGGATGGCGAGTGAACGCCATCCCCGATGGTTGCATGCTCATGTACAGAGATTAGAACGAGAAGCGTGCGTACAGTTGGATGTGACGACCGCCGTCTGTAACGGAAGTAATTACCGCAGGATGGGTGTCATCGATTGCTGAGTCAGGACCACCAAAACTTGCATGGTTGAGTGCATTCTGTGCATCAGCACGAATCTCAAGTCTGTACTTCTGATAAACGCTGAACGTTTTGCCGAAGGAGAGGTTCAAGTTTGTATAGCCCGGCCCGTACAGAGAGTTCCTGTGGACGTTGCCGAACATTGCTATACCCGGACTAGCATACGCAAACTTATTGAACCAATTGGCAAGCGTGTGAACTGAGGCTTGTGCACCGCCATTGTGAGTATCTCCTGTATTGTTCGGTGCGACCACGGAGCGTGGATTACCGATCAAGTTGGGGAACTGACTTCCGGCCTGAGCATAGGTTTGAGAACTCGACATCACCGGTGTGAAGGGAGAGCCTGTGTTTTCGCGCGAGGTCGCCGCCAGTCTCCAACCTCCGAATACAACGTCCTCAAGCACGCTCTTGTTGAGGAATTGTGCTCCCCGGCCGAAGGGCAGAGTGTAGATGCCGGAGAACGTAAACACATGACGAAGGTCAAAGTTGGATGGTCCGTAGTTGCAGGGAACACAGAAACTACTTTGGTAGGTCTGTGAACCTGCGCTGCTGCCCCAACCAGAGGAATCCTGAGAATCCAGGAACTTCGAGAAAGTATAGTTTGCATTGAGTTCCAACCCATGGGTCAGGCGCTTCTGGAACACCGCCTGGAACGAGTTGTAGTTCGATATTCCATTGTTGGTGCTACCACCAAGACCTGTGAAGTTAGGATAAGGACGTTTATTGCTGCCAGGAGTGATGTCAGTTACGGATAACTCCGATTGCGGAACCTGATTGATGTCCACACACAGGGAAGTTAAGGTTATAACCATGGCTTCCAACATAGGCTGCAGATACCATCATCGTGCTACCGAACTCATGCTGAACAGTGACGTTATACTGCCAGATTTTCGGGACTGGGGTGTGGTACATGTTGTAGGAAAGACGATTGCCATTATTGGCATTGGGTATAGTTGGAGCAGCGACGTACAACTGCCGCATACTCTTTCCATAGCCGCCTTCAGAGTTGATGTTACCGTCAGAATCTAATAGCAGCTGAGGATATATCCCACCGGACGGATCAAATGCTCCGCCTGCTGAACCTAACGCATTCCCCATGCCTCCGCCGTAGGTATCCTCTGACCAGGTGTAGTTATAGAGTCCAAAACCACCGCGAATAATCGTGTTCGGTCTTACCGTCCACGATGCACCAACGCGTGGCATAAAGGTATTCCAGATCGGTGCCTGAAGAGTGGTGCGGCCGTTGGCGTGGCTAAATGCAAACCACTCTGCACCAAGAGAATTTGTTAATCCATTTGGATCTGTACCAGGATTGATCACAGTGGGATCGAAGGCAGCGATATTACCTTTAACCTCGCGCCAGCCTGTAGTTCCAGCCCAGCGTAGACCAAGGTTAACCGTGAGGTTAGGACGTACTTTGATGTCATCTTGTACAAAGGCTTGAGGATTTTTCAAGCGTCCGCCCCACTCTGGATTTACATTGCCATACCAATCAGCACTGTAACCAAGCAGGAAGTCCGCGTAGTCGGTGGGGTCCGTGACTTGTGCATCCGGTTGACCGGGAGCGGCCTGACTGTTGAGTTCCTGATCCGTGTAATAGCCCTGGAAGTCTACCGATCCGGGGTTCTGATTGCCCCAGGCTGTGGAATCCGCGCGGCTGATAAGGAACTCACCACCGAAATGAAGAACGTGCCGACCAGCGATAAGGGTGACGACGTCCGACGGGTCAAACAGCATCTCCCTGTAGACGGCATTGCTGGGGGAACCTAGTCCCAGATAATTATTGAAAGAGAAGTTAGGAAAAGCATCAGCCACGGCCCACTTAACACCCAGCTTATCGGGATACCCCTGACCATTCGAGAAGGGAGAGAAAAAGTTGAGCTGGTCGGTGAAGCCGAAGCGAGCCTCATTAATCATCTTCGGGCTAATGGTCTACACGTCCGATACTTGAGCGTTGTCACGGCTGACATCCTGGCTTTGGCAGTTGATTGGACAAAGTGCTGCACCATTGCCATAGGATACTGCTGGATTATCACTCTCTGTCTCAGAGATTGTGATGCGGTGGCTGGCAACCGGGGTGTAGTCGAGGCGCCCGAAATACTTTGTAAACGGAGCAAGGTTGGGCACGTTGACAAAGTAATTCTGGAATGGCAACCCTGTCGCTGGATTCGGCGTGCCTGGCCGATTGGGCTCAGGGAAATACTTCTGCACCGCTTGCGCAACTGCCGATAGGCTCGAGGTTGGAATCTTATTACCGTTCCCGTACTCATCCGCATACGACTCTCGTGTGACGCCCGGCTGGCCGCTGCTGTTATAGGTGAGGACCTGGGTGGTGTAGTCGTACACCGTGGGTAGCCCAGTAAAGTCACCGGCCTTCTCTGCATCTGTCGGCACAGTCAATAGCTGATTACCCGACCCACCGTTGCTATAGGTCTTGTCCCAATCAAAATAGAAGAAGACCTTCTTCCCGAGATTGGTTCGCGGAATGAGGACAGGTCCACCAATCGAGAAGCCGTAGTTGTCATAACGTTGAAAGGCCGGCTTGCCGCCGTTGCCGAAGGCATAGTCTGCCGCGTTGAGCGCGTTGTTCTGTAAGTACTCGTATGCCGAGCCGTGGAAGTGGTCAGTTCCTCCCTTCGTAATCTGATTGAAGATAATGCCGCCGATGCCATATTGAGCAGAAAATGAATTCGTGTCCACCTTCACTTCAGCCGTGGTCTCGAACACGGTGACGTCGGAATTGGTGCTCATCGGCAGCGTGGTGGTTGCTCCATCAGACAACACCGAACTGTAGGGCAGGTTGCCGTTGATTGATGTCGATTGGCCGGAACGATAGCTGAAGGAAGAGCCTGGCAACAAGTTGACGAAGTTCTCCCAATCTGCGCCGTACTGGGGAAGTTTCGCCATCGTTTCACTAGAAAGTGTGTCCGTCTGGGAGCCATCGGATGTGTCGAGCAGCGGGAGATCGGTCGTGACCACAACCTGCTCGCTCACGGCACCAACGGCTAGTGCGGCGTTCAAAGTCTCAGTACCCACATCCAGCTTGATGGGCCCGCGCACCAGGGTTTTAAAACCGGGTGCTGTTACGGTGACAAGATAGTGATCCGGGACGACCGAGCCGGTGTCGTAAACCCCCGCCTTGTCCGAAGTGAACGTGCGCTCAGTTCCCTTGTCGACGTCCTTAATAACGACCGTCGCGCCCGGAATCAAAGCTCCATTCGCATCCGTAACACTTCCACGGAGATCAGCAGAATTTGTATTCTGCGCAAAGCGTGCACCCGCCGATAATAGTCCGGCCAACGCAGAGAGGAGCCCTCTCGAATGATCCGATACAGGTGAGTCATTGAATCCTCTCGTAACTCGGTCGAATCTAGCCGTGTGCGCATGCTGGTAGGGTCGGGAAGATACGTTGTCGATCGCCTGATCATGGTCAGCCCTCACTGTCGCGCTCGCCTTGATCGACAAGTCGTTATCGGGCTATTCGGGCAGCCAGCACGAGCGCTTGCAGACACCGAATATGGGTTTTGCGGAACTCACTGATATAAGGCGCGGGGCCATACCCCTGACAACGTAAGAAGGGTAAATTTACAGGTTAGTTCGGAGGTCGCCACGTAATATCATCCAATAAAATCAGGCGTTTACGCTGACAGCTCCCTGCAACGCCAGCCGGCGCAAGGCGGCCGCAGGGTTCAGAAGTGAGGACCAGGATGGGGGTTCCACTGAGGCAGCGAATCACCAACCAAGAGGGTGGGCCTCTGTCGGGAGACGATGTCGGGGAGTTCATCTATGGCACTGCGGAGCCCCGCAACAAGGGCTGGGACTAGCGTGAGGGATGAAAGGAATGCGCAGTGAATCCGGATGCAACTGCTCTTACTTGGCGTTCGTAACTTCGAACGGCTCGATCAGTTGAGACTGAGCACCACTGATGGTCGTCGCGGTCAGAACCAACGTATAAGCTCCGGGAGGCGCGATGATGTTCTTTCCACCTGCAAGTTGGTTTGTCGAGACCGTGACCGTATCCTGCTGCGTATCCGTATCGGAAAAATCGACCGTCGACGTATCCAAAACGCAAGCGTCCGTTGCCGGCACTGTCGAGCAAGAAAGATAGACACGGCCTGTGCCCCTCTGCCCATGCAGCGTAACGGGGCTGCTTACCATCGACCCGGATTTCACCTCCACAGGATGCCATTCGATTGTCGGTGCTGCGCTCGGAAGATTGTAAGCACGGACGTAGTCCACCAGGATCTGAGCCGAATTCGGGGTCGAACTGTCAGGATCACCTGACCAGTCCCCGCCAACCGCAAGATCCATGACCAGGTAGAAGGGATGGTCAAATGCCCACTCTGCCTGGTCGGGAAGATTACTGGCATTCTGGACGAAAAAAATATTGGAAGGATCGTCCACATAAAACTGCATCATCGCCGGCGACCAGATGATGCCATAGGTATGAAAACTCCCGTCATCCACTCTTTCGCCGTTGGGAAGCGTGTAGTCACGACGAAGACTATTTCCCCCGGCATACCCCAGACCATGCAAGGACGAGCGGATCATCGTTGGTCCCAGACCATTGGAGCGGGACGTAAGAGCAACGTTTTCGGCGATATCCACGGCTCCGGCAGCAGGCCAGCCAGCCGAGTCAAAGTTTGTTCCCAGCATCCAAAATGCAGGCCACAGGCCAGTTCCCACGGGCATCTTCATGCGTGCTTCGATACGGCCATACTGAAATGACTTCAAGCCCCGGGTGGTGATTCGTGCTGAGGTTCAGTTCCCTTCTGCATCTCTTTGCGCACGGATTACCAAATGCCCGGATCCATCCTCGAAGACATTTGGGTGCAGCGGGTCGCACCCCTTGGACACGACAGGGCCGGGAGAGCAGTAGGTCTCCAGTTCATGGTTTCCCCAACTGTTTTGCCTTCCCACGTCGTAGGTCCATTTGGATGGATCGGGAATACTCGGCGCAGGACCGTTGAATTCATCGTTCCACGCGTTCGCGTGACTGCGCGATCACGCCCTCGAAATCGTTATCCCACTCGGACGCTATATCCCCCAATTTGTCCGCAGGCCGCAGCGAAATATCGAGTCAGTCCTCGGTGAGCCTTCGATTCTGACTTATCCGCGCATGGACGGCAATCGAGTGCTCGCGTATTTCACCGGACTTATCCTCGAAGTACTTCGTTGAAGGGATCATTATGGTCAACACCCCCTACCCCCTCGATATCCAGTTGCCCACTGTCCACATCGGACAGCAAACTTTTGAACCCACCGGGACATCACTGACCGTCGACAACCATCTCGGAGTGCTCCGGGCATTGACCCACCTGGTCGAGCTGGGGCATAGCAGAATCGCATTCATCCGAGGCCACAAAGATAGCGTCGACAGTGAAGATCGGTGGGATGCAGTCCTGGCTGCAGCGCAGCAGCTCTCTCTTTGCATCGATCCCTCCCTCGTCGTGCAGTTGGAACGCATGGACGTCTTTTCCTTGTCTGCGATGGCAGAGGGCGCCCGCTGTGCCGAGCAATTGATGCCTCATCGCGGAAAATTTACTGCACTGATGGCTTTTAACGATATGTCTGCCATCGGCGCCATCAGTCGCTTGCGTGGTGCTGGCTGGTCGATTCCCAGCGAGGTCTCGGTCGTGGGCTTTGATGACGTCATCGAAGCCAGGATCAGCTATCCCGCACTCACGACCGTGCAACAACCCGTACGGACGATGGGAGAGACGGCCGCGAGCGAGGTGATCTCCTCCCTCACCGTCGGGTATCGTCGCCAGGCAATCGTCTTCAGTCCAGAGCTGGTGATCCGGGACTCAACAGCCCCAGCCAGAGTCTTAAGGAAGCGCCACGTGTGACCTCTCGCAATCCTTGGGAAAGTCCGTGTAGGATGATTGTTCTTGGCTCCGCCCGGCGGGGTGGGACTTTAGCGCTCCCGGAAGACAAGGTACACTCCTGAAATGGACGGGCTCCTTTGACCGATTCGACGGCAAATCGCACCAGCCTTACACTCGACTCCGTACTTCCCAGTGTCGAGATCGTCGAAGAGACTGCCGAAAGGTTTGCTCTCGATGCGGGCTTCGATGAAGACACCTCAAGCCAGATCGCCATGGTCTCGCGAGAGGCCGCTGTGAACGCCATTGTCCATGGCAATAAATACGATCCAGCCAAGCATGTGACCGCCAGCTTCGAAATCACTGACAAGGCCCTGACAATTCAAATCGCAGATGAGGGCCCCGGTATGGATCCAGACGCCATTCCCGACCCTCTCGCGCCTGAAAACATCCTGCGAACCTCAGGTCGCGGGATTTTTCTCATGCGTGCAATTGTGGATGAGGTACACTTTCGTATGTTGAATCCAGGAACAGAGATCAAACTGTTTAAACTCAGAGTTCAAAAGGAGATACACCAATGAGTATGAAGTTCAGTACCCGGGAAGTGAATGGCGTTACAATTCTGGACCTGAGTGGCAAGATCACACTGGGTGAAGGCGGTTTGACGTTGCGAGATGAAGTCCGGAGCATTGTTGCCAAGGGATCGAAGAAGATTCTTTTGAATCTTGCCGACGTGAATTACATCGACAGCTCTGGTCTTGGCGAGCTCGTCAGTGCCTTCACGGCCGTAAAGAATGCTGGTGGCGAACTCAAGCTGTTGAACCTGACCAAGAAGGTGCGTGACCTGCTCGTCATCACCAAACTGCTCACTGTTTTCGACGTCAAGGACGACGAAGCTGCGGCTCTGGCGGCTTTCAACTAAGCGCACCTCGCCCACTACACCCCGATCTATCAACTCATATCCAGAGGTATGCCGTACGGTTTGACGCGCCTGTAGTCTTTATGTGACGCAGCCTGAGTCAGATCGTACGGCTACGCAAATGGCGGATTCAATTGACCCGCTGTGTCTTTTGAGGATCGTCTGCAACCTTATTCCTTCGCGCCTCCGCTGTAGGAGACCTGCACGATCGTGCAGTCGTCGCTGGCCGGATGTCCCGCACAGTACGTGACCATATTCTCCAACACCCTCTGCAGGTCCGAGCACAAAACTGCGGAGTCCAGCCGCTCTTCACCAAAAAAATCTCCCTCGTCGTTCTCTGCTTCCGTGAAGCCGTCGCTTACCAGGATCACGCGCGACCCGGGATGTAGCGTGGTGACTCCCGTCGCATATTCGGCATCGCTGAAGAGACCCACGGGAAGATTTGCCGTCTCCAGCCGGAAAACCTCTGCGCCTGAACATATTCGAGGCTGGATGTGGCCGCAGTTGATGTACTCGAGTACGCCGTCTGCATGCAGCCGCAGTAGCAACATCGTCGCGTATTTCCCGACATCCTTGTTGCACAGGTAACGATTCGTAGCCGCTGCGATCGCTTCGAGCGACTGGTTTGTCTGCAGCTGAACATAGAGCATTCCCTGCAGCGTTGCAGCCAGAATGGCAGCCGAAATTCCCTTGCCTGAAACATCCACCAGCGCCACATTCAACGTGTCATCGCCAGCCACAATATCGAAGAAATCTCCACCTACAGCGCTACAGGCCACACTATGCGCCTGCACCTCGGCAAACGGAAACGCAGGGATCTGCATGGCCATCAATCCCTGCTGAATCCGCGCCGCAATCTGCAATTCCTCCTGATGTTTACGCGCCTGGTCTTCGATGGCTGCGAGCTGCGCATTGTCGACCAGGGCCGCAGCCTCCCTCGCGATGGTGCGCATCAACTCATGGTCCACATCCGAGTCGAGCTCCGGCTGGAAGCGGCTCTCGAGATACAGCACACCGAACACCTTGCTTGCCCAATTCTCTGCACTTTCTCCGCGGCGAGTCTCCCTCATTTGCCGCAGGGGAATGCAGATGATTTTGTGAATATTGTGAATAAGGATGCTCTCCGGAACATTGCCCTCCGCACTCAATGTATCCGTCACCAGGAATTGATCTGCACCTTCAATCGCCTGCCGCATCACGGTCTGAGAGAGCGTCGATGCATCCTTCAGCACCTGTCCCTCTGCATCCATACCTAGGGCGAGTTCCAGCACACCCTGAGCATTGGCCAGAAAGACATACCCGCGTTCCACCTTCGCCAGCGTCAGAGTCGATTCCAGCAGCGACGCCAGAACCCGGTCTACCCTCCCCGCGCTATTGAGATCCCTTGCAGCCTGCAAAAACCATCGCAGCTTTTCGAGATCCGACTTGCGAGCATTCATCCCCTGCATCTGCGCCAGAATCGTCAGGTTCGTCGAGTCTTGCCTCACATCCGCATCAAACCGCAGTTGAGGCCCGTGCAGAGATCCGAACTGAATCGTATCGTTCGGCGTGAGATTATGCCTCGTCACCTGCTCACCATTCACGAACGTACCGTGGCGGCTGTGCAGGTCTTCGAGCACAAGCTCTTCACCCTCCCACGCGATCCTCGCATGGCTGCGTGAGATGTACGAATGCGGCAGCATCAGACTGCACTCGGAGGAGCGGCCAATCACAAATGGGAAGTGGTCGATCATGATATTCCGGCGGCTTGCACCGTCGACGAGTTGCATGGAGAGCGCTCTCATCCCTTGCGATTCCGTGATGTCCATCGGGCTAGGCACCTCTATCTATGACGGTCTCTAAATCTTCGGCTCGGTGAGGGCTGCGCGGTCACCAGCGACAAATCGCGCTCAAGCGTCGTCAGTTTAAATCCTGATGGGCTCTCGATATCGCGCTGCACCCAATCCGGACTGAGCACCGCGTACACCTCATCGGTGTAGCGCGCAAAAAACTCCCAGCTCATGGTCTTGAGCTGACCCCAGGTCACCACATAAATCAACTTGTCGTCGTAGCCAATAGCTGCCACACAATGCCCGTTTGCAGACTGCGGAGAAGAATCTTCCGGAGATACCGCAGGGTCGATCTCCCAGGGGATCTCTGGTATTTGTTGAGGAACTCCCGCCATGGCGAACTTAGGCAGGTCGAGCCCGATATAGGCGCTTCCAAACAAAAAAATCACGGCACGCAAATCATCAGGTTTCGCGTGGCCTGCGCTCATATAGGAATGGATACGGTGATCTCCTATGCCGGCCTTTCGCCAGAACTTCAAAGCATCCAGCATCGAGACGCTTTCCATCAGATGATCGCCGGTTAGTTGCGCATGCGCTCGGATGATGTCGTCGTCCGTGAGAAAGACGCCATGCTGATTCGCCGCAGTCCAATGATGGACCATGTGTCCGGCAGCCGCGGAGGTGCAACAGTTGAAGTGATCGTTGGCAAGCATCGGCCATGACGTCGTGCTATCCAGCATCTCGTGTACCGGAGGCACCGGCAAAGTTTCAATCGCAAGATAGCTGTCAAGTTGGAGCATCCTGGAATCGTGAACAGACTTTACTCTACCCAGTAACATGGCGTCTCCGGTGTGTCGAAGGATGGCGAAGCTTCATACGATCAAGCAGCTGCTGATAGCGCGGTTCGTCGTGAAGTGATCTGAGGCTGGGTAACACGGTGATGTAGGCAACGAGGATATCTCGCTGCTCTACCGCCTTCTCCAGCCAGGTGAAGGCGAGGTCCATCTCGCCCAGCGAGGCGGCCGCAACGGCTATGGGCATCGACATTGGATTGCCACTCTTAGCGAGCTCGATCATCTCTTCCAAGGCGCCACGTGCCTTTTCAATATTGCCATTCCGGACATGCGCCTCCGCGAGCCAGCCCATCAGAAATGGCATGTGGCTATGCTCAATGCCGCGTTCGAAGGTCTGAACCGCTTCATGCGGACGGCCCGCAAGAGTCTGTGCAATGCCCAGAGCATAATAAAGTTCAACATAGTGAGGAGCGGAGCTCAGCGCAGATTTCGACAACAGAATGCTGCTGTCGTGGTCCCCGAGATACGCCCGAACCAGGGCTTCCGCTGCAAGTAAAGGCGTCGACAGCGGATCATAAACAAGCCCAATCCGAGCTTGCTCAAGTGCCTCATCCAACAGTCCCTGGGTGATCAGATACGCGACATAAAGGTAATAGGATTCCCCGCGCTGCGGCTGCAGTTCAATCGCCTTTACCAAGTGATGGCGCGCTTTCTCCCAGTCCCAGTCGTAGAAATGAAAAACTGAAGCAAGCGCGAGATGTCCTTCAGGTAAATCAGGATCGAGTGCAATCGCCTGCAGGGCCGAGGACCTCGCAAGCGCCCATGCTTCCAGCGGGGGCATGCCTCCGAATGTGCCCTGCAAACAGTAGTAGTCGGCGATACCGGCATGCGCCGCAGCGGATTTCGGATCGAGCTTTAAAGCACGCTCAAAGTAGCGGCCTGCAAGCTGAATATCTTCAGGAGTCCTCCGATTCCAGTGATAACGTCCTTTCAGATAGGACTCATAGGCATCGGCCTGCATCGGTGTCCTGACCTGGAGACCGGAGAGACTCAGATTCGGCGCGAGCTTGTCGCGCAAGGCGGAAACCACGGACGTTGCAAGCTCGTCCTGTAACTCAAAAACATCTGACATCTCCCTGTCGAACCGCGCTGACCAGAGCGGAAATCCATGACGCACCTGGGTAAGTTGGGTGGTGACACGAATCCGCGCACCGGATCGCCGCACACTGCCTTCAAGAATCACCTCGACGTCCAGTGCGTCTCCCACTTCGCGAATGTTCTTTGTCGTACCCTTGAACGAGAACGCCGAAGTCCGCGAGACAACCCGCAGACCAGAGATCGTTCCTAAAGAGGAGATCAGTTCGTCGGTCAATCCGTCGCTGAAGTACTCGTTTTCCGGATCGGAACTGATGTTGCGAAACGGAAGCACGGCTATCGACATTCCCGCTTCACGCTTGGCGCTGCTCGCTGAGGCTGCATCTCTGCCCGCATCGCGCGCGACATCGTCGCCTGCTCGATGCATCGCCATCTCCGTCGGCGCAGAATGCGCATTCGAGTCTGTAGAAATGAACATCGCTGTCTGTGCCATGCTGGCAGAATGATGATCCTGCGCTGAACTCCCGGCCAGCGCGTCATTCAAAACGATCATCAGGTCCGCAGCAGACGAGTGGCGATCGTGTCGTTCTAAACGCAACGCACCCTCCACCGCCAGCAAGATCGATTTCGGCAGATCAGGCCGCACCCGGCTCAGAGAAATGTATCGGCACTCCGCGATCGCCGCCATCGTGGCGGCCGCGCTCGACTGATGGAACGGCGGATGCCCTGCTGCCATCTCGTAGAGCACCGCACCCAGCGCCCATATATCCGCTCGATGATCGATCGAATCTCCTGCGAGTTGCTCCGGTGGCATGTATGCGAGCGTGCCCATCACTTGATGCGGCGCCGTCAGCTGGTTTTGGTCCGCAACGCGCGACAAACCGAAATCGAGAATCTTTACGGTGCCGGAATTGAGGAGAAAAATATTCCCTGGCTTGATGTCCCGATGCACAATGCCGGACATGTGTGCGGTATGCAAGCCGGCGGCCGTCTGTCGCCCAACATCCCGGATGCGCTCCGCATCGACAGTTCCGCTTTTCTGCAAAAGCTCCGCCACGGTCTGACCTCGATAGCAGGCCATCACCATCAGGAGCGCGCCATCCGGCATCTCTTCCACCGTATAGATCGTGCAGAGGTTTGGGTGGTCGAGAGCAGACGCAGCGCGAGCTTCCCTCAAAAAGCGCAAACGCACTTCGGGATTTTCCGAGATGGCCGGCTGTAGCAGCTTGATGGCGACCGTGCGGCCCAGGCGCGTATCCTCCGCCTCGAAGACAACACCCATGCCACCTTCGCCGATCTTTCGAATCAGGCGATAGTGGAGGAGCTGATTACCTGGGCTGGCAGTCAACATTTAATACACTCATTCAAACAAAGGTCTAAACGAGCACTATCCCGCCTGAAGTAAATATCGTGGCGGCGCTTACAGGATGGCCGATGCGCTCGAAGTGTTCCAGTATATCCGTAAATACTCGCTCCAAATGGCCAATCGTTGTAATGGCACTTACCGTGATCAAATCGCGCTGTTCCGGGGTCAGCGGCAATGAGTCGAGAGTCGCATCGAATTCCGCTACGTGTCCCGGGTCGAGTTCGGCATGCCTCACATGGCAGGACATAGACTCCAGCGGAATGCCGGTCCGCTCCGACACTTCCCGCAAAAACTCGATCTGCGCAGGGGCTTCCAGCACGGCGATGAATCCAAGATAAGCAATCGGATGAACATGCTGCATCCAGTAATACTGCGAACCTACCAGGGCAGCCACGCTCGGATAGGGGAGCCGCTCCAGCACACGCTCCCGTGCCACTCCCAGCGAACCCAGATCCTGGAGGATCCATTCGCCATGATCCTCCTCTTCCGCAGCGTGTTCCAGATAATAGTCACCCAGCCATTGGTTCAGCGGATCATCGTTGACGGCCTCGGCACAGCAGCGTGCCGCCAGGCGCATCGCCGGAGCCGACGCCATCGTCACGCCATACATCGCAAACAAAAACTCGGGGTACAGCTCGTCGAACCGTGGGTGAAACCACACCTCATGAATCAGCGAAGTAAGGCGTGTTTGTGCGAGGGACAGGATCGCACGAAGTCGTTGACTGTGTGTGACCATCCCGGTTTCACCCTGATCCGGCAGTGCGCTGTGTCGCTCCAACGAGTGAATTCTCCTGCCTAGAAAATCATCGTTCCCATGCGGTGGGAGTCGCCAACTTTTACAGGGCGGGTAAAGAAATCGTCGCCCAGCTTGGTGCGAACAGAGATAATCGCATCGACTTCAGCCGAGCCAAGCTGGTTAATGTTGGCAATTTCATCGGCAGTAAGAGGATGGTTCACTTCAATCAGTCCAGCTTGCTGCAGACGCTCAAGATTCGTCATGATTTTCCTTTCAACTCTTCTATGGGTTGTATTCAGGTTGCGGCGGGAGACGCCGCGGGAGTGGATGCATCGTATCACGCACTCAGAAGCAAATACAACCGACCGACTGGCCTGGAGCAAGGCGCAGCCATTCGATCAGGATCGTGGGGAGGCTGCCGAGCGGAGCACCGCCAGAACGAGCGCCGGAACGTGAACTGCTTCCAGACTTTCTGCAGATAGCTCTTCCATCCTGCGGATGACCTCCTCTGCAGGAGTGCACCTCGCAAAATTTCTGGCAAGTGAGCGTCCCGAAGCGCTTGCGAGTGTTCGCGTGCCAGGCAATGCAATCAGCCGCGGTACATGCAGGTTGAGCAGCGAATGCAACTCCGTGCGTCGCAGCGCCTTCGGGAAAATGGCAGCGGCATCCGTCTGAAGTGCGCTGCGAAGTGTGTTCTGGCGTCGGTACCCTGAGCGAAGATTTCGAGGCTCCAGGGATTCGCTCAGCAACAGGCCATAGCAGAGGGTATCGCGCACCACTATCCGCGGCGCGTGGTCTTTTTCCAGCACCGAGCTCCACTGCGACCCCGACGAAATCAGCGCTTTACGACAGAGCAGAAGCACCCTCGCGGCCTGACGATATCCTGCAAGAAGTTCCGGCAGCACTGAAAGCGGCGATGCGCTGCCCGGCGCGTTGCCATCGTCCATCAGGACAGCCGATACCACGTTCAGGCGATACCGGCCGGACGGCTCCCGGGACCACTGTGGCAACCCCAGGCCAGAAACGCGCCCCGCAGATCCGAACAACCCTGAGATATCCGGCATGCCGTGAACGGTCCTCCCAGGCAGCAGTCCTGTGTCCATCAGCGACTCCAGGAACGCGCCGCACTTCGAATCTTCGCCCGCATTTCCTTTTGTCGGAGAGTCAAAAAATCTTGGCGTCCCAAGACATTCCGCATCGGTGACCACCGGGCCGCGAGGCGTCGCAATCACATTGCCGAGGTGCAGATCCGTCAGGCAGATGTGATGCGCCAGGCAGAGCACGGCACCCGCCGCATGCCAATATTCAGGCCCATCGGCGACTCCTTCGCTTCCTCTGCCCACGCTATCCCCAACCTGCACCGATTCAGCCCAGCCATATCGCTCAGAGATGCCGCCCTCCAGCACCCGTCCCGCAGGAAGGCGCAACGTGGGCTCTGCCTCTGCCATCATTTCGAGTAGCCGATGCCAAAGCCACTCTCCGCTGATGGAGCGAGGCTTGTAATAAATACACCGCCCGCCTTTGAAGCCAATACGCAGCACCAAGTGTCCACCGGGATGCGTATCGGAGGTCGTTCCAGACACCGATTCCACCGGAGGAAGGCTGGCAACACCCAGCCATGCAGCTAACCGCGATCCATCCCGCTGTAGTCGCTCATGAAACGCAACCGTCGCCGCTACCCACTCGGAAACAGCCTGCTGCAGCAGCGGACCAAGCCCCGGGAATTCCTGCGTAAGATCGCGATCCGTCACAGTTGTTGAGCGATCCGCAGTTGTAAGGTGAGCTGCTACCGCTAGCGTCAGAATGCCCTGCAGACGTCTCCGAAGAAGTTCGAGCAACGCGTCGACCGGAATCCTCTCTCCGCTAAAAACCCTTTGTCCATGGAGTATTCGGCGCTCAAACCAAAGCAGCGCCTTCGCGAGCAACGGCTCAATCAGCATCTCCATCTGCGGAGGCAATTCTCCGGAGACGGCGACTCCGTCCGCTGGATGGTCGCAGTCAGAGCCGCCGGTCCGTCCTGAAACGAGATCTGCCTGCAGCGTGCCCTCGTACCCCAGAACCAGCACCTTCTGGCCTTCGGCATTTGCAGAGAAGCAGCCGCTCTTCACGGCAGTCTGGCGCATACCGATAGTATGACCTAACTGTCGATCGGGGCCTCGTTTTTGCGCAAGCCTTTCTGATTACAGTAAGCTCATCGTTCAGGTTCCCTGCGGAGGTTGTTGTGAAGCGAATTCTATCGAGTGCAAGTGGTTTCCTCTCTCTGTTCTTTTGCGCCACCCTGCTCTGCAGCTTCTGTCCGATCGCGGCAGCGCAGACCAGCCTCAACGGCTATTGGGATCTGCGTATCCCCAGAGCGGATGGTGACGGCACGTTCAGTGATATCTACTTCCACTTGCAGCAGGAAGGTACGGCGATCCACGGGCAGTTGATTCGTGGGCGTCGTGAACTCCCCGTAGCAGGCACGTTCGAGCACGGCTCCATCCACTTTGTGACCCAGCCACCCGCCACCGCACCCAAGTGGGAACAGAAGCCGGTGGTCTTCGAGGGAACCTATGCAAAGGGCAAGCTCATGCTCTCGATGGATCGTCGCGATCACACCGTGCAGGGAGTCGCCGAGTCTGTGACCGAGGAAGCGACCCAGCCGCCGAAGCCGCTGCCCTTGCCTGCGCTCGAAGATGTTCCCGAAAATGGCCTGGCCCGCACACCGCCGATGGGCTGGAACAGCTGGAACAAATTCGCCGGTCAGGTCGACGATGCCTCGGTGCGAGCAATGGCCGACGCAATGGTGTCCAGCGGTATGAGTAAGGCCGGCTACGTCTACATCAACATCGACGATACGTGGGAGTTAGACCGCGATGCGGCGGGCAACGTTGTGCCCAACAAGAAGTTCCCCAACATGAAGGCGCTCGCCGACTATGTGCACTCCAAGGGTCTCAAGCTCGGCATTTACTCCAGCCCCGGACCCAAGACCTGCGCCGATTACGAGGGCAGCTTCGGTCATGTGAAGCAGGATGCGGCGACCTATGCTTCGTGGGGTATCGACTACTTGAAGTACGACCTCTGCAGCGATCTTGATGTCTATAAAGATGACGCGCCAACCCTGCAGGCCATCTATCAGGAGATGGGCGACGCTCTCCAGGCGACGCACCGTCCCATCGTCTACAGCCTCTGCGAGTATGGTCGCGCAAACGTGTGGGCTGGCTGGGGCGAGAAGAGCGGCGGCAATTTGTGGCGCACGACGGGCGACATTGAAGATACCTGGGAGTCGATGGATAAGATCGGATTCAGCCAGATCAAGATCGCGAGCTTTGTGAAGCCGGGGCATTGGAACGACCCCGACATGCTCGAGATCGGTAACGGTGGCATGACCGCCGATGAATATCGAACCCACATGAGTCTATGGTCGCTGCTCGCAGCGCCGCTGATCGCCGGCAACGATCTGCGCACCATGACCGACGAAACAAAGAGCATCCTGATGAACACCGAGATCGTCGCCATCGATCAGGACCCGAAGTTTCAGCCTGTGACGGAGGTCTCAAGCGACGCTGGAGTCGAGGTGCTGATGCGACCGCTATCCGACGGCTCGGTTGCCGTAGGCCTCTTCAACCGCGGTCCAGCGGCCGCTCCGGCGAAGTTCCTGCACAGCAGCCTGCCCGCAAGCTTCAAGGGCAAGCAGTTGAGTGTGCGCGATCTCTGGAAGCATGCTGAGGTTTCTATGGACGGAGACAGCTTCGCCACAACGGTGCCACGCCACGGAGTTGTGATGTTGCGCATCGCCGCTCGATAAAGCAACGCAGCAACGACAAAGGCCGGCGGTTCGTTCGCCGGCCTTTGTCATTTCAGGTTCATCGCGACGTCCTTACATCGGCGCCTGCACGATCGTCACGGTCGTCTCGCCGCTGCCTAGAGGAATCACGTTTTCACCAGCATCGACGGCCGCATGCGCCGCGATCGTCCAGGCAGGCGCGCCGGGCTTCGACTCCGTCTCTGTAATGTGCATGCGAGCGGTTGGGACGTAGGTGCTCGCTGCGGCAAGATGCAGCACAACCGTGTGTTTGTGCGTGTCGTAGTCCGCAGAGACGATCCTGCCTGCATCGAGCGTGATCCAAAGTCCCAGCGGCGCGAGGAACAGTCGCTTGCGAGACGAGTCCAGCACCGTGGTATGCACGATGCCGTGGTGCTCTTCGACATTGCCGCCGAAGCAGAGCCACCCCATTTCATCATCGTGCGTGACGAAGGTGCCCGTGTTAATAGCGTGGCCAAAGAAGTTCGGACCGTAGTCGCCGCTATACGGGTCAAACTTCATGCGGTCGGGGAAGGAGTGGAACGCCGCAGAGGCAAACCCCTTCTCATCGATGTTCGTGAGCGGCCCCATCACCCCTCCGTAGCCAACGCGCAGCAGATAGAGATCATCCGGATGCAGGCGGTACTCCGCGAGCAACGGGATCGCATTGATGCCGGAACCGTAATGGTGCAACTGCCGCTCGATGCGCGCCCAACTCGGCTTGCCGCCGTAGATGAAGTCCCAATAGCGACGCGCGCTGCCGTTGTAGCCCCAGCTTGGAATCGTTGGATCGTAGGCGAGAATCGCGTTGAGCGTGACCTCGGCCTTCTGGTCGTCGTGGAAGTAGCGCGTCCAGTCGTAGACCTCTTCCTGTCCGGTTGAATCCCACGGCATCTCGCTGCCGAAAGGATAGGCCTCGGTCTTCCAGACATCCGCGCGCGCGCGCATCACTGCTTCAAGTTTGTCCGCCTTGTCCGTCCATCCTTCGGCCTTAAGATCGTTCAGCAGACGCACAAAGACAGTGCCCTCCATCTGGCCGAAGCGCGTGTAATACGGCGCCTCCGTGCACATCGCGAGCGTAGTCTCATACGCCTGGTTGAGATACCACTGCCAATCGTGATTCGTGACGAGCCCCTGCGTATTGCGCGCCGTCTTGTAGAGCGACCAGTAGGCTGCAACGACGTGCGGATAGTTGAAAGAGCGGCCAACATCGTCCGCGCCTTTCTCGTTCCAGCTCGTCCAGCTGGTCCAGTTCAACTTTGGGTCGTAGGTAAAGCCGGGCACCACCGCAGGCTGATAAAAGAAGAGGCTCTTGTGCACGCCGTACTTGTGCTCGCCGTCTTTATTTTGCAGATGCCCCCAGAGCACGCCATCCACGAAGCTTTCGAGTTTGACAATCTCCTGCGGGTCCGGCTGGAGATACTCCTTCATCGATGCGGCAATCCATGACCCCGCGCCTGCCTCGTCGCTCAAACCAGCGATCCAGACGCGAGAGTCCTGCGTAACCTGCTTGCCCGCCTGGTCGTCGTAGCTGATGATCGACGGCGCGCGGTGGAAGGGATCGTTTGCCTGATCGAACCATTGCTCATGGAAGAGGAAGTGGCCCATGTCCGCGATGGCTTCGGTCTCGGGCTTGATGGTGCGGTAGCCGATGCTCTGCACCGTGCCATCAGCGTAGGTGATGACGAGGCGGAACCGTCCCCACTGCTTGCCCCGCAGAGTGTAAGCGTGCAGACCGTGTTCGTTCTTCCCATCGTCATGGATCTCGACGGCGGCTGCAGGCTCGCTGACGATGGAGCGCACCGCCCTGTCATACCTTAGGAACAGCCGAGCGTCCATATCCTGCGGAAGAACGTAGCCCGGAATGCCGACAGCAACCGGACGATGGTGTTCCGCCAGTGTGGCCTCAATGTGACGCAGATCTGGAGCGACCAGGAAGCGTACACCGTAGGTCACGCTCTTGCCCGCCGGAAGTGTGGCCGAGGTCGCTGGATTCCACTCCTGCACCCCCTTCCAGTCGGTCTCAGCGTAACCGGCGCTGTGGACCATCCAATCGAAGGAGCCCTCAAACGTCGTGCCGCGCGGCGTGGGATCGTTGTCCAGCAGGCCTGCTCCTGTCTGTCGATTGCGGCGATCGAGGATCGGCTTCCACGCTTCGAATGGTGTGTGACCGTCTGGCACCACCAGCAGCACAGGCCCGGTGCCGCTGAGTTGCGAGACCTGCACGTAGCCCGCGTCCTCGCCGATGTAAGGGTCGTAGAAGGAGCAGATTTTATAGGCCTGATCCAGTGTCCGGCCGTTCATGATGTTGTTGAAGACCATCGCAATGCCGAGGCCGCCGATCTCCACCGGCGTGGCGGCGGTATTCGTCAGCGTGAAGCGCAGCGAAAGGTTGCCGTTCTCCGTCGACCAGGTGCGCACGATCTTCAGCGGCGTGCCACTCGGCAGGCTGGAGCTGACGTCTCCTGTGAAGCGCGTCGCATCCGCCGCAATGACTGTCACCGGGCTGCGCTTGTAGGCCGTCGACACATCCGTCCAGTCGGCGACACCGGCTGCGCGGTATCGCACGTCGAGATCGCCCAGGTGATAGAAGGTGTCCGCCGAACGCTCCTTCAGCAGATCGCCCGGCGTGTAATCCAGCGCAGCGTCGCTGCTCGGCGTAAGCGAGGCCACCGTCCCGGAGTAGCGCAGCAGATCGACCTTCAGCTCGGGCGTGCTCAGCGAGACTCTCCCACCATCCATCATCGGCCCCGGAGGCAATACGCGTGGTCCGCGTGGACGCTGCCCCGCTGCCGTGCTCGCGAGTCCAACCGATAGCAGGAGTGCGCCGGCAAGCGTAGCGAAAGACTGCACGCTGCGATGGGAGATGTGGCCTTTCTTCTGCCACGCGGATCGAAGATGCATGAGGGAGCCTCCGCACTAATGTATACAATAAAGTATATGAAATCGGCTAAACATGCTCGGATTCTGGAGGCCTTTTGAAACGCACGGCCCGATTGATGCTCCGGACTCTCCTGGCGATCACAGCCGCTTCGATCCCCGCCGCTTTGATCCCAGCAGCTTCGATCCCAGCTGCCGCGCAGCAGCCCAGGCCGCTGGGCATCCACTCCGCCGGAAACCCGATCCTGTCTGATGGCTCGTTCTACTCCGCCGATCCCTCGATGATCGTCGTCGGAGATACGCTCTACATCCTCACCGGGCGTGACCTCGCGCCGCCGAATGTCAACGACTTCATCATGCCGGAGTGGGGGCTCTTCGCGACGAAGGATGTGGCTTCGAAGCAGTGGCAACTCTACCCTGACTTCCTTCGGCCAGAGCAGGTCTTCGCGTGGGCGGCCCCAGGCCACGCCTATGCGGGACAGATCGTGCAGGGCACAGACAAGCGCTTCTACCTGTACGCTCCGGTGGAGGAGGCGAACTCGCACAATGCCGATCCCTTCGCCATCGGCGTTGCGGTCGCGGATAGCGTGCTGGGTCCTTGGAAAGATGCGCACCCGAGCGGCCCAATCGTCTCGCAGTCCGTGCCCGGGCCGAACCGCATTCAGAACATCGACCCAACCGTCTTGGTAGATCGCGATGGACGTGTCTACATGTACTGGGGAACGTTCGGCCGTTTGCGCAGCATCGAGCTTCAGCCCGACATGGTGACGCCAAAAGGCCAGGAATTCAGCGTAACGACGCTCACCGGATTCTTTGAGGCGTCACGCATCTTCCGCCGCCGCGACACCTACTATCTGCTCTACGCAGACAATCAGGCAGGCCCGCAATCGCCCTGTACGGAGGCGGTTTACCACGCCTGCATAGCTTACGGCACAGCGCCCACGCCGCTTGGTCCCTGGACGTATCGCGGTGTCATTCTCGATGTGGTCTCTTCCACGACATCGCATCCCGGAGTCGCTGAGTTCAAGGGTCAGTGGTACCTCGCCTATCACACAGCCGACGCCAAAGGTGGAGGCCACTTCCGCCGCAGCGTGGCCATCGACCGCCTCGACTGGGACGACAGCGTCTCCCCTCCCCGCATACTGAAGGTGAAGCAGACGCACGAGCCCCACCCGCCCCCTGCACCAGGCCGAAACGTCGCTAACGCAGCGCACGCGACTGCGTCTAATGAACCAGTGCCCGTGCAGTACTGGATCAAGGCACTCAACGACGGCATCGTTCGCACGAACCCTTTGCCGCCCGATATGTGGGCCAGTTGGACGCCGCACAATCCGCCCAGCCAGTGGATCGAATACGAATGGGCGCAGCCGGTTACGCTCAACGAATCGCGCATCCTGTTCTGGGCCGACCACCCCGCAGGTGCCGATGAAGGTGTAGCGCCTCCAGCAGCGTGGCATCTCGAGTATTGGAGCAAAGATGCGTGGCATCCGATGGCGAATCCCAGCGCCTATCCCACCTCGACCCATTCGTACGCGGACGTCAAGTTCGATCCGATCACCACGCAGTGCCTCCGTGCAGTATTCAACGCGTCCGGCGAGGGATCAAAATATGCCGCGCTGGCAGTCGAGGAGTGGGAGGCACTGGAGCCACACACGGTGTCACCCGCTGCCCTCCGGACCCTCACACCATCGGACGGTGCACCAACAGGATGCGGCGTTGTGCGCCCGGCAGTTGACAGTCATGAGCGCTAAGAAGTAAACGTTATGTATTCTAAATTGTATGCGTTGATCGATGACGATCTCGAAACTTCCTTCGCGTATAGCCAGAGATCAAGAGATCAAGAGATCAAAGAGATCGAAGAGGTAAATCACATGAGTATGAAACCGACACGCAGGCATTTTCTAGGCGGCGCAGTAGCCGCGAGCACCGCCGCTCTTCTGCCGGCCCACGCCCGCGCATCCGGCATCAAAGCCGGCGTCAGCAGCCAGTCCGCATCGAGCCCCGCAGATACCGCGATCGAATCGCTGACCCACGCATCCGTCGCCAAGGTGCAGTGGAAGGCAGAGCCGTTTGCGATGACCGAGGTCCGTCTGCTCCCCAGCTTCTGGAAGGACATGATGGAGCTGGATCGCAGCTATCTCTACTCGCTGCCGAACGACCGCCTCGCGTATAACTTCCGCGTAACGGCGGGCATCCCGACGGACGCCGATCCGCTTGGCGGATGGGAGGCGCCAGACTGCGAACTGCGCGGCCACTACGTCGGACACTATCTTTCGTCGAGCGCGCTGCTCCACGCCAGCACCGGCGATGCGCCGATTGCGGCAAAGGCCAACGACCTCGTCGCGATCCTCGCGCAGTGCCAGGCGAAGGATGGATATCTCGGAGCCTATCCTGCCACGTTCTACGACAAGCTGCGCAACCACGAGAAGGTCTGGGCGCCGTTCTACACGTACCACAAGATCCTCGCCGGCATGATCGACATGTACGAGCACACCGGCAACAAGCAGGCCTTGGATGTCGCATTGAAGATGGCGGACTGGGCCGACAATTACAGCCGTCCGATCCCCGACGACCAGTGGCAGCGCATCCTGCTCGTCGAGCAGGGAGGAATGAACGAGGCAGCGTTCAATCTCTACGCCATCACAGGCAATCCGAAGTATCGCGACCTCGGCTATCGATTCGAGCACAAGAAGATCTTCGAGCCGCTGGCAGCGAACGAAGACCAACTCGGCGGCAACCACGCCAACACGAACATCCCCAAGGTCATCGGCGCGATCCGCGGCTATGAGCTCACGGGAGACCCTCGCTATCTTGCCATCGCGCAGAACTTCTACCGCATCGTTACGGACCACCACATCTACTGCACCGGCGGCACCAGCAACGGAGAGATGTGGCACAAGGCAGATGCGATCGCATCCCAACTCGGACCGGCGGCAGAAGAGTGTTGCTGCTCCTACAACATGATGAAGCTGTCGCGCCACCTCTTCGGTCAAGGTCCGGATGCAAAGCACTTCGACTACTACGAGCGCGTGTTGCTGAACGTGCGCAACGGCACGCAGGATCGCAACGGCATGTTGATGTACTACGTGTCCCTGAAGCCCGGTCTATACAAAACCTTCGGCACGCAGTTCGATGCCTTCTGGTGCTGCACCGGCACGGGTTCCGAGGAGTACGCGAAGCTCAACGACTCCATCTACTTCCACGATGCAGACTCGGTTTACGTGAACCTCTTCATCCCTTCGAAGCTCGACTGGAAGGAGCGCGGCCTGCGCCTGACCCTGACGACCAAGTACCCCAACGAAGAGCGCATCCGCTTCACCGTGGACGCAGCTCCGTCGAAGCCAACCGCTCTCAAGGTGCGTGTGCCGTACTGGGCGACCAAGGGCGTCACCGTTGCCATCAACGATCAGCCGGTGACGGTGGAGGCTACCCCATCAACTTACTTCGCGCTGAACCACGATTGGAAGGCGGGCGATGTCGTGACCGTCGACATCCCGATGACGCTGCACCTCGACCAGACGCCCGACGACAAGCAGGTACAGGCCGCGATGTATGGCCCGCTTGTGCTCGCCGTGCGCCAGGGTGCCGAGGGCCTTACCAACTCGATGATCTACGGTGACTCTGGCCCCTGGGAGTCCGATGAGGGCTACCCGATGCCCGTGGTGAAGCTGCACGATGCCGCCGCGCAGACCGGTGATGCCGCGATATGGTTCGAGCGCGTGGAAGGCACGCGTCACTATCCGCTGCAGTTCCGCTCCAAGGGCCAGAGCCCCCTCCACACGCTGGTGCCGTTGAACCTCATCATGGACGAACGCTACTCGGTCTACGTCCGCAACGAAGGTATCGCGTAGCCCATCCCGCAAACCGAGCCTTTCATGGTTTGGCGGACGCAACCGAGTCGCGGGTTGCGTCCGCAAGATCGTATTGCTCTAATACGCATCGCTCGTTATGACCTGCGCGCGCCCACCGTCCGTCTCATTCTCCCCATCCAACTCCGCGACGAACTCAGCCACCGCCTTCGCACACAACACCGGCTTCGACTGCATCAACAGGTGCGGCCCGTCGATCGCGACCACCCTCCCTGCCTTCGCCGTCACCATCTCCGCCGCGCACGCCGCATTCACCAGCCGATCCATCCTCGGCTGCACATAAAGAATCGGCACCTTCACCTGCGCCAACTCTCCGCGCACATCCACATGCAGCACCTCGCGCACGCGCTTCGACAGCACCTTCGGCGTCACCCACGACACCGCCCCCGCCACCGATTCCACCACCGCCTCCGGCACCTCATCCCCCACCATCCAGTGCTTCACCACAAATCCCGGCATCGTCGCATGCGACAGCAGCGGTGCGAGTTCCCAAACCAGCTCGCGCCTCCATCCTCGCAGCGCGCTCGTCGCAAAACCCGCACACAGCACCATGCCCTTCAAATTCGGAGGATCCAGCGCCGCAATCAAGATCGCCAGCGGAACGCCAAACGATTCCGCCACCAGCACAAAAGGTTCATCCACCGTCAGCGCCCCACGCAGCGTCCCCGCCAGGTCCCGATAGTCCATCCACCGCTCCGGCGGATACCACAGCGTCTCCGCCGTCAACCCCTCTGGCAGCGCTGCGACGAACCCCCGCAACAATTCCGCGCTCCCATCCATACCCGGCAGCAGCACAAGTTTTTTCATAGGCGTATTCATCAGGTAGTCAAGCTATCCTACGACACCGGACCCTCCTCAAGACACCCCCGCCCCAACCCCTCCCCTCCAAATGACCCCAAAACCTGTAAGTAATTCAGCCTGAACGCAAAGCCAGCACACGCTTCTGAAGACACCGTTTTTCGCGCACTACGAATGAGCGTTTAGTCAGAAAATCCGATGGATCGGTCATGCCGCGTTACACGCCAAATCAGTGAGTTGCTCATGCTCGTATGATGTACAGGAACGTTCGGTTGTCAGCCGATGAGGTTGAGAGGAGAGAGCGATGCGTATCTTCGTTGCAGGGGCCAGCGGAGCGATCGGAGAACCGTTAATTGTGGAGTTGTTGAAGAGGGGACACTCCGTACTCGGAATGACATCGAGCGACGTGCGGGCGAAGAATCTGGAACGCCTCGGAGCCGAGCCAGTGATTGTGGACGCGTTCCACGCAGCGGACGTAGACGCTGCACTGCGGCAGGCAAAGCCGGAAGTAGTAATCGATGAATTGACGTCGCTGCCAAAGGAACAGAGCGAGATCCCAAAGTATGCGGCGCGCGACAAGAGGCTGAGGATTGAGGGCGGTGGGAATTTGTTTCGCGCGGCAATTGCAAGTGGTGTGCGGCGCTATCTACAGCAGTCGAGCGGATTCTTTTTGAAGGCGGCAGAAGGAACACTCGCGGACGAGTCGTCTCCGTTGGATATAAATGCGAGTCCGGGCGTGGCGGCAAGTGCGCGCATCTATACGGAACTGGAGGCACGGCTTTTCAGTTCCAGCGCAATAGAGGGCGTGGCTCTGCGGTATGGGTTTTTCTATGGACCGAAGACGTGGTACCACCCTGGCGAGGCGGCCGCGAATAGGGTTATGCGGCAACAGAATCCGGTAGTGGGTAAAGGCGAGGGCGTTTCGTCATTTGTGCATATCAACGATGCAGCGGTTGCAACGATCGCGGCGCTGACGGCCGAGCCAGGCGTCTACAACCTTGTCGATGATGACCCTTCGCCGCAGGCCGTATGGCTGCCTGCGTTTGCAAAGTTTCTGGGTGCTCCAGAGGCGCCACATCTCAGCGAGACAGAAATGAGAGCCATCGCAGGGGAAGATGGCGTATATTACGCGACCAGGCTGAGCGGGGCCTCGAATGCGAAGGCTAAGCGGGTTCTGGGGTGGAAACCCCGACGGTTGGAGTGGCTGGAGGCGTAAGTCAACGTCACCGGAGCCCTGAGCCCCTGGACGGAACTCTGAAAATTGCCAACTCTTCGTTCTCAGCGGGTGATGCATCGCCAAGCCGCTCGTCGACTCAGGATTAGTAACGATCCGTCAGCCTTCTCGGAAGTTGCAGTCACTCTCAAAGGAGGATTAATCCCTAAGCATTTCGCGAGCTGCCCCAGGTCGCCTTTCCGAAAACTTCCGTCCTTCTCCAAACCGCCCGTTCGCCACTCCCACGTCCTTCCCACCCGCTCCTTACATCTCCCGCCCACGCAAAATGCTCTAATAGCAGCAGCGAGTTTTGCGCGCCCGCGCCGCTTTCCGGCCCCGCCTCCTCGCCCACAGGAGAGCCTCTTCAAAATCCAATGACCGACCGCATCGTTCCTCTAACCTCCCGTCCAGCCTGGATCGCCCTCAAGCAGCACGCCGAAACCCTCCGCCCCCAGCAGCTCCGCGACCTCTTCAAGTCCGACCCCGCCCGAGGCACCCGCTTCACCGCCCAGGCCTGTGGTCTCTTCCTCGACTACTCCAAGAACCGCATCACCGACGAAACCCTCAAGCTCCTCATCCAGCTCGCCAAAGAATCCGGCCTCCGCCAACACTGCGAAGCCATGTTTACCGGCCAGAAGATCAACACCACCGAGGACCGCGCCGTCCTCCACGTAGCCCTCCGCGCCCCCACATCCGAGTCCATCTTCGTAGACGGCGAAGACGCAGTCCCCGAAGTCCACAAGGTCCTCGACAAGATGTCCGCCTTCGCCGACAAGATCCGTTCCGGGGCCTGGCTCGGCTACACCAGCAAGCCCATCAAGAACATCGTCAACATCGGCATCGGAGGCTCCGACCTCGGCCCCGTCATGGCCTACGAGGCCCTCCGCCACTACTCCCACCGCGACCTCACCTTCCGCTTCGTCTCCAACGTCGACGGCACCGACTTCGTCGAAGCCGTTCGCGACCTCGACCCCGAAGAGACCCTCTTTCTCGTCGCCTCCAAGACCTTCACCACGCAAGAAACCATGACCAACGCCCACTCCGCCCGTGAGTGGACGCTCGCCAAGCTCAAGCAAACCGAGGCCATCGCCCGCCACTTCGTCGCCCTCTCCACCAACACCGAACTCGTCTCCAAATTCGGCATCGACACCGCCAACATGTTCGGCTTCTGGGACTGGGTCGGCGGCCGCTACTCCATGGACTCCGCCATCGGCCTCAGCACCATGATCGCCATCGGCCCCGACAACTTCCGCGCCATGCTAGCCGGCTTCCACGCGATGGACGTCCACTACCGCACCACTCCCCTCGAGCAAAATCTCCCCGCGCTTCTAGGCCTCCTCACCGTCTGGTACACCGACTTCTTCGACGCCCAGACCGTCGCCATCCTCCCCTACGAGCAATACCTCAAGCGCTTCCCCGCCTATCTCCAGCAGCTCACCATGGAGTCCAACGGCAAGCACGTCACCCTCGACGGCACGCCCGTCGAAACCCAAACCGGCCCCATCTACTGGGGCGAGCCCGGCACCAACGGCCAGCACAGCTTCTACCAGCTCATCCACCAGGGCACCCGCCTCATCCCCTGCGACTTCATCGGCTTCTACAAATCCCTGAACCCCCTCGGCCGTCATCACGACATGCTCATGGCCAACGTCTTCGCCCAGGCCGAAGCCCTCGCCTTCGGCAAAACCGCCGCCGAAGTCCGCGCCGAAGGCGTACCTGAAGCCCTCGTCCCCCACAAAGTCTTCGAAGGCAACCGCCCCTCCAACACCCTCCTCGCCGAGAAGCTAACCCCCCACACTCTCGGCTCCCTCATCGCTCTCTACGAGCACTCCGTCTTCACCCAGGGCGTCATCTGGTCCATCGACTCCTTCGACCAATGGGGAGTCGAGCTAGGCAAAGTCCTCGCCACCAAAATCCTCAACGAACTAGAATCCCCCACCGACACCACCAAGGGCCACGACACCTCCACCACCAACCTCATCAACCTCTACCGCACCCACAAGTAGCCACACGCAACCAGGGAGACCTTCCCGTTCAATCCGCACAGGGCCGTTCGATAGGGTGGATCACCATCACCTCGAACGGCCCTTTCTGCGAAATCAGCCCACAAAAAGTAACGCCTCTCAGACAAACCGTCTCCCACCAGCACTTACCTCTTGCCAGCACCCCCCTGTGCGTTTATCGTAGAAACAGGGCGGCAATCGCACTCGCTTCCAGCCGCTCCAGGAGGCATCGCTTGTCACCCGCCGCAACGCTCACCGCTCCTTCCCCGCACGCCAAGGTCCCCGCCCCAGCCAAAATCCTTCCCGGCACCGCTCTCGACGCCTACACCGGCGATCCCAACTTCATGGCCTCACTGGCTCGCGGCCTGGTCGTCATTGAGGCCTTCACTCCCCAGACTCCGCAGATGACCATCTCGCAGCTCAGCCTGCGCACCGGCCTCTCGCGCGCTGCCGTGCGCCGCTGCCTCTACACCCTCGTCAAGCTCGGCTTCGCTGGTACCGACGAGTCGCAGCGCTACTCCCTGCGCCCCAAGATGCTCACCCTCGCCAACACCTACACCGCCTCCAGCACGCTCGCCAACGCCGCGCAGCCCATCCTCGAGCGCATGTCCGCCATCTACGGAGAGAGCTTCTCCGTTGCCACCCTCGACGGCGACAATATCGTCTACATCGCTCGCACCACTGTCACCCGCGTCATGTCCGTCGACCTCCACATCGGCTCGCGCCTGCCCGCCTTCTGCACCAGCATGGGCCGCGTTCTCCTCGCCTATCTCCCCCAGGATCAGCTTGAAGCCTTCCTCTCCCGCGTCATCCTCACCCAATACACCGCACGCACCGTCAACTCCGTCGACAAGCTCCGCCTCGCCCTGCGCAACGTCCGCCGCAACGGCTATGCCCTTTGCGATCAGGAGTATGAAGTCGGCCTGCGTTCCATTGCCGTCCCCGTCTACGCCGGCAACGGTCGCGTTGTCGCCGTCGTCAACCTCAGCGGCCACGCTCCCCGCATGCCCATGCTCGACATGCAGACCCGCTTCCTCCCACCCCTCCGCGCCGCCGCCGAGGAGCTCAGCGTCTTCCTCCGCTAATCCGGCCCAACCCACGACGACCCTTTGCATATACGATGAAAATCCGTCTACAGTGACACGTGTGGAAGAAACAAACGTCTAACGATTCAAGATAGACTCGTCTAAACCTGATGCTCAGATCCAAAGCTGCTTCGACCCAGCACCGGTCGTTCACGACCACTCCCAAACGCTCGACGAGCAGCACCACCAACTCCAAAATTCGATCCGTATCCAGATGGCTCCGGTCGCCCTCCGGCTTCCTGATCGCCACGGTTCTCTTCGCCCTCGCCATTCGCCTGGTCATCGTCGCCTTCGTCTTCCGCGACGTCTCCGCACCCACCCTCGACCACGCTGATTTCGGCTGGGAGATGGGCTGGACCGCGCGCAGCATCGCTATCGGCAGAGGCTTTTCCTCCCCTTTCCTTCCCATCACCGGCCCCACCGCTGACATCCCCCCGCTCTATCCGTTTCTTCTCTCCGTTGTCTTCAGACTCTTCGGCCTCTACACCGCCGCTTCGGCTATCGTCATCCTCTCGCTCAACAGCCTCTTCTCCGCGCTCACCTGTCTCCCCATTTTCTTCACCCTGCGCAACGCCGCCAGCACTCGCCTTGCACGATTCGCCGCCCTCGGCTGGGCCATCTATCCTTTTGCCATCTACTTTTCCGCGGGTCGTGTCTGGGACTACGCCCTCACCGCACTACTCTTCGCCACCTGCTTCTGGGCCGTCCAGAAACTCCACCATCTCCGCACCCGGCGCATCACCTGGCTGGCCTTCGGTCTGCTCTACGGCGTCACGGCGCTGTCCAACCCCGCGCTCCTCTCGCTCTTCCCGTTCCTGCTCCTGCTCGCCATGGGTAAGCTCCGCCAGAACAGTGGCCCCTGGCTCCGCAGCGGCCTGCTGGCCGTTCTGGGCATCTTCGCTGTCATGACTCCCTGGGCCATGCGCAACTACCGCACCCTGCATGTCCTCTGCCCCGTGCGCGACGATTTCTGGGATGAATTCTGGTCAGCCAACAATGGCGACACCTCGAACCCCACCCTCGCCTGGGCCCACCCCGCCAGCAACGCCGCCGAAATGCAGAACTACATAGCCTCCGGCGAAGTCCCTTACTTCGCACAGAAGCACGTCCTCGCAACGCAGTTCCTCGCCCACCACAAGCTCTTCTTCGTCGGCCTTACCCTACGCCGCGTCGTCTCGTATTGGACCGGCTTCTGGAGCCTAGCTCCCGACTACGTCAAGTCCGAGCCCTTCCAACTCCCCAACGTCTTCTTCTGTTCCTCCCTCACCCTTCTCATGCTCATCGGCCTTCGCCGTTGGTGGCGGGCCAATCGCTCCGCCGCACTCCCCTACCTCATCGCCCTCACCATCTTCCCGTTCGCCTACTACATCTCGCACCCTCTGATGGACTACCGTCAGCCCATCGAGCCCATCATCCTCTCTCTCGTCGTGATCGGCATCTTCGGCCTCAAGGCGAAGTCCTCCGCGTTGCCCGTGCCAAGCGACCCATCTCGTCTGGATGTATTCACCGAAGTGAGTGTCGACGACCAGGTCCCGGTAGCCGCCATGGGACTCACACCCATCCCCTAGCCCTCACCCGCTGAACCCTCACCCGCTAAACCTTCGCCGTCCGCGCAGGACCCTCGCCGTCCGTGCAGGACCCTCGCCGTCCGTGCAGGACCAAAAATCTCGTCATCCTCGAGCGAAGCGAAGGACCACTGTATTGGCTCTTGCTGTTGCTCTTGCTCTTGCTCTTGCTCTTGCCTTTGCTCTTGCCAGTACCTGTGCTCGTCATCCTCGAGCGAAGCGAAGGACCACTGTATTGGCTGTTGCTGTTGCTGTTGCTGTTGCTCTTGCTGTTGCTGTTGCTGTTGCTCTTGCTCTTGCTCTTGCTCTTGCTCTTGCTCCTGCTCTTGCTCTTGCCTTTGCTCTTGCCTTTGCTCTTGCCTTTGCTCTTGCCTTTGCTCTTGCCTTTGCTCTTGCCTTTGCCTTTGCCTTTGCCTTTGCCGTTGCCTTTGCCTTTGCTCTTCCGGATTAGCAGGGGGCTTTAGCCCCCTGAACCCCTCCCCAAATAAAATGGGCTTTAGCCCTGGGCTCTTGCTCCGGCCCGCCGTCCGCGCAGGCCAAAAATAAATCCCGCCAAACACCCTCAAAAACAGTCCAAAATCCGCATGTCAACCCCCCACCAACCCCCAAACTCCACAAAACCCTTGCCACCACTGCCGATTTCTCTCCCAACAACTTGGCATAGTTACCCCCACCCAACCACTACAATTGAACTAAGCCCACAAAAACCAACGGCTCGCCTCTACCGAAACGGGCCAGAGGACTGACACAAGTCCGCCCCTAACTCAACTCGATTCGATACTTTGGGATCAAAAGTACGGGGGGGGAGACCCCCACCCCAACTCTCGCCGTCCGCGCAGGACCCGTCCGCGCAGGACCTAGTCGTCATCGTCCTTCTTCTTCGGATGCTTCCCCAGCAGCATGGCCGGCACCGGCTTCGACCCCATCGCATCCTGCCAGAGAATCACGTTCAGTTTGTCGGAATCCGCGCGGTCTGCATGCTTGAAGTCCATCTTCATCGACTCCGCAGCCCCTGGCGCCGTGGCCTTGTTCGCCGTATAGATCAAACCGTTCTCGCGATTCGACACATCCGCCGCAAACGCCGGCTGGTCCCCCTGCCCCGCAAACAACGTCGAGATGAGCGAAGCAAACGCATCGTTATTATTCATCGGAGGAACGCCGAGCAGCGTCTCCATGGTCCGCAGCACGCTCACGGTGGAGTAGAACCGGCTATCCACAAACGCCGCCTGCCCAGCCTTCGCATGCGGAGCATACTTGCTCACCACAATCGCCACCGACCGGTGAGCATCCACATGGTCCGCACCATTCTGCGCATCATCTTCCAAAATAAAAAACGCCGTATCACCCCAATACGCCGAGTGCGAGATCGCTTCCACCGCGCGCCCAATCGCCAGATCGTTATCCGCCACCGAAGATTTCGGCGACGGTCCACCCGGCCGGGTCCCCGCCGTATGATCATCCGGCAACCGCAGCTGAATGAAGTTCGGCATCGTATCCTTGCCCGCCGCGCGATCCTTCTCCCACACCGCCAGGTGCCGCAGGAAGATGTTCACCCGAATCTGGTCAGGAACCATCAGGTTGAAGTCCGGAGACTCCTTCGCAAAGTGCCCCACCAACTCCGGCTTGGTCGCAATGTTTCCCGCCAGCCGAGGAATCGCCCAAGGCCAAAGATTGGTTCCTCCGCCCCACTCCGCAGGCAGCGCCTCACCCGGCAGAATCGTTGGCGTCGAGCACACCACTTCTCCGCCCGACATCACGCCCTGCTTCGGATCAGACTCGATCTTCTTCGCCGCCCTGTCTCCACAGAAGATCGACGAAATGTACTCCGCAAAGTGATACACGCTCTTTCCGTGCGCGACCATATCCGTCCAGATATAGGCACTCTGCGGCTCTGCGACATCCGGAATATGCTGCAGCAGCGGATACCCATCCGCAACCATCCCCTCATAGTCGTACGTTCGCTGCTGGCCCCGATAGTTCTGCTGCCACGTGTCTTCGAGATAGTCCGTACCAATCGCCGCATTCGACCACACATGCCCATCACCTGACACTTCGGCCGAGTCGTAGAAGTTATCCAGCAGCCCAAACTGCAGCGCCAGCTCATGCTCATTCGGCGTCACCGCTGCGCCATACATCGCCAGCGATGGATCACCATTGCCCACCTGCTTGCCACCCGTGCTCAGGTCTCCCAGGATCTGGTCGAACGTGCGGTTCTCCTTGATGATGTAGATCACATGCTTGATCGGACTCGTTCCGCCTCTCGCAAAGCGAATCGTCTCCTTCGCCGCCTTCATGCGGTTCGACGCCAGCACCACATCGGTCGAAGCCTTCAGCCCAGTGTCGATCGCACTCTCATCAATCGCCGCCAACGACCCGTACACCAGCGTAGCAATGTAGGTAGAGGACGATCTCCTCTGCCTGCCAGTCGCACCCACCGCAATCCGCTGCGGGAAGTTGTTCGGCCCAGTTCCCTTACCCTTGTCGGTAGTCACATACAGCTTGCCACCCGTCGACGCCAGCGCCAGCGGCATATACTCCGTCGGAACAAACCCCAGCGGCTCCGCAAATCCCTTCGTCCTCGCCACACCGCGCAGCCGCCCCGTATTGAACACCGCAACGGCATCCGATCCCATATTCGCCACATACAGCCGTTGTCCATGGGCCCCATCCGAGCTCATCGCCAGCGACTCCGGCTCCGCGCCAAAGTAGCTCTGTCCCGGCAACCGCGTATCGAAGTACCCGCGCACCGCAAGCTCCGGCGCACGCGTCGTCCCAATCGCCACGGCCGCAACCGCATCGCGATTCGACAGCGCCACATACATCACTCCCGCGCGCTCATCCAGCAGCAACGCACAAGGATGCGTTCCCGGCGCAATCGCCGACCGCGGCTTCAGCAGCGCCAGCTTCCGCACCACCTTCCCGCTACCGAGGTCCAACTCCACCACCTTGCTGGCATTCCACAGCGCCACAAACGCCCGCTTCCCATCCTTGGTCACCGCAACCGCGATCGGATACGTCGACGGCACATCCGCGCTCTCGCCTACATCGAAGCTGCGCTCCATCTCCCCCGTCGCTGCGTCCATCAACACCACCGCATCCGACAGGTTCTCCGCCACCAGCAGCCGCTCCTTCACCCCCGGCACCACCGCAATCGCCGCCGGATACGGGATACCCATCGTCCCATCCCCGGTCGGAAGGTAAGCCGTATGCCTCCCGCTCGCGAGCTTCACCATCGGCAGTTTGAAAAACTCCTGCGGCGTCAGCGCACCGTCGGCAAACCCATACACCACGATCCCATTGCCGGTCTTCTTCCCACCGTCGCCCACAGGATCCGTCGACGACGCGAGGCTCGCATACACCTTCGTCCCATCCGCGCTGAACGCCAGCCCGGAGAAGAACGTCTGCTTCGCTCCCGCGTCAACCCGCGCATCCGGGAAGTCCTTCACCTCTCCGCTCCGCGTATCCATCACCGCAAGCGACTGCGCATATCCCGACTCATACGTCCCATACCCCGCATTCAGGCTCACAACCCACCGCCCATCCGGCGACACCGCCAGCGACATCGGCAGACTATTCAACCGTTGCGGATCGCCCGGAACCGGCAAGAGCAGCTCCTTGCTCGACGCCAGATTCACCACCGTCGGCGCACTGGACTGCGCCAGCGCCGCACCGGCAAGCACCCCGGAGGTGGCCCCCATCAGCACCACGCAACAAGAGATCGCCACCGTGCGCGATCCCGCAAACATCAGAGCAGACTTAGTCAACTTAGGCATTACAAAAGTCTTACACACGTCGCATCACACTCCCGGTATCGTTAGACCTAGTAGTTATCCACATTACTCCTGGGAATTGAGAACAAGATGAATCCAGTACTTCCTGCAGTAGAGAAGAGTACCGCAACCGCCGCCGGCCATCAGGTCACGCAAAAAATCAAGCAGGATCTGCGCATGGGCCGCGAGCACCAGCAGGGCCGCATCAACTGGATCACCACCATCGCCATGGGGCTCTTCCACGTCGGTGCTGTCGCCGCACTCTTTTTCTTCTCCTGGAAGAATCTCGGCGCGTTCTTCATCATGTACTTCCTCGCGATCAACGTCGGTATCGGCATGGCCTACCATCGCCTGCTCACGCACCGAGGCTATCGCGTTCCCAAGTGGCTCGAGTATTTCGTCACCGCCTGCGGCTGCCTCGCCCTTGAAGGCGGACCCATCTTCTGGGTGGCCACGCATCGCGTCCATCATCAGAACTCCGATCAGGAAGGCGACCCGCACACGCCGCACGATGGCACCTGGTGGTCACACGCTGGATGGATCCTCTCCGGTCGCGCGCTGCACTCTGAGACCGCTCTCCTCGGCCGCTACGCTCCCGACCTCACCCGGGATCGCGTTCACGTCTGGCTATCAAAATACCACTACGTTCCGCTCGTCGTCACCGGCCTCGCGCAGCTCGCCCTCGGCGCTGCTCTCTCGCCCGGCCATCGCGTCGTTGGCGCCATCGGCATGATGCTCTGGGGAACCTTCCTCCGCGTCACCGTCGGCCTCCACGCCACCTGGCTCGTCAACTCCGCAACCCACCTCTGGGGCAAGCGCCGCTTCGAGACCAAGGATGACTCCCGCAACAACTGGTGGGTCGCTCTCCTCACCGGCGGCGAAGGCTGGCACAACAACCACCACGCCCACCCCGTCAGCGCCCGTCACGGCCTCGCCTGGTACGAGTTCGACATCAACTACTACGGCATCTGGCTCCTCGAAAAAATGGGCCTCGCCAAAAAAGTTCAGGTCGCCCAGTTCGACAAGCGCAATCCCAAACCCGCCGGAGCCTACATGGAGTAGCTCCGCCTCCGTATCCCCAACAGCCGTCTCCCCGGAGACGGCTGTTGTTTTTTCTACACTTGATCTTCTAACCTCTACACTCTACTTATGAATCTCACGCGCCGCGGAGGGACGAAAGCGTTCTTTATTACGCTGGGCGTGTGTCTGACCATCCTCGCTGTCGTTCTCAACATCACCTGGATCCACAACAACAGCCGCCGCTTCGCCATCGATCTCCTCGGCGTCCTGCTCTTCGCCATCCTCATCGCAGGAGTCGTCATCAACACCGTCTTCCTCGTCCGCGAAGTCCGCCGCAACGAGCGCCAGGACTCCTTCCTCAACGCCGTCACCCACGAGCTCAAAACCCCCATCGCCAGCATCCGTCTCTACCTTGAAACCCTGCAGCGCCACCCCGGCGACGAGCAGCAGCGCCAGCGCTTCTACGCCATCATGCGTGAGGATACCGACCGCCTCCTCGCCACCGTCGAAACCGTCCTCAAAGCCGGGGAACTCGGCCAGCGCGAGCGCATCCACCAGCGCACCCGCATCGAGCTCCATCCCCTTGTCGCCGAATGCATCGCCACCGTTCTCCTCCGCCACCACCTTCACCCCGAAAACATCACCCTCGCCGAAGTCCCCGGCAGCGTTCGCCTCTTCGTCCTCGCCAACCCCGAGGACCTCCGCACCGCCATCCTCAACCTCCTCGACAACGCCGTCAAATACTCCCCCGACGGCGTTCACATCTCCTGCCGCCTCGGCATCGAGCGCTACACCTGGGTCGTCCTCTCCATCACCGACACCGGCCTCGGCATGACTCCCCGTGACCTCAAGCGCGTCTTCAAGCGCTTCTACCGCGCTCCCTCCAACGATCAGGTCAAGATCAAGGGCACCGGCCTCGGCCTCTTCCTCGTTCGCACCATCGCCCGCCAGCACGGCGGCTATATCCGCGCCACCAGCGAGGGCCCCGGCAAGGGCTCCACCCTGCAACTCAAACTCCCCCTCGCCATCGGGAGCCCCCCAGCCACACTCTCCCGCAAGGCCTCCGATGCCTAACCAACCCTTCATCGCCATCGTCGAAGACGAAGAACATCTCGCCCAGGGTCTGCTCTTCAATCTCGAAGCCGAAGGTTATCGAACCCACCATGAATCCGACGGCGACAGCGCTCTCACCTGGCTTCTCGCTGCCTGCGCCTCCGCAGACGCACCCACCGCCATTCTGCTCGACGTCATGCTTCCCGGCCGCGACGGCTTCTCCATCGTCAGCGCCCTCCGCGAAGCCGGCCACTTTACTCCCGTCCTCCTGCTCACCGCCCGCGGCCGCTCCGAAGACATCGTCGAAGGCTTCGCCGCCGGTGCCGACGACTACCTCCCCAAGCCATTCGACCTCAACGTCCTCTTCGCTCGCCTCACCGCTCTCCTCCGCCGCATGCATTGGCAGAACACCCCCGCGGCCCAACCCATCGACAACGCCGCACCCTCCGCCCCCTCTGACCAGCCTTCGCAACCAACCTTCACCCTCGCCGGTCACACCATCGATCTCGACGCCCTCGAAATCCGCAACGACGACAAAACCACCCACCTCACCCTCATGGAGGCCGACCTTCTCCGCTACCTCCTCGACCATCCCGGCAAGATCATTGCCCGCAAAGAGCTGCTCGAAAACGTCTGGCACGTCAAAGAAGACACCGACACCCGCGCCATCGACAACTTCATCGTCCGCCTCCGCCGCTACCTCGAACCTGACCCCGCCAAGCCCGTCCACCTCCTCTCCGTCCGTGGCGTCGGTTACCGCTTCATCCCCGACCCCGGCCACCCTCGCGACCTCACACCCTGATTTGCATCTAACCCCATATGGCAATACTTAATCTTCGAATCGACAACATGCACTGCGGCTCCTGCGTCAGCCGCGTCACGCAGACCCTCAACGCTCTTCCCGCAACCCACGCCGAAGAAGTTCGCGTCGGCGGCGCACGTATCACCACCGACGCCGCACCCGCGCAGATCCAGCAGGCCCTCACCGCTGCCGGCTATCCCGCCTTCGTCGAATCAGCCAGCGCATGACCGAGCAGGCCCTGTCCGAGCCCGACGTGACCGTACTGGACGTCCAGGGCATGACCTGCGCCTCCTGCCAGATCCATGTTCAGCGAGCCCTCGAAGCCGTCCCCGGTGTAGCCTCCGCCAACGTCAACCTCATGGCGCACACCGCCCAAATTACCTCCGGCGACTCCGCTGCACCTCTCGATCCCAACACGCTCATCGCCGCCGTCCGCTCCTCCGGCTACGACGCCTCTGTCCCTGCCGCAGAGGGTGAGCCCCACGACCACGCCAGCATGGAGTCTCCTCGCCTCGGTCTGCGTACCCTCCTCGCGCTGCTCACCGGCGCCGTCGCGATGCTGCTCTCCATGCCGCTGATGATGGCCTCGGCCAGCAGCACCGACCCCCTCCTCCACTCTGTCGCCAACGCTCTCGCTCCCCTCATGCCTTCGGCCCTCATGGACCTGCCCGTGCAGCCCATCCGCTGGCTGCTCTGCGCCCTCGCCCTCGGAACCATGCTCTTCGCCGCGCCAGAAATCTACACGGCCGCCTTCCGCGCCGCACGCCACCGCACCACCAACATGAACACCCTGGTCACGCTCGGAACCCTGGCCGCCTTCGCCTCCTCCTTCGCCGCCACCGTCGCTCCCGCCTACTTCGCGCGCCGCGGCCTCGGCTCCGACGTCTACTACGAAGCCGTCGTCCTCATCCTCGCCTTCCTCCTCACCGGCCGCTGGCTAGAAGCCCGAGCACGAGCACGCGCCACCAGCGCCCTCCGTGGCTTCGCCCAACTCGAATCCTCCAACGCCCGCCTCCTCAACCTCCCACCCAACTCCACCGACTACGCCTCCGCCTCCGAGACCCTCCTTCCCCTCTCCGCCATCAAAGCCAACGACTTCGTCCGCGTCCTCCCCGGCGACCGCATCCCCCTCGACGGCCTCATCGTCCACGGCCGCAGCTCCATTGACGAGTCCATGCTCACCGGCGAGCCCCTCCCCATCACCCGCACCGTCGGCGAAAAGGTATCCGGAGGCACGCTCAACCTCGACGGCCCCCTCGTCTTGAAAGCCACAGCCGTTGGCTCCGCTTCGACCCTTGCGCAGATGCAACGCCTTCTCTCCCAGGCCCAATCCAGTCGCGCTCCCATGCAGCGCCTCGCCGACCGCGCCAGCGCCATCTTCGTCCCCGCTGTCCTCGGCATCGCAGCCTTCACCTTCGCCGTCTGGGCCATCGCAGAAAACACCGGAGGCCGCCACGAAGGCTTCGCCCGCGCCCTCTCCATCGCCATCGCCGTCCTCATCATCGCGTGCCCCTGCGCGATGGGCCTCGCCGTCCCCGCCGCCATCACCGTCTCCCTGGGCCGCGCTGCGCAGTCCGGAATGCTCATCAAAGGCGGTGAAGCCCTCGAGCGCCTCGCCACAGTCGACACCATCGCCCTCGACAAGACCGGAACCCTCACCGAAGGGCGGCCCCACATCGCCTCCTTCGTCCTCGCACCCACCGCAACCCTCAACTCCGAAACCCTCCTCGCCTACGCCGCCGCCGCCGAGCGCCTCTCCACCCATCCCCTCGCCCTCGCCGTCGTCGACTACGCCGCCCAGCATCCAAACCTCCCAGCCGCTCCC
>Ga0208357_1000179_pt1 | contig 50717 bp, 55 predicted proteins | sample NGESurdeep092012_6_FD_184487 | JGI IMG/M metagenome (GOLD analysis project Ga0208357, IMG submission 184487) | Arctic peat soil microbial communities from Barrow, Alaska - NGEE Surface sample F52-2 deep-092012 (SPAdes) | ecosystem: Environmental > Terrestrial > Soil > Wetlands > Peat ...
GCGCTCGACGGTAATGCGCTGCGCGGTCGATTCTTCACCGAAAGCTTCGGCCAATTCGATCTCTTCACCGACGCTCAAGGCAACGGGCAGGGTCCCAAAGGAGCCGGCACGAATTTTGGGACCGGGGATGTCCACCATGATGGCGAGGTCGGGCGCGATCGCACGAATCCGGCGCAGTCGTTCGAGGCACGAGGGGATGTCGCCGTGAGCGAAGGAAAGACGAAAGACGTCGACACCAGCCTTGACGAGGTCCTTTAGGACCTCGTCGGAGTCAGAAGCCGGGCCAATTGTCGCTACGATTCGCGTGCGTCGCACGGGATTCCCTTCGTTTCTTTCACTAAGTCTACGAGGTGCACGACGTCGTAGAAATTCGCCGTCGCCACGTCGGAGGCAATCCGCTACCGCAAAGTAACCACGAGTCGCGGAAGTGGTGAACGTTTAGTGACGCACCGGTATGACGACGTCACCGTCGTCGACGACGCGAAGGTTCATGCCGTAACACTCGGCGAGTTCGGCGCTACGAACGACGTTGACCGAGGGCCCGTCGAGAGCTAATCACCCGTGATCAAGCAGGACGAGTCGATCGGCGAACTGTCCCGCGAGTGTGAAGTCGTCACGCCGTTGTAGGTGACGCCAACGTCGTCGTCCCGGAGTGTCTATCGATCCGTCGAACTCACGTCAATGTTGACGCGGCGGTGATGAAGTACTCGCTCAGGTACTTCTCCCCTTCGTCGCACAGGATGGTCACGACCGTCGACGACGCGGGGAGTTCGCCGCGCAGGCGTCGCGCCGCGACCATGTTGGCGCCCGAGCTAGGTCCGACGAGGAGACCGTGCTCGCGCGCGAGGCGGCGCATCTCGCTCACCGCGTCGTCACTGTGCACGGCCACCACGCGATCGACGAGCGATCGATGGCGTTGGTAGATCGTGGGGATGAATCCGTCGGCGATGCCTTCTATCCGGTGCAGTCCGGTGTCGCCGCACTGAATGGTGCACGACTCGCTCGGTTCGAGAGCTACGACGAGGACCTCGGGATTCACGTCGCGAAAGGCCTGACCGACGCCGATCAACGTGCCCCCGGTGCCCACCCCCATGACGAAGGCGTCGGGCGTTCGTCCCTCGGGGAGTTGGCCGAGGATCTCGGGACCCAGCCACGTGCGGTTCTCTTCCACGTTCCACTCCGACTCGAACTGGTGCGGAGCGAAGTACCCCGGCTGATCGCCCAGGCGGCTCGCTTCGTCGAGTGCCTCGTTGACGTGAAAGGTACCGACTCGCAGCATCTGCGCACCGAAGGCCAGTGAGATCGCTGCTCGCTCGGGGCTCAGTCCTTCAGGCATGACGACGAGCATCTTGTAGCCGAGGACCGCCGCCACCATGCTCATCGCGTTGCCCGTGTTGCCACTCGACGCCTCAACGATCGTGTCGCCGGGTTGCAAGAGACCTTCGCGCTGCGCGCGTTCGATGATGTAGCGCGCCATGCGGGCCTTGATGGACCCCGACGGGTTGAGGTACTCGAGCTTGACGAAGACGCCGTCGACCTGGATGAGCGGCGTGGATCCGATCGCCTCGAGCACCGTTGCTCCGGGCGAAAAGTTTGACGCCATTCGGGTCTCCTCTCCTGGGAATTCCCGACCCCACCCTACGCCGACGCGACGACGGCGTCTCTCATCGGGTTTCGCGCGTGCGCGAGGCAACGACCTAGGAGACGAGGAAGTTCGAGAACTGCCACGGGTCGTCGGCGTCGAGTTCGCGGCCCGTCCAGCGATCGAACCAGTCCGTGTGCGTGGAGACCGGATCCCAGTCCAGGGGACCCGACCACAACGAACCCACGTACGGCGTCGCCACGTCCACGACGTCGCGCCACGGCAGTTCATCGGGTACGCGAACGCCCTCGCGTGGAGACGAGAGCATCCACTGCAGCGCGCCCAGTATCGACGCCGCCACTTGAACGGTCGTCGCGTTCTGGTGAGGCGCGACGCTGCGAGCTTCGTCGATGGTCGTCTGCATGCCCGTCCACCACGACTTGTAGGGGTGACCCATGACGAGCACCCCGAGCTCGTCGCGACCCGACACGATCTCGTCGTTCATGATGCGCTGACGCTCGGGGTAGAGGTACTCGTTCCCCTCGAGCTCGACGAAACTCGCCCACGCCGCGTCCGAGGGACAGTAGGCGTAGTGCACGGTTGGCCGGTAGACCGGAGTGTCGCCATCCCAGACGGTCAAGTGGTCACAGATGGTGAAGGCCTCACCGTGGCGAATGACCATGCCGACGATCGGTCCCGACGGGACCGTCGAACGAACCAGGGTCTTGTGCGCCATCTGGGCGAAGCAGATCTGATTACGCGGTCCTTCGCCCTCGTGGGTTCGCCCGAGCGTCGGCAACGTCTTCTCGTGGGTCCCCCAGCCCATCTCCGCCGGCGCCACGCCCTCTTCGTAGAAGCCGTCGACGCTCCAGGTGTTGACGAACTCGCCCACCTCCTTCGGACGATCGGAGATCTGCGTGTCGCGTTCGGCGACGTGAATCGCCTTGACGTCGAGCAACTGTGCCAGCACGTTGAATCGTTGCGCCGCGAGCGCCGCCCTGATCGCTTCGTGCCGGTCGATGAGAAGGCCATCGCGCAGCACGGCTTCGGCGATCTCGGTGAGGGCCTGCTTGGTGAGGTGACTGACGAGTCCGGGATTCGCACCGTGCTCGACCACGGCAGAGGGACCGTCGTTCGAGCCCCACCGGGCTATCTGGCGGCGCAGCGCCATGTGGCGCCAGTAGAGCGTGCGTTCCTGGGGCGACGCGCTCGCCGGGTCGTCGTAGGGGGACCAGACTTCGACTGACGTGTTGAGGTAGCGAACGTTGTGGTCGCGACACCAGTCGAGCAGCTCGGTCAGGCCGATATTCCACGCGAGGTCGATGAGCAGGTCACCGTCGCCCAGGTGCGCGTCAAGCGTGGTCTCGAGATTCTCGGGATTGATCTCGAACTGGCGGTAGTGGACGCCTCGCTCGAGCGACGACGCAATGCGATCGCGTTTGTCGCGGCTCTCGAGCACGGTCACCGACGATGGATCGAACTTGAAGTGATCGAGGAGCAGAGGAAGCAGACATTGAACCACCGATCCGCATCCGAGTATGACGACACGACCTGGTCTGACGACTTCGCTCAATTAGGACCTCGCGGTTACTCAAGGGTGACAACGAGCCACGAGCGAGCCTACCCGTCTAGCGATGGTGCGAAGAAATCGATTGCCGCGATCTTAAAAGTTTCTTAATGGACATTGGAGTTGATGACTTCACCCGCAACTACCCAACGAAGGTGCGCGTTATCTAATGTGCTCGTTCCCTTCTTGCGTGGCGTCGGCGCGAGCAATCGCACCGCCAACGTCGTCACTACGAGACGGTCATCCCACCATCGACCGCGACGTCGGCGCCGGTGACGGCCGACGACGCAGTCGAGCACAACCAGACGATCGTCGCGGCGATCTCGAATGGTTCAAGTAGTCGACCAATCGGTTGATGAGCGGCGAACGCTTCGACACTTTCGAGGTCGTAGACCTTCGCCGAGGCTTCCAAGATCGCGGTGCGCGTCGAGCCGGGGCTGACGGCGTTCGCCGTCACGCCGAAGGGCGCGAGGTCCATCGCCGCACCACGGATGAGACCCACGACCGCGTGTTTCGCGGCGCTGTACGGAGCGAGATGGTAGAGGCCCGTGTGGCCCGCGGCCGAGGCGACGGCGACGATGCGACCATGCGCGTCCTTGCCGTTCGAGATGAGTTTCGGCGCGGCGGCCTCGATGAGTCGTCGAGTCCCGAGCACGTTCACCGACCAGACGGCGTCCCAGGACGCGTCGCTGATCTCCCAGAGTGGCCCGCCCGCGCCGAGCACGCCCGCGCACGCGACGGCGGCGTCGAGTTGTCCGAAGTGGCGCGTCGCGGTCTCGACCGCGAGTTGCATGTCGGTGGCACTGCGGACGTCACCGACGAGACCCAGGACCGCCTCACCGTGGCGCGCGACAACGGCGTCGAGGTCGGCGCGCGACGCCATCGCGTACGGAACGTCGACGATGTCGCGACAACGGTCCACCGCGACGACGCGGTAGTTCTCGTTCACGAGTGCGTCCACCGTGGCCGCGCCAATACCGCGCGCGGCGCCCGTGACGATCGCGACCCGACCCATCAGCCGAGCTTTCGAAAGAAGTCCGCGGGCGCAAGGACGTCGGTACGGTCGAGTTCCTTGACGTCAGACTTACCGAGGCCCATTAGTGCCGAGTCGATGCCGCCGCGCAACACGTCAAGAACGTTCTCGACGCCACCTTGGCCGGCCGCGGCCAGCCCCCAGAGGTACGCCCGTCCGATCATGACGGCGTTCGCGCCAAGCGCCAGCGCCTTCACGACGTCACTGCCTCGTCGAACCCCGCCGTCGAGCAACACTTCGATCTGGTCGCCCACCGCGTCGACAACGCCGGGCAGCGCGCGCAGTGGCGCTGGCGTGCCGTCGAGGTTGTTGCCTCCGTGATTCGAAACCGAAAGGGCGCTCGCGCCCAAGTCGACGACGCGTTTCGCGTCGTCGACGCGACTGACGCCCTTCACCATGAAGGGGCCACGCCACTGTTCGCGAAGCCACGCCACGTCGGACCAACTCGGCAACGTGCTCTGCATCCACTCGTAGTACGCACGGAAGAACGTCGGTGGCTCCTCGCCGGGCGCGGCCATGTTGGGCGTCGCGAGCGTAGGCAGGTGACCCGTCTTCGCGAACGACCACAGCCAGCTCGGGCGCGCGAGGATTTCGGGTGCCAACGTGACGACGGCCTTCACGTCGATCTTTTCGGGGATCCAGGGACTGCCCCAGTCGCGCCCGTTCGCGAAGGACCAGTCGAGGGTGAGGATGATCCCCTTCGCCCCGGCGTTCTTCGCGCGCTCCATTCGTTGGACCATGGTGTCGCGACTGCCCGACCAGTACATCTGAAAGAGGACCTGATCGTTGACGGCACAGACCTCTTCGATGGAGCGACTCGCGAACGAACTCAGTCCCATCGCGACGCCGCGACTGGCCGCGGCCCTGGCGACGGCGACTTCACCCTCGGGGTGGACGGCCTGGACGCCCGTGGGCGAGATGAGCACCGGCATCGAGACTGCCTGGCCCATCACCGTGGTGGCCATCGAGCGCTCGTTCGAGAGTCCTGCGACGTGCGGCGCGAAGCCCAACTGGTCGAACGACGCCAAATTGTCGCTCGACGAGAGTCCCTTTTCCGACCCGGCGACGAGGGCCCCGTAGACCGATCGCGGCAGGCGCCTCTCGGCGCGACGTTGCGCGATCGCCACGGTCTCGAACCACGAACTTGCCATCTATCCCCCGTTACGGCTCAACGCGAGACTACCTGAGGCGTTTCAAAGCGCAGATCGAATTAGCGCGCCACGAGCGTGACGGGGACCCTCCTCGAGTGGTCGGGTGAGGAGATCGGTCGAATCGATACCTGCTTCGCTGCGAGGGCCGTTTCGCCGTGCCCGAAGACGCATTCGGGATCGGGGTCGCTCATCTCGAGACCGGTGAAGAACTTCGCGGCCATGCAGCCCCCGCGACACGCGTCGTAGGAGCCACACGACGCGCACGCGCCGGGGTTGCCCGGTTCACGAAGTGAACGAAAGAGCGAACTGTTGGTCCATACCGCACCAAAGCCCGCGTCTCGTACGTTGCCGGCGAGGAACTCGTCATGGATGACGAAAGGGCAGGCGTAGACGTCGCCGACGGGATCGATGAGACAGACCACGCGTCCCGCGCCACAGAGATTGAGTCCCTCGAGGGGACTGCCGAGCGCGGAGAGATGGAAGAAGGAATCGCCCGTCAAGACGTTCGGACGTTCTTTGAGCCACTTGTAGAGGCGCCGGTTCTGTTCGAGCGTGGGGTGTAGTTCGTTCCACACCTCGACGCCGCGGCCCGATGGACGCAACCGGGTCAGTCGTAGTTCGGCGCCGAAGTTCTTTGCGAGTGACTCGAAGTCGTCGAGTTGTTCGATGCTCTCTCTCGTCATCACGACCGAGATCTTGAACTGACCGAAGTCGGCCTCCATCAAGTTATCCATAGCGCGGCGCGCGTGGTCGTAGCTCGCGGCGCCGCGGATCCGGTCGCTCGTCGCCGCGTCGGCGCCGTCGATGGAGATCTGGATGTCGAGGTAGTCAATACCCGCGAGGCGCTTGGCCGCCCCTTCGTCGATGCGCGTGCCGTTCGTCGAGAACTTGACGCCCACGTGCTGGTTCACGGCGTGCTCAACCAGTTCGAAGAAATCGCGACGAATCATTGGCTCGCCACCGCCGATGTTGACGTAAAAGATCTGCATCGCGGCGATCTCGTCGATCAAGGCTTTCGCCTCGGCGGTCGACAGCTCCCGAGGGTCGCGCCGCCCCGATGAGGAGAGACAGTGCGTGCAGGCGAGATTGCACGCGTAGGTGAGCTCCCAGGTGAGGCAGATGGGTGCCGCCAGCCCGCGCTCGAAGCGGTTTCGCAGCGACGACTCAGCGCCCACGAATCAACGCTGACTTCTCGAGGGCGCCGAGAGCCGTCACGTATCGATCGTGCTGGTCCGCCGGGGTGAGCGCGCGAACGGCGTCGTCGGCGCACTCGAAGTCGCCGAGGTGGCGCACGATCTCGACGAGTTCTCGCGACTTCAAGAAGACGAGTCGGCGATTGACGTGGTGGTACGCCAACGCCCCGAACTCTTCGTCACGCAGTGAGACCATCTCACTCAATTGCCAGTACTTCGACGCGTCAAAGGCGTCCGTCGTCGTCAGTGACACGACTTAGTAGACCCCGCAGAGTCCGTCGATAGAAACTTCCTCCACGAGCAACTCTTCGATCTCCTCGATCTCGTCGGTCGGGTCAGCTTCAATCAACGTCTCTGGCATCACGGTTTCTCCTCGAACGCTTCCATTCTGACCGCTCTCGGAGCCAACTTGGGGCCAGGCGTGAAAGACTCCGAGCGTGGGCACCCTCCTTCCAAAAGCTCTCGCGCCAGTCGAGGCGCCGATCCCCGAGGGCACGCCAGTGACCTTGGACGAGCAGGCCTCCTTCGTTGACCGCGACCTCGTCAGCGGTGGGAGTCCGTGGCGGCTCTTGCGCTTAGCGGGCACGTCACGCTCCGTAGCGGAGCGCTGGCAGCACGGCGGCGTCGTGCGCCCCGGAGAAGGACGCTTCGCGCGCACGCTGGTGCAGCAGGGTCTGTTGCATCCCCACTTCGTCAACGACGTGAGCATCGACGACATCGACGCGATCATTCCGGTCTTCAACGACGACGCGTCACTCGAGACCATCCTGGTCGATCTCGAGGGCTTTCACGTCACGATCGTCGACGACGGTTCGCTCGACGCCGCCCGGGCCGCGCGGTGCGCGAACGAATACGACGCCACGTTGCTACGCCTCCAAGAAAACGAAGGGTCCTCACACGCTCGAAACGCCGCCGTGCTGGCCACGTCGCGACCGTTCTTGTGGTTCATTGACGCCGACGTGTCGATTGAGGACGCTCCCGACGTCGCGCGGCGGCTCCACGCCGTGTTCAGCGATCCGCTGGTCGCCGTAGCGGCGCCGCGCGTGCGAGGTCCCGAGGGAACGTCGATTCGAGAGAAGTTCGAGCAGCACTTCAGCCCCCTCGACATGGGCGAGCGAAGTGGTCTCGTCGTACCCGGCGGACCCGTGGGCTACGTGCCGAGCGCGTGTCTGATGGTGCGACGGACCGCGTACGGCGAGGGATTCGACGAGATCCTTCGCGTCGGCGAAGACGTGGACTTTGTCTGGCGCCTCCACGACCAAGGGTGGCTCGTTCGCTACGAGGCGTCGGTGCTCGTCACGCATCGCGCTCGAACGTCGTGGCGCGCCTGGTGGCTTCAACGCCAACGATACGGCGCGTCCAGCGGAGAACTCGCGACGCGTCACGGTGTCCGCCTCGCCCCGCTGCGCAGCGACGCGTGGACTCTCCTCGCGTGGGTCTCGGTGCTCGCGGGACAGCCCGCCGTCGGTGGACGGATAGTTCGTGCGGCGCGCAACCACGCGAGCGCGAGGCATTTCGAATCAGCGGACGACCCCAGCAACGTCGCGAGCGAAGTCGTCACGCGCAACATGGTTCGCGCCGGTGGTCCACTCGCGCGAGGCGTCGTTCGTACCTTTGGTGGCGTGCTCCTGTTAGCAGCGCTCCATCCACGACTGCGCAAACGAGCGCTCCTGCTCTTCGCGGTGGGTACCGCGTGGCGATGGCGCCATCGACGACTCCACGTCACCGATATCCCCCTCGCGGTGGCCGACGACCTCGCCTACGGGGTGGGTGTCGCCCAAGGCGCCTGGCGGACGAAATCCCTTCGCACGTTGATCCCCCATATCACCAAGACCTCCATGGGGTTAAGAGAAGTCCTGCGAAGTGCCAACTCTTCGCCGGGATCGCCGAGGGGCCACCTCGCTGAGTGATACCACGCCGGTATTAATTACACGGGGCGATCGTCCATGAGCGAAAAGACCATCCACTTGAACTGACGAGATGCGCTGCGAGGCCTGTCCTCGAAGTAGTGCCGGCCATTTGTACCTAGTGGCGGGACATCTGCCAGACGAGGCTCTCGAGCACGCCGGACCATTCGTCGTCGAGAATCGAGAACATCGCGGAATCTCTGAAGAACCCCTCCTCGCCCGGCACCATGGAAGGTTGGTAACAACGGAGCACGCCTTCGAACGTTGCCCCGATGCGCAGTATCGCCGCGCGTGATCGTTCATTGCGCGCGTCAGTCTTCAGCTCCACTCTCGTGACCTTCAACGTCGAAAAGGCGTGCTCCAAGAGCAGTAACTTCGACTCGGTGTTGATGCCCGTCTTTTGAGCCGACGCCGCGAGCCACGTGCCACCGATCTCCACCGCGAACGGCCGTTCCTCGGGGTTCGTGCTTCGAATGCTCATGAACCTCGTGGCGCCCACGACCCGATCGCTCGCGAGTTCGATCTGGACGAAGGGAATGATCTCGCCGAGTTCCCATTGTCGAAGGAGGTCGTTGACGTACGTCGCCATCTCGTCGCGAGACTGGGGAATCGTCGTGTAGAGGTACGACGAGCGATCCTCACTCGCGGCTTGGACGAGGCCGTCGAGGTGGAGACTCGTCATTGGCTCGAGACGCACTCGTTGCCCGACCAACGTGGGAATCTGATACGGCGCAGGCATCCCGACATCCTCCCACGTCAACTTCGTCGAACCCAACCAATCATCGACCGTACGGGCGTAGGTGTCTCACAGCCGAACGGACAGAGAGTTGTAACGAGGAGCCGACGAGGTCAGCGCAGTTGTGCGGTGAGGTCGCGACCGACGCGATCGGTGAGCGAACGCAACCTACGGCCGCATCTCAACGCAGGGCAGGTTCTCCGAGGCCCACAGACTGAGTTCGTGCATGGCCGGAAGAAGCGCGGCGCCGGCCGGGGCGAGGGCGTACGTCACGGACACCGGAGGCCCGGGTTGGACGTCACGAAGAATCAGCCCGGTCGCTTGCAGGTCACTCAGACGTTCGGCGAGGACGGAGTCACCGATGCCTTCGACACGTCGGCGAAGTTCGGCGAAGCCCACGGGGCCGTTGGCCAACGTGCCCAGGATCACGCCACTCCATCGTTTCCCCAAAAATCGAAAGGCCCGCGCCAACGCCGCGTCGCACGCGGACACCGCTCCACCACAGGAGTCGTCCGATTTCCCTTGTGTTTGGGCGCTTGCGCTGGCGGACGTGTTCACTACGTCCAGGATACCATCAACTTTCTTAGGATAAGCGACTTCTTTATTCAAAGTTACCTATATAGTAGAAGTCCCCGTCGCTTAGGAGCCCAGTGTCACTTTTCCGACTCGATGCCAGTATCCGTGAAGAAGGTTCGGTCAGCCGAGCAATTGCCGACATCGTCGAAGGTTCGTGGCGAGAGGGTCGTCCGGACGCCGAAGTGGCGCGCCGTTCGGTGGGGCTCGAGCCTCTCCCGTCGACCGCCTGGGCGCTCGCCGTAGCCGCGAGCCAAACACCAGAACCCGATCGCAGTGCAGCCCAACGTGACGCCGTCACCCTCGCGGCGACCCTCGCCGATGAACTCCTCGACGCCGAGGCGCTGCTCTTCGCGATTCCCCTCTACAACTTCGGCGTTTCGCAGCACTTCAAGGCCTGGGTCGACATTGTGTTGACCGATCCACGTATCTCCGGCGCCGCGCCTGAGCGTCTCCTCGCCGGTAGGCCCGCGGTCCTCGTCGTCGTGCGCGGTGGCGCGTACGGACCCGGAACGCCCCGAGAGGGCTGGGACCACGCCACTGGTTGGTACCGTCGGATTCTCGACGACGTCTTGGGCCTCGACCTACGTGTCGTCGAGACCGAATTCACTCTCGCCGGAGTCAACCCGGCGTTGGACGCGTTCAAGGATCTCGCACGTGAGATGCGTCAAAACGCTGAACTACTCGCGGCTGACCACGGCCGCTACTTAGCTGGCGTGGGCGTTCACTAGTCGACGCGCACGCGTCGCCGGTGACGAGAGGCTGGAACGGACGTCAAGCGTCAGCGTCAAGCCAACGCGCCAACACGATGACCGGAGACTCTTCGTAGGCGATCTCTTGATAGAAACCAAGAGCGACGTCGTTCTCGCGTCGAACCATCAACTGAACCTTTGCGGCACCGTTTATCCGTAGCCAATCCTCGGCGGCCGTCATGAGGATTCGCCCGAGGCCTTGGCGCTGGCGCGTGGTCGCCACGGCAAGGTAGTAGATCCAGCCACGATGGCCGTCGAAGCCCACCATGACGGTGCCGACGAGGTCGTCATCGTCACGTAGGCCCAAGACAGCCGACGTGGATCCCTCGATGGCCGTGCGAAAATCAGTCGCGGGGTCATTCCACGGTCGAGTGAGCCCGACTGCTGCCCAGAGCGTCGTAGCCGCCATCTCATCATCCGGGCCCAACTCTTGGACGACCATCGGCCCATCGTAGAGGAGAAGGACCGTGACGTCGTCCCCTCACGTGCGCCATTCGAATCAATTCAATTCTCGGCGACGTTGACTCGGTGCATTAGTGGGCCCGACGCCTTCCTGGCGAAAATCTTGTAGACCGATACACGAAACGCTCTGGATCTCGAAGAGTACGTTGAGATCATGAACATCACGCGACCTCGGACGGCGAGAATGTGGATCGTCTCGGGTTACCTTGTCGTCTGCGTTGGGTCGATCATCAACTTCTTTTGGCAGGTGTCGAACGGTTACCTTGGCTACGGTTTCAGAGGCGACGTCGAGCTGATCGCCTCCGTGTTCTCAGTACTGGCGAACTTCGCGGGGTGGTGGTTTCTGTCGCAGATCATGGTCGAAACGACCAATCAGCGACCCCTTATTCGCAAGGCTCTGCGCTTCTTGATGTTGCAGTCGCTGCTCGTTGGTGTCAGTCAACTACTTGTTGTCTACGCGCTGAACGTCACGTTGTGGCCCGTCGTAGCGCTGTGGGCGTTCACCCTAGGGTCGTTGATCACCGCGATCGGCTTCTTCATGATGTTGAGGATTTACTCGCGCAACAGCCCCGTCGATGACGACGAGACGGCCGTCGAACGCATCGACTAGACAATTCCTTGTCTTCATTCGCGAAAGACTGGGTGTCACAACGCTGAACGACGCGCGAGCTAGAAACGAACGACGCCCCGCACGTTCTTGCCCGAGGCCAAATCGTCGTAGCCCTCTTGCACGTCATCGAGTGCGTACTCTTTCGTGACGAGGTCGTCGACGTGAAGTTTTCCTTCGTGGTGCAGACGAAGCAGCCGAGGAATCTGTAGCCGCGGCGCTTCGGAGCCAAAGATCGTCCCGCGCAACTCTTGGTTCATCATCGAGAACATGAAGACGTTGAGTTCCACCGACGTCTGTGCGTAGGGAGCGATCGACACCGCCACGATGACCCCGCCCTTGGCCGTGATCGATCGGGCCTGTTCGATCACTTCACCGGTCAACACGCCCACGGTGATAATGACGACGTCACAGTTCTTGCCCATGGTGAGATCGGGCAGGATCGTAGAGGCCGCGTCCATCGTCGTCGTGCACCCGTGCGTGGCGCCGATCTTGAGGGATCGATCGACTTTGGACTGGTCGGTGTCGATCGCGATCACGGCTCGCGCGCCGGCGTGCACGGCACCTTGCACCGCGCCGGAACCCACCCCGCCGCAGCCAATCACGGCCACCGTGTCGCCGGGCTTCGTGCCGCCACGGTTCACCGCCGACCCGAAGCCCGTCGAAATACCACAGGAGATCAGCGCCGCGGCGCGAAGGTCGTACCACGGTTCGATGCGTATCAGCGACGCTTCGTGCACGACGATGTACTCAGCGAACGTACCGAGCTGACACACGCGATTGAGAAACTCGTCGCCGAGGTGGTGACGCCACGTCCCGTCCGAGATCATGGGGCCCACTAGGGTGTGCGACCCGAGATCGCAAATGTAGGGACGACCCGACACGCAGTACTCGCAACGTCCACACGACGGGACAAACGACGCCGCGACGTGATCGCCCGGGGCGAGCGACGTGACATTCGGCCCCACCGACTCAACGACGCCTGATCCCTCGTGACCCCCGATCACGGGGTACATCGACGTTCGCCCCGTGAGCATCTCGACGATGGCCTCGCCGGGCGACATGTCGCCAGTACGTATGTGCTCGTCGGAGTGACACATGCCAGCGAAGGACATCTTGACCTTCACCTCGTGCGCGTGCGGCTCATCAATCTCGATCGTCTCGGTGTGCCAGGGACCGTTCAACTCACTGACGATTGAGGCCTTCACCTGCATACGTTCCCCCACGGTATGACGTCCTGCTTCGCCGTCGAACGTACTCTACCGAGTCACGCCGGATTCGAAAACTACATCCGATCGGGCGCGTCAATGCCCAACACGGCGAGGCCGAGTTGCAAGGTTCGCGCCGTGAGATCGCACAGTGCCAAGCGTTCTTCACGCAACTCGCCTTCGGCCGACAAGACGGGACAGGCGTCGTAGAAGGAAGTGAACCGCTGCGCGAGATCGAACAGGTACGTACAGAGTCGATGGGGCTGGAGACTCCAGAGTGACGAGTTGAACGCTTCGGGTAGACGCAAGAGGCCGAGCGCCAACTCGCGTTCGGCCTTGGCTTCGAGCGCGAAGTGCGCGTCGCCCGGTTGCCAGGTCTCACCCGAGCGACGAAAGATTGACCGCAGTCGCGCGTGCGCGTACTGCAGGTAGGGACCCGTGTCGCCCTCGAACGCGATCATCCGATCGAGGTCGAAGACGTAGTCGTGCTGCCGCTCGGTGGAGAGGTCGGCGTACTTGATCGCCGCGCGCGCAATCTGCTCGGCGAGGTGGAACTTGGCGTCGCCGTCGAGGTCGGTACCGCGATCGTCGAGGATGACGTAGGCCCGTTCAATCGCCTCATCGACGAGACGCACGAGTTTCACCGTTTCGCCGGCGCGTGACTTGAACATCTTGTGATCGGGCCCCAACACGTTGCCAAAGACCACCTGCTCACAGCGCACCGTGTCGGGTACCCAGTGCGCGAGACGAGCGACCGCGAAGACCATTGCGAAGTGTTGGGACTGGGGGGCGCCCACGACGTACAACAACTCGTCACCGTGCAGCGTCGTCACCCGATCGCGCAACGCCGCGAGGTCGCTCGCGGCGTAGCCGAACCCGTCGTCGCGTTTTCGAACGATGAGCGGCAGTGGCTCGCCCTCGCGATTTTGAAAGCCTGGCGGAAAGACGCAGAGCGCGCCTTCGCTCTCGACGAGTAGCCCTAGGTCGCGGAGGTCACGTACGACGTCCTCGAGCATCTCGTTGTAGGCCGACTCTCCCACGACGTCACTGGGCTTCAGCGTGACGTCGAGCTTCGTGTAGACCTCGCTGAAGTACGCGATCGACTGATTCACCAACACGTGCCAAAGGCGGAGAGTCTCGCGGTCACCGCTCTGCAACGCCACGACGCGAGCCCGACTGCGCTCCTTGAAGCCTTCGTCGGCGTCGAACTTCACTCGCGCCTCTTTGTAGAACACGTCGAGGTCGCCAATGGACGGCGCGGCGCCGGCCTCATCCACACCGAGGTCGAGCAGGTGTTCGATCAGCATGCCAAAGTTCGTTCCCCAGTCGCCCACGTGGTTACGAGCTATGACCTCGTGGCCAGCGAAACGGTACATTCGCGCCAACGCGTCGCCGATCACGGTGGAACGTAGATTGCCCACGTGCATCTCCTTGGCCACGTTGGGCGCCGAGTAGTCAATGATGACCCGCTTGGGCTCGGACGCCGCGACGAGGCCCAGTCGAGGATCGAGCGACAGTGAGGCGAGCTGATCGTCGAGAAATGTAGGCAGAAGCGTCAGGTTCAAAAAGCCCGGTCCGGCGACCTCGGCGTCCGCGACGTCGTCAAGTTGGGCGACGCCCACGATCTCGTTGGCCACGTCGCGAGGCGCCCTTCCGAGACGTTTCGCGAGCGCCATCACACCATTGGCTTGGTAGTCGCCTCGATCGGACGTTCGAAGGACGGGATCGGCGCCGGGATCAAGGGCGTCAAAAGCCACCTGGAGTCGGCTCAGCAGCGTTTCGTAGGTCGAGGTCACAGTAGTAAGTCTCGCACCTGGTGCAGCGTCACTGGGCGCCCAACGCTTCGAGGCTACGTGCGCTCGAAATGTACGATTTGTCTTCGAAGGCGAAGGAGACGCACGTGAGTTTCACCACCCCTAGGGCACGAGCACGCGTCGGCGCGGCCACACTCGTCATCACGGCCGTCATGCTGCCCACGATGGCTAGTGCCGAGGTCAGCTCGCGCGTGAGCGCGCGCAGCGCCCAGAGTGAGGCCGCGGCGTTGGCGAGAGTTGACTCGACGTCGAACGTCAACGTCTCGCGGGGGCACGGGTCGTGGACGTTCACGTCCAACGGGCTTCCGGCGTCGGCGTTTCTCGCCACGAACTACGCCGTACCGTCCGATCCATTTGACGTCAGCGCGGCCGGCGCCAGTGTCGTCGCCTCGGGTTCAATCCTCAAAGACCAGGCGTACGTCTACACGCTGCCCCTCACGCCTCGCTACAGCACGTCGGTGACGACAACCAACCAAGGGCCCATTGGCTTTCTCCTGGACGGCGCCGCTCTCTTCAATCCTTATGAGGCGAACCACTCGACGGTGGCGACCAGCGACAACTTCATCGCGACGGCCCACGGCACGACTGGTTCCTTCCTCGACGACTGCGACGGCCACCCCGGACCCGGAGGGCAGTACCACTACCACGGCCTTCCCACCTGCTTGGTGTCGTACGCCACCGGCGGTCATCCGAAGGTGAAGTCGGTCACCTCCACCAGAGGAACTGCAACCGCGGCCGTGGTCGAAGACAGCCGCGCCGCGAAGGAGCCAGTGATACTCGGCTACGCCTTTGACGGCTACGCCATCTACGACAACGTCGCGATGAGCGGCGCCACCGTGAAGGTGTCGTCGCTCGACGCGTGCAACGGGATCTTCTCCTCGGTTCCCGGGTACCCCCACGGCGTCTATCACTACGTACTTGAAAACGTGAAGGGCGTGCGTTCGAGTATCGGCTGCTTCCACGGGATTGTCTCTAGCGCGTACACGCACGCGCTGGAACGACTCCTCACCATTGGCCCGACGCCGTCGGGTACGCCAGCGATCACGCACGCGAGGTCGTTCGCCACGGCCCAAAGTCTGGCCGCGAGCACGAGTGAAGCCACATTGCTTCGAACAGTGCTCAAGTTGAGCGGCCTCACGAGCGACTGCTAAAACGCCGTCACGAACGGACTCTCAAGGGTCGCGGCGCCCAGGGAGCACACCCCCGCGATCGCTGTCGGCTCACGTCCATCGCGATCACGAGGGCTACCGAGCGACGTGGAACCACCTCGGAAAAAACACGGCAGAATGGGGAGATGACCTCTTCGATGAACTCCTTTAACGCGAAGAGCACCCTCGACGTCGAGGGTCGCTCACTCACCTACTTCTCACTCCAGGCCGACGGCTTACGGGAGTTTGGCGTCGAGCGTCTCCCGTACTCCATCAAGGTGTTGCTCGAGAACCTGTTGCGCCAAGAAGACGGCGTCAAGGTCACCGCCAGCGACATCGAGGCGCTCGCGCGATGGGCCGACACGCCGACGGCCCACGGCGAGGCGGCCGGTGACGACGCGCGAGAGATCGCCTTCACGCCGGCGCGCGTCTTGATGCAAGACCTCACGGGCGTCCCGGCCGTCGTCGACCTCGCGGCCATGCGCGACGCCATCATCGCCCTGGGGGGTGAGGCCAAACGAATCAACCCGCTCGTACCGGTGGAACTCGTCATTGACCACTCGGTCATCTTGGAAAGGACCGGTACCGCGTCGAGCTACGACGAGAACGTGGCCATCGAGTACGAACGCAACGCCGAGCGCTACACGTTCTTGAAGTGGGCCCAGAGTTCCTTTCAGCAGTTCCGCGTCGTGCCCCCGGGCATGGGCATCTGTCACCAGGTCAACCTGGAGCACCTCGCGAAGGTCGTTTTCGAACTCGAAGGCGTCGCCTACCTCGACACCGTGGTCGGCACCGACTCGCACACCACCATGGTCAACGGCCTCGGCGTGCTCGGCTGGGGCGTGGGCGGCATCGAGGCTGAGGCGGGCATGCTCGGCCAACCCGCGTCAATGTTGATTCCCCCGGTCGTGGGACTGCGCCTCGTCGGCGCCACCCGTGAGGGCGTCACGGCGACCGACGTCGTCCTCACGATCACCCAGCTCCTTCGTCGTCAGGGCGTCGTTGGCAAGTTCGTCGAGGCCTACGGTCCCGGCGTCAAGTCACTCTCGCTCGAGACGCGCGCGACGATCGGCAACATGTCACCCGAGTACGGCGCGACGTGCACGATCTTTCCCATCGACCAAGTCACACTCGACTACCTCGCGTTCACGGGTCGTCCCGCGTCGCAACTCGCGCTCGTGGAGGCCTACGCGAAGGCCCAGGGTATCTGGCATCACGAACACGCGACCGAGCCGGTGTACTCCGAGACCGTCGAACTCGACCTCGCGACCGTGGAGCCCAGTCTGGCCGGACCCAAGCGTCCCCAAGACCGCGTCTCGCTGTCGGGCGCTCGCGGCGCGTTCCTCGAGGCGCTCGGACGTGAACCCATTGACGTACGGGGCGTCGACGCGGCCGAGCACCTGCGCGACGGCGCTGTCACGGTGGCGGCGATCACGTCGTGCACCAACACCTCGAACCCCGCCGTGCTCGTCGCGGCCGGACTCGTTGCGAGAAAGGCCGTCGAGCGCGGACTGAGCGTGCAGTCCTGGGTGAAGACGTCGCTCGCCCCGGGCAGTCGCGTCGTCACCGACTACCTCGAACGCGCCAACCTCATCGAACCCCTCGACGCGTTGGGTTTCTACCTCGCGGGCTACGGCTGCACCACCTGCATCGGCAACACCGGTCCCCTGCTCGCGGGCGTCTCCGACGCGGTGAACGAACACGATCTCTCGGTGGTGTCGGTGCTGTCGGGCAACCGCAACTTCGAGGGTCGTATCCACCCCGACGTCAAGCAGAATTTCCTCGCGAGTCCGCCGCTCGTGGTCGCCTACGCGTTGGCTGGCACGATCGACATCGACCTCTCGAGTGAACCACTGGGCGTTGACAGCACCGGCACGCCCGTCTTCTTGAGCGAACTCTGGCCGAGCGACGCCGACGTCGCCGAAGCCGTGCGCTCGTCGATCACGCCCGAGATGTTCAAGACGCGCTACGCCAGCGCCTTTGGCGGCGACGAGCGCTGGCAGGCGGTGCCAACGACCAACGAGGAGACCTACAACTGGGACCAGGCGTCGACGTACGTCAAACAGCCGCCCTACTTCGAGGGACTGACGATGGAGCCCGGCGTCGTCGAAGACGTCGTGAACGCCCGCGTGTTGGCGAAGCTCGGTGACTCGGTGACCACCGACCACATCTCGCCGGCCGGCAACATTCGCGCCAATGGCCCCGCCGGGCGCTACCTCATCGACGCCGGCGTCGATCCCCAGGACTTCAACAGCTACGGCACTCGTCGTGGTAACCACCAAGTCATGATGCGCGGCACGTTCGCCAACATTCGTCTGCGCAACCTGATGGCACCGGGCACCGAAGGGGGCGTGACCATCAAACTCCCCGAAGGGACGCAAATGTCGATCTTCGACGCCGCGATGGCCTACGCCGCGGAGGGCACGCCACTCGTCATCCTCGGGGGCAAAGAGTACGGCAGCGGCTCGAGTCGTGACTGGGCGGCCAAGGGCACGAAGCTCCTCGGGGTACGCGCCGTCCTCGTCGAGACCTTCGAGCGGATCCACCGTTCGAACCTCGTGGGCATGGGCGTGTTGCCCCTGCAGTTCCTACCTGGCGAGAGTGCCGCCACCCACAACTTGGATGGTACCGAGATCTTTTCCATCTCGGGGCTCGCGCCACTCAATCGCGGCGAGACGGTGACCCGAGTGAGCGTCAGCGTCACGCGCGAAAGTGGTGACGTCGCGGACTTCGAGGTTCGCCTTCGCATCGACACACCCACGGAAGCCGAGTACTACCGCCACGGCGGCGTGCTCAACTTCGTGTTACGCCAACTCGCGTCGGCCTAGCGTCACCCCTAGGGGCCACGACAACGTCACTATCCGGGCAGGTGCTTCTCACTCCGGTAGACCGCACAGAGCGCGTTTCGTTGATTGGCGTCGATGTCCGCGTCGGGGCGGGTGTCCGGAATACGACCTTTGCCCGCGTCGTTGTCGTGCGTCGGCGGGAGCTTGAGATAGCCGCTGCCGGCGGCCTCGATCAACTGCTTCGTCGTGCACGAGGAGCTCGCCGCACTCTGGCCGCAGCCGGCGAGGAGCAGTGAGCCGGCGACGAGTGCGACAAGGGGCAGGAGGGCCTGCACCTTCCAACGACGATTCGGTTGGCGATGCACGACCACTTCCTTCTTGGCCGGAAGTTGGAGCCATTCCACTTCCCGACATTCCATTTTACGGAGACCAGTCTAGAGGTGATATCGGCGAAAATGACTGGTCGACGGTTGCTCGATGCGACCCGTCACGGCGACGCCACTACGTTACGCTTCTCGCCGCGGCCCCGACGGCGTCGTTGACGTTGTCAAATACTTCGATGCCTCGAAGGCCCCGGTCAGACGAGTTCGCTAACGCGTGCCGCAACCTGTCGTTCACCCTGGCGAGAGAGAACGACACGCCGTCCTTCTCTAAGTCGTTCACGACTTGGCCGAGCATCGTCAAGCCGGTGAAGTCGATGTCGGAGATCGCCACCGCGTCGACCACGACGTGTTTCGTCGCGGGATGCTTCGCCAGGAGTTCGTGTTGCTCGCGGCGAAAGATCCCCGCGTTCGCGAAGAACAACTGACTGTCGAAGAGCACGGTGAGGACGTGATCGACGGACGTCACGCCCTCGGCGCCTAGCGGCTCCCAACTGGTTGTTCCCTCGCGTCGACCCATCTCGATCATGTGCGGACGCGCCGATCGCCAGGTCTGGTCGAGGATCGCGAGGCCCACCGCGATCGCGAGTCCCTGTTCGACGCCGATGAAGATGACCCCCAACGCCGAGATCGCGGCGAAGAGGAACTCGAGCCGGCTGACGCGCCAGATCTTCGCCAGCTGATCGACCTTGATGAGTCGTGCGGCGATGAAGAACAGCACGCCCGCGAGGGCCGCCAACGGAATCGTGTGCGCGTAGCGGCCGAGCGGTGACAGGGCAATGGCGAGGATCGCCGCGGTCAGTCCAACGAGCTTCGTGCGACCGCCGGCAACGCGCGCCACCGTCGTTCGAGCGGGCGACGCGTTCACCGGGAACGCGCCCACGAGCCCGGCCGCCACGTTGGCGAGTCCCACGCCCACGAAGTCACGACTGATGTCCGACGCGACGCCGAGATCGTCCGACGAGGTTCGCGTCGTCGCGGACGTCTGACTGAGGATGACGATCACCAACGTCACGGCCGTCGTCAGGACGACGCCCCACTGAGGGCCCGAGAGCCAGTGCAGGCGCCACGTCGGCAGTCCTACGGTCACTGCGCCCAACTCTGTGACGCCGTGGCGACCCAGTGAGAGCGTCACCGCGAGCGCCGTCGCCACGCCAATCGCGCCGAGCGCCCAGGGAACCCGCGCGTTGATCTTCTCGCCCACGAGTAAGACCACGAGTGTGCCGAGGGCGAGCGCCACCGACCACGCACTGACGTGGCCGAGGAGGTGCACGACCGCATCGAGACGTTGGAGCACCGAGGTGCCGCCCGCCGTGACGCCCAGGGCGCTCGGCAGTTGGTGCACGATGATGATGACCCCGATGCCGGCGAGAAAACCAGTGACGATGGGCAGCGAGAGAAAGTCCGCGATCCACCCGAGACGGAGCAGTCCCACGCTCAGCACCACCAGACCGGTGACGACGGCGGTCACGGCGACGAGTTCGAAGTACAGGGTCGTCGACGCGGGCGCGAGTCGCACCAGCACGACGGCGAAGAGGGGGGCGATCGTCGAGTCCGCGCCGACCGACATGATGGGGTTCGAACCGAAGACGACGAAGACGAGGGTCGCCGTGATGAAAGCGATCATCGCGATGAAGGCGGGCACGCCCGCGAGTCGAGACGTCGCGAGCTGTTCGGGCACCGCGATGGCCAGCAACGTGAGGCCAGCGAGCAACTGTCCGGGTACGTTCTCGCGGGTGACGCCGCGGAAGGTATCGCGAAGGCCTCGGCCCGGTTCGCGAAGGCCGATCGGCGTGCGCGACTTCGTACTCTTTGACTCCGACGACGCCATCACCTCACCCTACGGCGGGGCCGAACGGCGATCAGTTGGTCGCGACGACCTTGAAGGCCTCGGCGAGCTTGCCCTTCTTCATGCCCGCGCGCTTGGCCGTCATTCTCGACCACGACTTCAGCATCTTCTTCAGACCCTTGCGGTGGCCGACTTGACTGACGTGCTTGCTGAGCGCCGCGTACTTCTGGTTGAAGGTCTTCGTGATGTCGACGACCATCGTGGGGTCGACGCCGCCGAGCCACACTTCGTCCACCGTGTAGGGCTTGAAGCCCTCGCGCACCAGTTCGGGGAAGGCGTGCGGGTTACGCGCGTCGGGGTAGACGGCGCGCAAGGTCGCCTCACCGGTGGCCATGTGGTCGGGGTGACTCGAGAAGATTCGCTCATAGTTACGCTCAGGACTCTGGGTGATGACGAGATTGGGGCGATGCGTGCGAATCACGCGCGCGATCTCTCGGCGCAGCGCCATCGTCGTTTCCACGCGTCCGTCGGGCCAGTGCAGGAACGTCAGGTTCGTGACGCCGACTTCCTTGGCGGCCTCGGTCTGTTCGGCCTCGCGGATGGCGACGCGGTCCTCGCGGGTGTCGGAGGAGTCGTCGCCCCCCGCGTCACCCGAGGTGACGAGGCAGTACGCGACATCGACACCCCGATTGGTGAGCCAGGCGACCGTGCCGGCCGTGCCAAAATCCACGTCGTCGGGGTGCGCCACCACGACGAGTGCGCGTTTAATCGACTTGTCGTATGAGTAGACGGGTAGACGCTTTTTGCTCATAGAACAGAGTCTTTCATCGTTGCGACCGGTTTTCGGACACCCTCCGGGCGAATATCGGCCACGGCGAGGGGGAACTTATGCTCAGGCGAGCTGCTCTTTCGCCGTCGGGTCCCAGTTGGCGAGGTCCTTCAGGTGAGCGTCGTTCGAGAAGACCTCGATGATCGGTCGCTTCAGGTTCAGTCGGCGCATGATGACTTCGGCGTCGATCGCTTGGTTCCAGAGCAGCAACGACACGACGACACCCGTCGAGCCCGCGCGCGCCGTACGGCCCGAGCGGTGCAGGTACGCCTTTTGATCTTCCGGCGGGTCGAAGTGCATGACGCAGTCCACGCCGTCGATGTGCAGACCTCGCGCGGCGACGTCGGTCGCGACGAGCACGGGTAGTTTCTCGGCCTGAAAGTCCGCGAGCGCCTTCTCGCGTTGACTCTGACGAAGGTCGCCGTGAATCGCGGCGGCGTTGACGCCTTCTTTTTGCAACTGCTCCACGAGTCGGTCGGCGCCGCGCTTGGTGCGACAGAAGACGATCGTCTTGTCGAAGGACTTGCAGATCGCGGCCGCCACCTTCACGCGGTCCATCTGGTGGACCTGCAAGAAGTGGTGCACCATACGAGAGACCGTTTGGGTATCGCTCATCACCTCATGAAAGACGGGATCGGTGAGGTAGCGCTTCACGAGTCGGTCGATGGCGCCGTCCAACGTCGCGGAGAAGAGCAGGGTCTGGTGCGGACGCGTCATGATACGGCGCAGCACCCACTCGACCTGGGGCATGAAGCCCATGTCGGCCATACGGTCGGCCTCGTCCAGGACGAGTACGTCCAGACTCTCCACGTTCACTTCGCCGCGGTCACCGAGATCGATGAGTCGTCCGGGCGTCGCGATGATGACGTCGCAGCCCTTTCGAAGCGCCTTGATCTGGCGTTCGATGTCCGCGCCGCCGTAGACGGCAGCGACGTGCAGTCCGAGCGCGGCGCCGAGGGGACGGAGGACTTCGTAGACCTGCACGGCGAGTTCGCGCGTCGGCAACAGCACCAGTCCGCGCGGTCGCGCGGGTTGACCGTTCTCGACGCCCAGCGTCGGGTCGGCCGCGAGGCGTTGGAGCATCGGCAAACCGAAACCTAGGGTCTTGCCCGAACCGGTCTTGGCCTTGCCGCAGACGTCGCGTCCCGCGAGGGCGTCGGAGATCGTCATGGCTTGAATGGGAAAGGCAGTATGGATGCCCTGGGCGGTGAGGACCGCCACGAGTTCGGGCGATACCTTCAGCTCTTCGAAGGTCTTGTTGGTGGCGTACGAATCTTCGCCACGGGTGACGGACTCTACAGTTTCACTACTCACGTAATTCACGGGTCATTTCTCGGCTGGACCCGTAACCGGCGTACGTAAGAAGTGGGCCCGAGCTCTTTCTTTGAGCTCCCCCCTAGTCTACGTGAGAGATCACCGCACCGAACGTTAGGGGCATCGTGGCACGACTCGAAGTGGGCACCAAGGCGCCGGCCTTCACGTTGAAGGACGAACACGGGGAGAAGGTGTCGTTGAAGGACTTGGTCGGCAATCGGGTCGTGCTCTACTTCTACCCCGCGGACGACACGCCGGGCTGCACCAAGGAAGCCTGTCAGTTCAACGACGAGTTCGCGGCATTCACGAAGTTGGGGGTGCTCGTGTTTGGAGTCTCGCCCGACGGCGCCGAGAAGCACGTCGCGTTCAAGAAGAAGTACGGGCTCAACTTCGCGCTGCTCAGCGATCCCGAGAAGACCGTCATGGCCACGTACGGGGCCTACGGCGAGAAGATGAACTACGGCAAGACCATCATGGGCGTCATCCGTTCGACCTTCGTCATTGGCCCCACCGGCACGATCGAACACGCCTTCTACGGCGTGCGCGCGGACGGACACGCCGCCAAGGTGCTCGCGCGACTGACGACTTAACTGGCGTTGGAGCGACGCATCGAGCGCACGCGCAGGACGACCGCGACCACGATCAACACCACGACGACCGCGATGGTCGGGGTCTGGGCGGTGTGGAAGTCCTTCGAGACGCGGTGCCAGTTCTTGCCCGCGGCGTACCCGAGGGCGCTCAAGAGCGAGACCCACACGGCTGAGCCGATCGCGGTCAACAGCACGAAGGGGCCGCGCTTCATCTCGGCGATACCGGCCGGCACGGAGATGACACTGCGCACCACGGGCAGCACGCGCCCGATCAACACGGTCGGCGCGCCGTACTTGGCGAACCAGCGCTCGGACGTGTCGAGGTCCTTGTGACTCAACAGGATCCACTTCCCCCAACGATCGACGACGGTGCGCCCGGCACTACGGCCGACTTCGTACGCGATCTGGGAGCCAATGATCGAACCAACCGTGCCGATCACGATGACGGCCCACAGTGAGAACTGCACGTGACCCGTCACGGCCGTCGTACACAACGCGCCCGCGACGACGAAGGTGACTTCCGAGGGGATGGGCACGCAGGCCGACTCGCCAATCGACAGGAGAAGGAGCGCCCAGTAGCCATAACTTTGAACGAACGATTGCATCGGCCTATTCTTATCGACTTTGGACGACCGCTACGACCGCGCTAGCGCTGATGCGTGGAACACCAGTACGTGGTGCGCCCCCCGATGGTGGCGAGCACCATGACCCCGCCGTCGTTCGGACAGAGTCCGCCCGGGAACCGCGCGTCCATGTGATCGCCCAAGTGCGAACCACCTCGACGCTGCAGTGACCTCATCGTCGTGCGAAACGCCTTGAAGAGACGGTCGCGTTCGTCGGCGCTCAGCGTGCCCGACGGGGTCCTCGGGTCGATGCCGGCCCGGAACAACATCTCATCACCGAGGAGATTGCCCACACCCGCGACGCGTGACTGGTCGAGCAGGCGCGCCTTGATCGCCGGTCCTTCGCCACGCGAGACACTGAGTAGTTGATCGAACTGCTTTCTCGTGAGCGTGAGCGCGTCGGGACCGAGTTGGGCGAGGTCGGGATTGATCTCGAATCGCGCGAGTCGCCGCGGATCGTGCACCACCAGCTTTCGTCCGTCGGCGAACTCAAGTCCGCCGCGTAGCCACTTCGACTGGTACTCGTGGGGGCCATAGAAGAGACCCTCGATCCCGGCGTCGCCATCGAGCAAGAGCACACCGGTCATGCCAAAGCGCACGCCGAGTGTCGGACCGTCCGTCGTGAGGACTAACAACTTGCCCCGCCGTGACGTCCCGGTCACCGTGACGTTCTTCACCGCGCGAGCCCACGAAGCCGGTGAGTGAAGTTTTTTCGCGAGGTACGCGTCAGCCCAGCCGCGCGTGATGGTCGAACCCACGACGCGATCGGCTAGTTGGCGATACGTCTCCACTTCGAGTATCTCGGGCACGTGTCGAAGCGTACCGGCGGTCGTCAATTCAGTCAGCCAAACTAAGGTTGCTCTGTGGCCGTAGAGAAACCGCAGTGGCGAGAACTCTTTCGTGAGGTCGTGACCTCGGGCCTGTGCACGGGTTGCGCGGCCTGCGTTATCGCCTGCCCCCACCCGGTCCTCGACTACGAGACCGACAACGGGGTCTACAAGCCCTTTCACCTCGACATCGATGGCGGTCCCGACGACTGCACCCACGGCCAGAAGGGCTGCACCATGTGCACGAGGGCCTGTCCGCGCTTTCGTAACTGGGAGAGCGAGATCGACACCCAGCGCTTTGCGCGCGAGCGCACCGACGACGAAGTCTGGGGCATCGGTGACGTGTTGCTCGCTCGATCCCTCGACGAGTCACTGGTCGACAACGGCCAGGACGGCGGCTTCGTCTCGGCGCTCCTCATCTACGCCCTCGAGAACGACCTCGTCGACGCGGCGCTCGTCAGTGGCCTCGAAGGCGACGGCTCGACGTGGCGCGCGACACCGATGGTGGCGCGCACGCGCGACGACGTGATCGCCACCGCCAAGTCGCGCTACACCTACAGCGCCAATCTGTTGGCCTACGAAGAGGCCGTCGAAGGCGGCGCCGAGCGCATCGCGCTCGTCGGCATGGGCTGCATGGCCTCCGCGCCCGGCGCGATGCAAGCGCGTAAGGCCGGCAAGGTCGCTCGACGGCTGAGCCTGACCATTGGACTGCTCTGCTCGAAGACGTTCGACGACTCGATCTTCGAAGAGTTCTTCGAAGCGAAGTACAACATCAAGCGCGCCGATATCACCAAGATGAACATCAAGGGCGTCTTCCAACTCTGGACCAAGGACGGGGGCTTCTACGAGATCCCCCTGAAAGAGGCCCACGCCTACACTCGCGAGGGCTGCACGCACTGTCCCGACTTCGCGGCCGAGCACGCCGACCTCTCGACGGGCGGCATCGGTGCCTTTGGTGACTGGACGCTCGTCATCGTGCGCACGGACCTCGGTCGAGAGCTCGTGAGCACCATGAAGGAGAAGGGACTGATCGAGACACGACCTGGCGACGACGACCCGGGCGCGGTCGCGCTGTTGCACAAGCTCGCGCGCGTGTCGCGCAAGCGCTGGCCCGACACCGCCGTCCCCGGTCCTGGGCGCCTGCCCTTCACGTCGGGCTAACGACGGTGAGCACCCGACCAACGTTCACGACCATCCTCCTCGTTCGCCACGGCGCCACCGCGACGACGGGTACGGTGCTGCCGGGACGAGCACCGGGACTGCATCTCTCCGAGATCGGCCACGCCCAGGCCGGCGAACTCGCCGAGCGACTGAAGGAGATGCCCCGCAAACCCTCGGTGATCTACGTGTCGCCCCTCGAACGCGCCAGAGAGACGGCACTTCCGATCGCGAAGGCCCTTCGCCTTCGTCCCCTCGTTGAGCGCGGGCTGCTCGAATGTGATTTCGGCACCTGGACGGGCAAGAAGCTCGCCACACTCAGTCGCCGCGTCGAGTGGCGCGCGGTGCAGAACGCGCCGAGCACGTTCCGTTTCCCCGAAGGCGAGTCCTTCAGCGAGATGCAACAGCGCATGTGGTCGACGTTGGCGCGACTCGCCACGCGTCACCGCAACAAGACGATCGTCGTCGTCAGCCACGCCGATCCCATCAAGGCGGCCGTGACCTACGCCCAGGGCGTGCCTCTCGACCTCTTCCAACGCACCGTGATCTCAACGTGCTCGCTCAGTGCCGTGGCCTTCACCGACACCACGCCCATCGTGCTCTGTGTCAACAACACCGGATCGCTGAAGGGACTTGGCCCGTCGTGAACTACGTCTTCAACGAGCCGGACAAGATCATGGTGGGCGTGCGCGGCGACGTCGGCAACCGTCTCTTCCTCTTTCAAGTACGTGAAGGTCGTCGCCTCGCGATCATCAAGTGCGAGAAAATCCAGCTCGCCGCCCTCGCCGAGTGGATCGGTCAGGTCGTGGGCGAGCTCGGCCGGCCCGGTCACCTGCCCGACGACTTCACGCTCGAGGCCGAGTACGAGTCGGACTTCGTCGCCGGGGACATCGCCGTGTCGCTCGACGAAGAGGCGCAGGCCATCGACGTGACGATGGAGTCGGTCGAAGAGGACGCGACGATGAGCGTGCGCCTGACGCGCGAGTGGGCGGCGGGACTCGCCATTGCGATCGTACGACTGGTCGAAGCTGGTCGACCACTCTGTCCGCTCTGCGGCGGACCACTCGACCCCAAGGGCCACGACTGTCCGCGCACGAACGGGCACCGCCCCCCGATCCGGTAGCGCCATGACCCGCGATGAACAGTGCGTGCTCCTACGCCACGGCGCGATCGACGTGCAAGGCCGCGTCGCGGGCTCGTCGAATCAGGCGCTGTTGGTCTCGGTGACCCTGGACGGCGTGAGCGGCCTCGCCTGCTACAAATCCGAAGCCGGCGAACGACCGCTGTGGGACTTTCCCGACGGTCTCTGGCGACGCGAGGTCGCGGCGTACGAACTCGACGTCCAACTCGGCACCGATCTCGTGCCCACGACGGTCGGGCGCGACGACGCGCCCTTCGGTCCCGGCTCCTTCCAATGGTGGGTCGCGGACAACCTCGAGGATCACTACTTCACCCTTCGCGATCGACCCGAGTTCCACGACTGGTTCGCGCGCCTCGCGGCCTTTGACGTCATTGCGAACAACGCCGACCGCAAGGCGGGCCACGTCCTCTACGACGAGACGCGTCTGTGGGCGATCGACAATGGACTGTGCTTTCACGAAGAGGACAAACTACGCACCGTCATCTGGGAGTACGCCGGGCTCGCGGTCGAGGCGCAGCTCTTAGAGCGCGTGCACCGCTTCGCGAACGGTGAGACGGGCGACGTCGCGGACTGGCTCAACCCGAGTGAGCTGGCGTTGGCGCAGCTGCGCGCGCACGGCCTCTTCGAGAACGCGCTCTACCCCGAACCCGACGAGACCTCGGACTGGCCGCCCTATCCCTGGCCGCTGATCTAAGTCGCGGGCGCGAGGGTGGTCTCGTAGACGGGATTGCCCGACTCGAGCGTGAAGAGCGTGAGCACGGCTCCGACGGCGAAGAAGCCGGCCGACCACCAAAAGGCCACGGAGTAGCCGTGCAACGTCGCGACACGATGGGCGCTCGCCACGGCGCCCTGGGTGTGCACGAGCGCCCGGGCCGCCACGGTCACGGCGATGGTGTTGAGCAGCGCCGTGCCGACGGAGCCGCCGATCTGCTGGGTCGTGTTCACCATCGCCGACGCCGCGCCGACGTCGCGGTGCTCGATGGCGGCCGTCGCGCTGGCGATGGCTGGTGCGAAGATGAGACCGAGACCGAGACCCAGGACGATCAGTCCGGGCAGCACGTGGCCCCAGTAGTCCGAGTAGGGCGTGAGGCGCGTGAAGAGCACCATGCCCATCGCCGAGAGCACCATGCCGGTGGGCACGAGAGGTCGCGGCCCCACTTTGGAGAGCAGTCGAGCACTCGCGAACGACGCCGACAACGAGATCGCGATCACGATCGGCATGAAAGCCATACCGGCGCGAAGAGGTGAGAAACCGAGCGTGTCCTCCATGTAGTACGCGAGGAGGAGGAATACGGCGAAGATGCCCATGCTCGTGAGGAGGAGCGCGACGAGTGAGCCCGCGCGGGTGCGATTGGTCAGGATCCGAAGAGGCAACAAGGGGTCCTTCGAGTGCCGCTGCCACAGTACGAAGAGGGCGAGCAGAACGACGCCAACAACGAGCGAACCCCAGGTCGCGCGATTCGACCAACTCGAGGTCACCGCGTGACTGAGCCCGTAGACCACGAAGAAGAGTCCGAGACTCCCGAGCACGGTACCGAGCACGTCGAGGCGCGCGCGATGCTCGCTTCGCCCACCCTCGACGAAGACGGCGACACCCACGAGGGCGATCGCCGCGAAGAAGAGGTTGATGAAGAGACACCAACGCCACGAGGCCCACTGGGTGAGGGCGCCCCCGAGCAAGAGTCCCACGGCCGCGCCCGATCCCCCGATCACGCCGTACATCGCGAAGGCCTTCGCGCGTTCGACGGGTTCGCTGAACGTGACGCTCAACGTGGCGAGGGCCGCCGGAGCGAGCAGCGCGCCGAAGACGCCTTGGACAGCTCGCGCGACGATCAACATCGTGAAACTGTGGGCGAAGCCCCCGATCGCCGACGCCAGGGCGAAGCCGGCGAGCCCCACCAAGAGCGCGTTACGTCGACCCCAGAGGTCGCTCAGGCGTCCGCCGAGCATGAGCAGCGAGCCGAAGGCCAACGCGTACGCGGTGATGACCCACTGACGATTGCCCGCGGAGAAGTGCAAGTCCGCCTGCGCGCGCGGCAGCGCGATGTTGATCACCGTCGCGTCAAGGAGCACCATCAGCTGCGCGAGGCTCAGTACCGACATCGTCCACCAGCGACGCGAGCGCGCGCTCTGGTGGTTACTCATCGAACCCCTGCGCGACGGGTCCGCCCGGGGCATCGCGGGCAGGAGCGCGTCCGGGGCGTTGGTATCACGACCTGGTGGTGGGTTAGCTGCGCGCTTTCAGCGCGTCGAGTAGAGCGGGGATCACCTTATGCACGTCGCCCACAATACCCAGGTCAGCGATCTGAAAGATTGGGGCGTCGGCGTCCTTGTTGATCGCGACGATGTTCTTGGAACCTTTCATCCCCACCATGTGTTGCGTGGCGCCGGAGATGCCGCACGCCACGTAGACGAGGGGCTTGACGGTCTTGCCGGTCTGGCCGACCTGGTGGGAGTAGGGCACCCACCCGGCGTCGACGATGGCCCGACTGGCGCCCGCAGCGCCCTTCAGCAGTTTCGCGAGCTCTTCGATCATGGCGTACGCGCTCGCGTCGCCGAGTCCTCGCCCTCCCGAGACGACGACGGTCGCCTCTTCGAGTTTGGGACCCGTGCGCTCTTCGACGTGCGAAGTCGCGATGACGGCACTCCCCGTCGTGGCGAGGTCCCCGACGGGCGCGGCGACGACCGTCGCGGCCGGGCCGCCCGAAGACTCCGCGACGAAGGACTTCGCGCGCACCACCACGATGCCCGGTCCGGGACCGGTGAACTTGGCCTTCACCGTCAACGAGCCGCCAAAAACGGGGTGCTCGGTGACGAGACCGCCCTCGTCGCTCAGACCCGTGACGTTGGTCAACACCGGACGGTCGAGCCGCGCCGAGAGACGGCCCGCGACGTCTCGTCCGTCGTAACTGGTGGGCACGAGCAGGGCGTCGGGTGCGCCGACGCTGTCACTTAGTGCCTGTATCGCCGCCGCGACCGGGACGCCGGGCAGCGCGCCTTTGAGGTCGCCGACGTCGTAGAGGGTGGTCGCGCCGTACTCGCCCGCCACCGCGCCGAACTGGCCGCCGTCGCCCCAGGTGATCGCGGCGACGTTCGTCGCGAGTGAACGTGCGTGCGTCAGCAGTTCGAGCGACGTCGTAGTGAACGAACCGTTCGACGGCTCGACGACGACCCACAGGGTGGACAGTGTCATCAGCTTCTCCTAGAGGACCTTGATCGATTCGAGGAACGCGATCACCTTGTCGGCGCCGTCACCCTCGTCGACGTACTTCTCACCAGCTTGACGGGTCTCGGCCGCTTCAACCGCGACGATCACTTCGCGCGCGCCCGCGGCGCCCACCTGACCGTCGAGACCGAGATCACTCACCGCGAGGACCTCGAGGGGTTTGGACTTGGCGGCCATGATGCCCTTGAAAGAGGCGTAACGCGGCTCGACCACGCCGGCCGTGACCGTGACGAGTGCCGGCAGGGGCGCGGTCACCTCGTCGTAGCCGGCCTCGGTCTGGCGAGAGACGTTCACCGTCGTTCCCTCTACGCTCACTGCTTTCGCGAAGGTGATCGACGGGAGTCCGAGGAGTTCCGCGAGTTGCACCGGCGTCGTGCCCGTGTAGCCGTCCGATGACTCGGTCGCGGCGAGCACGAGGTCGAAGTTCTCACGGGCGATCACCGCGGCGAGCACCTTCGCCGTTGCGAGGGCGTCACTGCCACGAAGCGTCTCGTCGCTCACGATGACGGCCTTGGTGGCGCCCATCGCGAGCGCGTTGCGCAGTCCCGCGACGTCGTTCGCCGAACCCATCGAGACGACGGTCACCTCACCACCACCGGCCTTGTCGACTAGTTGAAGGGCCATCTCGACGCCGTAGGTGTCGGCTTCGTCCAAGATGAGTTTGCCTGAACGGTTCAAGTTGTTCGACGAGTCAAACGACTGGGGCGCCGACGGGTCCGGTATCTGTTTTACGCACACGACGATGTTCATGGGCAACAATCTAGGTCAACACCGGCGAACACGGATCAGGCGTGCGGGGTTCGCAGCAGTTGCATCGCCACGGCAGGTTGATCGGTGATGATGCTCGACACGCCGAGCCCCGCCACGCGTTGGATGTCGTCGGGCGTGTTGACCGTCCACGCGTTGATCGAGAGGCCGAGCTCGCTCGCCTGGACCTGCGTCTCGGGCGTCACCAGCGTGAAGTACGGGTTCACGGCGTTAAAGCCCAGCACGTGCGCCTCGGTGAGCGCGGCGGGCAAGAGCACATCCCAGATCAGCCACGCCACGCACACGTCGAGATCGTAGGAACGAGCTTGGGCGCAGGTCCGTACGTCAAAGCACGACAGAATGACCGATGAGGTCAGGTCGGCGTCGTGAAGGTGGTCGAGCACGTCGTGGACGAACGAACCCGATTCGTCGTAGGTCGGCTCCTTGGGGCTCAGCGAGTTCTTGATCTCGACGTTCACGGTGGTCCCTCGCAGCACCTCCATCGCCTCGTCGAGTGAGGGCACGTACGGGGGTAGTTCGCGGGCCTCTGCGAGGCCAATAGCCTTGCCGTCGACGAAGGGATCGTGGTGCACCACGAGTGCTCCGTCGCTCGTTCTTCGCACATCCAGCTCGACGCCATCGACGCCGAGGTGAAGCGCCTCGCGAAAGGCCGCCAGGGTGTTCTCTCGTTCGAAAAGGTGCGCTCCACGGTGGGCGAAGACCTCGGTCACCGTGAGAGTCTCCCATTCGACCAGGCATTATCAGCGTATCCGGAAGCTAAAAACCCTAATCTGCCCTTGTTTTTCAAGGGTATTTTCAGTAGAATTTTTCTCCTACGTACCTGTTCTTTAGCACCGAACAGTACGCCCCCCCAAAGTTAAAGGATTTGTCATGTCGTTGATCTGGAATCGCACCCACGCGTGGGACGACACCGAATGGCGCTCCGTCGCCGCGTGTCGAGACACCGAACCAGAGTTGTTCTTCCCCGTTGGCACCACCGGCATGGCGACCGACCAAATCGAGTCCGCCAAGCGCGTCTGCGACCACTGCGACGCCCAAAACGCCTGTCTAGAGTTCGCTTTGGCGACGAATCAAGAATCGGGCGTGTGGGGTGGCACGACCGAGGACGAGCGTCGCAAACTTCGTAAGCAGTGGCTGGCCGCGCGTCGTCGCGCGTCGAGCGCCAACTAGGGCCGCGCGCTGAGCGGCACGACGACGCGCACGAACGTACCGCCGCCGTCCACCGCCGCCACGGAGTGCATCTCAATCTCGCCGTAGAGTTGCGCCCGAATCAAGTCGCGAACGATCGAGAGACCGAGGCTCGTGGGCACGTCGAGCGAGAAGTCGTCGCGCAGTCCGCGGCCGTTGTCACGGATCTCCGCGACCGCCTGGCCATCTTCTTGATAGAGGTTCAGGGTCACGACCCCCACGTGGTCGTTCTCCGCGCCGCCAAAGTCGATGAAGGCGTGCTCGACGGCGTTGGTGAGCAGTTCGGCCAACGCGACCGCCAACGGCGTCGCGAGGTCCGTGGAGAGGACCCCCAACGCACCGTTCACCACGATCTCCACGGGGTGCAGCGCCAACACCGTGTCTTCGACCAGTAGGACCAGGGAACGGACGATCTCGTCGAAGACCACCTCTTCACCGGACTCTCGCGACAGTACTTCGTGCACGACCGCGATAGAACGAACGCGCCGCTCCGCTTCATGGAGCGCTGTCCTCGTCTCGGGTTCTTCACTGCGGCGCGCCTGCAGGCGAAGGAGCGACGAGATGGTCTGCAAGTTGTTCTTTACGCGGTGGTGCACTTCGCGCACGGCCGCCTCTTTGTTCAACACGACGCGGTTGAGTTGACGAAGGTCGGACACGTCGCGCACGAGCGTCAAGACCCCGGTGACCTCTTGACCCTCCATCAGGGGCACACCGTGAAAGAGAATGGCGACGTCGTGATCACGGTCGATCTCCTCGAGGGTCGGAATGGCGAACGTCAATGAGCGCTGGATGGCCCGCGCCTGCACGCCGAGTTCGTCCAGGGTTCGACCCTCGGCGGAGGTGTAGACGCCGAGTCGGTGCAACGCGTTCACCGCGTTCGGCGTGGCGAACTCGACGCGGCCGAGCGCGTCGATCAAGATGACGCCGTCGCCCACGCGCGGTAGGCCCGGGCCCGCGACGGCGTCCTCGCGGTAGGGAAACGTCGACTCCGAGACCATGTCACAGAGCCGTTCGAAGACCGAGAGGTACTGGCCTTCGAAGAGCGACGTCGAGCCGCGAAGCGATCCCTGCAGTCGGACCATGACCGCGACGACGACGCCGTTGTAGCGAACGGGGACGCACCACACCGGCACGTGGTCGTCGACGTCGTCGATGTTCGCCTCGCCCACGACGCGCTTGCCGTGTTCGAAGGCCTGGCGTACCAGGGGCCAGTTCTCCACCCGGTGCGTGGTGCCCACCAGGTCGTCGTTGATCGACGTGGAGCGATTGTTGGGGCGCATCTGACCGACGACCACGAAGTACTCGTCGTCGCGCTGCGACTCGTCGACCTTGGTCATGAGAAGCATGTCGGAGAACGCGAGGTCCGCGAGCAACGACCACGACGCGGTGAATCGAATGAGGTGATCGATCGAGGGATCGTCGAGACGCGTTCTCGAAGAGGCGAGCTCGGCGAGCGTGGCCATTAGCTCACTCGCAGGGGAATCATCTGGCGTTGGCGTTTGGTGTACGACGCCAACTCGTGCACGCCGCGCGATTCGAGCAGTGTCGCCAGCTCGTCGGCTCGTTCACCGACGCGCTCGAGGCCGTGGGCGTCCGAGGCCGTGGTGAACGTCACCCCCTTCGCGACGAGTCGGTCGAGGAATCCCTCGGCCGGGTACTGCTCGCCGACCGGCTTACGCCACCCGGCCGACGAGCACTCCAGCGAGACGTCCACCTTCGCGGCCGACTCGGCCATCGCGTCCCAGTACTCGCCCGGGCTCTTCGCGTAGTAGCCCGCGACCTTGATGAGATCGGGGTGCGCGAGGACGTCGACGGCGTTCGCGGCGCAGAGTTCGTCGATCGCGTTCGCGTACTCCTTCCAGCTTTGCTCGATCCCGCGCACGCTCCACTCGCGCAGGTTGACCTCATTTTCGTAGTCGTCGAGTTGCCACGTGCCGAGCCAGTGCACCGAACCGATCAGCACGTCGAAGGGATACTGCGCGAAGAGTTCGGACACGACGTCCATCTGGTCCTTGCAGTAGTCGACCTCGAGGCCGATCTTCACCGGCAGACCCTCGTCCTGGGCCAACTGGGCGAGCGCCACGTACTCGTCGAGCGAGTTGCGCGCGTGAAAGTCCCAGTACTCGGCCATCGTCCGACTCGTGGGTTCGTGACCGAAGCGCTGCCAGAACGGCCCGATGACCGAGGCCACGTCGACGAAGCGGTGCGCGTGCTCGGTGAGGGCCAGTTCATTAACCCCGTGTCGCGCGGCCTCGTCGCAGTACTGGGCGATCTGGTCGAGGCGAAACCACACCGACGACTCCGAGTGGGGCCACAGGTGCAGGTGGTAGTCAAGCACGACGCGTTAGGCCGCGCCGAAACCCACGACGCGGTCGCTCGCGGGCGTTCCGAGCTCCACGTAGGCGATGCGGCTCGCGGGAACGCCCACGCGGCGACCTTTGCGGTCGGTGAGCCAGAGGACCTTTTCGCTGCTGAGAGCGGCTTCGATCTCCTTCATGATCTTGTCGCGATCGGCGTCGGCGGGCAGTTCGACGTCGATCTCTTTCATCGACTGCACGATGCCAATTCGAATATCCATGAGACTCCTCTGAAACGTTGATTTCTCAACCCATGTTACGGCGCTGAGGCAAGATGAGAGACGTGAGCGACGAACCAATCTCCGATCGAGCCCGGCGCTGGGCCTCGACGATGGGCGGCTACGAAGGCACGAGCGACGACGTCATCGTCGCACACGAGGACTCGAAGGCGTCCATCGGCCCACCCGTAACAGGCCAGCCCTCGTTCGCCGGTCCCCTTCGCCCGCGCGAGGAGCTCCTCGACACGCTCATGACGCCGGGCGCCACGAGAAGCGCGGGCGGCGGCCACCGCGTACGAGAAGAAGCGCCCGACGAGTTTCGTACCTGTTTCGAACGTGATCGTGACCGGATCCTGCACTCGAGCGCGTTTCGTCGACTCGCCGGCAAGACTCAGGTCTTCATCTTTCCCGACGACCACACGCGCACTCGTCTCACCCACGCGCTCGAAGTCGCCCAGGTCGCCACCAGCATCGCGCGCCCACTCGGGCTGAACGTCGCCCTCGCTGACGCGATCGCCCTCGGACACGACTGCGGGCACGGTCCCGGGGGCCACGCCAGTGAAGAGGCCCTCGAGCCCTTCGTCGACGGCGGTTTCGACCACGCCACGTGGGGGGCGGACGTCTCGCTCTCGCCCCTCAACCTCTGTCTCGAGACGCTCGACGGCATTCGCAACCACTCGTGGTCGCGACCGGCCCCGAGCACCCCCGAAGGTGAGGTTGTCTCGTGGGCCGATCGAGTGGCCTACGTCTGTCATGACTTCGAAGACGCCGTCGCGGTGGGCATCGTGGACGTGAATGAGTTACCAGCCATCGTGCGCGATCGCTGTGGAGTCGAGCGCCGTCAACAACTCGGCGTCTTCATCAACGCCATGATCCGTACCGTCCTCGCTACGGGCGTCATCGGCATGGACGCCCACCACGCCGAAGCGCTCGCCGCCTTTCGCGCGTTCAACTACGAGGCGATCTATCTGCGCGCCGCGTCACGCCAACAGGCGACGGCCGTCGTCGACATGATGCGCGGTCTCGTCGAGTTCTACAGTGTCAACCCCACGTTGATCCCCGACGTCGCCGCGCGCGACACGACGATCGACGACGCGGCGCAGGCGCTGCACGAAGCCGTGGCGTACGTGGCGGGCATGACCGATCGCTACGCCTGCCAGAGCGCGCTCACCCACCTTGACTGGGACCCCGAACAGCTGCCGAGCGGGATCGACCGCTAGGGCTTCGTCGCTTCCATGAGGTCGAACCTCATCGGAGGACCGCCGCGCATCCACTCGAGACGCAGTTCCGTCGTGCGCAGCGCCGTGCGCTCGTGGGGCAGAATCCAAAACGAGTTCGTGCGAACGGCGTTCTCGACCGCCGCGGCGACGTCGGCCGCGTCGATGCCGGCGTTCACCGCGGTCGTGGCCATCTCGGCGATCATCCGCGCGACGGGATCCGCGTTGTAGCTCACGAGCTCGTGGGGCATGTTGCGCTCGGACTCGTGGATACGGGTCTTCACGAATCCGGGGCAGAGCACCGACACGCCGACGTCCTTGCCGCTGAGCAACAGCTCTTGGAAGAGCGACTCCGAAAGGCCGACGACGGCGAACTTGCTCGCGCAGTACGAGCCCATGCCGGGCGCGCCACCGAGTCCCGCCAGTGAGGCGGTGTTGACGACGTGGCCCTCGTTCTGCTCGAGGAAAAGCGGCACGAACGCGTTGAGCCCGTGGATGACGCCGTCGAGGTTGACGCTCAAGAGCCAGTTCCAGATCTTCGTCGGGGTGCCAATGGCGGCGCCCCCCGCCGCGACGCCAGCGTTGTTGAAGATGACGTGGGCGCCCCCGAACTCGGCGAGCGCCGCGTCGCGCAGGGCAATCACGTCGTCCTCGACGGCGACGTCGGTGCGAAGACCAATGACGTGGGCGCCGTCGGCGCGCAGACCATCGACGACGGTCTGCAGCGCCGGTTCTTCGATGTCACCGAGAACAAGATTGACGTTCGCGGCGGCGAACTGCTTGGCCGTCGCGAGGCCGATCCCACTCGCGCCGCCGGTGATGACCGCGGTCTTACCGTCTAGGTCCATGGTTCCCCCTCGTGTCGCTACACCAGCTTGAGTTCTTGACGATAGACCCGCGAAGGGCCCTGCTGCGCCACGCGCGACGCGAGTTCGATAAAGGCCCGCGCGGCCTCGCTCTGTGGATGGGTCACGACGACCGGTTCGCCCTCGTCGCCGCCGCGTCGCACCGCGGACTCGAGAGGGATCTGCGCGAGCAACGTGATGCCCAGCTCGCGCGCGAGCTGTTCTCCCCCGCCCGCACCGAAGATCTCGTAGCGCGTGCCGTCGTCGCCGGTGAACCAACTCATGTTCTCGATGACGCCCCGCACGGCGAGCTTGAGCTTTCGCGCGGCGTAGGCGGAGCGCTGCGCGACGCGCTGGGCGGCGGCCTGTGGCGTCGTGACCACGTACATCTCGATGCGCGGCAAGATCTCGGACAGCGTGAGCGCCACGTCGCCCGTACCCGGGGGCATGTCGATCAACAAGAAATCGGGCTCGTCCCACCACGCTTCGGTGACGAGCTGTTCGATGGCCTTGTGCAACATCGGACCGCGCCAGATGACGGGCTGCGCGTCGTCGACGAAGTACCCCATCGAGAGACAGCGCACGCCGTGCACCAGGGTGGGGATCACCGTGTCGCCGAGCACGATGGGGTCGTTCGTGGCGCCGAGCATCTTGGGGAGCGAGAAGCCGTACACGTCGGCGTCAAGGACACCGACCGAGTGACCGGATTGGGCGAGCGCGATGGCGAGGTTCACCGTGACCGACGACTTGCCGACGCCGCCCTTACCCGAGGAGATGCCGAGCACCCGGGTCTTCGAGAGCTTGTCGAGAAAACGAGGTGAGGCGTCGCCGTGATCGTGTTCGCCGGGACCGGCGTCGGCCGCCATCGCGCCGCGGAGGAAGTTGCGAAGTGCCAGTCGCTCGTCGTCATTCATGGTGCGGATGACGACGTCGGCGCCCGGTGCCCTCGTGAGCACCGCCTCGCGCAGGGTCTCGAGGTGCGGCCAGTTCGTCACCGGCAGCACGAGTTCGACGCGCACGGTGTCCCCGCGTTCGTCCACCTCGCCGAGAAAGCCCAACTCCGCCAAGGTTCGTACCAGTTGAGGTTCACGAATCGCGGCGAGAGCGCTTCGAAGCAGGGGGTCAGGCGTCAAGGGAGTCCTTTAGATGGGCCCTTTGACAATACCGTCGCTCTTGGGCGCTTCACCCGTAAACTTTTCCCCGTGAGCACGCCCAACGAGAACGAACTCGACCCGGCACTCTTCGCGGCCACTGTCACGAGTCTCACGCACTCCTTTGGCGACAGCACCCGTCGCAAGGTCTACTTCTATCTCCGCAATAACCCGGGCGCCACGGCCACTGAACTGGCGCTGCACTGTGAGGTGCACGCGAACGTTATTCGCCACCACCTCGAGCGCCTCACCGAGGGCGGGTACGTCACGTTCGACAACGTACCCAAGACCACCGTCGGCCGCCCCGCCAAGGGGTATCGAGCCCTTGACGAGTCCGTGATGATGGAGGGCTCGGTTCGCCGCGACGCCCTGTTGGTCGCGCTCTTGGAGATGGCACTTGAGCGACTAGGTCCCGACGCCTCGGAAGCGATGGCCCACGACGTGGGTATCGAATACGGGCGCACGCTCGTCGAGGCCGTCGGTTCGAGTGACTCCACGCGATCAGTGAAGACGGCCATGGTGTCCATCGCCGGTCTCTTGACCGCCCACGGTTTCAGCGCCCGCGCCGAAGGAGACGACGACGCGAGTTCGGTCGTCTCGGACAACTGTCCCTTCGGTTCGGCCGCCCAGCACCACCCCGTGCTGTGCGCCGTCGATCGCGGGCTCATCACTGGCATGCTCGAGGGACTCGGCGCCGAGCGTACAACCGTTACGTTGACCTCGAAGGCACTGGGCGACGACACCTGTCGCGTGACTGTCTAGTTCGACCCGTCGCCCCAGCGTCACACAGCAACGCCAGAGACGACACGTCGCGCAGCGTCGTCGCGGGCCGACGTCGCCGCGCAGCGTCCGCTTCTTATGTGCCCGAGAGCCCGAGAATCATCAAGAACGGGTGCGCGATGGCGAGTTGCCCCGACGAGGGCTTGAGGGCGAGGAAGACCTTGAACTCACTCGTCGCGAGAGCCTTATTGCCCGGCGTCAATTCCGCCACGATGGCGTAGTAGAGCCGCGGCGCGGGGTTACGCGGCGCGTCGGCGATGGCGCTGCGAAGATCCTTGACGCCGAGAGTGACGAGCGCGGGGTTCGTGGCCGAACTACCGGCGGAGAAGTCCAGCCATCCCGTCTGCGTCAGCGCCGTCACGTTCTTCGGCTCGATCGCTAGCACTTCTTGATAGGCACTGAGGGCCGCGACGACGTTGCCGTTGGCGACGTCGGCTTCGGCCTGGGTAAGTAGCTGCGTGACCTCTTGACTTCGATTGAGCGACACGTTGCCGGTGATCGAATTGCCCGGCTGGCGCGCCGCGAGCGAAGACCACAGCACGACGATGACGGCGACGAGAAAGCACCCCAGTGCGGCGAGCAGGACCCAGCGACGGCGTCGGCGCGAGGGGCGGCGCCTCGCGCTCACGTCGGTCGCTTCACTCAGCTCCTCGTACGCCGCGCGAAGGGCGAGTTCCTCTCGGGCCTCGATGGTGGCGGCCTGGATCTTGCTCAGCTCGCCCGCGGCGAGTTCGCGACGAACGTCGGCCAGTGACGCCTCGCGCAGCGTGATCTCGTCACGGATCTGCTGCTCGCTGCGCGTCAACGTCGCCTCGTCAGTCGAACCGCGCTGGCGATCAGCACCAGCAGCCCGACGATCGGCACAACCCAGAGCAACACGCCCACGCCTGAGGTGGGCGGACTCAACAGGATCGACGTGCCGTAGGCCGACTCGAGGGACGTCAAGATCTTGTTGTCGGACTGTCCTTCGTGGACCTTCGTCGCGATCTCGTGGCGCACCGCGATCGCCGACGTGGCGTTACTCACGGCCACCGACAGGTCGTCGCACGACGGACAGCGCACCAGCGTCTCTATGTGAGCAATTCGAGCGCTCGCGCTCGACGCGTGGGGATTCAGCACCACGGTGAATGCTACGACCGCGACGAAGGCGACGCACCAGAGAGCGAAGGAGCGCAGTATCGTCACGCCTTCACCTTGGCGACGGCCTCTTCGAGCTGGCGCGTGCTGACCGGTCCGATCAGCGTCGCCGCGACGACGCCCTTCGCGTTGATGATGAACGTGGTCGGCGGCGCCGTGACGCCGTAGCGATTGGCGATGACGCCTTTTGCGTCAACGACCGAGGGGTAGAGCGAGCCGTAGTGCGTGGCGAACGCTTGCGCCGCGCTGAGAGTGTCGTCAAAGACGACACCGACGACGACGACGCCGCGATTCCTCTCCTGCCACGCGAAGGTCGAGAGATTGGGCGCCTCGGTGACGCAAGGTCCGCACCACGACGCCCAGAAGTTCACGACGACGACCTTGCCGAGATCGTCCTTGACGTTGAGCGCCGCCCCGCCGCCGAGACGCGCACCCGCGAGCGCCGGCTCGAACTTGCCGAGCAGGGGGCTCTGGGTGTTCGTGGCGTTGACGATGGGGTGACGCGTCGCCAAGAAGAGCGACAGCGCCACGACGACAACGATCGCGGCCAACGCGCTCGCCATGACGGAGCGTTTCACGACGTCGCCTCGTCGCCGTAGCGTCGACGGAAGAACGACAGCGCGCTGCCGAGTCCGATTGTCAGCCCGCCCAGCCAGAGCCACGCCAAGAGTGGCTCGACGGTGACGCCCAACACGACCGAACCGGCGGGCAGGCCGTTCTGGACCTGCGCGCCGGAGGTGGAACCGTTGCCGCCCACGGCGTCGAAGGTGACGTAGACGTCGCGCGCGAAGTTCGAGTCGATGGCGGGCGTGCCGACCGTCGTGCCACCGCGGCCGTGGTACGTCGTGATGGCCGGGCGCAGTTCGTGCCCGTCCACGGTGACCTTCAACTGGGTCGCGGATTTGAGCGCGTCGGCGACACCGTGAAATCCCGAGAAGCGCACCAGCTGGCCGTCGACGACCGTGCTCTGTCCGCTGGCGAGCGTGACCTCGGCGCGCGTGACGTACGTCGTCGAGGTCACGATGCCGAGCGCCAAGATGACGACGCCCAGGTGCACGATCATGCCGCCGGTCGCCGGCGCGCGCAACACGCTCGTCCACGAACCGCGTCGAAGCGCCGCCACCAGCGCCCCACGAAGCGTGCGCAGCGCGGCGCCGGCGGCGAGCACCGAGAGAAAGACCGCCACCACTTCGGCGGGGCGGCGAACGTCAAGGGCGAGCAGCAGCACGACCGCGAGCACGCCAACCCACGCACTGACGCGCGTGCGCGCCCACAACACGTTCGCGTCGGCGCCGCGCCAACTGACGAGGGGCGCGATGGCCATGAGCACCAACAACACGACGGCGACCGGCGCCGCGACCGAGGCGAAGTACGGCGTGCCGACGGTGACCTGCGTGCCGTTGATGGCTTGGTAGAGCAACGGGAAGACGGTGCCGAGCAGGACCACGATGGCGAAGCCCACGAAGAGAATGTTGTTCGCGACGAAGAGGCCCTCGCGCGAGAGTGGATGATCGACGCCGACGGGCGCTCGAAGTCGGTCACCGCGCCACGCGAGCAGCCCGGCGCCCACGACGACCACGACGAAGAAGAAGCCGATCAGGATCGGCCCGAGCGTGCTCGAGGAGAACGCGTGCACGCTCACGAGCACACCCGAGCGCGTGAAGAACGTGCCGAGGATCGTCAGCGCGAACGTCGCGACGGCCAGCGAGAGGTTCCACACGCGGAAAAGTCCTCGTCGGTCCTGGACGATCACCGAGTGGATGTAGGCCGTCGCGGTCAACCAGGGCAACAACGCCGCGTTCTCCACCGGGTCCCAACCCCAGAAGCCGCCCCAGCCGAGCACCTGGTAGCTCCACCACGCACCGAGAACGATGCCGAGTGACAACGATCCCCAGGCGAGCACCGTCCAGCGACGCTGTTCGAGGGGCCAGCGATCCTGCACGCGCCCGGTGATGAGCATGGCGATCGCGAAGGCGAAGGGCACGCTGAAGCCGACGAAACCCAGGTAGAGCAGCGGTGGATGGATGGCGACGAGCGGGTTGTCCTGGAGCAGGGCGTTCGGACCGGCCCCCTGGTGCACGAGCGCGGCGTTGTGGATGAAGGGATCGGCCGGGCCCATCATCAACAGCGTGAAGAACCCGCCGACGCTAAAGAGCACCAGCGCCGCCCAGCGAACGACGTCGTCGGTGGCGTCGCGCCGGTAGTAGTACACGACGCCGAGCGTGACGAGGGCCTGCAGGAGGACCCACAACATGAGTGAACCCTCGAGGGCCGACCACATCCCCGTGATGGAGTACAACAAGGGCGTGAACGTGGCGTTGTTCTCGGCCACGTACGCGAGGGAGAAGTTGTGGGTCACGAGCGCGAACTCCATCACGCCGACGGCCGCGACGATACCGAAGAGTGACAGTCCCGCCCACCAGAGGGCCCGCGACGCTCGTCGGTGGCGGAGCGAGACGATCTGTTCGATCACGCCGCCCAGCGCGCCGACGAAGCAGAGGTACAGTGCGACCCGTCCGAGCCACGTCAGGGTCATCGATTCGTCCCGTTGGGGGCTTTCACGCGCTTGGGGTGAGCGGCGATGTACGACGCCGTGTGCTTCACCATGATCTGCGTGCCGTAGAAGCTGTCCGACGTCGAACTGGTGAAGTGACCGACGACGACGACGGGGATGTTGGCTTGAAAGAGTTGTGGCGGCGAACCGTGCGCGTTGACGAAAACCGTCGTGCCGCCACCGGTCATCACGAACGACGCGCCGTTCGACGTGCGGTCAATGGTGTTTGGCTTCACGACGCCCTCGAGTCGAATCGTCTGGGTGCCGAGCTTGGCGCGTGACTGCATCGCCTGCGAGATGGTCTCGAAGTAGTTGAGCGAGTGCAAGAGCCCTTGGCTCAGCAGCGCCACGACGGCGGCCGCGAGCGCCACCAGCACGCCGATCGTGCGCGCACGGCCTCGACGTTTCGAGGGTGGCGCGTCGACGGGAGTGAGATCGAAGTTCGCCTCAGCGCTGGGCACGACGTCCTCGCCACCAGATTGACAGCGCGTAGAGCGCTAACCCCCCAAAGGCGAAGGCGTAGCCCGCCACGACGTAGCCCATCAGTGAACCCCCTCACGGCGACGTTGCGCGAGCGCTTCGTCGAGTGACGCCTGTCCGCGCTCGTCACGCAACACTTCCACTCGGTAGCGCGCGCGAAGAAGCCAGAAGAAGAGCAACGTGAACGCGGCGAGACTCATGAACAAGGTCGCGAGCATGACGCCGTGCACCTTGAAATTCCCGCTCTGCGTGAAGACCGACGCGCCCTGGTGAAGGGTCTTCCACCACTGCACCGAGAAGTGGATGATCGGCACGTTGATCGCCGCGAGGATAGCGACGACGGCGCTTCGACGGGCCCGCAACTCAAAGTCGTCGTTCGCGCGACGAAGGGCAAGGTACCCGACGGCGAAGACGCCGAGGATCGCCGTCGACGTCAGTCGCGCGTCCCACGCCCACCACACGCCCCAAGTCGGACGTCCCCAGATCGATCCCGTGATGAGCGTCAAGATGATGAAGACGAGGCTCACCTCGACGGCGCAGTGCGCGACGCGGTCCATCACGGCCGACCTCGAGCGCTTCCAGAGGTAGAGGGCGCTCGCGATCGTCGCGGTGCCAAAGGAGAGGTAGAGCGCCACCCACGCGATGGCCGGGTGCACGTAGAGCAGCCGCGCCAGATTGCCCTGGACCTTGTCGGGTGGCGTGATCCAGAGCCCGAACCAGAAGGTCAGGGCCAGCAAAAGTAGCGTGACCGGTCCGAGTAGGCGTTGGGAGAGCAGTTTCATCATGATTCCTCCAGAACACCGTAAAGCAGAATGCCCACGCCGAGGTAGGCGACCAGAGCGACGAGGGAAATCAGCCACCACTGCCAGAGCGCACCACCGTGCAGCGCGGCACTGAAGGAGCGTTCGCCCGCGATCAGTAGTGGCGCGAACGCCGGCAGCGCCAGCACGGGTAGCAAGGTCGCCGGGCCCTGTCCCCCGCCGCTGAGCGCGCCGTAGAGCGTGCCCGCGCCCGCGAGCGCCGCGAGCGTGACGACGACACTGGGCAGCGCGGACAGCGTCCCCACGAGCGCGGTGTGCAACACGAGGACCGAGCCCCCGAGGAGTACCAGGCCCGTCAACCACAGTTCGACCGCGAGCGCCAGCGCCTTACCGAGGAAGACGCCCGCCGGATCGAGGCCCAAGGTCGCCACCGACGCTCGGGTGCCGGGTGAGCCCTCGATCACCTGACTGCGGTTGATCATGAGGAGCGCTACCAGCAACATCACCAGATAGAACAGTCCCGGTCCCGCACTGGAGTGACCCGCGTGGGTGGGTCCGAGCGCGAGACCGCTCAGCACGAGCGCCATCACGCCAAAGGGCAGCACCTGCCAGAGCAGCACGCGGCTCCGACGCTCGATGCGCAGGTCCTTCGCCGCCACCAAGAGCGCGACGCGGATCACGAGCGGTCGCTCACGACGAGGCCGCCCGCCAACGTGATCGTGCGCGGCGCGAGCGCACTCGATCGAAGGGGATCGTGCGCGCTCACGACGACCGTGGCGCCATCGGCGACGACGTCGCCGATGAGCTGGTCGAAGAACGTTCGCCCGTCGTCGTCGAGCGAGGCGTACGGTTCGTCGAGGAGCCAGAGCTCGGGTCGACGAAGCAACAGCCAGGCGAGACCGAGCCGACGACGTTGACCGGCGCTCAACTGTCTCGCGGGCGTCGACGTCCGAGCGCTCAGACCCACACGCTCGAGGACGCTCGGGACGTCCGCGGTGGGACGCGCGAGGGCCTTCGCGGCGAAAACGAGGTTCTCACTCGCGCTGAGGTCGTCGTAGAACGAACCCTCGTGACCGAGCCACCCGACTCGTCGACGGAGTTCTCGAAGGTCACCGCGTAAATCGACGCCACTAACGACACCGGTGCCGCTCGTGAGCGTGACCAGCCCGCCGAGTAGACGCAACAGACTGGTCTTGCCGGCGCCGTTCGCGCCCGTGACGACGTTGAGTGAACGAGGGGAAAGTTCGAGGTTCACCCCACTGAGGAGAGGAAAGCCACCAACCAGTACCACCGCGTCGCGCAGGGCGACCACAGGTGAGGGACTACTCATCGAGGAGGGTTACCGCTGCAGCGCTTTGATGTCGGCGTCGACCATCATCTCCACCAACGCGTAAAAGTCGGTCTCGCACTTCCAACCCAACACGTCGTGCGCCTTGGAGGCGTCACCGACGAGGAGATCGACCTCGGCGGGTCGGATGAAGGCCTGATCGACCGTGACGAACTCCTCGTAGTTGAGCCCGGCGCAGTTAAAAGCGACCTCGCAGAGCTCGCGCACCGAGTGGGTCTTGCCCGTGGCGACGACAAAGTCGTCGGGTTCGTCGCGCTGGAGCATCAGCCACATCGCGCGCACGTAGTCTTCGGCGTAGCCCCAATCGCGCTGGGCTTCGAGGTTCCCGAGACGCAACTCGTTGTCGAGACCGCCCTTGATGCGCGCGACGCCGTGGGTGACCTTGCGCGTGACGAACTCGATGCCGCGACGGGGCGATTCGTGGTTGAACAAGATGCCGCTCGACGCGTGCAGGTGGTAACTCTCGCGGTAGTTGACGGTGATCCAGTGTCCGTAGACCTTCGCGACCCCGTAGGGGCTGCGCGGATAGAGCGACGTGCTCTCGTTTTGGGGCACGGTGCGCACCTTGCCGAACATCTCAGACGAACTGGCCTGGTAGAAGCGGATCTCGGGATCCACGATGCGAATCGCGTCGAGCAGCCGCGTCACGCCGAGTGCGGTCGCCTCACCGGTCAAGACCGGCTGGACCCATGAGGCCTGGACGAAACTTTGGGCGGCCAGGTTGTAGACCTCGCTCGGGCGGTAGTCCCGCAGCACGTTGATGAGCGACACCTCGTCCATCAGGTCCCCCGACACCAACGTCAGACTCTCTTGGATGTGGCTGATGCGCTCGATGTTGACCGTCGAGCTCCGGCGCATGAGGCCGATGACCTCGTAGCCCTGGGCGAGGAGAAGTTCAGCCAGGTAGGAACCGTCTTGGCCGGTGATGCCCGTAATCAGTGCGCGCTTGGCCACCGCATGTCCTCCACTGCTTGGGCACCGACGGGGGGTCACTACCGCGCACAACTCTACTACTGGGAGAAAATATGGCCCTCGGCCTAGCCTTGGCACGTGGCCCACCTCGTTGTCGTGAGTTTTCGCCTCGGTGGCACCGACGGCGTGAGCATCGAAGCGCGGAAGTGGATCGAGGCCTTCGAAGGACTCGGCCACCACGTCACCACGCTCGCGGGCGACGGTGACGGCGACGTGATCATGCCCGAACTCGCCATTCGAGCGACGTCGGCGCCGCGACTGGACGACGTGGCGCGCGTTCTTGGTGACGCCGATCTCGTCGTGGTCGAGAACTTTGCTTCGCTTCCCCTCAACGTGGCGGCGCGCGACGTGCTCTATCGAGCGCTGGACGGTCGCCGCGCACTCTTTCGTCACCACGACCTTCCCTGGCAGCGCCCCCTGTGGCGAAGCGACGACACCCCGCGCGAGCACCATCTCTGGCGTCACGTCACCATCAACGAACTCTCCCGACGAGAGCTTGAAGAACGCGGCGTCCACGCGGTCACCATTCGAAACACCTTCGCGTGCGATCCTCCCCTCGGGCGTCGCGACGCTACGCGCGAGGTACTGGGCGTGACACCCGAACGCGTCGCCTTGATGCCCACGCGCGCGATTCCTCGAAAGAACGTCGAGGCAGCGTTCGCCTTCGCCGAAGCGCACAATGCCACACTCTGGCTGCTCGGGCCGGCCGAGGACGATTACGGTCCCACGCTCGCCGCACTCGTCGCGAACTCTCCCGTGCGCGTGCTTCGAGGACTACCCGACGGCTTCAGTGTGCACGACGCGTACGGCGCCGCGGACGTCGTGGTGCTGCCCTCAACCTGGGAGGGGTTTGGAAATCCCGTGCTCGAAGCCGTCACGCACCGACGTCCGCTCGCCGTCTACCCCTACCCGGTGTTGCGCGAGATCGAGTCCTTCGGTTTTCGATTCTTCGGACTCGACGACGTCACCGCGCTCGACGCGTTCCTCAATCGTCCCGACGACGAACTCCTAGAGCACAATCAGATGATCGCCCGCGCGCACTTCAACGTGGTTGATCTCCCCGAACGTTTGACCCCGCTTCTCGAAGCGTTGAACATCAAGGGAAGCCAACTAGGCTCGTCGTTGATGGTCATCAACGACGAGCGATCTCCCCAGAGCGAACGCACGCCCCACGCAGAGCGACGCGACCAGCTCCTGCTCGTCGCGCGGGCCATCTTCGCCGAGCGCGGCTTCCAGGCGACGACGATGGACGACATCGCCAAAGAGGCCGGCTTCACCAAGCCAATTCTCTACCAGTACTTCGAGTCCAAGACCGAGCTCTACCGCGAGATCGTGAATCAGACGGCGGAGAAACTCCTTACGTCACTTCGTAACGCCGTCGGTGAGGTCGAGTCGCCGCGCTCGAAGATCGAGGTCGCCTTTCGCGTCTACTTCGAGATGGTGGTCAGTGAGACCGACGCCTTTCGCATCCTCTTTATCCACTCGCACGAAGGTGAGACGAAGGGCGACCTTCGCAACGTCGAGCTCGGTCTCGTCTCGTTCCTCGAGCCACTCATCGCCGTTCGCATAAAACCCGACCACCGGCGCCAGCTCGCCGCGGGCGTCGTCGGTATCGCCGAGGGCGCCGCGACGGCGTGGCTCATTCAACAAGAAGGTAAAGGCTGGCCCACGCCCACACCGGGCGTGGCCGAACGCCTCGCGTCACGCAGCGCCACCCTCGCCTGGGGCGGTCTGCGCTCCGTCGAGCTCGACTAGCGTTCGTCGTCGCTCACGATCGTCGAGAAGACCTGCGCGAGTTCCCAGAGCTGCGTCGCGCACGCGTCGTACGCCACTTGATCTTTCCCGGCAGGATCACCAACGTCAAAGACAGCGAGTGGCGCACGCGACGCGACGAATCGCAACTGCGCGTGGAAGTCCACGTCGAGCGGCGCGTCGCGGACGAACTGGTGCAGTGACACCGTCTTCGCGGAAGCTTCCGGGAAGTTCCGTCGCACGAAGTTGACGTGACTCGCCTCACTGGTGAGGATCGCGTTCGCCCACGCAGCGTCGTCACCCGTCAACTGGTGGCTCCGGTGGGCGCCGTAGCGGTGCTCGCCAATGTCACTGAGCGCGAGCAACGCCTCTTTGGTGCGCGAACTCATAGCACTGCCCTCGACGGCATAGGTCCCGGCCGTTCGAACGCTCCAATCCAGCCCCCGCGCTACGGCGAGGCTCTCGAACATATAGCCGAGCATCACCGAGCGTGCGACGTTACCAGTACATAGCGTCACCAACTTGAGGGAGGAGTTCATAGCCCTGCTCTCGAGATTCTCTCATCCTCGCTTCGACCGGCGAGCGAAGTCATCGTTGGGAAGATCAACTTGGCCATACGTGAGAATATTCCGACTCGGACTCGTTCCAATTGTCGGAGACCCGAAGCACCAGTGTGGGTAGCGACCCAAGGAGGCGCGCTCTTTTGACGGGACCCAACATCGGTAGTAAACCTGAAACCAGAGACCAAAACTCATAGTCACTGGTCCATTTTGACAATTGATGGAGGAATGCCTTGAAGATGCCTGCCATTCGTAATATTGCTTTTGCTTTTTCATTTGCCAGCGTCGTCGCACTCGTGCCATTGATTCCAGCCGGGAGTGCTCAGGCACTCGTTACCGGATGTGGCACCGTCGGTCCTTACACCACCTGCGGGACGCCTTCCGCAGTAACTAATTCATTGATCAATTATGTCAAGTTCCTAACCGCTGGCATTATCACCAAGGACAACATTATCCAGCAGCAGCATTCCGCAAAAGGCTATCAAGCGGCACTAAACCAACTCCAGAAGAATGTCTATCGACCAACAGCTAACGAACAGACATACCTCAACGTCTTCACGACATTGGCTGGAGTATTCCGCAATGCACAGATTGATTTGCCATACACGTATGCCGTAGAGACCACTGATTGGTATAACCCCACCTTGACAAATCCTTCAACCATATGGGCGGAACTGCCAATAGATATTGCAAATAACTGCCTCGATTTCATGGTCACACTTGCTGCGGCATAGTCGCAGTCAGCGCTCCTGTCGCGTCGAACCCCGGCATCCAGTCGAAGAGGCCTCGCTCGCGACTCACGTCGAGGGCTAGGTCTCACTGCGGTTGAGCGCCGTAGCGAGACCTCGGCGCGGCGGAATGATGCCGTCGATGAGTCCATACGCCATCGCTTCCTCGGCCGTCATGAAACGGTCGCGTTCAATGTCGCGTGAGACCTCATCGTGCGTCTTGCCGCTGTGGTGCGCAATGATCTCGGCCATTCTGCGCGTCAGCGCGAGCACTTCGCGAAGTTGAATCTCCATGTCACTCGGAGCACCTCGAGTGCCGGCACTGCCCTGATGGATCATGATTCTCGAACTCGGTAGGGCGAAACGTTTCCCCGGCGCTCCCCCGCAGAGCACCATCGCCGCGGCGGACATGCCCATGCCCACACAGATTGTCGAGACGTCGGGTTTCACGTGTTGAATGACGTCGTAGATGGCCATACCGCCGTAGGCCAATCCCCCTGGGGAGTTGATGTACAGGCTGATATCACGTTCGGGATCGAGCGCCTCGAGGTAGAGCATCTGGGAGATGATGAGGTTCGCGACCTGGTCGTCGACCTCTTGGCCGAGAAACACGATTCGCTGTCGAAGGAGCATCGAGTAGATATCGAAGGCTCGTTCGCCTTTCGCAGACTCCTCGAGCACCATCGGAACCAGAGAGTGTGCGGGCCCGTTCTCGTTACGTAGCAACGTCACGATCGCTTCCTTTCTCGCCAACGCACCTCGGTGTGTAGCCGGTGTCACTGAGTCGCCTATGTGCAACCACTTGATTGCATGCTACACGCCGCGACCTGCTTGTGCAATAATCTGGTTGCATGAGAGACATCATGTACCGCGAAGTCGACGTCCCTTGCGACGTCGAAGCAGCATGGCAGCACGTTATCGATCCGTCGTGGCTCGGCGACGACGGTGAACTCGACGTCGTTCCCGGTGGCGAAGGGTGGGTGAGCGAAGGCGACGAGACGAAGTACCTCGTCGTCGAAGAGGTGGACGACGAACGTCATCTCTCCTTTCGATGGGCCAGTTTCGTCGACGCGCCGAGCCGCGTGGAGATAAATCTCGAGCCAACGCTCGAGGGAACAAGAATTGCAATCTCCGAGTCGCCACTCGAAGCGAGAGCGATGGCGAGCCTCGTCGCACGATGAAGGACACGATTTCGGACGTCTTCGCCGCGCTGGCCGATACGACACGACGTGGCATTTATGAGCAGCTCCTCGACAACACCAACGGGAAAACGGCGACAGCGTTAGCCGGCGACGCTACCGTCTCTCGACAAGCCATTGTGAAGCACCTCCAGGTACTAGCCCGATCGGGACTCGTCGTTGCTCGCCGTGAAGGACGAGAAGTGCGCTACTTCGTCACGCCCAATGGCACGTCGGGCGCATCGTCGTGGCTACTCAAGCGCGCCGAAGCCTGGGAACGCAGGATCGCAAAGCTCGAGGACCAATCCCGAGCCACCCCTCGACGTC
>Ga0208357_1000180_pt1 | contig 50453 bp, 43 predicted proteins | sample NGESurdeep092012_6_FD_184487 | JGI IMG/M metagenome (GOLD analysis project Ga0208357, IMG submission 184487) | Arctic peat soil microbial communities from Barrow, Alaska - NGEE Surface sample F52-2 deep-092012 (SPAdes) | ecosystem: Environmental > Terrestrial > Soil > Wetlands > Peat ...
AATCCAACCGCGCCCCCGCCGGCACACTATCGCTCGGCCTTTCAACACCCCACCGCGCCCAAAACCAGAATCCTTCACACGCTCGAAAGCCGGAGTCCACGCTGGCATGGGGCCCGGCCTTCGTCGGGAAAGGGAACGCGGTTGGGATCGACGCGCTTACCCCGCCTTGAGTCGTTTCGCCGCGTCGATGGCGGCGTAGGTCAGCACGCCGTCGGCGCCGGCGCGCTTGAACCCGAGCAGCGCCTCCATCATCGCCGACGGGTCGAGCCAGCCGCGCTCGATGGCGCCCGCCAGCATCGAATATTCGCCGCTGACCTGATAGACGAAGGTGGGGGCGCCGAACCGCTCCTTCACCCGCCGCAGAATGTCGAGATAGGGCATGCCCGGCTTCACCATGACCATGTCGGCGCCCTCGGCCAGGTCGAGCGCGACCTCGCGCAACGCCTCGTCGCCATTGGCCGGGTCCATCTGATAGGTGCGCTTGTCGGCCTTGCCGAGATTGGATTTGGAGCCGATGGCGTCGCGGAACGGGCCGTAAAAGGCCGAGGCATATTTCGCGGCATAGGCCATGATCTGCACCCGCGCCAGGCCCTTGGCGTCGAGCGCGTCGCGAATGGCGCCGATGCGGCCATCCATCATGTCGGACGGCGCGATCACGTCACAGCCGGCCTCGGCCTGAACCACCGCCTGGCGGCACAGGATGTCGACGGTGCGGTCGTTGGCGACATCGCCATCAGCGTCCAGCACCCCGTCATGGCCATGCGTGGTGAACGGGTCGAGCGCGACGTCGCACAGCACGCCGAGATCGGGATGCGCCGCCTTCACCGCGCGCACCGCCCGGCACACCAGGTTCTCGGGGTTGAGCGCCTCCTCCCCGCTGGCGGATTTGCGTGCCGCCGGGGTCGCCGGGAAAATCGCGATCAAGGGAATGCCCAGCGATTTCGCCAGCCCGGCCTCGTCGACCAGCGCCGCGACCGACAGCCGGTCGATGCCGGGCATCGAGGCAATCGGCGCGCGCGCCGCGTGCTCGTCATGGATGAAGACCGGCCAGATCAGATCGCCGGGGCTAAGAACATGCTCGGCGTTGAGGCGGCGCGACCAATCGTGGCGCCGGTTGCGGCGCATGCGCAGGCGGGGGAAGGAGCCGAGGGGCTGACGGATGTCGCTCATGCGCCGGATGATATGGGCCGGGGTCCGGCTTGACAATCGGTGGTCGTTGGGCGCTGGTCGTTGGGCGGCGGGCGGCTCAAATACCGGCCGAATTAAAGGGAAAATTAATCAATGCTGGATAGGGTTCGGGCCTAGTCACAAACTCTCCCGAACGCCGAGGATGTCCATGCTGCTCGCCTATCTCGATGCGATCGCCCTCACCGAGCGCTTGCACCGCCAGTTCCTCGAAATCGTCAAGGTTGAACTGGAAAATAATGGCATGCACGATGTCAATAACGTGCAGGCCATGATCCTATTCAATGTCGGCGATCATGACATGACCATCGGCGAGCTGACGCTGCGGGGCTGCTATCTGGGCTCCAACGTCTCCTACAACGTCAAGAAGCTGGCCGAGCATGGCTATCTCAGCCAGCAGCGGTCGCTGCATGACCGGCGCTCGATCCGCGTCCGCCTGACCGATAAGGGCATGGCGGTGCGCAATCTGGTGCTGCAGATGGTGGAGCGCCATTTGGGGCAGCTCGGCCAGAGCCCGCTCGACGAGCAGACCCTGATTCATGCCATCGTCACGTTCCGCCGCCTCGACCGTTTCTGGACCCAGTCGCTGTCGGTCGGGACCCGGCTCCAGCGTCTCTCGCCCGCTGCCTAGCCGCCGCTTTGGCGCGGGGTTGGTGGGCGTCGACGAAGGCGTTCAGCACCGCATTGATCCGCGTTTGATAGCCGCGACCGCCGCGCTGGAAGAAATCCAGCACACGGCGGTCGACGCGCATGTTCAGCACCGCCTTCGGCTGCGGCATTTCCGTCGTCGCCTTGGACCAATCGACGACCATGCCAGCCTCGTCGGGATCGTCGGCGATTGTGCGCTCCAATTCCTCTTCGGTCATCGCCGCCCCCGCGCCCAATCGGTCTGACTTTCGCCGCGCGCGATCATCGCTTCGATTTCTTCAACCGTATACCGCACGATATTGGGTTTCTTCCGCACGTCTCGCTCTCCTGAACGAAATGATCCGCCGGTTTTCGCCGCGCCAGGTCCAAACAACCGCATAGAACTTGCCGTCAATCGAGGCGACTGACAGGAAAGGCGCCTCATCGCGACGGTTAACCGGCAGATTCAACACCAGGCGGCCGTCGAACACTCGGATCGCGGCAAGAAAATCGAGGCCACGCTCGCACCGCGTCCATGCGCGCTTCGCCTCGTCCCATTCGAACATGGGATGTATAGACAATTTGTCTACACAATGTCGAGCGCTAGAACGCAGACAGTCCCGTTTGCGCGCGGCCCAGGATCAGGGCGTGGATGTCGTGCGTGCCCTCATAGGTGTTGACCGTCTCCAGATTGAGGAGATGGCGGATCACATTGTATTCATCGACGATGCCGTTGCCGCCATGCATGTCGCGGGCCATGCGCGCGATGTCGAGCGACTTGCCGGTCGAATTGCGCTTCAGCATCGAGATCATTTCCGGCGTCGCCTTGTGCTCGTCCATCAGCCGGCCGAGGCGCAGGCACGCATGGAGGCCGAGCGTGATCTCGGTCTGCATGTCCGCCAGCTTTTTCTGGATGAGCTGGTTGGCGGCGAGCGGCTTGCCGAACGCCTTGCGCCCGACCGTATAGTCGCGCGCCGCGAACCAGCAGCTGGTGGCGGCGCCGAGCGCGCCCCAGGCAATGCCATAGCGCGCATTGTTGAGGCACGAGAACGGCCCCCGCAGCCCCGAGACGCCGGGCAGCAGGTTTTCCTCCGGCACGAACACATCCTGCATCGAGACTTCGCCCGTCGCCGAGGCGCGGAGAGAGAATTTGCCCTCGATCTTGGGCGTGGTCAGGCCCTTCATGCCGCGCTCCAGGATGAAGCCGCGCACCTCACCCGCGTCGTCCTTGGCCCAGATCACTAGCACGTCGGCGACCGGGGCGTGGCTGATCCACATCTTGCTGCCGTTGAGGAGATAGCCGTCCGCCACCTTCTTGGCGCGGCTCTTCATGCCGCCGGCATCCGAGCCGAAATCCGGCTCGGTTAGGCCGAAGGCGGCGATCAGCTCGCCGGTCGCCATGCGCGGCAGGTATTCCTGCTTCTGCGCCTCGGTGCCGAAGGCGTGGATCGGATACATGGTCAGCGAGGATTGGACGCTGAGGCTGGAGCGATAGGCCGAATCGACCTTCTCGAGCTCATGCGCGATCAGCCCATAGGCGACATAGGAGGTGCCGGCGCAGCCATAGCCTGTGAGGGTCGAGCCGAGGAAGCCCAGCGCGCCCATTTCGCGCATCACCTCGATATCGAACCGTTCCTCGCGGAACGCCATCTTGATGCGCGGCATTAGCTTGTCCTGCGCGTAGTCGCGCGCCGCGTCGCGGATCATGCGCTCTTCCTCGCTGAGCTCGTCCTCGAACCGCAGCGGATCGCGCCAATCGAACTGAGCGCGCGCGGCGCGTGTCTTGTCCTCAACGGTGCTAGCCATGCTGTTCCCCACTCTCTCGCGATTTGCCCGCCAGTCTAAGCGGGCGCGGCGCGGCAGGAAAGTCACGGCGATAGGCCCGATGCGGCTGTCGCCGATCGCTATATCTTACTCGATATGGCCCTCCGCTATCGTCTTGTAGAATCCGGGAGGATTTGCCATCATCGCGGGCGATATTTCCGCGTGTCGGCGGGAAAAATTCACGGGAAGCGCGCGGCGTCTGGCCGCCTGGGGAGGAACAGATGACGGGTTCGCGGATGATCGTGGCGGCGGCCTTGCTCGCCGCCACGCTGGGGGGCGGCATCGGGGGCACGCCGGCGATGGCCCAAAGCGATGCGGTGTCGGCGCAAATGCTCAACAATGCCGACAAGGACGCCAAAGACTGGCTGAGCTATCGCGGCTCCTATCTCGATTACAATTACAGCGCCCTCACCCAGATCAACAGCAAGAACGTCAAGAACCTGAACGTCGCCTGGGTCCACACGCCCGGCCGCAGCAAATGGGGCCTGCAATCGGTGCCGCTGGCGGTCGACGGCGTACTCTACTACAGCGGCTCCTATAGCCGTGTCTTCGCGCTGGACGGCGCCACCGGCGAGGTGATTTGGAACTATTTCCCCGAGCTCGACGAAGCGCTGATCGCCAAACAAACGCACAGCCCCGACAATCGCGGCATCGCGATTTCGCACGGCAAGGTCTATGTCGGCACCATCGACGGCCGGCTGATCGCGCTCGACATGAAGACCGGCAAGAAGCTGTGGGATACCAAGCTGATCAATTCGCAGAAATTGACCATCGGGTTCTCCGGCGCGCCGCTGGCGGTGAAGGACAAGGTCCTTATCGGCAGCCAGGGTGGCGAATGGCCGGTCATCGGCACCCTCTTCGCGGTCGATGCCGACAGCGGCAAGACGGCGTGGGAATTCCATCCCATCGTCGACGATGCCAAGACCCACGCGACCTGGGGCAATGACAGCTGGAAGACCGGCGGCGGCGGCGCGTGGCAGCCCGGCACCTACGATCCCAACACCAATACGGTATGGTGGGGCACCTCGAACCCGGCGCCCTTGTTCGATTGGGGCAAGGATTGGAAGACCGACGGCTCGCGTCCCGGCACCAATCTCTATACCTCGTCGGTGGTGGCGCTCGACGCCGATAGTGGCAAGCTGAAATTCTATCACCAGGAGATCCCGCACGATCTGTGGGATTTCGACAGCGCCGTCGGCGAGTTCATCATGCTCGACCGGGGCGGCAAGCAATATGTCGTGCATCCCAACAAGAGCGGCTATGTCTTCGTCTATAACCGGGCCGACGCGTCGATCGCCAATGTCTGGCGCGCGACCGAGAACAGCAACTTCGTCAAGAATATCGACCCGCATACCGGCGAACTCATCGGCCGGACCAGCGAGGCGCTGGGCGACAATAAGGGCATCTGCCCGTCCTTCACCGGCGCCATCGGCTGGCCGCCGGGCACCTATAATCCGAAGACCGGGCTCTATTATCGCGCGGTCGCCGAGGCGTGCATGAACCTAAAAGTGGCCAAGACCACGCCGGTCGTCGAGCCGCAGGCCCAGCTTTTCGTCGGCGCCCAGTTCACCGTCACGGGGCCGAATGGACAGAAGCCCTGGGGCCATGTCGATGCCCGCGATCCGATCACCGGCAAGCTTAAATTCTCGATCAAATACCAGGCCGGCATCGTCGCCTCGACCATCTCCACGGCCGGCAATCTCTTGTTCGTGCCGGACGCGGCGGGCTGGCTCCATGCCTACGACGCCACCACCGGCAAGGAGCTGTGGAAGCACAATGACGGCAGCAGCCATAATGGCGGCATCATCAGCTATGAGGCCAAGGGCAAGCAATATATCGCCGTCGAGGCCGGCTGCTGCTCGCTGTCCAGCTTCGGCAATCAGTTCACCTACGGGTTACCATACAGTGCCCAATCCACCGATCAGGGCGAGCTGATCGTCTATGCATTGAAGTAGCACGGCGGTATCATTACCAATGATAAGGGCGGGACCGCGGTTCCGCCCTTTCCATTTCGAGGATTGCGCGATGTGGATGCTGCTGATGGCGTTGGGACTGGCGCTGGTATGGTCCGGCGCCGCCCTTGCCGACGAGAGCGCGGCGAAAGCCGACCAGGACGCGCTCAACATTTTCAATTCGACGTGCGGCTGGTGCCATCAGGGCGGCGGCCGCGCCGCCGGCGGCATCGGGCCGAAGCTGATGAATTCGGAACGCAGCGACGATTACATCCTGAACCGCATCAAGGCCGGCAAGGAAGGCAAGATGCCCGCCTTCGGCACCAACTTCTCCGAGGCGCAGATTCAGGCGCTGCTTCGCTATATCCGCAATCTGAAGCCGGAGAACTGAGGGTGAAGAGATTGTCATCTTGGCGGTTCATTATTTTTCTTTTTGCGGTCGCACTCACGACGCCCGCCTTGGCCCGGCCGCTTGAGCAAGTGAAAGAGAGCGGCGCCATCGCGCTGTGCGCGCATCCCAACGCGCTGCCGTTTTCCGCGAAGGATGGCGCCCTGCACGGGTTTCAGGTGGAGACCGCGCGGGCGCTGGCGCAAGCGGTCGGCGTCGCGCTGGAGACGCATTGGACGGTGGCGGCCCATGACCTCAACCGCGCCGATTGCGATTTCGTGCTGGACGCGATCGCCGATCCCGAGGCCCAGGCGGAAAGCCGGCTGACCCTGTCGAAACCCTATGGCAGCAGCGGCGTGACGCTGGCGGTGCGGGCCGACAATGACATGATTCACGGGTTCGGCGATCTCGCCGGCGCCGGCAAGATCGGCATCCTGCCCGGCTCGATGGCGGCGATGATCCTGGGACAGCATGGTGTTCACACCTCGCCGGCCGGCTTCGAATCGGACCTCCTCGACGAGGTGGCGGCGGGCGATCTTGCCGGCGCGGCGGTGACGCCGACCGCGATCGGCTATTATAATGCGGGGCATGCCGCGCATCCGATGAAGGCGGTCGCCACCTTCGCCGACCAGCGCGATCTCAATTGGAATCTCGCGGTCGGCATCGTCAACCCCGATGCCGCGCTGATCGCCGCCATCGACGCGGCGCTGGACAAATTGGTGGCGGCGGGCACCATCAAGGCGATTTACGCGCGCTATGGCGTCGATCTCGCGCCGCCGCGCTAATGGGAGAAAGACATGGCGCAAACATCCGCGAGCTTCGAGAGCAACCGGGGCCAGGCGGCGCGCTATCTGGCGCGCTTCCGCGACGTGCCGCTGGGTCATTTCATCAATGGCAAGGCGGTGGCCGGACATTCGGGCAAGCACTTCACCAATTTCGCGCCGGTCGATAACCAGCCGCTGGGCGAGGTCGCGGCCGGCAATGCGCACGACATCGACGATGCCGCCAAGGCGGCACGCGCCGCGTTCCCCGCCTGGCGCGACGTGCCGGCGGCGCGGCGCCGCGCGCTGCTGCATAAATTCGCCGACCTGATCGAGAAGCGCGCCGAGGAAATCGCGCTGATCGAATCGAGCGATACCGGTCAGCCGATTCGCTTCATGAACGCCGCGGCGGCGCGCTCGGCGGATAATTTCCGCTTCTTCGCCGATCGCGCGCCGGGCGCGCGCGACGGGCTGACCCTGCCGGCGGAGGCGCATCTCAACTTCACCATGCGCGAGCCGATTGGTCCCGTCGGCATCATCACCCCGTGGAACACGCCGTTCATGCTGTCCACCTGGAAGATCGCGCCGGCGCTGGCGGCGGGCTGTACCGTGGTGCACAAGCCGGCGGAATGGTCGCCGCTGACCGCGATGCTGCTGGCCGAGATCGCGATCGAGGCCGGCCTGCCGCCGGGCGTGCTCAACACCGTGAACGGGCTCGGCGAGGAAGCGGGCAAGGCGCTGACCGAGCACCCCGACATCAAGGCCATCGGCTTCGTCGGCGAAAGCGCGACCGGCAGCGCGATCATGGTGCAAGGCGCCCCGACGCTGAAGCGCGTGCATTTCGAGCTGGGCGGCAAGAACCCGGTGATCGTGTTCGCCGACGCCGATCTCGACCGCGCGCTCGATGCCGTGGTGTTCATGATCTACAGCCTCAATGGCGAGCGCTGTACCTCGTCATCGCGCCTGCTGGTGGAACATTCGATCGCGCGCGATTTCGAGGCGCGGCTGCAGGCGCGCCTCGCGCGGCTCAAGATCGGCCATCCGCTGGCGCCGGAGACGGAGATCGGACCGCTGATCCATCCGCGTCACCGCGACAAGGTGCTGTCCTATCTCGATGTGGCAAAGCAAGAAGGGGTGCGCGTGCTGGAGGGCGCCGCCATCGGCGCCGATCTGGCGGCCGGCAATTATGTGCGGCCGGTGGCGTTCGTCGGCGCGCGCAACGAGATGCGGGTGGCGCAGGAGGAGATTTTCGGCCCGTGCCTCACGGTGATCGAATTTGCCGACGAGACCGAGGCGATCGCGATGGCCAACGATGTGCGCTATGGCCTCACCGCCTATGCCTGGACGCGCGACACCGGCCGCTCGTTACGTCTCGCGCGGCGGCTCGAGGCTGGGATGATCTGGATCAATTCCGAAAACAACCGCCACCTGCCGGCGCCGTTCGGCGGCATGAAGGCGTCGGGCATCGGCCGCGACGGTGGCGATTATTCCTTCGACTTCTACATGGAGACGAAGAACATCTGCATCGCCCTCGACACCCACACCGTGCCGAAGCTGGGGTGAAAAAATTGAACCGCCAAGCCCGCCCCGGCCCCCGAGCCGGGAACGCCAAGGGCCAAGGCAGAATTTTATTCCCTTACCGGCGAAAGCCGGTATCCATCGTGCGGCGGCGTGGTGGATACCGGCTTTCGCCGGTAAGGGAATACGAGAGGTTTTTTCTCTTGGCGCCTTGGCGGTTTGAGCTTTCTCCTACGGCGTCAGCACCACCCGGCCGCTGATCTTGCCGGCGCGCAGATCGTCGAGCACCCGGTTGGCGTCATCGAGCGGGCGGGTCGCGACGGGGATCGCCGGGATGCGCCCCGCCTTGACCAGCGCCATTAGCTCCTTCAATTCGTCGAGCGAGCCGACATAAGAGCCGGTGATGGTCAGCATGCGCTGCATGAAGGTCAGAATGCCGAACGGCGTCTCGCCGCCGGCGAGGCCGACCTCGACCAGCGTGCCGCCCCGCCGCAAGCAATTGACGCCGAATTGCGCGGTGCCGGGCGCGCCGACGAAATCGATGGCGCCGCCGGCGCCGGCACCGAACTGGGTCGCGGCGCGCAGCCGCTTCAGCTCGTCGGGATCGCTATTGTCATAAACGGCGGACGCGCCCGCCTTCGACGCCTCGTCACGCTTGCGCTCGCCGATATCCGCCACCACGATACGCGCCTTGACGGCGGCCGGCGCGATCATCACCGCGCTGAGGCCCACGCCGCCGGCGCCGATGATCACGATGGTTTCCTCCGGCCCCAGATGCGACAGTTTCTTCAGCGCGCTGTACGCCGTCAGGCCGGAACAGGCATAGGTCGCGGCCAGCGCCTCCGGCACCCCGGCATAGTCGATGAGATAGCGCGGATGCGGCACCAGCACATGGTCGGCATAGCCGCCGGCAACGCGCACGCCGATGGCGCGGCCGTTGGCGCAGAGTAATTCCTCGCCGCGCCGGCAGAAATCGCATTTGCCACAGCCGATCCACGGGAACACCACGCGCTTGTCGCCGACCTTGGCGCCTTTCGCCTCGGGACCGAGCGCCGCGACGATGCCGACGATCTCATGGCCCAGCGTGTGCGGCAGCGGAAAGCCGAGCTTGGCGTATTCCACTTTCCGGCCGCCGCCCATGTCGATCACGCCGTCCTGGATGTGGATGTCGCTGTGACAGACGCCGCAGCCGGTGACGCGCACCAGCACCTCGGTCCCTTGTGGCGCCGGGTCGGGCTGGTCCAGGGGTTTCAGCGCCTGGCCCCATTCGACGATCGCCATACTGTGCATGATGCGCGCTCCCTTATTAGACGGCGCGAGTGTAGCGAACGGCGAACGGCAGGAACAGCCGCGTTGGTTTGCCGCCGTGCGTCCCTCGACTGCTCCCGCCGCGCTGACGCGCGCCGGTCCGCGCTCGGGATGAGGAAGAAAGGGAGAGGGCATCGAAAGTCATTGCCTCATCCCGAGCGCGCAGCCCGCGCGAGCGGGCGAGCAGTCGAGGGACGCACAATGCGCATGCAGCCTATGCCCAAAAGAAAAAGCCCCCCGCCGCGAGGCGAGGGGCTTGGCAATTCGACGGCGCGGCGCCGGCTACATCTTCACTTTCTGGGCGGCATCCCAGATGGCGTGGGTATAGGCGCCCTCGGGCTTCTTGGTGATGATCTTCTGTTCTTCCAGCTCTTTCACCGTGCGCTCGTAATCTTTCACGTCGAGGTAGCCGATCGGGTTCTTCGATTGCGAGATCAGCTTGGCGACTTCACGCGCCATGTCCTTCTGGTGCTTCAGGGTTTGCGCGCCCGTGGTGTCGTTGTTGAGCGCGATCTGCGCCGCCTCGTCGGGGTGCTTCACCGCATAGGCCCAGCCCTTGTCGCTGGCCGCGACGAACCGCGCCATCACCGCGGCATAGTGCGCGTCCTTCAGCTTGTCGCCATTGGCATAGAGTCCGTCCTCGAGGACGCCGACGCCCTGGTCGGAATAATTGAACACCACCAGCTGCGACGGCTTGATGCCGGCGTCGAGGATCTGGAAATATTCATTGTAGGTCATGGTCGAAATGCAATCGGCCTGCTTCTGCAACAGCGGATCGACGTTGAACGCCTGCTTCAGCACCTTGACGCCGTTGGGGCCGCCCTCGGTCGCCATGCCGAGCTGATGCATCCAGGCATAGAACGGATATTCATTGCCATAGAACCAGACGCCAAGGGTGCGGCCCTTGAAATCCTGGGGGGTCTTGACGCCGGAGGATTTGAGGCAGGTCAGCTCCAGCCCCTCGCGCTGGAAGATCTGCGCGATGTTGACCAGTGGCACGCCCTTTTCCCGCGCCGCCAGTGCCGCCGTCATCCAGTCGACGATGACATCGGCGCCGCCCGCCGCCAGGACCTGTTCCGGCGCGATGTCGGGGCCGCCCGGCTTGATCGTGACGTCGAGATCGGCGGCCTTGTAATAGCCCTTGTCCTTGGCGACGTAATAGCCGCCGAACTGCGCGTCCGCGACCCATTTCAACTGGATCGTGACCTTATCGGCCGCCTGGGCCGAGACGCCGGCGGCCATGAACCCCACCGCCGCCGCGGCAATCAGCAATCGTTTCATGCTTCCCACTCCTCCTCCGTTTGATCCGGTCCCCGCTTGTCTCATGCGGCCTTCCGCAGCGAGGGATGCCAGAAGGTCACACTCCGCTCCACCAAGGCAAGCGCGCCATAGGCCGCCGATCCCGCGACGGCCGCCACCACGATGGTCGCCCAGACCATCGCGATATTCATGCGTCCGATCTCGGCCGAGATGCGAAAGCCCATGCCGACGATCGGCGTGCCGAAGAACTCGGCGACGATGGTGCCGATCAGCGCCAGAGTCGAATTGACCTTCAGCGCGTTGAAGATGAACGGCATCGCTGCTTGCAGCCGCGCCATCCGCAGCGTCTGGCCATAGGACGCGGCATAGGTGCGCATCAGGTCGAGCTCGATGCGCGACAGCGCCGCGAGGCCGGCGATGGTGCTGACCAGCATCGGGAAGAAGGTCATGATCACCACGACGGCGGCCTTCGACTGCCAGTCGAAGCCGAACCACATCACCATGATCGGCGCCACCGCCACGATCGGCAGCGCGCTGACGAGATTGCCCAGCGGCAACAGCCCGCGCTGAAGGAACGGTATCCGGTCGACCAGCACGCCGACCAGGAACCCAGCGCCGCAGCCGATGACATAGCCGGGGATCATGGAACGGATGAAGGTCTGGACGAAGTCGGCGACCAGATCGTGCGACGACGCGACCATCGCCACGGCGATGGCGGTGGGCGGCGGCAGCAGCACCGGCGGAATCATGAAGCCGATCACCAGCACCTGCCACATGAAGATGGCCCACAGGCCGAGCAGGATCGGCGCCGTGAGATTGATGAGGATGCTGTTGTCGCGCACGCCCAAGAGCGCGCCCCGTTCCATCGCGCGCCAGATCAGGACCGCCAGCACGATGGCGCCGAGCCACAGGCCCCACGCGCCGGGGCCGCGCGCCCCGGCCATCAGCAGGCCATAAAGCGCCGCCGCGCCCAGCAGCGCGCCCGCCAGCGACAAGAGCGTCGCCAGCGCCAGCGCCAGATAGCGGAGCGCCGATGTCGCCGCCAGGATCAGCGCGCCAAGCCACAGCAGCAGATCGACGGCGGGCCAATGCCCGGCGGCGCCGACCGGCAGAAACAGCGCCACCGCCCCGCCCACCATCGCGCCGAGCAACACGATATCGCGCGCGCGCAGGATCATGCCCGGCGGCCTGACGCAATCATCGTGCGTGCCCCGACAGCGCGCTCCGCGCGCGCTCGGGATGAGGAGAGAGATTTAATGCCCTGTACCCACGGTGCCTCATCCTGAGCTGGGCCGAACATCGCAGTTCGCGGATCAGGGCCTCCTCGCTCGCGGTCGTACTTTGCTCGAGATGGTGCCGTGTGTGCGAACCATCGGTGACATGACGGCGCGCCTTCCTGCGCCGCACCGTCGTCCGCGTAACGCCAAGATCGCGGGCCAATTCCGCAACCGACAGCGAACGCCAAGCGTTCGCGTGTAAGCTAAGCCGCATGGTATCCCCGCCGCGCCAGATGCGCCAAACCCGCCGCAATACTTGCCAACTCTACACAATCACACGGGATAAAACACGAAAGCCGGGGAGCGCGACCGCGAATCCGTCTTGGCGGTTCATGTCTTTTTCCGCCACCATCGCGCAATGGTGCGTGCTTCGAGACGCGGCCTGCGGCCGCTCTTGTATCAAACAGGTATCAACCGACCTTCAACCGAGCTCCGCGAGGGCCGATTCGGCGCGGTGTAGGAAGATCAGGGCGCCTTGCCGCTCGGCGATTTCCTGGGCGGTGGTGAAGGCGCGCCTTGCCTCGTCCTTGTTGTCGCGGTCGAGCGCGAGGAGGCATAGGCCGCGCCAGCGATAGATCTCCGGCACATAGAAGCCGATGCCGGGCTCGTCGATGGTTGCGATGGCGCTATCGATATAGGCAATGCCGTCCGCCGGACGCCCCGCTTCATGCATGATCTCCGCCGCCAATCCCCAGAAATAGCGCGGCAGCGCGCCGAACGCGGTCGCCTTGCCGATTTCGGCATCGACGATTCGCGCGGCATCGGCGATGCCCGGCCCCACCGCGTCCACCCACGCCGTCAGCAGCGCGCTCGATCCGCGCAACGGCAACAGGCCGTATTTTTCCGCCAAGGTGGAAGCGCGCCGGGCGGCAGCCAAGGTGGCATCGCGATTGCCGACCAGTTGGAAGGCGATCATGCCGTTCATCAGCGCATGGCCGATACTGTTGGGATGGTCGAGGGCCTCGCCGATGGCCAGACCGCGCGCCACGCTCTCCTTCGCTTGATCCGGCTCGCCCGACAACTGATATGCCATGCCGTGCACGACATTGGCGCAGACGCCGACATCGTGGCCGCCGAATGCCGGACCCAGATGGCGGTGTCGCGCCATGTCATAGCTGTTCGCGCCGATGGTGCTGTCGGCGAGCGCGCCCGCGACATCGCCGCTGATGAAGCCCGTGGACCAGCGGCAATGCCGCGCCTCCAGCAATTCGTCGCTATCGCCCGAGCGTTCCGCCAGCGCGATCAGCTCACCCGCCCGGTCCCGTGCCTGCGCGGTCTTGCCCCGGAAATTGGCGTTGAGCCACAAGCCCCATTTGGCCCGGTACAAGGCCTTGCCGTCGTCCAGGCGCTCGCCGATCTCGGCCGCGCGGCGATAGGCGTCTTCCGCCTCGTCGCTTTGCAGGCCGCGCACCACGGTTTGCGCGGCGCCGATTTTCAACAGGAAATCGAGCTGGCGGCGCATCCGCTCGGCCGGGTCCGCCAACCCCTCCGCCGCCTTGAGCCCGGCGGTGAAATTCGCGATCGCCTCGTGATAGGCGGAGCGGGCGACCGCGCGGTCGCCGGCGCGCGCGCGATAGTCGCATGCCTCGGGCGCCAGTCCGGCCTCGCCGAAATGATAGGCCAGCAATTCCGGCTCGTTGGCGACGGTGTCGGGGAAGCCCGAATCGAGCGCGCGGGCGATGCGCGCGTGCAATTCGCGCCGCCGCGTCAGCAACAGGCTTTCATAGGCGGCGTCGCGCACCAGCGCGTGCTTGAAGCTGAAACTCCGATCGATGCCGCGCCCTTCGGGAAAGACGATGCCCGCCGCGACTAGATTGGCGAGCGCGGTTTCCAGCGCGCTGTCCTGGGGCGCGACCGCGTCGAGGAGGGCGAACGAGAATTGCCGGCCGAGCACCGCCGCGAGTTGCGCCACGTCGCGCGCCTCGCCCAGCCGGTCGAGCCGCGCCATCAGCGAATCCTTCAGCGTCGCCGGGACGGCGGCGCCATCCTGCCCGGCCTGTTCGATCACGCTCTTGGTCAGTTCCTCGGCGAACAGCGGCACCCCGTCGGTCTTGGCGACGATGGCGGCGATCGTTTCCACCGAAAGGCCGTGCGCCGCCGCGACATCGGCCACCAGCCGCGCGCAATCGGCGCGGCCGAGCCGGCCCAGCATCAACAGCGTCGCATGCGGCCGCGTCTGCCACGGCGGCGCGAATTCGGTGCGGCCGGTGGCCACCGCCAACAGCCGCGCCGAGGCGATCCGGTCGATCAGCCGCGTCATCAATTCCAGCGTGGTGGCGTCGATCCAATGCGCATCCTCGAGGATCAGCAGCACCGGCCCGCCATCGCCCCGGCGCACGATCATCTCGACCAGCATCTCGACGGTCGCCGCCTTGCGCTGCGCCGGGGTCAGCGAAGACGGTGCTGTCGGCAGGGACATCAGTTCCAACGCCAGCGGCAGGTCGGCGGCGGGAAACAGCGCCGCCAGCTTGTCGCGCTTCGCCTCGGGCCCATCGCCCGCATCGAACCGCGCGGTGCGCGCCACGCACTGAATCACCGGATAGAGCGCGCTGTCGCTGTGATAGGGCGAGCACTGAAAATGGATGCGCGCGTGCGGCTCGTCCACGAGCTGCGCGCGCAGCGCATCGACGAGGCGCGACTTGCCGATGCCGGCCTCGCCGATCACCGTCACGATCTGGCCTTCGCCCTGGCGCGCGAGGCGCCAGCGGTCCAGCACCATCCCCATTTCGTGCCCGCGCCCGATCAGCGGCAGGTCCGCCTGGTGGATCGCGGCGAACCGGCTTTCGGCCGCGGACTCGCCGACGACGCGCCATGCCGTGACCGGCGCCGCGATGCCTTTGAGGTCGTGCGGCCCGGTCGCCTGCAGCTCGAACAGGCCGCCCAGCAGATGCTGGGTCGCGTCGGCGACGATGATCTCGTCGGGCACGGCCAGCGCCTGGAGCCGCGCCGCCAGATTGGGCGTCTCGCCGACGATGGTTCGCTCCTGCGATGCGCCGGCGCCGATGATCTCGCCGATCACCACCAAGCCGGTCGCGATGCCGATGCGCGTTTGCAGCGCCTGGCCGTCGGGCCGCCGGATGCCCGCGACCTCGGCGACGATGGCGCGCGCGGCGTGCACCGCGCGCTCGGCGGCATCCTCATGGGCGCGCGGAAAGCCGAAATAGGCCAGCACGCCGTCGCCCATGAACTTGGCGACGAAGCCGCCGTAGCGGCCGATCGCGCCGGCCGCCGCGTTCTGGTAACGCCGGATCAGCACGCCCAGATGCTCGGGGTCGATGGCGCCCGACAGCGCGGTCGAGCCGACCAGGTCGCAGAACATTACCGTGACTTGGCGCCGCTCGGCCTCGCCCGCCGGTTCCGCGGGGGCGGCCGGCGCGGGCGCTTCGGTGCCGATCTCGGCGATGGCTTTGAGCAGGCGGCGGCGATTGCCGAGCGACAGGCCGAGCGTTTCCAGATCGGCCTCGCTCAGCTCCGGCAGGATGTCGAGATCGATGTCGGCGGCTTCGAGCGCGTCGGCCACTTGGTCGAGCTTATTGGCCTTCAGCCAGTCGCGCAGCTCGCTCATCGGGCGACGGCCGTTCGGCGCTGCACTTGCATCGTGCGTCCTTCGACGACGAGCCCCGGTGTTATCGGGGCTGCGTGCTCAGGATGAGGAATAATTTTACGCGGCACAAAGAACGTCTCCTCATCCCGAGCGCGGAGTGCGGCGTCAGCCGCGCGAGCAGTCGAGGGACGCAAGATGGTTGCCGCGCTCATCGATTCTCCAAACAGATTTTGCCGAAATGCTTGCCCTGTTGCAGGGCGCGCAGCGCGTCGGTGACCTCGGTGAAGGCATAGACCCGATCGTCGATCGCCGGCTTGATGCCATGCGTGTCGATGGCGCGGACCATGTCCTCGAACATCTCGCGGCTGCCGCAGGTCGCGGCGACGAGGCGGATCGCCTGGGTCACGACCCGGCCGAGTTCCAGGGTCGCCGTGCCGCCGCCGACCACGCCGATCATGGCGATAGTCCCGCTGGTCCGCACCGCGCGCAAGGATTGATCCAAGGTGGCGGCGCCGCCGACCTCGATCACCAGGTCGGCGCCACGGCCGATCCGCTCACGTATGATGCGCGCCCATTCGGGATGCGTGTTGTAGTTAATGCCGATATCGGCGCCCATAGCCTTCGCGCGCGCGAGCTTCTCGTCGCTCGACGAGGTGATGATCACCGTCGCGCCCGCCAGCTTGGCGAATTGCAGCGCGAACAGCGCGACGCCGCCGGTGCCTTGCGTCACCATCACGTCGCCGGGCTTGGTGCCGTTGCACATGACGGCGTTCCAGGCGGTGACCGCGGCGCAGGGCAGGGTGGCGGCCTGCAGCGCGGTCCAGCCGCGCGGCACCGTCACCAGTCCCGCCTCGGGGAAAATGCCGAAGTCGCGCACCACGCCGTCGATGTCGCCGCCCATCGTGCCGCCGCGATAGGATTCGCGTAGCGCCCCACTGATCCAGCCCTGGAGGAAGATCGGGCACACCAGATCGCCGACCGCGACGCGCGAGACGCGCGCGCCGATCGCCACCACGCGCCCGGCGCCGTCCGACAGCGGAATGAACGGCAGCGCCCCCATGCGGCCATAGCCGTGCTGTGCCATCACCAGGTCGCGATAGTTGAGCGACGCCGCCTCGAACCGGATCAGCACCTCGCCGGGGCCGGGCGGGCCAGGATCGGGGCGGGTGCCGGGCACTATGTAGTCGAGGCCCCAGCCCTCGCGCATCTCCATGACCCTCATCGCGGCCTCCCCTCGTCGTGGGGCGAAGCGTCGCGGGCGCGCGCGCTCCCGTCAAGTGGGGGAGTGGCCGGTCGCCCCCGTAATCACTTCGGGACGAACATTCGCCGAAGATCACGCCCCCCGTATAGAATCCGAATGGCGCCGCAATTCGGAAAAAACCTGTTCGGCGGGAATGGCCCGCGACGGGTCCGCTCGCATCGCATCGTAAACCGGCACGACCTCATCGCGAAGCCAGCGCTCCACGGCTTCATCCTGTTCGGACAAAGCCGTGAGGCCGGCGCGCACAACGTCGCTTGCCGAAGCGTATCGGCCTGATGCGACGAGCCGATCAATGTACCGCGCCTGCTCGCTTGGCAGGTTCACAGTGCGTTTGCTCGACGCGGCCATCCCTTACCGTCCCTGGAATTGCGGCTTGCGCTTTTCCAGGAAGGCGTTGCGGCCTTCCTTATAATCGGTGCTGTCGAAGCAGGCGGCGACCAGCGCGTCGAGCCGCTTGGTATCGATCGCGCCCTCGGCGCGGCCGATCTCGGCCGAGGCGGCGCGGATCGCCGCGATGGTGAGGGGCGCGTTCTCCGCGATCATGCCGCAATAGGAGCGCACATAGGCGTCGAGCTCGCCGTCCGGCAGCACGCGATTGACCAGCCCCATGCCCAGCGCCTCGGCGGTGGTGAACTGGCGCGCGGTGAGGAAGATTTCCTTGGCATGGGCCGGGCCGACCAGATCGGTCAGCTTCTTGACGCCGCTCCAGCCGTAGCCGAGGCCGAGCTTCGCCGCCGGGATGGAAAAGCGCGAATTCTCGCCGGCGAGGCGCAAATCGCACATGATGGCGAAGGCGAGGCCGCCGCCCAGGCAATAGCCCTGGATCATGGCGATGGTCGGCTTCTTGCAATGCTCGACCGCGCCGAAGGCGCGCGCCGAGGTCTCGTTGTAGCCGGCGGCATCCGTGTTGCTGGCGCGGCGCTTCTCGAATTCGGAGATATCGGCGCCGGAGATGAATGCCTTGGCCTCGAGCGTGCCGCGCAGCACGATGACGCGGATCTCGGGGTCCTGCTCGAACTGTTCCAGCACCACGGGAATGCCTTCCCACATGTCGACCGACAGCGCGTTGCGCCGCGCCGGATTGTTGAAGGTCATCCAGCCGATCGCGCCGTCTTTTTCGGCGATGATCTTTTCCGTGGGAGATTTCATGATAAGGCTCCTGATTTAAGAAATAACGCCGTCGCGACGCAGCGCGGCGATCTCATCGCCGTCATAGCCGGCGTGCCGCATGATCTCGTCGGTATGCTCGCCATGCTCGGGCGTCGCGAGGCGCACCGACCACGGCGTGCGGCTGAGGCTCACCGCCTGGCCGACCATCTCCATATGCCCGCGTGTCTTCGAATCGACGCCGCGCGCCATGCCCAGATGCTGGACCTGGGGATCGGCGAATACTTCATCCATGCGGTTGATCGGGCCCGACGGCACGCTGGCTTCGTTGAGCAAGTCGATCCATTCCGCCGATTTCCGCGTAAGCGTGATTTCCTCGATCAAGCCGTTGAGCTCGTCGCGGTTCTGCAGCCGCGCCGCCGCCGTGGCGAAGCGCGGATCGGTGCCGAGTTCCGGCACGCCCAGCGCCGCGCACAGTCGCAAATAGATCGGCCCGCCGGCGCTGGCGATGTTGATGGCGCCGTCCGTCGTCTTGAACACGCCGGTCGGGATGCCGGTCGGATGATTATTGCCGGCCTGGCCCGGCACCTCGCCGCCGATCAGCCAGCGCGCCGCCTGGAAATCCAGCATCGCGGTTTGCGCCGCCAGCAGCGATGATTGCACCCATTGACCCTCGCCGGAGACCTCGCGCTCCAGCAGCGCGATCAGAATGCCCATCGCGGCGAAGATGCCGGCGGTCAGGTCGGCGACCGGAATGCCGACCCGCACCGGGCCTTGCCCCGGCAGGCCGGTGATCGACATCAGCCCGCCCATGCCCTGGGCGATCTGGTCGAAGCCGGGCCGGTCGCGATAAGGGCCGGTCTCGCCGAAGCCCGAGATGCTGGCATAGACGAGGCGCGGATTAATCGCCTTCAGGGTCTCGTAATCGACCCCAAGCCGATATTTCACATCGGGGCGGTAATTCTCCACGACCACGTCGGCGTGCCGCACCAGCCGCTTCAGAATCTCGATCCCGGCCGGCGATTTGAGATTGACGGCGATGCCGCGCTTGTTGCGGTGCAGGTTCTGAAAGTCGGGGGAATCGCGCCCGCCGCCCAGCCCGTCGTCGCCGCCGGTCGCCTCGACCTTGATGCAGTCGGCGCCCCAATCGGCCAGTTGGCGCACGCAGGTCGGGCCGGCCCGCACCCGGGTCAGGTCGATGACGGTGAAACGCGAAAGAGGAAGCTGGCTCATGGTTGGACTTCAGCGGTTGCGGTTGCGGTGACGGGGTCGCCGGGCAGAATACACGACCGAGGCACGCCGCCAAGCCCGCAACATTTCTCCGCTCGACCGGTCCGAGGGGGCCGGATAAAGTCCCGCGCCGGGGGAGGAGCCGTTTTCAATGCATTTGCAGCATTTTTTGCTAGGGCATGGTCCTTGGCCCTATCTGGTGACGTTTGCCTGGACCTTCGTCGAGGGCGAATCGTTCGTTCTGTTCGCCGGCTTCGCCGCCGCCCAGGGCCTGTTGAGCGCGCCCTTGCTGCTGGGGGCGGCCTGGTTCGGCAGTTTCTGCGGCGACCAGTGCTATTTCTGGATCGGCCGGACCTTCGGGCTGAAGCTGCTGGGGCGGCGGCCCAACTGGCGCGCGCGCATCGACCGGGTCCTGACCCTACTGCGGCGCTATGATATCGGGTTCATTCTGACCTTCCGCTTCATCTATGGCGTGCGCAACTTCTCCTCGTTCGCCATCGGCATCAGCGGCGTGCCGTGGCCGCGCTTCATGTTCTTCAATCTGATCGCGGCCGGCATCTGGGCGGTGGTGTTCGTCGGCGCCGGCTATCTCTCGGGCCGCGCCGCCGACCGCGCGCTGGGCCATTACGCGCATAAATTCACCCTCGTCATGTTGGCGGTGTTCGCGGTTATTCTGGTGACCGTCTTCATCGTCCATCGGATGCGGCACCGCCGGGCACGGGCGAAGGCGGCGGCGGCCGCCCCGGAATTGCCGACGCTGGAGGGCTGAGCCGAGTCGCCCCGAGACTTGATCGACGGGCGGCATTGGTTTAGGAGCTAGCCTCGTTGCTTGGGACGAGTGGGAGGGTATCCGATGCGGGGTGCGGTGGCAGCGCTGACGCTGGCGGCGATGTGTTATGGCTCGGTGGCCGACGCGGCGGCCCCCTCGTGCTTTCGCCGGTCCGAGGCGGTCGCCGACCAGGCGATCCGCTATACCACCGAAATCATGGTGATGAGCGACACCTGCCGCAATCCGACCTATGAACGCTTCGTTCAGCGCAACCGGCTCGAAGTCGTCAATTTTCAGAACCTGATGAAGGAACATTTCCGCCGTGGTGCCGGCGGCCGCGCCGCCCAGGCGAAGCTCGATACCTTCCTGACCCACATCGCCAACGAGGCGGCGCTCCGCACCGGCATCCAGGATATCGCCCAGGTCTGCTCCGTCGCGGTTCAGTTCCTCGCCACCGCCGACGCGCTGTCGGGCGACGCCTTCAAGAAATACGCCGAGAGCCAGGTCAAGGAACATGGCCGCGAGTATAAATTCTGCAAGGAATAGCCGCCCCGTCCTGCCATCGCGATCGCCGATTTAGCCGGTGATCGCCATCGACTGGCCGGCGCTGGCGGCGCTGGCATCGGTGGTGCTGATCGACCTGACGCTAGCCGGCGACAATGCCATCGTTGTGGGATTGGCGGTGGCGGGCTTGCCGCGCGATGTGCGCCGCCGCGCGATGTGGCTCGGCATCGGGGTTGCGACCCTGTTGCGCATCGCCTTGTCGGCGGTTGCGGTTCAGCTTCTGGCGGTGCTCGGCCTGACCCTCGCGGGCGGCATTCTGCTGTTGTGGGTGGTGTGGAAGCTCTATCGCGACTGGCGTGCCGGCGACAGCGTGCCGGCCGCCGCCCCCGCCAAATCGATCTCGCTGTCGGCCGCGATTTTCCGCCTGGTCGCGGCCGATGTGTCAATGTCGCTGGACAATGTGCTGGCGGTCGCCGGCGCGGCCCGCGATCATTTCTGGGTGCTGGTCGTCGGCCTGATCCTGTCGGTCGCGCTGATGGGACTGGCCTCGACGATCCTCATACGCCTGATGGCGCGCTATCGCTGGATCGTGGCGGTGGGGCTGCTGATCATCGCCGTCGTCGCGCTGCGCATGATCTATGAGGGCGGCGCCGAGGTCTGGACGCGCCTCCTATGATTGGCCGATCAGGGCCAGCCATTCGGCCTCGGTAAGGGTCGTCACGCCGAGCTCGGCCGCCTTCGCCGCTTTCGAGCCGGCATCGGCGCCGATCACCACGAAATCGGTTTTCTTGGAGACGCTGCCGGCGACATTGGCGCCCAGCGCCTCGGCGCGCGCCTTGGCCTCGCCGCGCGACATGGCCTCCATCGAGCCGGTGAAGACGATGGTCTTGCCGGCGATCGGCGACGCGGCCGGCGCGCTGGCGATATAGTCCGTGACGGTCAACTCGCCGGCGAGATCGTCGAGGATGGCCTGGTTATGCGGCTCGGCGAAGAAGCCGACAATGTCGGTGGCGGTGTCCTCGCCGATGCCGTTGATGTTGTTGAGCGCGCTCCACGCCTCGCTGTCATGATCCTGCGCCGCGGTCATCGCATCGCGCCAATGCGCGAAGGCGCGATAGTGCCGCGCCAAGAGGCGCGCCGTGACCTGGCCGACCTGGGGAATGCCGAGCGCGAAGATGAAGCGGTCGAGGCCGATATGGCGACGCTGATCGATGGCGCGTTTCAGGTTCTGCGCGCTCAACTCGCCCCAGCCCTCGCGCGCCGCGATCCGGGCGAAATCCAGCCGGAAAATATCGCCGGGCGTCCGGATCAATTTCTCCTGCCAGAACGCGGTGACGTTCTTCTCGCCCAGCCCCTCGATGTCGAACGCGTCGCGCGACACGAAATGAATCAGCCGCTCGATCGCCTGCGCGCCACAGATCAGGCCGCCGGTACAGCGCCGCGCGGCCTGGCCCGGCTCGCGCACCGCGAGGCTGTGGCAGATCGGGCAGGTGTCGGGAAATTGAAACGGCTGGGCGTGCGCGGGGCGGCGCTCCGTCACGACGCCGACCACTTGCGGGATGACGTCGCCGGCGCGCTGTACGATCAGCGTGTCGCCGACGCGGATATCTTTCCGCGCGATTTCGTCCTCGTTATGCAGGGTGGCGCGCCGCACTACCACGCCGCCGATGGTGATCGGCTCCAGGATCGCGAACGGCGTCAACTGGCCGGTGCGGCCGACATTGATGCCGATATCGGTGAGCACCGTCTGACCCTGCTCGGCGGGGAATTTATGCGCGATCGCCCAGCGCGGCGCGCGAGCGGCGAAGCCCAGCCGCTCCTGTAGCGCGAGGTCGTTGACTTTGTAGACGACGCCGTCGATGTCATAGGGCAGGCTGGCGCGCTCCGCCGCCATGTCGCGATGAAACGCCAGCAATTCCTCGATCCCGTGGCACAATTTCGAGAAGGGATTGACGGCGAAGCCCCAGGCGCGGAAGCATTCCAGCGCCTGCCAATGGGTCGCGGCGAAATGGGTGCTGGCCTCGCCCCAGGCATAGGCGAAGAAATGCAGCGGCCGCGACGCGGTGATGGCGGGGTCGAGCTGGCGCACCGATCCCGCCGCCGAGTTGCGCGGGTTGGCGAACGCCGGCTCGCCGGCCTTTTCCCGCTCGGCGTTGAGGGCGAAAAAGCCCTGCCGGTCCATATAGACCTCGCCGCGCACCTCGAAAATTGCCGGCCAGCCCGTGCCGCGCAGCCGGCGCGGGATGTCCTTGATGGTGCGCAGATTGGCGGTGATGTCCTCGCCGGTGACGCCGTCGCCGCGCGTCGCGCCTTGGATCAGCGCGCCGTTCTCATAGCGCAGCGTGGCGGAGAGACCATCGATCTTCGGCTCGGCCGCGACATCGAGATGGTCGGTATCGGCGCGCAGAAAATTCTTCATCCGCTGGAAGAACGCGCGCACATCGTCATCGTCGAAGGCATTGTCCAGCGACAGCATCGGCTTGGCGTGAACCACCTTGGCGAAGGTCGCCGACGGCGCCGCCCCGACGCGGCGGCTGGGGCTGTCGGCGCGGATCAGCGCGGGAAAGCGCGCCTCGATCTCGTTGTTGCGCCGGCGCAACGCGTCGTAATCGGCGTCGGAAATCTCCGGCGCGTCCTCTTGGTGATAGAGCCTGTCGTGATGCGCGATGCTCTTGGCGAGCCGCTCGAGCTCGGCCTTCGCCGCCGCCTCGCTCAATTCCGCGATATCGGGCGGCGCTGTGGATTTTTTGGCGCGGCTCATGCGCGGCTGCCCGCCATCAGACTATCGGCGGCGGCGCGCGCGGCGGCGGTGACGGCCGAGCCCGACAGCATGCGGGCGATTTCCTCGCGGCGCTCCTCGGGATCGAGCCGCTGGGCCGTGGTGATGGCGGCATCGCCCTTGCGTCCCTTCTCGACCCGCCAATGATCCTGGCCCAGCGCCGCGACCTGCGGCGAATGGGTCACCACCAGGATTTGCCGGCTGTCGGCGAGGCGGCGCAGCCGGTCGCCGACCGCCGCCGCAGTGGCGCCGCCGATGCCGCTATCGACCTCGTCGAACACCAGGGTCGCGACTGGCATCGCCTTGGCCAGGACCAGTTTCAGTGCCAGCATGAAGCGCGACAGCTCGCCGCCGGAGAGGATGCGCGCCAGCGGCCCCAGCGCCGCCCCGTTGTTGGTCGCGACCTCGAAGCGCACGCGCTCCGCGCCATGCTCGCTCCATTCGGATGGATCGAGCGGCGTCAGCGCGGTGGCGAAGCGCGCCGCCGCCAGTTTCAGCGGCGGCAGCTCGCGGGTCACCGCCTTGTCGAGCGCGGCGGCGGCGGCGCGGCGCGCGGCCGACACAAGCTCCGTCGCGGCGCGATAGGCCGCTTGTGCCTCGGCCTCGGCGCGGCGCAGCCGGTTGAGGGTGTCGCCGCCATCCTCGATCAGGGCGAGCTTGGCCGTGACATCGGCGCCGAGATCGGCCAGCGCATCGACCGGCACGCCGTGCTTTCGGGCGAGCGCGCGCAGCGCGAACAATCGCTCCTCGACCGTCTCCAGCCCGCGCGCATCGCCGCCCAGATCGCGGCCCGCTGCCTCGATCTGGGCCAGCGCCTCGGCGGTTTCGATGGCGGCGCGCTCCAGCGCCGCCAGCGCCGGGTCGAGCCGCGGCCCCGCTCTGTCGCGAATTTTTTGCAGGGCGCGCGCCGCGATATGCAGCGCCCGCTCGCCATGCTCGCCCGACAGCGCGGCCAGCGCCGCGTCGATCGCCTCGACGATGCGCTCGCGATTGCCGAGCAGCTGACGCTCCTGCGCCAGCGCGGTTTCCTCGCCGGGCTGGGGGTCGAGCGCCGCGATCTCGTCGCGGACATGGCGCAGCCATGCCTCGTCCTGTCGCGCCGTGGCCTGAATCGCCTCGGCGGCGTCGCGGGCGGCGAGGGCGTCGCGCCATCCCCGCCACGCGGTCCGCAGCGCGCCCAGCGCGTCGGGGTAGTTGCCGAACGCGTCCAGCGTTTCGGCGTGGGTCGTGGGATCGAGCAAGCCGTGCCGGTCGAACTGGCCATGCACCTCGACGAGACAATCGCCGACCCGCGCCAGAAGGCCGATGCTGGCGGGCTGATCGTCGATGAAGGCGCGGCTGCGGCCGTCCGCCTGCACGACCCGGCGCAGCACCAGCCGGTCGCTGGTGGCATCGAACCCCGCCTCGCGCAATAGATCGCGCGCGGGATGGCGGTCGGGCAGCGCGAACTCCGCCGTCGCGATCGCCTGCGCCGCGCCGGCGCGCACCAGCCCGCTTTCGGCGCGCAGGCCCAGCGTCAGCCCTAGCGCGTCGAGCAGAATGGATTTGCCGGCCCCGGTCTCGCCGGTCAGCACGCAGAGACCCGGCCCGAACGATAGATCGAGCCGGTCGATCAGCACCAGGTCGCGAATTGCCAAGCCAAGCAGCATGGTCGGAAATGATAGAGGGGTGCCGCCCGCGAGACCAGAGGTCGCTAGATTGGTTCCGTTGCGGAACCTTCGATAAGGCGGGTATCCACCGAACGCCGCTCGATTTCACGTGGCCGCGCGGGCAGCACCGCACTCGTCACGCGACCGCGAAATGCCTCGACGATGGCAAGCTGCATCCAGATCGTGGCCCAGGGCAGATAATTATTCTGAAAATGATTGCCCGCCAATAGAAGCAGCGTGCTGGCGAGGGCGGCGGTCCAAAATAATCGGGGTTCCCGCCCGCTGCAATATCGCCACCAGACGAAACCGATCCCGGCGAACAAGACGATTCGGGCGGCGGTCGCGACGGGAAACGACAAAAAGTAAATCCAAGAATTGGCTTGGGGATACATGAGCATGGGCCAGAGAAAGACGTTCGCGACGAATCCAAGCGGATCGAGCGCGAACCACGGGCCAAGCAAGAGGGCGAGCGTTGCCAGGAAAACCGGCACCCGCACGCGCGGGCGATCGCACAGCAGGAGCGGCACCAGAATCAGAGCGGGAAAAATCTTCGCGGCGACCGCAACGGCCAATAGGATAGCCATCGGAACGTGGCGCTTTTGCAAATGACAGAGGACCGCGAACGCCATCGGCAAGAGTGCCCAGATATCGGTGCTGGAGTGGCTGACATAGGCGGCGGTGATCGAGCGCTCAAGCAGCAGCGACGCGATTCCGAGCGCCGCGAGCATTTTATTCTCGCCAGCAACCTGCCAAGCCAATAGCCCGAGGGCCAAGAATAGTCCCGCCGTAGCGGCCGCGTTAAGCAACATAATGACCGCGGGATGGTTTATCAGCGCGAAGGGCGCCGTCACCATCAGGATCACCGGTCCATACTTATAGCCGGAAAGCCGGGCCTCTACGGCCAGATCACGGGGTAGGGATTTGCTGACGGGCAGTAGCTGCCGGCGCAGTTCCGGATCGGGTGTCGCCTCGTAACGTTTCAGTGCCGAAGCGAACGCCGCGGGATTGAGCGAGCTGGCAAGCGGCGTGCCCAGCCGCGCCGGCGCGCGCTCCTCGAAGGCCGTTGTATCGACCAAGGCGCCGAGGCCGAACGGGTTCTCCCCCTGCCACAACAGACGCACCGCCAACCAGGTCGTCCGCCCCGCATCCCTGGGAATGTGGCGCGTTTCGAACACGCGCATTGTCGTATAGCCGGCGATGGAAAGATCGAGCAGCACCGCAAAGGCAAGGAGGCCGATGAGGGAACGCGGCCATGCGCCTTGCGGAGCGACTGCGCGGTTGGTTCGCGGATTAGGGCGGAGCAGCCAAAACCCCGCGAACGCAACGCACAGGAAGGGACTTCGCAGCAACGCTGTCCAAGGCTCCGACGTTGTCTGGAGCATGAGCAGGCTTGACCAGACCTGCAGGGCGCAAAACCAAAGAAAGGGTGTGCGCAGCCCTCGTGCCAGTGGGAACACGACCGATTTCTGTCTAAAAAATCGCGCCGACCACCGAGCCGAACCAGCCCTTGTCATTGTCGGCGGTGGCGTTCGGGTGGCCGGTCATCAGCGAATACGCCGAGCCATACCATTTGCTGCCGGGATAATTATAGCCCAGCACCGCCGCGGTCTTTTCCGCCTCGTTCTTCAGGCCCAGCGCCAGATAGCATTCGGTCAGGCGCTCCAGCGCCTCCGGCACATGGGTGGTCGATTGATATTGGTCGACGACGCGGCGAAAGCGATTGATGGCCGCGAGATAATAGCGCTGCTGTTCGTAGAAGCGGCCGATCTCCATTTCCTTGCCGGCGAGATGGTCGGTCGCGAGCTGCATCTTCAGCTGCGCGTCGCGGCCATAGCGCGAATCGGGAAAGCGCCGCACCACTTCGCCCAGCGCCGCCAGCGCGCGCTGGGTCTGTTGCTGGTCGCGCCCGACATCGGCGATCTGAACGTAATAATCGAGCGCCTTGAGGTAATAGGCGTAGGCGACATCGCGGTGGCCGGGATGAAGCTGGATGAAGCGGTCGGCGGCGACGATCGACTGGTCGTATTTGCTGCCCTCATAGAGGGCATAGGCGGCCATGAGTTGGGCCTTGGTCGCCCACACCGAATAGGGATGCTGGCGGTCGACTTCCTCGAACTGACCGGCGGCCTTGCTCCAATCCTCGGCGATCACCGAATTCATCGCGCGATTGTAGAGCGTGTCGACCGGCGTATCGACATAGGTTTCCTTCTTGCCGCCGCCGCAGGCGCTCAGCAGCAACGCGAGCACCGCCGCCAGGCACGGCAAATAAGACCAATTTCTCATCCGCATCTTCACATTCGTTCCCGTCTCGACCGCGCCCCTTATATCATGAAGCCGGCCGGGCGGAAGGTGCCCCGCGGGGCCTCACGCGGTGGCGCGGCGCTTGCCAGCCTGCCAGTCGAATTCGGCTGATTCGGCACGCCGCATCGGCACGATGCGATAGGCCGACCGGTCGGCGAACAGCGCCTCCAGCGCCTGCCGATTGATCGCATGGCCGGACCGCGTGCCGCTGAAATGGCCGATGAGAGGAGCGCCGGCCAGATAGAGATCGCCCAGCGCATCGAGAATCTTGTGGCGCACGAATTCGTCGGGGAAGCGCAGCCCGTCGCGGTTCAGCACCCGGCCATCGCCGATCACGATGGCATTCTCCATCGAGCCGCCGCGCGCCAGCCCGGCCGCGCGCAGTGCGTTGACATCATCGAGGAAGCCGAAGGTCCGCGCCGATGCGATCTCGTCCTTGAAGGTCTCGGCGTCGAGCTCCCAGCGCAGCGTCTGGCGCTTGATGGCGGCCGCGGTGAAATCGATGGTCAGGCTGATCGACATGCCGTCGCTCGGCAGCAGCGCCGCCGATTTGGCGCCATCCGCGATCCGCACCGGCTTCACGATCTCGATGGCGCGGCGCGGGGCATCCTGTTCCACGATGCCGGCACATTCGATCAGGAAGACGAATTCCGCCGCGCTGCCATCCATCACCGGAATTTCCGGCCCGTCGAGCTCGATCACCGCATTGTCGATTTCGAGGCCGGCCAGCGCCGCCATGACGTGCTCGATGGTCGCGACCGTGAGGCCCGCGCCATCGTCGATGGTGGTGCATAGCATCGATTCGCGAACGTGCCGCCAGTCGGCGCGCAGGCTGGCGCCGGCCCGGTCGCTCCGGCGAAACACGATGCCGGTGCCGGGCGCCGCCGGATGAAACGCCATCGCCACCCGGTCGCCACTGTGAAGAGCGGTGCCGCGGCAGCGAATGGTGTTTTTCAACGTTTTTTGTCGGACCAATCCGTGCAACGACATTAGACCCCGGACCTCTTGTTGGTCTTATTCTCCGTGCACGCTAAAAAGTTTCGCCCCCTCGAACAAGTCACTCTTTGTAACAAATTATTTCGAGGGATTATCATGACCTTTCAGGGGCTTGACTTGTCGCATCCAACTCCGGGCCGAGTCGCCGCCCGGAGCCGGATACGATACCCATGGCGGCTAATTGGCCTGGCGGCGCAGGAAAGCCGGGATGTCGAGCAGTTCTTCCTCCTTGGGCGGCAGGATGCGGTCGGCCTGATCGACCGCGCCGAGGCGCGCCTGTCCGGCACGCTGGCCCGGCTGCTGGTTCCATGAGGTCAGCTCCGGATCGGCGGCGGCGCGTTGGCGGCCGACGCCCTTGACCCGCTCGAACAGGCTGGGCGGGCGCTGGCTACGGCCCTTTTGCGGCGGGTGACCGCCATTCTCCATCGCGGCGGCGGCATAGGCGTCGGGCGCGATCGCGGGTTGCGCGATATAGGCGGGGCGGCCGCCCGGCACCTCGGACGGCGGCGGCACGATGAAGGAATCGCGCTTGGCGGCCTCGCGCTCGATGGCGTTGGTGCGGGTCAGCGTCGGCTCCGTCAAATGTTGGGCCGCATGCGGTTGGGTGTGGGGCAGGGGCGCCGGGGCCATCGCCGCCACCGCCGGGGCGGCGTGTGGCATTTCCTCCATTGGCTCGAGGCGCGCCGGGCTGGCGAGATGGTCGTTCTCGGTGACGAGCTGGATCATCGGGCGGCGCGCCGCGCTTTCGGCGGCGTCGATGCCGGTCGCCACCACCGAGATGCGCATCTTGCCGGTCAGCGTCTCGTCGAGGGTCGAGCCGACGATGATGTTGGCCTCGGGATCGACTTCCTCGCGGATGCGGTTGGCGGCTTCGTCGAACTCGAACAGCGTCATGTCGAGCCCGCCGGTGACGTTGATCAGAATCCCGCGCGCGCCCTTCATCGAGACATCGTCGAGCAGCGGGTTGGAGATCGCGGCCTCGGCGGCGTCGATGGCGCGCCGGTCGCCCTCGGCCTCGCCGGTGCCCATCATCGCCTTGCCCATCTCGCTCATCACCGCACGGACATCGGCGAAGTCGAGATTGATCAGGCCCGGCATCACCATCAGATCGGTGACGCCGCGCACGCCGGCGTGCAGCACATCGTCCGCCATCTTGAAGGCATCGACGAAGGTGGTGCGCTCGTTGGCGATGCGGAACAGGTTCTGGTTGGGGATGATGATCAGGGTATCGACATAGGCTTGCAGATCCTGAATCCCCTGCTCGGCGGTCTTCATCCGCTTCGAGCCTTCGAACTGGAACGGCTTGGTCACGACGCCGACCGTCAGGATGCCGGCCTCGCGCGCGGCGCGGGCGATCACCGGCGCCGCGCCGGTGCCGGTGCCGCCGCCCATGCCGGCGGTGATGAACACCATGTTGGCGCCCTCGACCGCCGCCATGATCTCGTCGAGCGCCTCCTCGGCGGCGCTGCGGCCGACCTCGGGCCGCGAGCCCGCGCCCAGCCCGCGCGTGGTGGTGACACCAAGCTGGATGCGGCGCTCCGCCAGCGATTGCTGCATCGCCTGCGCGTCGGTGTTGCAGATGACGAAATCGCAGCCGATCAAATTCGAGCGGATCATATTATTGACGGCATTGCCCCCCGCGCCGCCGACCCCGATCACCGTGATGCGCGGCTTCAGCTCGTTTTCTTCATGGGGAATGGTGAGACTGATGGTCATTCTACCCTCCAATCGATTCAAATGTTTTCGCGCAGCCAGCGCCACAGGCCGAACAATCTCCAATCCGGCAGGCCGGCCGGCGCCCGGATGGGGCGTGGCGTTTCGGCCCGCTCGGAAAATGCGAAATGGACAAGACCGGCGGAGGTGGCGAACGCGGGACCGCCGGTCGCCGGCGCCAGCCCGCCGACGCGCAGCGGCGTGCCGATGCGCACCTGCTTGTCGAGGATCAGCGCCGCCAGCTCGCGCACGCCCGCCAGCTGGCAGGCGCCGCCGGTCAGGACGACGCGCCGTCCCGACAATTTGTCGAAGCCGCTATGGTCCAGCCGGTCGCGCACCATGTCGAAGGTCTCTTCGAGGCGCGGCGCGATGATGCCGACCAGATAGGATTTCGGCACATGGTTGGATTGGGTCTCGTCTTCCTCGCCGATCTGCGGCACCGCGATCATCTCGCGCTCGTCGGTCGATGAGGTGATGCAGCTGCCATGCAGCGTCTTCATGCGCTCGGCATGGGCGAGCGGCGTCGAGAGGCCGCGCACGATGTCGTTGGTGACGTGGTTGCCGCCGACCGGGATGCTGTCCGCGAAGACGAGGTTGCCGTCATAGAAGACGCTGACGGTGGTAGTGCCGCCGCCCATGTCGATCAGGGTCACGCCGATCTTGGTCTCGTCCTCGACCAGCGCGGAGAGGCCGGCGGCATAGGGGCTGGCGACGAACGCCTCGACCTTGAGATGACAGCGCCCGAGACAGGCATTGAGATTGCGCAGGACCGCCGAATCCGCCGTCACCGCATGCATGTTGACGGCCAGCTTCAGGCCCGACATGCCGCGCGGATCGCGGATGCCGCGGCTGCCGTCAATGGAGAAGCCGACCGGGATGGCATGGATCACCTCGCGGCCCGGCGGCTCCTTCATGTGGTGGCCGAGATTGAGCACGCGGTTGAGGTCGGCGTCGCCAACCTCGCGGCCGTTGAGGCTGATCTCGCTTTGCACGATGCGCGAGGCGTGAAAGCCGCCGGAGAGGTTGACGACGACGCTGTTCAGCAGCTCGCCGGCCATTTCCTCGGCGGCATGGATCGCGGTGATGACCGATTGCGAGGCCGCTTCCAGATCGACGATCACGCCATTGCGCACGCCGCGCGACAATTGGTGGCCGATGCCGACGATCTTGATGCCGGCCGTGTCGGGGCGCGCGATGAAGCAGCACACTTTGCTGGTGCCGATATCGACGATGCCGACGAGCGAGCGGCGCGGGACGACATTGTGCATCATACCGGGTCGCCCCCATGATTCTTGTTCTTCTTGCCGGGCGGCTTCGGCATCAGCTCCGGCGGCACGCGCAGATAGACGCGGTCGGGGAGACGCAGATCGACCAGCAGCACGCGGCGCTCTAGGATGCGGTGATCCTGCTCGATCGCGGCCAGCCGGTGCCACGCCTCGGCGGGATCGGTCTCGGGCAGCGCGACGGAGACGCCGTTCTTGAATTGGATGTTCCAGCGCCGGGCGCCGACGCGCACCGCGCTGACCACCTGATCGTCGAGCGTCGGCTCGCTGGCCAGCAGCGCCAGCAACGAGCGCGCATTGGCGGGGGCGTCGTCGCCGACGAGGACGGGCAGGCGGCTATATTCGCGGAGCTGGCGGGTCGCGATGGTCCGCCCCTCGCGGTCGATCAGCACCAGATGATTGTCGTGCTGCCAGAAGGCCAGCGGCTCCTGCTCGGTCATCCGCACGAAGAGGGTGTCGGGCAGGCGGCGATAGATCGAGATCGACTTCACCCACGGCACCTGCTCCAGCCGCGACTTGGCCGCCGCCGGATCGATGGCGAAGATCGGTGTGCCGCGCGCGACGCCGAGCGCGGCCAGAATCGCGGTGGCGCTGGCATGCTCGCGGCCTTCGACCTCGACGGCGCCGACGCGGAAGCCGGCCTGGCCGCTGGCGGCGATCAGGCGCTGCTCGATGCCGGGCCACGCCGCCGCCGCCAGCGGGCTGCGCGCGACCAGGATCGCGGCGCCGGCGAAGGCCAGCATCATCGCGGCGACGCCGATCTGGGTGCGCTGGCGTGGGGTGGGTGGGCGAAGCATCATGAATCGCATGACGCGTTCTCCACCATCCACCGCACCAGCGCCGTGAAATCGATGCCGGCATGGCGCGCGATATCGGGCACCAGCGAGGTCGGCGTCATGCCCGGCTGGGTGTTGAGTTCCAGCAGCACCATGCGGCCCGGCTCGCCCGCGGTATCGTCATAGCGCAGATCGGAGCGGCTGACCCCGCGGCAGCGCAGCGCGCGATGCGCGCCGAGGCCGATCCGCAGCGCCTCGTCATAGGCGGCGGGATGGATCGGCGCCGGCATCAGATGCTCGCTGCCGCCGGGCGCGTATTTGGCGTCGTAATCATAGAGCGCGGCGTTGGCGGGGCGGATTTCGAGCGCGCCCAGCGCCCGCTCGCCCATCACCGCGACGGTGATCTCGCGGCCCGGGACATAAGTCTCGACCATCGCGGCGGCGCCGTAATTCCAATTGCGCGCCTCTTGCGCCCAGCCATTGTCGCCCTCGCGCACGATCCGCACGCCGACGCTGGAGCCTTCGTCGATCGGCTTCACTACGAAGGGGCGCGGCAGCACGTCGCCGCCGGCGAGGTCGGCGCGCGCCACCACCTTGCTCTCGACCAGCGGCAGGCCGGCGGCGGCGAACACCGCCTTGGCGGAGGGCTTGTGCATCGCGATCGCCGAGGCGGCGACGCCAGAATGGGTATAGGGGATGCGCAGGAATTCGAGCACGCCCTGCACCGTGCCGTCCTCGCCGCCCTTGCCATGCAGCGCGTTGAAGACCACGTCCGGGCGCGGCCGCAGCGCGGCGGCGAGCGCGGCGAGGTCGCGGGTCACGTCGATCTCCGTCACCTCGTGGCCCAGGGCGCGCAGCGCCTTGGCGCATTCATGGCCGCTGCTCAGCGAGACCGCGCGCTCGACCGACCAGCCGCCTTTGAGGACCGCGATCCGGCTCATGCGAGGCCCCGCACCGGCATGCCGGGAATTCCGACGCGGCGGATTTCCCAATCGAGCGAAATGCCGAACTGGGCATGGACGCGGCGGCGGACTTCCTCGCCCAGCCCTTCGAGATCGGCGGCGGAGGCATTGCCGGTATTGATCAGAAAATTCGCGTGCTTGTCGGAGACCTGGGCGCCGCCGCGTATCAGGCCGCGACAGCCGGCGCGATCGATCAGCTCCCACGCCTTGTAGCCGGCGGGGTTGGCGAAGGTCGAGCCGCCGGTGCGGGCGCGCACCGGCTGGCTGGCCTCGCGCGCCGCCTGAATCTCGGCCATGCGCTGGGCAATGGCGCCCTGGTCGCCGGCCTGGCCGCGAAACCGCGCGCCGACGAAAATCCAATCCTCGGGCAGCGCGCAATGGCGATAGGCGAGGCCGAGATCCTCGACCGCCAGCGTGCGCAGCGCGCCGGCCGGATCGATCAATTGCGCCGCGACCAGCACATCCTTGAACTCGGTGCCATAGGCGCCGGCATTCATCCGCAGGCCGCCGCCGACCGTGCCGGGAATGCCGGAGAGAAATTCCAGCCCGGCGATGCCGGCCTCGCGCGCGGTCAGCGCGACATTGAGGTCGAGCGCGCCGGCCCCGGCGACGATCTCGGTGCCCTCGACCGTGATTTCGGCGAAGCCGCGGCCCAGCCGCGCCACCACGCCGGCGATGCCGCCGTCGCGCACCAGGAGATTGGAGGCGACCCCGATCACCGTGACCGGCACGTCGGTCGGCTTCGCGGCGATGAAGCCGGCGAGATCGAGCGGATCGGCGGGACGGAACAGAATCTCGGCCGGGCCGCCGACCCGGAACCAGGTCAGCGCGGCCAGCGGCGCCGCTTCCGCGATGCGGCCCCGCACCGGCGGCAGCCGGTCGATCAGGCGGTCGCTCGCCTTGCGCGCGCTCATCATGCCGCCGACCCCGAGGCGTCGCGCCGCGCGGCCGCGGCGGCATCCAGCTCGGCGGGCAGCGTCGCCGCCCAGTTGGTGATGGAACCGGCGCCGAGACAGACGACGAAGTCGCCGGCGCGCGCCAGATCGTGGATGGTTTCCGCCAAATCCTGGGGCGCGTTCACCGAATCGGCATGGCGATGGCCGTGGGCGCGCAGCCCCTGGACCAGCGTGTCGCGGTCGATGCCGGCGATCGGCGCCTCGCCGGCGGCATAGATGTCGGCGACCAGCACCGTGTCGGCATCGTTGAAGCAGGTGCAGAATTGCTCGAAGAGATTGGCGACGCGGCTATAGCGATGCGGCTGCACCAGGGCGATGACGCGGCCCGACGACGCCTCGCGCGCCGCCTTCAGCACCGCCGCGATCTCCACCGGGTGATGGCCGTAATCGTCGATCACCGTGACGCCGCCCGATTCGCCGGTCTTGGTGAAGCGCCGCTTGACGCCGCGGAAGCCCGCCAGCGCCTTCACGATCACCGTGTCGCCGAGATGCAGTTCCTCGGCGATGGCGATGGCGGCCAGCGAATTCTGGACATTGTGCTGGCCGAACATCGGCAGGCGCAGGCCGGTCAGGGTGCGGCTGGTGCCCTTGCCGCGCTCGGCGATGACCACGTCATAGCGCGCGCCGTCGCGCCCCAGCTCCAGGTTGACGGCGCGGATATCGGCCTGCGGTGAGAGGCCATAGGTGACGATGCGCCGCTCCAATTTCGGGATCAGCGACTGGACCACCGGATGGTCGATGCACAGCGTCGCGAAGCCATAGAACGGGATGTTGGCGATGAAGCTCTCGAAGCCGCGCTGCAGCGCGTCGAAATCGCCATAGAAATCGAGATGCTCGGGATCGATGTTGGTGACGACGGCGATGGTCGCCGGCAGCTTGACGAAGGTGCCGTCGCTTTCATCGGCCTCGACCACCATCCAGTCGCCGGCGCCGAGTCGTGCATTGGTGCCATAGGCGTTGATGATGCCGCCATTGATCACCGTCGGGTCGAGCCCCGCCTCGTCGAGGAAGGCGCCGATCATTGAGGTGGTGGTGGTCTTGCCGTGGGTGCCGGCGACCGCGATCGACCATTTGAGGCGCATCAGCTCGCCCAGCATCTCGGCGCGCCGCACCACGGGAATGAGCCGCGCGCGGGCCGCCGCGACCTCGGGATTGTCGGGTTTTACCGCCGACGAGACGACAATGGCCTGCGCCGTGCCGAGATTGTCGGCGGCGTGGCCGATATGGACGGGAATGCCGAGCGCGCGCAGCCGGCGGACATTGGCGCCGTCGGCGACATCGCTGCCCTGAACCCGATAGCCGAGATTATGCAGAATCTCGGCGATGCCGCTCATGCCGATGCCGCCGATGCCGACGAAATGGATGGTGCCGATGTCGAGCGGCAGGGTCTTCATGCGGCGTCCCTCCGCTCGACCGAGCCGTGATCGCCGTTGGCGCCGCCGGCGAGCCGGTCCACCAGATCGGCGAGCTCGTGCGCCGCCTGCGGGCGGCCCTGCGCGGCGGCGGCGGCGGCGGCGCGCGCCAGGCCGGCGGGATCGGTGCTGAGGCTGGTGAGCCGCGCGGCGAGCGCGGCGGCGGTGAATTCGTGCTCCGGCATGATCCAGGCGGCGCCCGAAGCGGCGAACGCCCGCGCGTTCAGCGATTGGTGATCCTCGGCGGCGGCGGCGAACGGCACCAGGATGGCGGGCCGGCCGATGGCGGCGATCTCGGCGACGCTGGAGGCGCCGGCGCGCGAAATCACCAGATGCGCGCTGGCGAGCCGCACCGGCACATCGTCGAAGAAGCTGTCGATCTCAGCGGTAATGCCGGCCTCGCGATAGGTGTGCCGCGCCGCGACCAGATCCTCGGGCCGCGCCTGCTGGGCGACATCGAGGCGGTGGCGCAAAATCTCGTCGAGCTGGGCCATCGCTTGCGGCACCATGGTGCCGAGAATGCGCGCGCCCTGGCTGCCGCCCAGGATCAGCACGCGGAACGGCGCGTCGGGATCGGCCTCGGGATAGCCGACGCCGCGCATCAGGGTAATGGCCGGGCGCACCGGGTTGCCGGTCACCACCAGCTTGGCGCGATCCTTGGCGCGGACCCCCGCGGTCTCGGCGAACGAGATGGCGATGCGCGCGACGCGCGGTGCCAGCAGCCGGTTGGCGCGGCCCAGCAGCGCGTTCTGCTCGTGGATCAGGGTCGGCAGGCCGAGCCGCGTCGCCGCCAGCATGGTCGGCACCGAGGGATAGCCGCCGAAGCCCGCGACGCAGGCGGGCGCGAGCCGGCGCAGCAGCCGCCCGGCGCCCAGCGTGCCGATCGCCATCTCGGCGACCGCGACGAGATTGCCGGAAACGCCGGCGCCGAGCCGGCCGGCGCGGATGCGGTGCAGCTCGACCCCGAGACGCTCGCCGAATGCCTGGCCGCGCCGGTCGGTGATGAAGGCGACGCGATAGCCGCGCGCCATCAGCTCGCGCGCCAGCGCCTCCGCCGGGAAGAGATGCCCGCCGGTGCCGCCGGCGGCGAGCGCGATGAGCTTGCCGCCGCTCATGTCTCGGCCCCGAAGCGCTTGCGCGTCAGCGCCAGCGCCATGCCCATGGTCAGGCCCAGCGCCACCAGGGACGAGCCGCCATAGGAAATGAACGGCAATGTCATGCCTTTGGTGGGCATAAGCTCTAGCGATGATGCCATGTTGATCACCGCCTGAAGCCCGAATTGCACCAGGAGGCCGGTCGCCGCCAGCACCACGAAGAGATTGTTCTCCTGCATCAGCCGCGAGAAGCCGCGCAGCACCACGAAGCCGAACAGCGCGATGATGATGAGGCACACCAGCAGCCCCAATTCCTCGCCCGCCACCGCGAACACGAAATCGGCATGCGCGTCGGGCAGGAACTGCTTCATCGTGCCTTCGCCCGGCCCGCGCCCCAGAAGGCCGCCATTCATGAACGCGTCCATCGCGCGGTCGATCTGATAGGAATTGGTCGCGGTCGGATCGAGGAAGCGGTCGATCCGGCTGGTGACATGGGGCAGGGTGAAATAGGCCCCGATCATGCCGCCGCCCGCCGCCATCACGAACGCGACGATCCAGAACATGTTGAGGCCGGCGAGGAAGAACTGGATGAAGAACACCGCGATGACAACCACCGCCATGCCCAGATCGGGCTGCTTGATCAGCAGCGCGACGATGCCGAACAGCATCATGATCGCGATCCAGTGGCCGGGAAATTTTGGCGTCAGCTTGTGCTGGGCGAACAGCCACGCGCCGATCACGGCGAAGCACGGCTTGACGAATTCCGAGGGCTGAAGCGAGAACAGCGGCAACGCGATCCAGCGCCGCGCGCCCTTGATGTCGATGCCGCCGACCAGCGTATAGGCCAGCAGCAGGATGAACACCGCGAACACCCCCAGCGCCAGGCGGCGGATATTGCGGGGGCTCATAAGCGAGACGCTGAACATCACGGCGAGCGCGATCGGCAGCTCGATCAGATAATGATGGACGAAATATTGCGGGCTCGAGGCGTGGATGCGAATCGCCACCGCCGGCGATGACGCCATGATCATCAGCGCGCCGAGACCGATCAGCGCGATCAGCGCGACCAGGCTCCAGCGATCGACCGTCCACCACCATTGCGCCATCGGGCTTTGATCGGTGCGCGCGAATTTCATGGCCGCGCCCCCGGCAGGTCGTTCACCAGGGCGCGGAACGCCTCGCCGCGCGCCTCGAAATCGGAGAACTGGTCGAACGAGGCGCAGGCCGGCGACAGCAGCACCACCGCCGGGCCGCCGGCCGCCCTGGCGGCGGCGACGGCGGCGGCAACGGCGCGGTCGAGCGTGCCGCTGATCTCATGCGGCACATTGGCGCCGAGGGTCGCGGCGAAATCGTCGGCGGCGTCGCCGATCAGGAAGGCGTGGCGGATGCGCGGGAAATAGGGGGTCAGCGCGGCGATGCCGCCGGCCTTCGGCACGCCGCCCGCGATCCAATAAATATCGTTATAGCAGGCGAGCGCGGTCGCGGCGGCATCGGCGTTGGTCGCCTTCGAATCATTGATGAAGCGCACCTCGCCGCGCGTCGCCACGCGTTCCTGGCGATGCGCCAGGCCGGGAAAGCTCGCGATGCCCGCGACAATGTCGGCGCGCGCGAGCCCCAAGGCCCGCGTCGCGGCATAGGCGGCTGCGGCGTTCTGCCAATTGTGCCGCCCCGGAAGCAGCGGCACCTCATTTAAATCGATCACTTTTTCGGCGCTTCGTCCCGTCTCGTCGATGATGCGTCCGTGTTTGACGACCACGCCTCCCATTGATTCGCTGATAACCGAGATTCGGGTCACCCGCCAAGCATTCTCATGCGCCAACGCATCGGCGATGTCGCGGCTCGGCGAATCGTCGATGCCGACGATGGCGGCGGCCGTGCCGCGTGCGTTTTTGAAGATCCGGCGCTTGGCGGCGATGTAGCCATCCATGCCGCCATGCCGGTCGAGATGGTCGGGCGTGAGATTGAGCCAGACCGCGACATCGAACGCCGCGCGGTCGATCAGGTCGAGCTGATAGGAGCTAAGCTCCAGGACGTAGGTGCCGTCGGCGCCGAGCCGGTCGAGCGAGAGGGCGGCGGTGCCGAGATTGCCGCCGACCGCGACTGAGCGCCCGACCGCGCCGAGGATATGCGCGATCAGCGCCGTCGTGGTCGATTTGCCGTTGGTGCCGGTGATCCCGACAAAGCGCGCTTCGGGTACGGCGCGGGCCAGCAGTTCGATATCGCCGATGATCGGCGTGCCCGCCGCGCGCGCCGCCGCCGCGACGCTGTTGGGTTTCGGGTGGGTGAGGGGAATGCCTGGCGACAGGATTAGCGCCCTGATCGGCGCGAAGGAGGTTTCGCCGAGATCGGCGAGCGGGATGCCGTGCCGTTGCGCGGTATCGCGGCGGCCGGGCGCATCGTCCCAGGCCAGCACCCGGGCGCCGCCGGCCAGCAGCGCCTCGGCCGCGGCGAGGCCGGAGCGCGCTAAGCCCATCACCGCCACCGTCTCGCCGCGAAAGGTCTCGACCGCGATCATCGCAGTTTCAACGTCGAGAGGCCGCCGATCGCGAGGATCGAGGCGATGATCCAGAACCGGATCACAATGGTTGCTTCCTGCCAGCCTTTCTTCTCGAAATGATGATGCAGCGGCGCCATGCGGAAGACGCGTCGCCCGGTCAGCTTGAAGCTGGCCACCTGGACGATGACCGACACCGTCTCAAGCACGAAGAGGCCGCCGACGATCACCAGGACCAGCTCGTGCTTGGTGACGAGGCTGACCGCGCCCAGCGCGCCGCCGATCGCGAGCGAGCCGGTATCGCCCATGAACACCATCGCGGGCGGCGCGTTGAACCACAAGAAGCCCAGCCCCGCGCCCACCATCGCGGCGCAAAACACCCCCAACTCGCCGGCGCCGGGGACGTGATGGATCTGGAGATAATTGGAGAAGATCAGATTGCCGACCAGATACGAGATCAGCGCGAACACGCCGGCCGCGATCATCGACGGCACGATCGCGAGGCCATCCAGCCCGTCGGTCAGGTTGACGGCGTTGGAAAAGCCGGCGATCACGATCATGCCGAATGGCACGAACAGCCAGCCGAGATCGAGCATGAAATTCTTGGCGAACGGCACCGCCAGCGTGCCGCTCAGAGCGCCCGGTGCCGTATGCATGGTGGCGAGGGCGGCGATGCCGCCGATCAGCAATTGCAGCAGAAGTTTCACCCGGCTCGACAGGCCGCGCGACGATTTCTTGGTCAGCTTCTGATAATCGTCGACGAAGCCGATGGTGCCGCACGAGACGGTGACGAACAGCACGATCCAGACATAAAGATTGGTGAGATCGACCCACAGCAGCGTCGAGACGATCAGCGCCAGCAGGATCAGGAACCCGCCCATCGTCGGCGTGCCGCGCTTCCTGACCAGGTGATCCTCGGGGCCGTCGAGGCGGATCGGCTGGCCGTCGGCCTGCTTCGATTTCAGCCACGCGATGATGCGCGGCCCCATCCAGAAACTGATGATTAGCGCCGTCACCAGCGCGCCACCCGACCGGAACGTGAGGTAGCGAAAGAGGTTGAACGCGGTGAAGCTGTCGGCGAAGCGTGGCAGGATTTGATAGAACATCGCTCAGCCCTCGCCCGTGCCGGCCGGCGCCGCGACCAGCCGCGCCACGACCCGCTCCAGCCCGACACCGTGCGAGCCCTTGACCATCATCACGTCGCCGGCGCGCACGAGGCGCGCCGCGCGCTCGGCCATCGCCGGCGCCGCCGCCTCATGGCCGCCGCGCATCGTGGCCGGCAGCGAATCGTCGAGTGCGCGCATCGCGTCGCCGACGGTCAGCACCAGCTCGATCCCCGCCTCGATCAGCGGCGCCGCCAGCGCCGCATGCAGCGCCGCCGCGCCATCGCCCAGCTCGCGCATCTCGCCCAGGATCGCGATCCGCCGCCCGCCGGGGCCGGGCTTCGCCGCCGCCAGCACCGCGATGGCGGCGCGCATCGAGGCCGGGCTGGCGTTATAGCTCTCGTCGATCAGCACGGCCTCGCCGGTCGCCGCCGCGATCGAATGGCGCCGACCGCGCCCCGCGAGCGGCGCCATCGCCGCGAACGCCAGGGCCGCCCGCGCCACATCGCCGCCGGCGGCGTGAACCGCGCCGAGCACGCCGAGGCTGTTGATGACCCAATGCCGGCCGGGGATGGTCAGGCGATACTCGATGGTCTCGCCATGTACCGACGCGGTCACGCGGCTGGCGTCGGGTCCGAGATCGCACGCGACGAGGCGGATGGCCGCCTCGGGGTGCGCGCCGAAGCCGTCGATGCGGCTTAGGCCCGCCGCGCGCGCGGCCGCCGCCAGCCGGTCGAACCATTCATTGTCGCGATTGAGGATGGCGATGCCCTGTGGGTCCATGCCGAGGAAGATTTCCGCCTTGGCGTCGGCGATCGCCGCCACCGAGGGGAAAAAGCCGAGATGCGCCGGCTCGACCGTGGTGATCAGCGCGATATGCGGCCGCGTCAGCCGCGACAAGGCGGCGATTTCGCCGGCATGGTTCATGCCCAGCTCGAACACGCCAAAGCGCGTCTCGGCCGGCATCCGCGCCAGCGACAGCGGCACCCCCCATTGATTGTTGAGGCTGCCGGCGGAGGCGTGGGTCGGCCCCAGGCGGCCCAGCGCCAAGCGCAGCGCCTCCTTGGTGCCGGTCTTGCCGACGCTGCCGGTGACCGCAAGGATCCGGGCGTCGCCGCGCTGGCGCGCGGCAATGCCCAGGCCGTCCAGCGCGGCCATGGTGTCTCGGACAATAAGCAGAGGCCGCTCATTGTCGCTGCCGGGGGGGCGGCGATGCACCATGGCCGCGCTAGCGCCACGCGCGAACGCATCCCTCACATAATCATGGCCGTCGAGCCGGGGACCGGCCAGCGCGATGAAGAGATCGCCCGGTGCCGACGTTCGCGTGTCGATCGAGATGCCGCTGGCCTGCCACGCCCCGGTGCTCTCGCCGCCGGTGGCGGCGTCGGCGGTGGCTTCGGTCCACAGCGCGCTCATGCGGCGGTGCCCAATTCGGCCAGGGCGGCGCGCGCGACCTCGGCATCGGCGAAGGGCAGGGTCTTCGCGCCGACGATCTGCCCGGTCTCATGGCCCTTGCCGGCGATCAGCAGCGCGTCGCCGGCCGCCAGCATCGCGAGGCCGCGCCGGATGGCGTCGGCGCGGTCGCCGATCTCGATGCCGCCGGGACACGCGCGCAGAATGGCGCGGCGGATCGCGGCCGGCTTCTCGCCGCGCGGATTGTCGTCGGTGACGATGGCGATGTCGGCAAGCCGCGCCGCGATCGTGCCCATCTGCGGGCGCTTGCCCGGATCGCGATCGCCGCCGCAGCCGAACACCAGGATGACGCGGCCCTTGGCATGGGCACGCACCGCGGTCAGCGCATTCTCCAAGGCATCGGGCGTGTGGGCGTAATCGACCAGGATCGGCGCGCCGCTGGGGTGGGTCCCGACCCGCTCCATGCGGCCGGGCGCGCCGTGGAGCGTGCTCAGCAATCCGGCGGCGCGGCCGGGGTCGGCGCCGGTCGCGATCGCGAGGCCGAGCGCCGCCAGCGCGTTCATCGCCTGAAAATCGCCGATCAGCGGCAGCGCGATGGTCGCCTCGGCGTCCAACAGCGACAAAGTGAGCGCCTGGCCGGCGGCGGTCGGCCGTGCCGCGATCAGCCGCAAATCGGCCTTCGGGTGCCGGCCATAGCCGATGACGCGCTGGCCGCGCGCGGCGCAGGACAGCGCCAGTTCGGCGCCGGTTGCATCGTCGAGATTGATCACCGCGACGCCGTCGCGCGGCAGCAATTCGGTGAAGAGCCTGGTCTTGGCGGCGCGATAGGCCGCCATGTCGGCGTGATAGTCGAGATGGTCGCGCGTCAGGTTGGTGAAGGCGGCGGCCTTGGGCCTGATGCCGTCGAGGCGGAACTGGTCCAGCCCGTGGCTCGACGCTTCGATGGCGATGTGATCGACGCCGCCTTGCGCCAGCGCGTTGAGCTCGGAATGGAGCGTCACCGGGTCGGGCGTGGTCAGCGAGCCGGCGCGCGTGAAGCCCGGCGCCACGATGCCGATGGTGCCGATGCTGGCGGCGGGCTGGCCCAGCGCCTGCCAGATCTGGCGCACGAACACCGTGACCGAGGTCTTGCCGTTGGTGCCGGTGACCGCGACGATATTGGTGGGCTGCGGGCGATAGAAGCGCGCGGCCATGCGGGCGATGCGGCGGCGCGGATTGTCGTCGCCAATGATGGTGACGGGCGGCGTGCGCCGGGCCAGCGCCGCGTAGCTCGCCGGATCGTCGGTCAGGATCGCGATGGCGCCGCGCGCCACCGCGTCGTCGACGAATTCCTTGCCATCGGCGCGGCTGCCGCGCAGGACGGCGAACACGAATCCCGGCTCGACCCGGCGCGAATCCAGGCTCAGGCCGCGAATCTCCGGGTCGCCCGGCGGCGCGATGGTGGCGGTGGCGCCATCCCCGTTCATGAGTTCACTCAGACGCAAGTTTCCGTCCCTCCGGGACGGGCAAATCGATCATCAAAGCACGGCGAATTTCGGGCGTATCTTCATCGACCGGATGAATCCCGACGAGCGGCGCCATGCGCTCGATGATGTGGCTGACGCCGGGCGCCGCGACCCAGCCGGCGGTGGCATAGCCATAGGACGCCTTGGTGCCGTGCGGCTGGTCGATGCAGATGATGACGACGTATTTCGGATCGTTGACCGGAAATACGCCGACGAACGACGACAGCAATTGCTTGCGCGCATAGCCCGCATGCGACACTTCCTCGGCGGTGCCGGTCTTGCCGCCGACCAGATAGCCCGGCGCCGCCGCGAATCTCCCGGTGCCGCTGGTGACGACGAGGCGGAGCAGGCGGCGCATCTCGTCCGACACGGCCGGGGTCAGCACGCGCTCGCCCTGCGGCGGCGCGTCCGGCACCAGAAGCGTCGGGCGATAGAGCAAGCCGCCATTTACCACCGCGCTGACCGCCGGGCCCATCTGCAAGGGCGACACCGACATGCCGTGGCCGAACGCCACGGTCATCAGGTTGACCTCGTGCCACGGCGAGGGGATGTGCGGCGCCGCCACCTCGGGCAGCTCGAAATGCGGCGTCGTCAACAGGCCGAGCTTGCCGAGAAAATCTTCTTGGCGCGGGATCCCGGCGGCCATCGCCTCCTTGGCGGAGCCGATATTGGAGGAATATTGGAAGATTTCGGCGACCGTCAGCCAGCGGCGCTTCGCGTGGTCGTCGTGAATCGTGAAGCGGCCGATATGGATCGGGTTGGTGGCGTCGAACTTGGTGTCCATGGTGGCGAGACCGCTCGACAGCAGCATCGCGGTGTTAAAAATCTTGAACACCGAGCCCATTTCATAGACGCCGAAGGTGGCGTGGTTGTAGAGCTGGTCGGGGGTCGCCGCGCCGAGATTGTTGGGGTCGAAATCGGGCAGCGAGGTCAGCGCCAGCACCTCGCCGTCGCGCACATTCATCACCAGGCCGAAGCCGCGCTTGGCCTCGAACAAATCCATCTGGCGCTGAATCTCGCCGCGCAGGATGAATTGAATCCGGGCATCGACCGAGAGGCGCACCGGCGTCGGGTCGCTCTTCAGTCGCTTGTCCAGTCCGGCCTCGATTCCGGCCGTGCCTTTGCCGTCGCCATTCACGAAGCCGACGACATGGGCGAAGAGATCGCCCTTGGGATAGACGCGGCGGTCCTCGTCGATGAATTGCAGGCCATGCTCGCCCAGCGCGTTGGCGGCGAGCTGTTCGCGCGGGGTCAAATTATGCTTGATCCACACGAAGCTGAGATTGGGCCGGTTGAACGTCTCCGCCAGCTTGTCGGCGGTCAGTTCGGGGAAGATATGGGCGAGCTCGGCCGCCACCCGCGCCTTGTCCGCGATCTGTTTCGGATTGGCATAGAGCGACGGCATCGCCAGCGACGTCGCCAGCAGCACGCCGTTGCGATCGACGATATCGGCGCGCAGCGGCACGGCGTGCTCGGCGAGATGGTTGCGCGCCAGATTCTTGTCCGGCGATTTCAGCTCCATCACATCGATGAGTTGGGCGCCGATCACGGCGAACGCGAGGACGAACAGGGCGCCCGCCACGATCAGCCGCGTGTGGCAGATTTCGAGCGCGGTCTTGCCTGGGCCGTCGGTCGGCGCCGGCGCGCACAGGGTCGGCCGGAAATGCCGCGGCCGGCAGGGATTGTCGTCCGGCTTGTTGGTCTGGCTCATGGCTGGGTCCTGACCCGGAAGGCGGCGAGCTGCGGCTTGGCCCGGGGCGGCATCGCCGCGATCGCGGGGACGGAAGGTGCCGGCGGTGCCTTGGCGTCGTCGCGCAGCGGAATCTGGTCGAACGAGCCCAGCACCAGGGTGCCGATGGGGGCAAGGTCCAGCACATGCTCGCCCAGCAATTCCAGGCGCCGGGGCTGGGTCAGCATCGCCCATTCGACGTTGAGGGTGCGGATCTGCTCGCGATCGTCGCCGATCTGGCGATTGGCGGCGGCGAGCTGGCGATCGAGCCGGCCGACCTCGCTCTTGACCTGGAACATGGCATAGCCGCTCAGCGCCACCAGCACGACCCAGATCAGGGTGCCGACGCGCATCATGCCGCCTGCTCCCAGATCGGCGCCGTCGTGCGCTCGGCGGCGCGCAGCCGGGCGGAACGCGACCGGGGATTGCGACCGACCTCGTCCGGGCCGGCCTGGACCGCGCGGCGGGTCAGCAGCCGGAAGCTGGGCGCGGCATGGGGCGCCGCCGGGCGATGGCGCGAGACGGCAGGCGCGCCGGCGCGCTGGCCGAGGAAATTCTTGACCCGCCGGTCTTCCAGCGAATGAAACGCGATGACCGCCAGCCGGCCGCCGGGCGCCAGCAGCCGCTCGGCCGCCAGGAGGGCGCGGTCGAGCTCGCCTAATTCGTCATTGACGGCGATGCGCAGCGCCTGAAAAGTGCGGGTCGCGGGATCGATGCCGCCCGCTTGCGGCACCACTTTGCGGATGGCGCTCGCCAGCTCCAGGGTACGGCGCAGCGGCCGGGCCGCGACGATGGCGCGCGCCACCCGGCGGGCGTGGCGCTCCTCGCCCAATTGGTGGATGAGGTCGGCCAGGGCTTGCTCGGGCAGGGTGTTGACCAGTTCCCCGGCGTCCGGTCCCTCATTTCCCATGCGCATGTCGAGGGGGCCGTCGAACCGGAACGAAAAGCCCCGCTCCGGCTGGTCGATCTGCATCGAGGACACGCCGAGATCGAGCGCGACGCCGGCGACCTCGCGCGCGCCGGCAAGTTCGGCCATCGCGCCGAAACGGCCCTCGATCAGCGTCAAGCGGCCGGGATAGCGCGCGGCGAGGCCGGCGCCGCCGGCGATCGCGCTGGGGTCGCGGTCGATCGCGATCACGTGGCAGGAGGCCGCGCCCAGCAAGGCGGCGGTCAAGCCGCCGGCGCCGAAGGTGCCATCGATATAGGTCTCGCCGTCGCGCGGCGCCAACAGTGTCACGGTTCCCGCCAGCAGTACGGTCTCATGGCCGGTCTCGCTCATGACGCACCCGCCGAGGCGCGCAGCAGCGCCGGGATGGTCAAGTTCCGCTCCTTCACGCGCGCCTGCTGCTGGGCGAAGTGGGCGGCGTAGCAGGTGGGATCCCAAATCTCGAACTTGGTGCCGGCGCCGACGAAGATGGCGTTCTCGGTGATGCCGGCGGCTTCCAGCAGGATTTCCGGCAGGATGATGCGGCCCTCGGCATCGGGCGTGAGCTGGGACACTTGCGAGAACAGCGTCGCCTGAAGGGCGTCGCGGTCGGCATCATATTCTGGCAGTTGGGCCAAACGTGCGGCATAATCTTCCAGCAAATCCATGCCGCTACCTTCGATGGATTGATACTTAGGATGAGGGATCAGCACCACCGTTTCCGAGCCCTTCATGGCCAACATCTGGCGAAACGGCGCCGGCACCGACACGCGTCCCTTGCGATCGATTTTGTTGGTGTAACTGGATACGAAAAGCGTCACCGCTTGCCCTCGGCACCTGACCATGCACCGGCCCGTTTGCCGCAATCCCGTGGTGTCGCAGCCACTTAATCTCGAATCACGACGCCTCGGCGGTTGTGACTGTTTGGGGTATCATGGGATTTCATGGGCCGTCAAATTGATTCAGGGTCTAGGGCGGGCTTTATTTGGGCCGGTGCGGTATTCGTAAGCGAATTCTGGAACAAACCATGAATAGGCGATGGTTACTCCTGAGTTCTATTTTTGTTCTGAACTATCGCCGACATCGACGGCATCAACGGTAAGCGGCCGGCCGGCGCCCCAGCCGGCCCAGATACCGATCGCCGCGATCGCGACGAAGAGAATGGCGACCGCGGGCCAGCCACCGCTCCACTGATGCACCAGGCCGACCGCGAAGGGACCGATCAGCCCGCCAACGATATAGCAAATGGTCTGCGCCATGCCCGAGAGCTGGGCCGCGCTCTCGCCGTTGCCGGAGCGCAGCCCGATCAGCGCCAGGGCGAGGCCGAACGCGCCGCCCTGCCCGATGCCGGCGAGCAGTGACCAGAAGGCGATGGTGGAAATCGGCGCGAACACCCAGCCCAACAGCCCGACCAGCGCGATCACCGCGCTGACCATGGCATAGCCGCGCTGGTCGCGCCGCCGCGCCGCCCACAGCGGCACGAAGAAACCGCTGAACGCCTGGACGATGAAGCACAGCGCCATCTGCTGGGAGCTGCCATCGACGCTCATGCCCCGGTCCTGCAACATCGCCGGTCCCCAGGCGAACATGGTGTAGGCGAGCGAGGTCAGCGCGGTGATATAGGCGGTGACCTGCCACGCCAGCGCGTTGCGCCACAGATCATGGCGCAGCCCGGACTGGCGCCGGTTGGTCGCCCGGCGCAGCGCGAGCTGCGGCAGCCAGAGCAGGAAGGCGAGTACCGCCGGCACCGCCCAGATGCCCAGGCCCCAGCGCCAGGTGCCGCCGATCGCGCGCTCGAACGGCGGGGTCAGCAGCGCCGACGCGGCGGCGCCGGCGCACAGCGCGCTGGTATAGAACCCGGTCAGCGCGCCGATGCGCTTGGGGAAATCCTGCTTGATGATCGACGGCAGCAGGATGTTGATGACACCGATGCTGAGCCCGACCACCGCCATGCCGACGAACAGCAATTCCGTGCCGCCGAGGCCGCGGATCGCGGTGCCGACGGTCAGCGAGGCGAGGCAGAAGAGGATCAGGCGCTCGGTGCCGAGCCGATGCGCGAGGCCCGGAGCGAACGGTCCGACGAGGCCGAAGCAGATCACCGGCGCGGTGGTCAGAATCCCCGCGACGGCGGGGGAAAAGTCGAGGGCATGGCTGATCTCGCGCAGAATCGGACCGAGGCCGCTGACCGAGGGGCGCAGGTTGAAGCCGATCAGCACGATCGCGGCGATGGTCCAGCCGGCGGCGGCGTAGCGGGCGATCGAGCGGCGTTGGGGGGCGGCGAGCTGGGTCATGATCCTCGTTCAACAAACGGTACGATGCCAGATGGCCTGTAAGCCGGGTTCTGTCCCCGCCTCGCGGCGGGGGATGGCCATTCCTCTGGGACGCAAGTTGCCTTGCGCCTCGCGCGACCGACCCGGATGGCGATGCGAAAACGCACCCGGCCTCGCCCTCGCGGGCAGGCCGGCCATCCCTACTTGGTCTTGCTCCCGGTGGGGTTTACCCTGCCACCGCCGTTACCGGCGGCGCGGTGCGCTCTTACCGCACCATTTCACCCTTGCCGTCCCGCCTCGCGGCAGGAGTTGGCGGTATGTTTCTGTGGCACTGTCCCTGGGGTCGCCCCCGCCGGCCGTTAGCCGGCACCGTGTTTCCGTGGAGCCCGGACTTTCCTCGACGCGCCTCGCGGCGCGCCGCGGCCATCCGGCCATCTGGCGCGGCCATTAAGGGGCGCGTCGCGCCTCCTGTCAAACCGCCGCGGCGACCAGTGCGATCCGCCGCCGCGTCTCGGCATCGGCGAGGCCGTCGCAATTCTCGGGGCGAAAATGGCGCTGGAACGCGACCAGCACCTGCGTCGTGCGCTGATCCAAAATGCCGCTCTCCGGCAGATCGTAACCATAGCGAATCAGCATCGCTTGCATATCGCGTGCATCCCCCAAAATATCGCCAGGGATATCCCTCGGTACCGCCGCGAAATTGGGCCACAGGCCGATGCCGGCGCGGGCGAGGCGTGGCCAGTCGAACAGCTCGCCCGGATCCTGCTTCCGGTGCGGCGCCACGTCGGAATGGCCCACCACCAGACGCGGCGGGATGGTCCACCGGGTGAAGATATCGCGGCACAATTCCTCGACCGCGTGCATCTGCGCCTCGGGGAACGGGCGATAGCCGAATTCGTGGCCGGGATTGACGATCTCGATGCCGATCGAATGGCCGTTGATGTCGTGCCGCCCCAGCCAGCCCGATTGCCCGGCGTGAAAGGCGCGGCGCGCCTCCGGCACCAGGCGCCAGATCGCGCCGTCTTCCTCGACGACATAATGCGCGCTGACCCGTGCCACCGGGTCGCACAGCCGGTCGATCGCGGCGCCGGCGCTGGTCATGCCGGTATAATGCAGAATCAGCATGTCCGGCGTGACGCCGGCGGGCCGCTCCTCTTGGTTGGGCGAGGCCCGGTCCCGCAGCGTCGGCGGCATGGCGTGATGGCGCGGCGTCAGGCGATCCGGCGCCGGCGCTGCGGGCGTTTGCGCGAGCCCAGCACCATCAGGATGCCGATCACCGCCGCGACGACGAACGCCGGCAGGGCGAGGATGGTGGTGATGACCGGGTCCCAGAGATAGGACAGCGTTTTGGCGCCCCAAATCTGTGCCGCCTCGAACCCGTCCGGGTTGAGGCCGAACCAGATCTGGTCGCCCGACATCAGCGCGAACTGGCCGGTATCATAGAAATTCAGCCCGTCGCGGATCAGGGCGATGACCGCGAGGATCACGAAGAGATAACCGATCAAGCGTCCGATCATATGCTTCCCCTGCCGCCACGAACCCTAAGGCGTGTCGCCCCCATCAGCAACGATCGACCGCCCGATTCGGGGTTTATTGATCGCCCATTTTCAGCGCCGCCAGGAAGGCCGATTGCGGAATCTCGACCTGGCCGAACTGGCGCATGCGCTTCTTGCCTTCTTTCTGCTTGTCGAGCAGCTTGCGCTTGCGGCTGACATCGCCGCCATAGCATTTGGCCGTCACATCCTTGCGCAGCGCCTTCACGGTCTCGCGCGCGATGACCTTGCCGCCGATCGCGGCCTGAATCGCGATCTGGAAGAGCTGGCGCGGGATCAGGTCCTTCAGCCGCTCGCACAGCGCCCGCCCGCGTTTCTCGGCGGCGACGCGATGCACGATGATGGCCAGCGCGTCGACCGGCTCGCTATTGACGAGAATGTTGAGCAGAACCAGATCGCCCTCGGCATAGGAGTCGATCTGATAGTCGAAGCTGGCATAGCCGCGGCTGACCGATTTGAGCCGGTCATAGAAATCGAACACCACTTCGTTCAGCGGCAGGCGATAGACCGCCATGGCGCGGTTGCCGACATAGGTCAGGTCGAGCTGGGTGCCGCGCCGGTCCTCGCACAGTTTGAGGATGTCGCCGAGATGCGCGTCGGGCACCAGGATGGTCGCCTTGATCCACGGCTCCTCGATATGGTCGATGCGCACCGGGTCGGGCATGTCCACGGGATTGTGCAAATTCATCACCGTGCCATTGGTGAGATGGACACGATAAACGACGCTGGGCGCGGTCGAGATCAGATCGAGATCGAATTCCCGCTCCAGCCGCTCCTGAATGATCTCGAGATGGAGCAACCCTAGAAAGCCGCAGCGGTAGCCGAAGCCCAGCGCCGCCGAGGTCTCGGGCTCGTATTCGAAGCTGGCATCGTTGAGCCGCAGCTTGCCCAGCGATTCGCGCAGATGCTCGTACTGCGCGGCGTCGGTCGGGAACAGGCCGCAGAACACCACCGGCTGCAGCGGCTTGAAGCCGGGCAGCGGCGCGGCGGCGGGCCGGCGCTCCTCGGTGATGGTGTCGCCGACC
>Ga0208357_1000181_pt1 | contig 50377 bp, 45 predicted proteins | sample NGESurdeep092012_6_FD_184487 | JGI IMG/M metagenome (GOLD analysis project Ga0208357, IMG submission 184487) | Arctic peat soil microbial communities from Barrow, Alaska - NGEE Surface sample F52-2 deep-092012 (SPAdes) | ecosystem: Environmental > Terrestrial > Soil > Wetlands > Peat ...
TCAGCAGCGCCGCCTTGATCGCCAGCTTGCGGCCCTTGAACAACCCCGAAAACTCCTCCACCAAAATCGTAGTTGGCTCCGCACCGGGCCCCGCATACCCACCCGCCTCGGTCACCACCGACAGCCGCCCAAATCTCCGCGGATCGACAAACCGCAATTCGCGCCCCACCTTCTCACCCGGCGCGCCGCTCAGCGACAGCACCGCGTGCGTATGCAACGGCAGCGGTACCTCCGCCTGCGACACCAGCAGCCGGCCCGTCATCCCGAGGTGCACCAGGAACTGCGCCGGAGCCTCGCCACGCCGCGCAACATCCATCACAATCGTCTTGCCCACCCTCCGCACGCGCTCAATCAGCGCCCCCGTCAGCGTCTCCGCAATCTCCGCCTCGCTGGACTTGAACGTCTGCGGCTTCCCGCTGGTCCACACGCGCTCAATCCGTTGTCCGCGCACCCGCACATCCACCCCATTCGCAACCGTCTCGACCTCGGGCAACTCTGGCATCGTCTCTAGAATACCCAGCTCCAGAATATCCAGCCCGCCGTAAAATGGCGGCATGCCCACCAACGCCGTCGCCGACAACTTCCTCGCCTACGCCGCCAGCCGCTTGCAACTCTCGCAAAATGACATCGCCCGCTGCCTCGACAAGCTAACAGACGACCAGATCCAACATCGCTCCGGCGACTACGAAAACTCCATCGCCAACCTGCTGCTGCATCTCGAAGGCAACCTGCGCCAGTGGATCCTCCACGGCATCGACAACCAGCCGGACATCCGCCAGCGCGACAATGAATTCGCCCTCGCGCTCACCGTCCCTCCCACCGAAGCCCGCGCCCGCTTCAACTCTACCCTCGACGAGGCCGCCCGCGTGATCGCCGCCCTCGACCCCGCGCGTCTTCTCATCGTGATCGACCCCCAGCCCAACGGCACCTGGCGTCACAACACCATCCTCGAAGCCATCTTCAAAGTCGTAGGCCACGTCGAAATGCACACTGGCCAGATCATCCTTCTCACCAAGCAGCTCACCGCCGCCGACCTCGATCTCACCATGCCCCGCAAGCGCTAGCTTTGAGGCTGCTTGAATTGATCCAACAACTGGTAGCTTCGGGCTTGATTGAAATTGATGACCGCTCCACCGGCCTTCTCGATCCTGCCAGAGAGGTGAAAATCAGTCGTGATCACTACTGCGATCCTGCTAAGCGAGCTCAGCCCGGTATCGGCGAGCCCCAGTGAAACGAATTCGGCTCGCGCCATCAGATCCAGCGCCGATTCGTAATGCTCTGTGCTCTCTGAAACATAACGCTGAAATGTTTCGATCAGTTCGGTTCGGCGTGAGCGGGCGCTTGATCAATAAAATTGCTGGCTTCCGCTAGTACATGCGGAGTAGAAAGAAGCGTGTCGAACTCCGAAAGTAATCTATCCAGCAGCGCGATATCGCGTTCCTCAAAGGTCTGAACTCTCTTGAATGTCCTCAAAAGGGAGGGATCTGTCTCCGCAACCATTTTGAGCAACAGGACATTCGTATCAAGCAACGCTATCCGGCGGGCGGTCACAGCTCTCCTAGCAACTTCCCATCTTGTGCTCCCATAAACTCCCCATTGTCGTCACGCAGCTTAACCGTCTTGTAATCCCGAAGGATCCGCATCAGCGACGTGGGGTTTGAGGTGTCATAGGAAAATGTCACCTTCCAAAAGCGTCCGTCATCGCTTTTCTCTACGCCTTCCAGGCGCAGCTCTCTATCGGCAGCAGTTTCAAAGACCTCGGGAAGATACTTGCTTGCTTTCTGAACCGCCTCTTTTACCTGCATATGATTCTCCAGTAGCAACAGTATAAAATGACTCATGGGCGCGAGCATTCCGTTTCGGAATCCAGCTGCGCGCACTTCCCCCGAGCATCACCCCGGAGCAAACTTCCTCGTGAGCCAGACCGAATCCACCACCTCGCCGCGCGCGCAGCGCCGCCCTTCCGCCGTCATCCTTGGAGCCCAGTGGGGCGATGAAGGCAAGGGCAAGATCGTCGACGTCCTCTCCGAGAAGTTCGACATCGTCGCCCGCTACGCCGGCGGCCACAACGCCGGCCACACCGTCATCATCCACGGCAAAAAGTTCGTCCTCCAGCTCATTCCCTGCGGCGTTCTCCGCCCGGGCTGCAAGGGAGTCATCGGCAACGGTGTCGTGCTCGACCCCATGGCCTTCCTCGGCGAAGTCCAGAAGCTCCGCGACGCGGGCGTCCCCGTCGACGGCAATCTCTTCATCTCGAACCGCGCCCAGGTCATCCTGCCCTACCACCGCATGATCGAGCTCGCCGCCGAAACCGCTCCCGGTCGCCAGACCATCGGCACCACCCGCCGCGGCATCGGTCCTGCCTACGAGGACAAGATCCACCGCAACGGCCTCCGCGTCGTCGACCTGCTCAACACCTCGCTGCTGCGCACCCACATCAACAACGCCTGCCACGAGAAGAACACCATCGCCCACGCCCTCTTTGGTACCGAACCCCTCGACCCCAAGCAGATGTACGAAGACTACGTCCGCGCCGCCGAGCAGATCGCGCCCTTCGTCACCGACACCGCCTACATGCTCAACGACGCCCTCAACGCCGGCCAGAACGTCATGTTCGAAGGTGCCCAGGGCGCTCTCCTCGACATCGACCACGGCACCTATCCCTTCGTCACCAGTTCGTCGTCCACCTCCGGCGGCGCGGTCACCGGAACCGGCGTCGGCCCCACGCGGATTGGCACGGTCATCGGCGTCACCAAGGCCTACGTCACGCGCGTCGGCGAGGGCCCGTTCCCCACCCAGATCGACGGCTACTCCGCAGAACTCCTCCGCGCGCGCGGCCAGGAGTACGGCGCCGTCACCGGCCGTCCCCGCCGCTGCGGCTGGCTCGACCTGCCGCTCCTGCGCTATTCCAACATGATCAATTCCACGGAATGGCTCGTCGTCACCAAGATGGACGTCCTCGACGAGTGCGAAGAGATTCCCGTCTGCACGGCCTACGAAATCGACGGCAAGGTCACCGACATCATCCCCGCCGACGTGCGAGGCTTCAAATCCATCCACCCCATCTACACCACCCTCAAGGGCTGGAAGTCCTCCACCGAAGGCATCACCGAGTATGACAAACTGCCGAAGCTCGCACAGGAGTATCTTGAGTTTGTGCAGCGCGAAAGCGGTGCCAAAATCGGCATGATCTCCACCGGCCCCGACCGCGTCCAGACCATGACCATGCCAGGCTTCGACGAGATGTTCGGCTAGGAAAGGCAGCTTCCAGCCGCTAGCTCCTAGCTTCTAGTTAGCAGCCAAAGGTTCTCAGCGCGCCTCACATTTCGGCCCTTAGCTTTTAAGCTAGAAGCTAGAAGCTAGAAGCTAGTAACTAGCACCTAGCAACAAAAAGGATTTTATGATCAGCTTCACCGTACGCATGACCTTTCGTAGTGACGATCGCGATGAGATCGTTCAAATTCTCCGCGAGCTTACCCGCCTTTCCCGCCAGGAAGAAGGCTGCGTCAGCTATATTCCCCACTCCGTCGACGGCAACCACGACACGATCGTCATCTATGAGCAGTATCGCGATGAGGCTGCTGCCGAGCACCACCGCGCCACCCCCCACTTTGCCAAATACGCCGTCGGCGGCCTCTACCAGAAGATGCTCGAGCGCTCGATGGAGACCCTCGTCGCCATCGCCTGACGGGCGCTCCCTTTCCCTGTCCACGAAATCACATCACACTCCCCAGAAAGCGCGGAATCGATGTAAGTTCACGCGATCGTCACACACCGCTTTGACGTGGCGCCGAATTCCGGTCTAATATCCGGTACACTCATGTTCCGTCTCCGGCTGTGCCGACTCCCGATGCGCGTTACGACTTTTCTGTTCGCCGCGCTCTTCGTTGCGCCGGCGGTACCCATCCTCGCGCAGGTGCCGCATCCGCCGCATCGCCACCGAAAGCACATGGAGCGCGAGCAGATCGTCGAGCTCGAGAATGAGTGGCGCACAGCAGCACTGGCTAACGACGTTCCGGCCATGGACAAGCTCCTCTCCGACGACTATCTCGGCATCACCTCCACCGGCGAAGTCCTCACCAAGGCACAGCAGCTCGACCACATGCGCAACCGCGAGCTCGTTATCTCCGGGCTCGATACCTCCGAACTCAAGATCAAGTTGATTGGCAACATAGCGATCGTGACCTGCCTCGCCCAAGTCGAAGGCTCCTCCGATGGCGAGCCACTGCATGGCGCCTACCGCTATACGCGTGTCTATCAGCGTCTGGCCAACGGTTCATGGAAGATCACCAACTTTGAGGTCACCCCGGCCAGCCACCCGCATCACCCGTCCGCCGACCCAGCCACATTGTGAGCGTCTCGTGCGCGTCCCAAAAGAAAGCCCGAACCAGTTGGCCCGGGCTTTCGCAGGAAGTCATAGCATTCGCAAATGCAGCCGCCAGATCAGGCGACATCTACTCGTGCTCGCACGATCGATTCAGCGACTTTCTTCTCACTGGAAGCGGCATAGGCAGAGATCACATTCAACCCCATCAGGCGGCGCGTAAGCGACCGTGTCCCGCCCGTCAGTCTCGCATCTTCCGGTTCGTCCAGAAGGTTCGTCAGCAGGTGCGAATTGATCACCGCCAGACGTGTCCGCCTCTCGGCTGCACCATCCTGTGGCTGGCGCAAGCTTCGCTCTGAAAATGGAGTAGACCACGCAGTTCCGCCATGTTTGCCCTGCCGCGTTTTCATCACCTGCGGAGGCAACAGTTCATCGGCCATTCTCTTTCCAGCATTGATAGGAGTGAGCGGAGTATTCATGATGTCGCCTCCTGAAACTCTGATTGGCATGCGCGATACGTCAGCTCTTAACTTCGACGACACCTTGCCCTAGGGGGTTGTACGCCCCGCACGTTAAGGGCGCAATGTCCGTACAGAATCCGGCGCGCGCTTATCGGCTCTCCGCCAGCCTCAGTCCTGGTTGGCCACCGTCGGTCTCTCGATCGCATCTGCCGCCAGAGCCGCACGCAGCCGCCGCCAACTCTCATCCAGCATCTCCGGCAGAATCCGCGTCTCCCCCACCACGCTCATGAAGTTGTTGTCCCCCAGCCACCGTGGAACTGCATGCAAATGCAGATGTTCTTCTACCCCTGCGCCCGCCGCCTTGCCCAGATTCAACCCGAAGTTCAGCCCATTCGGCTGATATACCGCCCGCAGCACGCGTTCCGCCCGCCGCGTCATCCGCAGCAGCTCATCCGCCTCCTCCAGCGGCAGGCCAGCCAGCGACTGCTCGTGGCGATACGGCACCACCATCAGGTGTCCGCTGTTGTAAGGAAAGGCGTTCAGCACCGTATAGCAACTCCGCCCCCGCTCCAGCAGGTAGGTCGAAGCCTCCGCTGCCTCGCGCGCCATCCCATTCGCAATGGCATAGTCCGCTGCCGCAATCATGTTGCAAAACACGCATTGATGGTCACCCGGCCACGCCGCCAGCGCCTCCGGCACGCCCAGCTTCGGCCGTGCCTTGTCCTCGCCCGTGATGAAGGCATAGCGCCAGGGTGTCCACAAATGATCCATCGCAGCAGTATAGGCTCTGCCGCCGGTCCGCCAATAGTCCCCCGACCGCAACCAACCGCCCCCCTTCGCGTCTAAAACAGCTGATCAGCCATCAGATCCAGAATATAAAGATCATCCTGAAAGTCCGAACATCGGTCATGTCCGTTGAACTTTGTTGCTTGCACTGCTACACTTTGGATTGAAGCTATGCGCGCGGGATCCAGTCGCAGGCTCTCATTTCCATGCTTTACCTCACTCCCGCTGACATCATCGCTTAGGACCAACCCTCTCACGGGGCAGGATTTGCTGCCGTCCGAATGTCTGATTGATCTAAATTGATTGATGCGAGCAAGTGAGTACTGGAACCCGGAGCATCAATCTACATGGCCGACCACGACCACAATTCTTTCCATCCCGAGAGCATAGCCCTGAACACCACATTGGAATCAACCACCCCTGACCTTGCAGTCGATGCCGCGACGAACGATACGTCGGCCTCGAACGACCTTTCCCTCAACCCTGATACCCATGTCGAGACAACACCCGTCGCGACAGAGACACCAGAGACTCCAGAGACCCACACCCCTGTAGCCCAGCAGCGCGCCGAGACTTCGGTAGCTGAGACCGGCCACATCGCTGTGGAAGCCGCTGCCGCCGAGCCCGAGTACGATGCCGAGGATTTTGCCAAGGCACTCGAGAGCTTCGACCGCGAGCAGGCTGCCGAAAAAGACGCCGCCCAGGCGATGACGACCGAAGAGGCTGTCATCACCGGTACCGTCGTCAAGATCACCGACAAGCATGCGGTGGTCGACATCGGCCTCAAGTCCGAAGGTCTTATTCCCCTGGATCAGGTGCTCGACCACACCGGCACGCCGAAGTTCAACGTCGGCGACGTCATCGAAGTGGTCGTTGAGCGCGAGGAGAAGGAGGGAGGCTATCTCGTCAGCTACGAGAAGGCTCTGCGTCACAAGGTTTGGGACAAGCTCGAAGAGGCTGCCAACACCAAGACTCCCGTCAAGGGCATGGTGGTTAGCCGCGTCAAGGGTGGCCTCACCGTCGACATCGGCATCAAGGCATTCCTGCCCGGCTCTCAGGTCGAGGTTCGCCCCGTCCGCAATCTCGACGGCTACATCGGCACCGAGATCGAAGTCCGCGTCATCAAGCTCAACAAGAAGCGCGGCAACGTCGTCATCTCCCGCAAGGAGATCCTCGAAGAGGAGCAGAACGAGAAGAAGACCGTCACGCTCTCCACACTCGAAGAGGGCTCGGTCTTCACCGGCGTCGTCAAGAACCTCACCGACTACGGCGCGTTCGTTGACATGGGCGGCCTCGACGGCCTGCTCCACATCACGGACATGAGCTGGGGTCGTCTCACCCACCCCCGCGACCTCGTCAATGTTGGCGACGAGATCCAGGTCAAGGTCCTCAAGTTCGACAAGGAAAAGCAGCGCGTTTCGCTGGGCTTCAAGCAGCTCTCGCCTGATCCATGGCTCGACGCCACCGAGCGTTACCCGGTCGGTGCCCACGTCAAGGGCCGCGTCCTCTCTGTGACCGACTACGGCTCCTTCATAGAACTTGAGCAGGGCATAGAAGGCCTTGTCCACGTCAGCGAAATGACCTGGTCGAAGCGGATGAAGCACCCCTCCAAGCTGGTCAAGCCCGGCGACGAAGTGGAGACCATCATCCTCTCCGTCAATCCGACCGACCGCCGCATCTCGCTCGGCATGAAGCAGCTCCAGGACAATCCCTGGGAGCAGCTCGAAGACAAGTACCCGGTCGGCGCCATCATCGAAGGCCGCGTCCGCAACCTCACCGACTTCGGAGCTTTCATCGAGATCGAAGACGGCATCGATGGCCTCGTCCACGTCTCCAACCTGAGCTGGACCAAGCGCATCAAGCATCCGTCGGAAGTTCTCAAGAAGGGTGAAAAGGTCAAGGCAATCGTCCTCGGCGTCGAACCTGAGAACCGCCGCCTCTCGCTCGGCGTCAAGCAGATGCAGCCCGATGTTTGGGACACCTTCTTCGCGCAGCACCGCGTCGGCGACGTCGTCAAGGGCAAGGTTCTGCGCACCGCGCAGTTCGGTGCCTTCGTCGAGATCGCTGAAGGAGTCGAAGGCCTCTGCCACGTCTCCGAGGCAGTCGACGAGACCGGCAAGCAGATCACCCTGGAAGTCGATCAGGAGCACGAGTTCAAGATCGTCAAGATGAACCAGGAAGAGAAGAAGGTTGGTCTCTCGATCAAGGCAGTTGGCGAGGAAGCCAGCCGCGCCGAAGTCGAGAACTACAAGGAGTCCTCGAACAAGGGCAACAAGGACGGCGGCAAGGGCCACGGGCAGAGCAGCGGAAGCTCCTCGAACTCCGGCAACTCCGGCAGCACCACCCTCGGCGACCTCCTCAAGTGGAAGCAATCCGAAAACGAAGACAACGACAACGAGTAATCGCTGTCCCCGCATCAACACAAAGGCCGCCCAACCGGGCGGCCTTTGCTCTTTCTCTCCGTGCGGGAAGATTTTGCGTGTGTGTAAAATAGGACAACTGGAGACCCTATTTCGTTTACTCCACGGCATCTGCGCCATCGAGCTTGCGCACCGTCATTCATCGATCTTCGCCCTACGGATCGTGTTTTGCTATTGACCTGATTCACTCCCTCCAGCCAGACGTTATTCACGATCACCAGGAGCACTTCCCGCATCAGGAGCACTTCTTTCTGTACGCAGGAAACACAGTGCTTGCAGGTCTACCAGGAGACACATTTTATGGGACCAGTTTGCCTTTCGCGCCTGCGGACGATTTCCATCGCTTTGGGGTCGCTCCTTTTGTTCGCTCCGTCGGCTCTAGCGGGCACCGTCACCATCGCCAGCCCGCGCCCTGGTTCCACTCTGTCTGGTGCCGTGTCCGTCTCCGCCTCTGCGAATGAAACCATCCCCTTTCATATCGAGATTTGGGACAACGGCCACAAGCTCGGCGACTTCTTCTCCACCTCCGTGAACACCTCTTCGGTCTTGTCGCAGGGAGCCCACATCACGACCGTTCTAGCGGTCTCCAACAACGGAGTGGTCCTCGACCGCAGTAGTGTCACCTACAACGTTGCCGACCAGGCAGCTTCCAACGCCGTGACCATCACCAGCCCGACTCCCGGTTCGACCAGCATCAGCGCCGTGACGATCGCCGCCTCTGCGAACGCGAACGTCCCGTTTCACATGGAGCTATGGGACAACGGCTATAAACTTGGCAATGTGTTCGCCGGCAACCTCAAAGGCGTCTATGTCCTCCCCACCGGCTCCCACGTTTTGACCGTTCTGGCAATCGACAACAACGGATCGGTCATCAGCGATAGCAGTGTCAGCTACAAAGTAGCGGAGATCTGTTCAACCTCCAGATACGCGCAGTGCAATCTCGACCAAATAGGAATCAACAATTCCCAAAATGATTGCAATCCTCAGCAGCAGTTTTTGTGGGTAGCCAATCCGTGCGGGGGAGGCGTCCAGGGAGTGAACGGGGCCTTCCCGCAAGCCACTCTCATCGAGCCCAAATCCGAAGAGGGCACGCTCCGGGATCAAGGCAATCTGACCCTGAACGGCCACTCCCTTCACCTGCAGGAAGTGCAGGCGGGCCATCCTTCGAATGTCTTGTTCAGGGGCCAGAGCCCAACCACAACGCCTGCCGGAGCCATCGATTCGCACTGGACCCTCGACCAATATGTCTATCTCCCGAACCCCAGCGCTCATCAGGCCTTCGAGATGGACGCCCAATACACCGCCGGTGGCGTCTGGACCAAGTTTTATACCGAGTGCGCCTTCAACATCGGCAGCGGGACTGGCTACTGGGGCGTTTTCGATAGCGCAACCGGTGGTTGGATCTTCCTGAACGGCCAGCCTCAAAATGGGCAGACCCCTCCCGTAGTGCCCTGCAATCGCAGCCAGTTCTCCCAGCCCTTCGCAGGATCAAGCGATCCCTCGTTTACCGGCTGGCACCACATCGCCTGGTCGTTCCTCCGCGACCCGGACGGCACGGTGACCTTCCAGACACTGGTCTTTGACGGCACCACAAAGCAAGTCAACTTCAAACCAAACAGCCGAAGCGGTGGAAACGTCAACGACAACGGAAACTTCAGCGCTCTCATTCAACTCGACGGCGTAGTCAACAGCGCCAGACAACACGACGTTGTCGACGCCTACGTCAGCGAAGTGAATCTCATCCATACGCCCTGAATCCGTTCTGACCCACCTCTCCTCGCGGCGTCGGCGACACTCGGCCAGGGATAACCTTGGCCCTGACGGTAGTGCTATCCTTCCCCATCATGCGCTTCCTCCTCGCCGCCGCTCTCCTCGCCGCCACTCCCGCCGCACCCGCCCAGCAGCTAGCCCCCGACACCGCCGCCAAAGTCGCCGCCATCGCGCAAAAAGTCCTCGCCGACACCGGTGTTCCCTCGGCCTCGGTCGGCATCGTGCAGGACGGCAAAGTCGTCTACACCCACGCCTTCGGACTCGCGCGAGTCTCCCCGCCCCTCCCCGCCGAGGCCTCCATGGCCTACCCCATCGGCTCGATTTCCAAGCAATTCACCGCCACCGCCATCCTCATCCTCCAGCAGCAGGGCAAGCTCTCGCTTCAGGACCCCGTCAGCAAATTCTTTCCCGAGCTCACCCGTTCCAGCGAAGTCAAGATCCTCAACCTCCTCACCCACACCTCCGGCTACCAGGACTACGCCCCGCAGGACTACACCATCCCCGCCTGGAAGCTCCCCGGCGACCCCTCGCCATCGTCCACGAGTTCGCCGGCAAGCCCCTCGACTTCGATCCCGGCACCCAGTGGCAGTACTCCAACACTAACTTCGTCCTCGCCGCGCTCATCGTCCAGAAGGTCTCCGGCGAGCCCTTCGCCAAATTCCTCCGCAACCACGTCCTCAAGCCCGCGCATCTGGAGTCCTCAACCCCCGGAGAACAAGACGTCCTCAACCTCAACACCGATCAGTCGCAGCTCCAGGTCACCGGCTACATGCGTAACGCGCTCGCCCCCATCCGTCCCGCCGCGCTGGAGGCGCCCGGCTGGTACTTCGGCGACGGCGACCTCGCGATGCCCGTCGGCCAGCTCCTCAAGTGGGACCTCACCATCCTGAACCAATCGCTCCTCACCCCCGCCAGCTACAAGGAAATGGAGACGCCCTTCATCCTCAAGGACGACAAGGACTCCCACTACGGTCTCGGCGTCGAAGTCCTCACCCGCAGCGGCCGCCACATCATCGAGCACTCCGGCGAAGTCGGTGGCTTCGTCGCCGAAAACATCCTCTTCCCCGACGACCACGCCGCCATCGCCGTCCTCACCAACCAGGAAGCCTCCGAGGCCGCCAGCGAAATCGCCGAGCAGATCACCCCGCTCATCCTCCCCTCCGAGCCTGCTGCCACCAATCCCGACGCCTTCACCCCTCTACTCCGCACCATCCTTAGCGGCCTGCAAAAGGGCCTCATCGACCGCTCGCTCTTCACCCCCGACTGCAACGATTACTTCAACCAGCAAGCCCTCGACGACTACCAATCCAGCCTCTCCCCGCTTGGCACGATCACCTCCGTCACGCCGGGCCGTTCCTCGCTCCGCGGAGGCATGACCTTCGGCGTCTACCACGTCGTCTTCTCCGGCGGCACCACGGTCGTAGTCACGGCCTACATCAAACCCGACGGCAAAATCGAGCAGCTTCTGGTCGTAGGCAAAGACTGACGCCAGCTCTGCAACTATCTCGGATGTCCACCACCGCCGCCCGCCGTCGCCGGGCCGCCAGCCGGACTTGCCCCGCCCATGGAAGCTCCGCCGCCCGCTGAAGCTCCACTGGACACCGAACCCCCACTCGATACCGAACCCCCGCCCGACGATCCACGGAAGCCGCTCGAAGCTGACGTCGCTCCGCGGCTGTAGCCACCACGGAAACCAGTGCCCGCTGCCGCGCCGCGGTACCCTCCGGCCAGCATGGACCCGCCCGTCTGCGGACTCCCCACCGGTTCACCCATCGGATTGGTGAACGTATTGGTCCGCCCGCGCTCGGTAACCTGCGTAACCAGGTTGAAGGTCTGCGACCTGTGGTCATACGCAATCGTATTCACCGGTCGCGCCGCCAATGTAGCCTTCCCCTCTGCCGCCAGCGGAGTCTTCCCGCCCGCCGTCAGCGGAGTCTTCCCGCCCGCCGTCAGCGGAGCCTTCACACTCGCCAGCCCTTCGTTCCACTCATGGGCCGCGACGGTTGGCGCTGCCGCCGCTGGAAGCACCGGCACCCCTGGCCGCCGAAAGCTTCTCGGAGTCCCTCGCAATACCTTCATCTCCGCAGAAGCATCGAGCCGGGTCCGCTCGAAAGTGTGGTCCTTCCGTCCGACCTCCACATACATCCCGTGCTTCAAATTCAGCGGTGTCTTGCCCGCGACGTCCTTCGGATGGATCGGCACATAGGCCAGCCTGTGCCCAGTCTTGATCCATTGCACAGGGCAGTGGTGATGCCGTTTCCCGCTCACCACCCACGCATAGCTCCTCCCATAAGGAATCCAGCTCCCCGCATGGCACACCGCCCAGTCGTAGCCATAACCGAACATCGGTCCGCCGCCCATCGTGCTGTACTCGGCACTCATCAGGTCTGCGTCATCCATAAATCCATCGCCAAAGCCATACGGCGAGCAGGGGAAATCGAAACCAGCGTCATACATCCCCATCGGGACCGAACCATAGCCCCACGACGCTGCCGGCGTCTGGTTTCCACTCGGTCGCTGTTTCCCGCTAGGTTGCTGGGCGCCTGTCGCCTGCTGCGCGGGAGTCGCCTGCGCTGTCGGCGAGCTTTGCTTATCCATACCCGTCTGCTCAACGCGAGCAGCTTGCGTCCCTGCCCCCGCGGCATTCCCCGCCTTCGCGCCGCCCCATCCGCTGTTCGGTTCCCAGCACGTCCCATAGGGTTCGCAGCGGAAGAATCGACCTTTTGCATTCATGTCGGCCAGCCCGGGCAGCGGAGTCGCCAGCCCTGCCTCGCCCATCACCACCGCCATCGCTTTTTCCCGCGCCGCAAACCGATTCGCCACCCAGTGATCCCACTCCGCGAAGTGATCCATCGCAGGGTGCGTGGTCGACAACCGAACTCCAGCCCTGTAGACATAGGTCGTTCCGACCTCAGCGGCTATCGTCTTCGCCTGCGCCGCCGGCACCACAGGAGGCTGTACAAGGGTCAGTCCAACCGCATCCAGATAGCTGTTGACGCGCAGATCCGTCCGTCCGCCAAACCCTACGTGAAGCGTGTCCGTCGGCGTCTTGATGAAGTAGGACTCACCGCGCATATCCGGGTCCAGGTGCAACGTAGCGACCCCCGTCAGCAGCGCCATCTCCGTATGCGGCACGTCTTCTTTCGTCGTCAGATTATCAAACGTCAGCACCGAATTCTCGCCCAGATAGATCGTCGATGCATCTTCAAACTCAATCTCCGCGCGACCCTTGCCCGTCACCAGGCTGAAGCCCGTCTGCAGCGGCAGATTCACCGCAGCCTGCTCCCACACCGTTCCGCCATCGTGCCTGTCCACATCGCCCCGCGAAAACCGCACATCCCCCTGCACGTAACTCAGCCGCACAATCTGCGGCATCACTTTGTTCGAAAGCTCAGGGGACATCGCCGCATCCTGCTCCCCGTTCTGAATGTCAGGCATCGACTGCTGTGCAGAAACGTTCAACGTGATACCAACGGCAAGAAGGGGAATCGCAAAGTAGGTGCATCGATTTAAATTCATGGCAGCCTCCACAGGCGTGCGTCCGGTTCGAGACATCCGGCCCTCGAACATCTCTCGGAGCCCCGCCGCGACGGTCTTCCACTTCGCGGCGACGGCTCAACTCGAGCTACATAACGTTATACGTCCGCACACCACCCTTTGGCGAAGAAAAGCAAAAGAAATCCAGTCTGCCCTCCATTCAAAAATGCAAACTCCTAAGAATTTAGTTGACAAATGAAAAACCCTCGGCGTAATGTCCTAATCAACTAGGAGATAGACCGTGGCCAAACGACAGAAGACCGTCCTCACCAAGCTTGAACTTCAGATCATGCAGGTGATCTGGAAGCGCGGAGCCAGCACCGTCGCCGCCGTGCAGGAAGGCCTCCAGCAGGACCTCGCCTACACCACCGTCCAGACCATGCTTAACATCCTCCACCGCAAGGGCAAGCTCAAGCGCGAGCTCCACGGCCGAGCCTTCGCCTACACTGCCACCGTCACCGAAGCCAAAGCCTCCAGCCACGCCGTCCGCGACCTCGTCGACCGCATGTTCGGCGGATCGAGCGAGGATCTGGTGATGAGCCTCATCAAGAACCGCCAGATTGACCCCCAAAAAATCGCCGAGCTAACCAAGCGTCTCGAAGCAGAGGAGGGCTAGCCCATGCAATCTCTCGAATCCCAACTCCTCACCTACGTCCTGAACTCCCTCTGGCAAGTCCCCCTGATCTTCGCCGCCGCCTGGCTCGCTGCCCGCGCCGCGCGCCGCAGCGGCCCCTCCATGGAGCATCGCGTCTGGGTCAGCGCCCTCGCCCTCGAAGTCCTGCTCCCCGCCTGCTCCATCCCGCCCGGCGAGCTCTTCCACCGCCTCACTCAGCTCCTTCCATGGAGTTGGGGAACCCACGCCCTCCACGCCGACGCACACGTCACCGTGGTCTCCGGCCCCGGCTACGCGCACGGCCTGCTCCATCTGCCCACGCAGCTTCTTGCCATCGCCGCCCTCGCCTATGGCTGCATCTTCGCCTACTTTGCCGCACGATTCCTATCCAGCCTCCGCAAGACCCACAACCTCCGTCGCACAGCCCGGCGCATCGCACTCACCGGAGCCGCCGACCGCACCTGGACCCGCTACTCCAACCTCTTCGCCGTGCATGACGCGGAGGTCGCCGTCTCCAGTGAAGTCTCCTGCCCCGTGACCCTGGGCATCCGTCGCCGCCTCGTCCTTCTCCCCGCAGAAATTCCCGCGAGCCTCAAGCCCGACGACCTCGATGCCGCCCTCGCCCACGAGTTCGCGCACATGCGTCGCCGCGACTTCGCAAAAAATCTCGTCTACGCTCTGCTCACCCTCCCCATTGCCTACCACCCACTCCTCTGGCTCACCCGCGCGCGCATCGACGAGACCCGCGAGATGATCTGCGACGCCATGGCAGCCACCGCCCTCGCTGGTCCGCAAAAGTACGCAAGTTCGCTCCTGCGCCTCGCGTCCCTCCTCCTCCACGATTCAACGGACACGAACCTTCACGCCATCGGAATCTTCGATGCCAACATCTTCGAGAGGAGAATCATGAACCTCACCCAACAGCACCTCGAGCTACGCGGCCTCCGCCGCCTCGCCACCGCAGCAGCCTGCATCGCACTCGGCTTCGCAACCTGCGCCTCCGCCCTCGCTCTCCGCATGAATGTAGTGGCTCCCACCTTCATAGCCGCCACCACTCAATCGACCGACGCTGGAACAAAGCTCCATGTACCCGCGCACGAGATCGCAGGCAATCGCCTCAACTTCGTCCAGCCCATCTATCCTAAGGCCGCCAAGAAAGCGAAACTCGACGGCACAGTCGTCCTGCACGCCATCATCGGCAAGCAGGGCAACATCGAAAAGCTGGACGTAGTCTCCGGCCCCACCGAGTTTCAGCACTCTGCACTCGACGCCGTCAAGCAGTGGACCTACAAGCCCTATCTCCTCAACGGCAATCCAGTCGCCGTAGAAACCACCATCACCGTCAGCTACTCGCTACAAAAGTAAAACTCGCGAACGCAGCGGGCGAGACATTGAGCCTCGCCCGCCACATCGCAACATCCAACACCACGCGCTACAGAAACATCGTAAGTCCAATGAGAAGCATCGCGGCCCAAAGGCCCCAATCCTGGCCGAGACGCGATCCTGGCGGGTTATCCAGTTTCATCTGCAAGCCTCCCCTCTCCGAACAGCACGTAATAAAGCAGCGACGACAGCGACATCGCAGCAAGGCTTTCGTGATCCACGGAGTCGGCCACCCGCTCAACGTATTGCGTGCCGACCTCGGTCATCGGAAGCATGCGGCGCGCGATGCCTCCATAGGATTCATCGGCAAGACTGCTTCCCCGCATTAGCCTGGTCGTCATCACCACCCTCCTTTGCTCGTTTGCACCGGTCCCTGCTCAGCCTCCGCCTTGCTCTCCGGAGGTCCGCCGCACCAGCGGCGACCACGCATCCCTGCGCGAAACCGCTCCTGCTCCTCCGGACTCATCGCCGCCCAGCGTTGTTCCATGTGCCGCTTCCATCCACGGCCTCCTCCAACATGACGATGCACTCCGCCAAACAGAATCTTGCCCAGCACCACCAGCCCCAGCGCCTGCCAGAACGTAATCGCCGTCAAGCCGAAGATCGCCGGCATCAGCCAGTTCCACAAATGCATCGTCACGAACCCAAACACTAACAGCGCAACGATCACAATCAAAATCACCTTGATGATTTTTGCAACTCGATACTTCACCATGTCCGTCCTCATTTCCCTAACTCTTCATGAATCTCCTGCAACCGTTCCCGCAGGGCCAGCACCGCATACCGCTTCCGAGACAGCAGCGTATTCACGCTCGTTCCCGTCTCTTCCGACAGCTCCTTGAAGCTGCGTCCAAGAATCTCGTGTGCCACAAACACCTCCCGCTGATTCGCCGGCAACTCATCCAACGCCTCCTCGAGCTCCTCCAGCAGCACATTCCGCGCATAGATCGCATCCGGCCCCGCATCCGGCGACGGCAGCAGATCTTCAAACACCTGCGCCTCTTCGTCATCCGCCACCGCATCGCTCAGCGACACCGCCTTCTGCCTCCGAAACAAATCCGTAATCCGATTCCTCGCCACCCGAAACAACCACGCCGTCATCTGCTCCGCCGGCTTCATCATCCGATACGCCTGGATCAATTCGTAGAACACATCCTGCAGCACATCCTCTGCATCGTCGCTATCGAGCACCCGCTTGCGAATAAACCCTCGCAGCCGCGACTCATCCCGCTCCATCGTCTCTGCGATGAATTGGTCCTGCTCGGCGACCGTCCAATCCGGGCTCGGCATCCTGCTCCTTTGCGTTTCCTCCGATGGCCAATCGAAGGTCTACAAGCGTTAACGGTTGAACGCGCAAAATATTGTGTTCGTTCCATCAACTCTCGCATTTTCTTTTGCGCCAGCGGTTAGCTTGAACACACAAGCCCGTCGGCCCGCTCGCAATATCGTTATCTTCGTGCCATCCCGTCGAGGACAGTGCTACCATTTCCGACATGGCAGCGCCATCCACCTGAACGGAGTACCTCCTATGAGCCCGTTTACCCGTCGCGACTTTATCAAAACCTCGATCGCTGCCGGAACCGTCGCCACCGTCGGCACGTCCTCTCTCCACGCAGCGACCCCTACCGCCACCGATCCGGTGACGCTCGGCAAGTGTGGCCTCAAGGTAAGCCGTCTAGCGTTTGGCACCGGCACCAACAATGGCGAGGTCCAGGCCGCGCTCGGCCAGCAGGAGTTCAGCCGCCTCGTTCACTACGCCTACGATCGCGGCATCCGCTTCTTCGAGACCGCCGAAGCCTACGCCACGCCCGCCATGCTCGGCGAAGCCCTGAAGCCCTTTCCGCGCGACAGCTATCAGCTCATGACCAAGGTGACCACCGACCCCGGCGTCGATCCGCAGCAGCGCTTCGACGACATGCGCCGCACCTCGCAGACCGAATACTTCGACATCATGCTCCTCCACTTCCAGCACACCGCGGATTGGGTCAGCACCACAAAGCGCTGGCAGGACGGAGTCCTCCACGCGCAATCGAAGAAGCTCATCACCGCCCGCGGAGCCTCCGTGCACGGCCTCCCCGCCCTGCGCCAGATGCCCGGCAACGACTGGCTTCAGATTGCCATGATCCGCATGAACCACAAGGGAACCCTCATGGACGGCCCCACCTACGCCTACGACAACAACCCCAACGACGTCTCCGAAGTCGTCGAGCATGTGAAGCAGGTGCACAGCCAGGGCATGGGTGTCATCAGCATGAAGCTGGTAGGAGCAGGTGCGTTTACCCGTCATGACGACCGCCAGGCAGCCATGCGCTTCGCCTTCCGCAACGCCGGAGTCGACGCAGTAACAGTAGGCTTCAAAAACACCCAGGAGATCGACGAAGCCATCAACAACCTAAATCTAGCCTTCACTTAACGCATCTCGAAATCGTTCCCCGAGATCGCAATGCGTATCGAAACTCAGCTTGAGCAATCGAAGGCGTGCAATTCGTATCGAAGTCGCGCAGAATGAACTTTCCCATAACACCGTTTGCGAGGAATGATGTCCCGCCGTGGTGTTGACCTTATACTGACCCGATGGAGACCTAACCTTATGGACCTCTCGGAAGAGTGGCGGATTGCCATCAAGGGCTTGGAGTATGTTGTCGCCTTCGGGATGGTGGGTGGTGGTTTCTATTTGGCGTATAGGTTGCGACGTAGATGGATGAGATTTCTGATCTTCGGAAGCAGCACATTTGTGGCTGTCGTGGTCGGCTTGGCCCTGTGGTTCGATCTGTCGTTTGTAGAAGGAAGCAGGATGCGCGGACCGATACTTCTTTCTCCCGATGGACGTCATGTAGCGGTAGTTTACTGGGTGATGTCTGGAGCCGTTGGCACCGATCAAGTTCACGTTTCCGTCCGTACCCGGCACGACCCGTTTGCGACCGAGGTCTTCGCAGGTATGGCGCAAAGCCCTCCCAATGATCCTGATATTCGATGGACGGATGATCATCATCTCCTGATCTCCTATTGGAAACAAGGCAAAGTGACCGAATGTCAGCCAGAGGGTTTCACAAACGACGGAGTCGCAGTCATGTGTCAGGAATAGCCGCGACGGAATACAGCTCTTGAAACATTCCAGCTCCCGGGAAGTCAGCTTTTGAGCAAGTTCGAAAGCACGAGTCTCCGTTTGATTCGAGGCAATCCCCAAGCGGCGATCCGTCCCTTAGCCCATTAAAACGTCAACGCCGCCAGAGCCCCCGCAAGCAAAATCCTCAGCGCTTCTTCCTCTGCCGAGCCTTCGCCTTCCCACTCACCTTTTTCTCCTTCGACTTCGCCTTCTTCGCCTCACTCTTCCCCGAGCGAAGAGACCCGCCGCCACCCGCCCCCTTCGCGCCCGTATTCGCCACCGGCTCCGTTCCCGGCATCAGCGCAAACTGCAGCCGCCGCTGCTGCCGGTCGATCCGGTCCAGCAGCACATGCACTCTCTGCCCCAGCGAAAACACATGCCCCGTCCGCGAGCCGACGATCGCGCGATCCGTATCGCGGAAGCTATAGTAGTCGCCCACCAGCGACCCCAGCGGCACCAGCCCCTCGATGAACATGTCATCCAGCTCCACAAAAAATCCATACTTCGTGCACGACAGAATCACAGCAGGGAAGTCGTCCCCCACCTTGTCCGCCATGAACTTCATCTTTTTCCACTCAATCAACTCCCGCTCAGCATCGGCCGCCCGCCGCTCCGCCTGCGAACTCTCCACCGCAATATCATTCAACTCCGCCGCCGCAATCGGCCCCTCCGCAGCGCCAACACTCTGGGTGCCCCATTCATGCGCGCTTTTGCGCATGGGTGGGGTTGCTCCGTGCTGCCGAGACTCCAACTCTCGCCGTCCGCGCAGGACCCAAGGCTGCGCATCATCCGACCGAATCGCTCCCCCCCGAGCGTCCGCCCCACCCCGCAGCATCGCCCTCACCAGCCGATGCACAATCAAATCCGGATACCGCCGGATCGGCGAAGTAAAGTGAGTATACGAAGGCGACGCCAGCGCAAAGTGCCCCTCATTCTCCTCCGCATACCTCGCCTGCTTCAGCGACCGCAGCATCAGGTATGACAGAATTCGCTCCTCCGGAGTTCCACTGATCCGCCGCACCAGCCTCTGATACATCTGCGGAGTCACCGCAATCTTCTCCGGAACCTCATGCTGCTGCGCCGCCCGCGAATCCCTCCCCCGCGCCGACCGCTGCCGCGACTCCCTCCGGTCCGACTTCATCGTGAACTTCCGCACCGGCAGGTTCCCCAGCCCCAGCGAATGCCCAAATCCCGCCGCCGTCTCCTCAAAGTCGACAATCCGCTTCGGGTCCGGCATCTCGTGGATCCGGTAAATCGAAGCAATCCCCTGCCGCTCCAACCAGGTAGCAACGCACTCGTTCGCCGAAAGCATAAACTCCTCGATCAACCGGTGCGCCCACCCCCGCTCCGACCTCACGATGGCCTTCATATTTCCATCCGGATCAAACTCGACAATAGGCTCCGGCAGATCAAAGTCAATCGACCCCCGGCGAACCCGCTTCGCATTCAGCCTCAGCGCAAGCTCCAGCATCGCGTCGAACGCGGCCGGGAGCTCGGGATTTTCCAGCCCGATCCGCTCGCGCTCGGAGGTGTGTAGCCTCAAACTAGCTTTAGTCACGCCTTTTGCAGCCTCAATCGTGGCCGAGTACGCACTATTTGCACCCGTTTTGCCCTCGTCGATGCATTGCTGGACGCTCGTGTAGGTCATGCGGCGCACACTGCGGATCACCCCCTCGACCACCCGGTAGCGCACGATCTCGCCCTCCGGATCGATCTCCATAATGCAGCTAAGTACAAGCCTGTCTTCATTTGGCAGCAGGCTGCACATCCCGCTCGAGAGCGCATGCGGCAGCATCGGAACCGCCCGGTCGGGAAAATAAACGCTGTTGCCGCGCAACCGAGCCTCCGTATCCAGCGCCGCCCCCGGCCGCACATACCAGCTCACATCCGCAATATGCACCTGCAACTCATTGTTTCCATTGGGCAAAGTGCGTACAAGCACGGCATCGTCGAAGTCCCTGGCGGTCTCACCGTCGATCGTCACAATCGGCAAGCCACGAAAATCCTCCCTGTTTTCAAGCACTTCCGCGCCAACAGACTCCACAGTCTCCAACGCACGGTCGGTCGCCTCAGACAGCACTGCGGCAGGGAAACTATGTGGAATGTGATGTTTACGGATGATGATCTCCACATCAACGCCGAAAGCATCCGGCGGCCCCAGCACCTCCATCACCCGCCCCCGCGCCGGCCGCCCCGGAGAAGGGAAACTGGTGATCTCGACATCGACCGCCAGCCCTTCGAGAGGGTAGCGCGGATCTTTGGAATCAGGTGTTTGCAGCGTACGACGAGCCTCCTCCCCAAGCATCCGATGTGGCGAATCCGCCACATCGGACGCGATTTCATCACCCTCGGCAATAGCAATGGCGCCGCCTATCCGTTCGTCCAGCGGGGTGACGTAATTGCCAGTAAGCGTAATCGAATCAGCACGTTGGTGGGGGCGTGCGTAATGGAATATGCCGACGACCGTGGGGTTACGCCTGGTCAGAACCCGCGCAATGCGCCCCGAGCGACGTCCGTCCCGCCCCGGAAGTGCTTCATCTACAAGGACTAAGTCGCCCTGCATCGCCCCGTTGATCTCGTTCGGTGGAATGAAGATATCTTCCTGCGACTGTCCCCCACTCCCGCCCCGCTCGGCCTTCCCGACCTCACCTTTAACCCTTTTTTGTGAAGCACTTGCGTCAGGACGCACGAACCCAAACCCATCCCGATGCAGATCCAGCCGCCCACTGACCAGCCGGTCACGTCCCGAACGGACAGCAGCCTCCATCCCATCCCATCGTCCGGCTGGCTTGCTGCTGAGCCTCGATGTCTCAAATGGCTGATTCGCAATGGGTTCGCGCTTGGGAATCGACCACATATCCTCGCCAGCGCGGACCAACTCGCCGCGGGCAACCATGCGAGTCAACTGCTCCACAAGCAGTCGCCGCTCGCGTCCTCCCCCCAGCCCCAGCTCACGAATAAGTTGTTTGTATCCAGCACGTCCGCCCGCTGAGCGGCTAATTCTGGCGATCAAATCGTGATCACTGCGTGGATAAGGGGTCCTGGCCATGGTCTATCAAGAGCATACGCGGGAACGCAAAAACAGCGGGAATATCTGATGCGCTCGCAGCATAGAGCCTCCCGGAGGTGAGATTTGTGACATATCTCGTCAATTTCCCTGTCGGATGCGCTCAATATTGGGCATTTCCGTACATGCAGCGCGACTACGCCAGGGTGAGGGGCGCACATCACCTGAGTGAATGTTAAGTCAGTTGCCTTTATAAATTAGTACACTTTAAGATTACTTCAGTAATGTTAACTGAATAGTATATAGTTATGTTATTGATAAGTATAGACTTAGCTCTTGTATCACTTTATGTTGTGTCTATCTGGTTTGTCCAGAGAAAAATTAGAAATTTTTTACCAACTACTTCAATTACTGCCAAGGAGAAACACACAAATGAAAAACCTCGCAATGCGCAGCTTCGTTCTCGTCCTCGCTCTCGTCGGATTCGGCGCAACCTCCATGACTTCATCGGCAAAGACGACCAGCACATCAGCGACCACGGCAGGCATGCAGGCTCAGACGAACGTTGTCAGCACGCCGACCCCTCTTTGCATGCCGGGCGCAACCTCCTGCGGCATCGACTAGTTTCGCAAAAGATTCTATCCAAATAACATATTTGCAGTTGCTTCACCTCCCATGCGCGGTTACTATGAACGCGCAGGGAGGTGTTTGCCATGGATACGAAGGTGCTTCTCGAATATGCTATTTTCGCGGACTTTTTCATTGGGGCCGGGATTCTAGCAATCATGATTCGGCATCGTTTGCACCGTGAATTCGCCTTCCTCTCGGCGTTTCTGGCCGTCAACTGTTTTGAGACTTGCAGTTCGATCATGTTGCTCTTTTTCCGCAAGGAGCTTGGAATATCCGGGGTCGTTGATTACGAAATTTACTTCTACTCGCATTGGGCACTCTTCTTCGTCGAGTACGCGCTGATGTTGCTTGTTATCTATAGTGTTTTCCGCAAAGCCATGAAACCCCTGGACGGTTTGCACCGTGCAGGTAAGATTATATTTCGCTGGATTGCTGGGGTTTCATTAGCGCTATCCCTGGTTATGGCTACGGGACCGCATGTGGCGGGGCAGTTTTATATTGCAACGCTGGCTGGACAGGTGCAGCAGGGCATCAGCGTGTTGACTCTTTGCCTTTTGCTATTCGTATGTTTCTCTACGAGATACCTTGGGCTTACCTACAGAAGCCACATCTTCGGCGTGAGTCTCGGGCTTGGCATCTTCGCTACCGTAAGTTTGGTTGAGTCTGCTTGGTACGCTAACGGAGTCGGACAGACGGTTTATTCCCCTGTCTATCTCTTTAGCGCGCTAGGAAGTTGTGCGGCGTTGCTGACGTGGGCGACGTACTTTGCCATGCCGGAGCCGGAGCGGAAGATGATTCTGCTTCCGACGACTTCGCCCTTCTTTCTTTGGAATCGTATTTCTGAGGCGCTGGGCGATGAGCCAGGTTTTGTGGCTATCGCTGGGTTCAAGCCAGAGATGCTCGCGCCAGCAGAGTTGACCGTGTTTACGGCTGCGTCCAAACGGGCGCAAGAGCGCAAGGTTGAAGAAGAGATTGCGGAGCGTGAGGCTGAGGCTTCGAATGCAACTGCGCAGCAGGCTCTGTCGATGCACCGCATTGCGATGCCCCGGTAGACGGCTCCGATGGAGCCTGTAACCCACATGTTGACAGGGGCATGCCTCTCGCGCGCTGGACTCAATCGGAAGGCGGCCTATGCCACGCTAACGATGGTAGTGGCCGCGGAGTTTCCGGATGTCGATATGCTTTGGGGCCTGCACGGACCGGTGGATCAGTTTCAGCACCATCGCGGCATCACACACGCATTTCTAGGGCTGCCCTTCGAGGCAGCCTTTATTGTTGCCGGGGTTTATGGCTGGCATCGATGGCTGGTCGCCAGGCGGGCGCGCGCCGAAGCGGTAGCGGGAAGCAGATCTCCTTTAGGAGCCAGCAGGGGAGTTAGGAGGCCGCTGACTGCCGCACCAGTGCGGTGGGGTGTGTTGTATGGTTTCGCGCTGCTGGCGCTGCTTAGCCACTTGCTTCTGGACTATACGAATAGTTACGGGCTGCGGCCATTCTTTCCGTTCAATGACCGATGGTATGCGGCATCCATTGTGTTCATCTTTGATCCAGTGATCTTCACGCTATTCCTGGGTGCACTGACAGCGCCGTGGCTATTCGGGCTCGTGGGGACTGAAGTGGGCGCCAGGAAGCAGCCGTTCCGGGCGCGCGGCTGGGCGATTACAGCGTTGTTGGGCGTCGTTGGATGGTGGGCATTGCGTGAGGTGGAGCACGGACGCGCGGTTCAGTTGGCCATGGCGCAGAGTATTCCAACACCGGGGAAGAAGGCAGTGTCGCCGGGGCCAGATCCAACTGATCAGGAGGGTGTTGCTCCCGCGGAGGTGACGCCAACGTATCTGGTAGCTCAGAGAACGTTGGCGAGTCCTGATCTTCTCAGTCCGTTTCAATGGTCGGTCGTGACGGATTTTGGGCCGGTTTATCAGTTGTCGGAGATTGATACCCAGAGTGAGACGTTAATGCCGGGTGACACAACCTATCCGAAGCCCGACGATAGTCCAGCGGTTCGGACAGCCGTGGGCAGCAAACTGGGGCGCGCTTATATGGATTGGTCCCCGATGCCGATTGTGGAGGTGGTGAAGGCGGACAACGAGTTGGTGGCGGGAACGGGTCGCGGTGGTGATGGGGTTGCGGAAGTGGTTACGTTTCGTGACCCGCGGTTTATGGGTGGGCGCATGGGCACTTCGTCACGTTCGGCGCTTGCCGGTACGGTGTCCCTGAATGCGACGGGGAAGATTGTGCAAGAGACGATGGGTGGGCGGGTGGAGAGGTAGGGGCGTACGAAATTCCAACGTTGCGTACTAGGTGGAGGCAAAAAGGCAGCCGATGTCTGAGTACTTGGCCGGGACGCGGATTCCCCCGGCGAACGACAACAGAGCGAAAAGTAAAAGCACGTACAATAGAACCAGTCGGCTGACGTCTAATGCCGCGAACGCTTATCTCGAAGGCCTAATTATCATGCTCGCCATTCTCGTTCTCATGCTCGCTGCTTTGAGCCGGCTTCTGCCCCACGTGTTTCACGGTATGGCCTACAACTTCACTGCCGTGGGTGCGGGTCTGCTGTTCTTTGGCTCGCGCAGGCCGCGCTGGCAGGCGGTGTTGGCGGTTGCCGTGATGGCCCTGATGGATGTCTTCCTCACGACGAAGGTGTACGGGTATGCGTTCCATGTGAGCGGGTATCTGGTGACGTGGGCATGGTATGCGGCGGTTTGCATGATCGGCAGTGTGCTGTTGCGGAAGGTGACGGGGTTGAGGGTCGTAGGCGGCGTGCTGGCATCAGCGACGAGCTTCTTCCTGCTGAGCAATTTCATGGTGTGGACGAGCGCGTCTGCTTTGGGAAGTGTGATGTATCCGCACAGCATGGCCGGGTTGGCTAGCTGCTATGCGGCAGCGCTGCCATTCTATGGGAACGATTTGATGTCGACGGGGGTCTTCGCCGCGGCGTTCTTTGGGCTGCCGGTGATGGTTTCGCGACTGGCGGAGATCAAGGACTCGATGCACCAGCCTACCGTGTAGAGGCGAAGGGCTGTAAGAAAATGAAGGCCGCGCTGAGTGCGTGGCCTTTTGTCGTTGGTGCGGGATTAGACCTCTTCTTCTACGGGGAGGGGAATTCCTTTGCGTCGGTCGAAGACCTTGCGGACCATGTAGAAGACCAGCCAGAGTAGTGCGGCGAGGGCTACTCCAATTACAAGATCAAGGTGTTGATGGACTACGTGGCGGAGGGAGCGGATGAGGGTGGGTCCGAACCAGATGGTGAGCAGCGAGCAAACAAGGAATTGGGTGAGCTTGCCGCAGAAGATGGCCAGTAGGAAGGGAAGGGTCCTCATCTCGAAGACCCCGGCGGCGAACTCAAAGAGCTTGAGAGGGGTAGGGGGGGGGAGCATCGCCGGGATCATTATGGCGAGAAACTCCTGCCTCTCGAAGCGATCGCGGATGCGCTCGTAGCGATCGCGGTTGATGCGCTTTAACAGGAAGAGTTCACCTCCGGCACGGCCGATGAAGAAGGGGACGAGCGAGCCGACAGCGGAGGCAACCGCGGCTACAAGACTGTATAGGAGAAAGCGCTCGTGGTTCACGGCAACATATCCGATAATGACACCGTCCATGGAGACGGGGATGGGGATCAGTGCGGAGTCAATCAGGGCAAGGCCAGCGACTCCCCAGATGCCGAGAGGCTTGAGGACTGTCAGCAGGAGTAGGGAAAACTTATGCAGAAGAGCGATGGGTGCCAGTTTCACGGAGTCTTTATTCTATCGTTTCCGTGCCCTGGGGGATGTCCGGTCCTGAATGTTCGGTGTTCCCCGCGAGTAGGTCGAGGGCGTGGGGGAGGAGCGGAAGAACCGCGCGGAGGGAACTCTCGGCACCGCGGGGATTACCGGGGAGATTGAGGATCAGAGCTCCGCCAGTGACTCCGGGGATGCCGCCAGCGACGCCGCAGACGCCGCGACCAAGCGCTGCGTAGGGCGTGCGGCGAGTTCCTTCTTGGCGGATAAGCTCGGCGAGGCCGGGAACAAGTCGGTCGCAGACGGAGAGAGTGGCCTCGGGGGTGATGTCGCGGGGGGCGAGGCCGGTGCCACCGGTTGTCAGGATAAGGGCGGCGCGGGTGGCCGCGGCGTGCAGCGCGGAGATGAGCAGGTCGGGATCGTCGGGGACGATGATGGTGTCGAGGAGTTGTGCGCCGGCCTCGGTTACGAGGTGGGCAAGGGCCGGTCCAGAGAGGTCGACCTGGGTGCCGGCGGAACAGCGGTCGCTGACGGTGATAACAATGGCGGTACGGCCGGCGAGGGTTGGGGGGGGCTGCATGTCTCAAGAATAGATGGGAGTGCGCGGAATGTCTCTGGAGATGAGAAAATAGTAAGGCCAGCGTCTTTTTGGTCTGGTGATTCGCTGCGGCGGACGCAACCTTCGCCGTGGTTGATTCGTCACAGACTAACGACCCGATGCCCATCACACCACCACAGATCGATCCAGAACTTCCACGGCCCGAAGCCGAAGCCCCTAAGGGTGGAATCCGCGAGAACGAAGGAGAGACGGTATCTAATGCTGCGACGTCGGTTGTGCCGCATGATGCTGAGGGGCGGTCGGTTACGGCGCCGGTGCGGATTCGCACCAATCGGTACGGCGAGTTGGAAGCGCATGAGCTCATCCATCTGCTGGACACGATTGAGGATGAACGTGCACGCGGAAGGTTTCGCGAGTCGATCTACATTTCGATGTTCATCTGGCTGGCGATCGCGTGGGTAGCCTTTTATGGCCCCAAGTACCTTTGGCACTCTCCGCAATTGATCAGCCCGACGGAGGCACTGCAGCAGCAGGAGATGGTGCGGTTAAATGCTCCGGTGTTGCCGCACCACATGTCGGAGGCGCCCCCGAAGATTGATCGGGGAACGCTGAATAAGCTCCGGACGATGGAGTCGAAGCGCTTGCCAGCGCCGGTGCCACCCACGCAGCAGGCTCCTCCGATGGCTATGCAGCCGACACCCGAGGTTCCGACTCCAGCGATGCCGCAACCGGTGGCACCGCGCCCAATCCCGCGCGCATCAGCGCCCGTACCGGAGGCCCCGTTGCCGCAGGCACCCACCCGGCCAAACTTCAGCACAGGAGGGTCTGCGAGCCAGGAGATGCAACAGGCAATGCACGGTTCCGCGCACGCTGGTAGCGGTGGAAGCGTGGGGATAGAAGGCGGCACTGGGAGAGGCGCGGCACTCGGGCAAGGTGTGGATATTCTTTCCGACACTCAGGGTGTCAACTTCCAGCCATATCTGCAGCGTATTCTGCGTCAGATTTACGAACAGTGGATTCCGCTGATTCCAGAAGAGGCCCAGCCGCCGCTGAGCAAACAGGGTGCGACACTGATTCGCTTTACGATTAATGCGGATGGAACGATTTCAGCGATGCATCTGGACGGATCGACCCATGACGACGCGCTAAACCGTGCAGCCTGGGGTTCGATTACAGGGGTGGGACAATTTCCGCCGCTGCCGAAGGAGTTCCACGGACCGAATCTGGAACTGCGCATCCATTACCTGGTGAACAAGCAGACGGAGTAGCAGGATGTATAGCTTTGAGCGCGAGCCTCGTGCAGCGACACCGCGGAATCCTGAGCCGACGCGAGGAATTTTGCGTCAGCGTGCAGAGTTTCAGGCGTATCGTGCGGAACGCGAAAGAATCGAGCGCAGGAGCGCGCTGCGCGGATTGATTTTGCTTGCCGTCGTGGCGCTGGTGGGGAACATTGCGCGTGCTGGGCTCGATCTTGTATTCGTGCATGGCTGGTGGAGGCCCTAGTGCGTGAGCGCGGAGAGAACCAATATCCGCTGATGGTGGTGGCTGGGCCTACGGCGAGTGGAAAAACGGCGCTGGCGTTGCGACTGGCAGAACAGCTGGGTGGCGAGATCGTCAGTTGTGACTCTGTTGCGGTATACCGTCTGATGGAGATTGGCACAGCGAAGCCGACCCTGGAAGAACGTGCGCGAGTGACGCATCATTGCCTCGATTTGTATTGGCCGGACGAGGCGTGTACGGCGGGCGATTACGCTCGTCATGCGCGCGAGGCGATTGCGGGGATTCGCGAGCGGGGTCGGATTCCGATTGTTGCTGGGGGAACGGGTTTGTATCTTCGCGCGCTGCTGAAGGGACTGGCACCGGCGCCACAGCGGGATGACGCGTTGCGTGAGCGGCTGCGCGAACGGGTAGAGTGCAAAGGGTCGGCTTGGCTGCATCGCGTGTTGCAGCGCCTTGATCCGCGCGCCGCGAAGTTGATCCATGCGAATGATGTGCCAAAACTGATTCGGAGTATTGAGGTCACGCTGGCCGCTAGGCAGCCGCAGACGGAACAGTGGCAGGCTGGGCGGGATCCGCTGCGGGGGTATCGCGTGTTGCAGATAGGATTGGCGCCAGAGCGGAAACGGCTGTATGAGCGAATCAATGGGCGTGCCGCGGCAATGTTTGAGCGTGGACTTGTGGGGGAGACGGAGATGTTGCGGGAGAGGTGTGGGGAGGATTGTCGCGCTCTGGGGGCCCTTGGGTATACGCAGGCGATGGCTGTGTTGCGTGGGGAGATGACTCTCGATCAGGCGGTTGCGGCCGGGCAGCAAGGGCATCGGAATTACGCCAAGCGGCAGGGAACGTGGTTTCGGCGCGAGACAGAGATGCGATGGTCGCAGGGGTTTGGCGATGAAAGCGCGGTGCAGGCTGAGGTGCTGGAACTGGCTCGGACGCTGGTGGCTGGAGAGGTGGCCTGGTGAGCGGCGTGCGGATCGATAAGTGGCTGTGGGCGGCACGGTTTTTCAAGACGCGGGCACTGGCGTCGAAGGCTTGTGAGCTGGGGCGCGTGCAGTCGAAGGGTTTGCCGGCCAAGGCGGCGCGCGAGGTTCGCGTGGGGGATGAGTTGCAGGTTCGGAATGAGGGTGGAGATTTTGTGATTGAGGTGGTGGCGCTTAGCGAGGTGCGCGGACCTGCGGCGGTGGCGCAGGCACTTTATCGCGAGACGGACGAGAGCAAGGTGGAGCGGGCGAGGGTCGCGGACGAGCGCAAGGCGATGTTTGCGGTCGAGGCAGAACCGGTGGGGAGACCTTCGAAACGCGACCGGAGAGAGATTAATCGGTTTCGCGGACGGTAACTTTGTACGACATCAAGGTCGGGGTGCGGTAACGCCACCATTCTGGTTGACCCAGTAGCCGTTGCGGGCTTCGATAGAGAGTTGTGGATAGTCTCGCAGCTTGAGGATGATGGAATGGAATCCGGGAGCTGGGGATTGCGGATGGAAGCTGAGCACGTAGCGGTTGGGGATGTGGTTGGAGATCGTGAAGAGGTCCCGGTCGAGGGTTTTGACGTCTTTGAATTTGAAGTATTCGCCGCCGGTGAGATGGGCGACGGATTGGGAGATGTTGCGGCGGAGGGCGTTGCGGGCAGCAATCTCGGCGAGGTGGGCAAGTCGTAGCGGCGGGAGGAGCTCTTCAACGCAGTTCACGTTCTGCGACGTGCGGCTTTCTCTCGGCTTGATGGGATTGCCGTCGGCGTCTTTGCCCAGGTCGCGACTGAAGCAGCCATGCTCTGGGCCGGGCGGGAGTGGGGGCATGTGCACGTCGCCGAACTTCTTAGCTTCTGCGCCAGTCGCGGCTTTGGTGCTGTTGAAGCCGATGCTGTAGATGGCGGTGTTGGTGTCGCTGATGGCGTGGAGCGCGTCGACGAGTGTGGTGTGACTGTCCTGGTCGATGGTTTCGGAGAGCAAGAGGATGGCGCGGCGGTAGGTGGTGGGCTGCTTGCTGAGCATGTCGACGGAGTAGGCAATGGCGTCGAGGACGGCGGCCTGCTGGTCGCCGGGATCGAGGTTGTTGAGCGAGCGCGTGATGAATTCGAGGTTGGGTGTGAAGCCATGCAGCAGGACGGGCGTGCTGTCAAAGCCGACGACGGCGACCTTGTGATCGATGTTGCCGACGAGGTTGGTGAGCATCGGGCCAAGGTTTTGGTATTGCTCGAGATGGCCGGCGCCGGAGCCTCCGGTTTCGACGACGATGACCATGGCCAGAGGCTGGTCGCCGGTGTCCTCCTCCAAACGGAGTGGCTGCTCGACACCGTCGTCGGTGAGAATGAAGTCTTTGGCCTTGAGGGTGTAGACGAGTTGGCTGGATTTGGTGCGCACCAGGGCGGGGACGATGACGAGACTGGAGCGAACGGTGATGGAGGCTGCGGGCGGGCTGGCCTGGGAGTCTGCTGGGGCATTCGAGGCCGGTGCTTGCGCTGGAGAGACGGATGCGGCGAGCAGCACGATGAGGACGATGGGCTTCATAGTTTGAGCTGGATCGGGTCGTACGAGTTTAGTGTAGCTTTGTGGATTAGACGAAGGTGAGGTTCGTACGTTGGCATCTTGAGATGCAAAGAGCAATCGAAGGCGGTACCATGGTATGTTTGCCTCGCTGGTGAGGATGAGACGGCGCGCACTTGAAAAGAGACTCAGACGAATGAATGTGCAGGAGATTCCAAAGACAATGCGTGCGCTGGTAAAGGCCACGGCCGCTCCGGGAATGGAGATGCGCGAGGTTCCGGTGCCGGAGATTGGAGCGACGGATGTGCTCGTTGCCGTGGAGACAGCGTCGGTGTGTGGAACGGATCTGCATATTTTCCATTGGGATGAGTGGGCGCAAGCCAGAATCAAGCCGCCGTATATTCCGGGGCATGAATTCTGCGGGACGGTGGCAGCGGTGGGCTCACTGGTGAAGCGCGTCAGCGTTGGGGACTTCGTCTCAGCCGAGATGCATGTGGCGTGCGGGCACTGTCTGCAGTGCCGCAGCGGGCAGGCACATGTTTGCCAGTTTGTGAAGATTCTAGGTGTGGATGCCGATGGTGCGTTTGCAGATTATGTGCGGATTCCAGAGAGCAATGTGTGGAAGCTCGATCCTGCGATTCCGCGCGACTTCGGCTCCCTGTTCGATCCGTTTGGAAACGCGGTGCATACAGTCTTGTCGGGTGCGATTGCGGGGCAGACCGTGGCTGTAATGGGATGCGGACCGATCGGATTATTTTCAATTGCGGTGGCGAAGGCTTGCGGAGCCGCACGGATCTTTGCGATTGAGCCGAATGAGATGCGGCGTGAGTTGGCGAAGAAGTTGGGCGCCGATGTGCTGTTCGATCCTTCGAGCGATAATGTCGAGCAAATGGTCAAGGACACGACAGGGGGCGCCGGCGTGGATGTTTTGCTGGAGATGTCTGGGCACCCGTCGGCGATCCAGCAGGGGTTTCGGCTGCTGAGGATGGGTGGACGTGCGTCGTTGCTGGGGATTCCCTCCAAGCCGGTGGAGATGGATCTGGCGAATGCTGTGATCTTCAAGGGTGCGACTGTGCACGGGATCAATGGGCGCAAGATGTATGAGACGTGGTTCCAGGCCGAGGCGTTGATCCGCGACCGCGGCGTTGACTTGTCGCACGTGATTACACATCGCCTGCCGTTGGAGCAGTTTGATGAGGCAATGCATCTGCTGGAGTCGGGCGAGGCTAGCAAGATTCTATTAGCGGTAAAGCGGTAGGATTTGTCCGCAATATAAAGAGGCCCATCGAACGATGGGCCTCTTCATATTGCGTGAGCTCCGAGTTAGGGGTTCTGCACGACGAGTGGATCCGCGAGACGGAAGTGGACGATGGACTCTGCAGGGATGTCGATGTCGCGATTGCCCGTGGTGCCAGCGAGCAAGGTGCCGGCACCTGCGCCGGCAGCGCCACCGATGGCCAGGCCGACACCTCCCGTGGCCAGGCCGCCGATCAGCATGCCAGCACCGGTCATGCCGCCGATGAAGCCTGCTGTGCGACGACCCTTGCCGCGCTTGGTGTGGACGTTATCGTTGGTGTCGAGGTCGTACTGAGAGCCATTGAGCGTCATAGAGGTAAGGCGTAGTTCGAGGATGGATCTGCCCTTGAAGTGACCTCGGCGATGGGCTGCATCGATCCGACCACCAACGGGTGTGCCCCGTGGAATGACGATATTGCCGTCGCGGTTTTGAACCGGCTCGACAACCTCACCGTCGAAGCGGTCACCCGCACGGCTGGTCTTGACACTGATGCGCTGGTTGATGCGGATGGCGAGTTCAGTTCCTGCGGGAACCCGGAAGGAGACTGGCGCTGGAGCCTGGTTAGGCTGACCCATTTGCTGGCCACTTCCGAGGGCTTGAGATTGGCCCTGAGCGGCAGAGGTGAGCGGTGTGACGATCGGATCAGTGCTGTGTGGCATGGGGCCTGGCGGGGGAGGCGTGATGAGGGTCGATACCGCGGCCTTTTGGCCTGGAGCGTAGGGGGGCTCGACGGTCTTGGTCACGGTGTCGCCACTCTTGTCCACATATTGCACTTGCTGCGGGATATTCGTGGCGACGGCCTGCTTTTTCGCCTGGTTGAGAGCCTTTTCCTGTTTGCTCGCGCAACCTGCCAGCAGCGCTAGAGTCATCAGGCCTGTACTGGCAAGAATTGTGAATCGTGTCTTCCGAAGTGCCATGGTTCTCCTTCCACGGTTGTGCGTGGCTTACAAGAGACGGCAAATTGCCGAAATCTTCACAGGATGTTCGATGCGGGTGATGTCGAGTTTCGCTGCCTGAAGGGGCAGAAAGGTTTAACATCAAATTACTATGAGCAGCGCGACAACACTTCTCGAACATCCATCTTCAAAGCGTCCACAACTAGCCCACTTGACAGCACAGATAGATGACCTGCGCGCGCGGGGAACGCATTTCAAGTTGCGCGTGCTCGACGACGATCAGGGGCGAGTTTGTCACTACGATGGACGCGAGGTGATTAACCTGGCGTCGAACAATTATCTAGGGTTGTGCAATCACCCGAAGCTACGCGAGGCGGCGATCGCGGCGATCGAGAAATACGGTGTTGGATCGGGTGCGGTGCGGACGATTGCGGGCACGATGCGGATTCACATGGAGCTCGAAGAAAAGATCGCCCGGTTCAAGGGTGTTGAAGCTTGCGTGGTGTTTCAATCGGGGTTTACAGCGAATGCTGGAACCGTATCCAGCATTTTAGGGAAGGACGATTTCATTCTTTCCGATGAGTTGAATCATGCGAGCATTATTGATGGGGCGAGGCTTTCAAGGGCGAAGATCAAGGTGTTTCGGCACAAAGATGTGGCGCACGCGGAGGAGTTGCTGAAAGAGATCGAGAACGAGCCGGGACGGAAGCTAGTGATTACCGACGGCGTTTTTTCGATGGATGGAGATATTGGACCGGTAGATAAGTTGGCTGATTTATGTGACAAGTATGGCGCGATCATGATGGTGGACGATGCGCATGCGAGTGGAGTACTGGGACGCAATGGGCGTGGTAGCGTGGACCACTTCGGCTGCACACAGCGCGTGGATGTGCAGGTGGGTACGTTGTCGAAGGCGATTGGTGCGTTGGGTGGATATGTTTGCGGATCGCGTGATTTGATCGATTATCTGTACCATCGCGCGCGACCGTTTCTGTTTTCTACTTCGCATCCGCCGAGTGTAGCGGCTAGTTGTATTGCGGGGTTCGACATTCTGGAAAACGAGCCGGAGCGGATTGAGCGGTTGTGGACGAATACGAAGTATTTTCAAGAACAGTTGACGGCTGCGGGGTTTGATATCGGCGGTAAGACGACGCCGAAGAGCGAGACACCAATAACTCCGATCTTTGTCGGGGCTCAGGGCTCCATTGGCGATGGGCGCAAGACGATGGAATACAGCCGAGCTCTGTTTGAGCAGGGATTGATGGCTACGGGGATTGCGTTTCCCACGGTTCCCGAAGGCAAGGCGAGAGTTCGCTGCATCATGACTAGCGAGCATACTCGCGGTCAGATCGATAGGGCGTTGGAGATATTGACGGCGACGGCGAAGCGGATGGAGTTACTGGGGTAGCGAAACTAGATCTTTTGCACCCGGTGGATGGCGCGGACGCCTGGAACCTTCCGAAGATTTTGGGTGAGGCGAGTGAGGTGGCGGAGGTCTAGGGTCTCGATGACGAAATCGACATTGACAGCGTCGTCATCGGCGGGGCGGGTCTCCACGGATTTGATGTTGGTGCCGTCCTCGGAGATGATGGCAGCGAATTCTTTGAGCAGGCCCGCGCGGTCGTCGACGATGATGACGAGCTTGACGGGATAGGTGGTCGGCTTCGGTGAGTTAGGCGAGTTGGCGCCGGCGGCTTCGGACCACTCGACCTCGATGCGGCGGTCAGCCTCGTAGAGAAGATTTTGTACGTTGGGGCAACTGCGAGCGTGGACTGCGACGCCCTTGCCCCGGGTGACGTAGCCGATGATCTCTTCGCCGCGAATGGGGTTGCAACAGCGTGCGCGATAGACGAGGAGGTCGTCCTGGCCTTCGACCTGAAGCGAGTCTGAACCCTTGCCGAAGAAAACCCGCTTGACCGACTCCGACATGTGCGAAAGTGTATTGCCGATGGAACCGGGCTCGGTTGGCGCGGATTCGGCTGGCATGGTGCTGCCGGGCTCTAGCTTGTTCAATATCTGGCGGGCGGAATATTTGCCGAAGCCGATGCCGGCGAGGAGGTCTTGTTCCGCACCGAGGCCGTATTCATTGGCGATGCGGTCGTAGTCGGCGGTTTTGAATTTGTCCAGCGAGAGCTTGTATCGGCGCGCTTCGCGCTGCAGGAGTTTGCTGCCAATTTCAATAGCGCGTGCGCGCTGATTCTCGTTGAGCCAGTGTTTGATCTTGTTGCGCGCGCGGGAACTTTTAGTGAAGCTGAGCCAGTCGCGCGAGGGCGCGTGACCGGCTTGGGTGGTGATCTCGACAATATCGCCGTTGCGCAGCCGGGAGCGGAGTGGGACGATGCGGCCGTTGACCTTTGCCCCGGTGGTGGCGTGGCCGACGTCGGTGTGGATGGCGTAGGCGAAGTCGACCGGGCTGGCGTCCTTGGGGAGGACGATGACCTTGCCCTTGGGGGTAAAAGTGTAGACCTCTTCAGGGTACAGGTCGATGCGGAGGGTCGACATGAACTCGTTGGGGTCGGTCATCTCACGCTGCCATTCCATCAACTGGCGAACCCAAGCGAGGCGCTGCTCGTCCTTGGCCGTGACGTTGTCGGTCGCCTTGTATTTCCAGTGCGCGGCGATACCCTCTTCGGCGACGCGGTGCATGTCCTCGGTTCTGATCTGCACCTCGAACTGGTGTCCGCCTTCGGCGATGAGGGTGGTGTGGAGCGACTGATAGAGGTTGGGGCGCGGCATGGCGATGAAGTCTTTGAAGCGACCGGGGACTGGACGCCACATGCTGTGCAGCAGGCCGAGGACGGCGTAGCAATCGGGTTCTGTTTCGGTAATGACGCGCACCGCGAAGAGGTCGAATACCTGGTCGACGGGAATGTGGTGGGCGACGAGTTTCTGTTGGATGGAGTAGAGACGCTTGATACGCGACTCGACTCGAGCTTTGACGCCGGCCTCTTGAAGCTTGCTCTCGAGGGTTGCTACGGTACGCTGGAGGAAGGCCTCGCCTTCGCCGCGGAGGGAGTCCACTTCAGTGGAGAGCTGCGTGTAGGTGAAGGGATCGATGTAGCGGAAGGCAAGATCTTCGAGTTCGCCGCGTAGCTTGCCCATGCCGAGACGATGTGCGAGCGGGGCGTACACGTCCAGGGTTTCGCGGGCTATGCGCTGTTGTTTTTCGGGCTTAAGGTGCTCCAGCGTGCGCATATTGTGCAGGCGGTCAGCGAGCTTGATAATGACGACGCGCAGATCGGTAACCATCGCGAGAAGCATTTTGCGGATGTTTTCGGCTTGATGGTCTTCGCGGTTAGCGAATTTGATCTTGTCGAGCTTGGTGACGCCTTCAACGATGTGGGCCACCTGCTCGCCGAAGCGTCGGGCGATATCGGTGGCAGTTACGTCGGTGTCTTCGACGGCGTCATGGAGGAGTCCGGCGGCAATGGCCGTTGCGTCCATCTTGAGCTCAGCGAGCACTTGGGCGACTTCGAGGGGGTGCCCTATGTACGGCTCCCCAGAAGCCCGGAGCTGGCCTGCATGCTTCTGGATGCAGAAGGCCCAAGCGGAGCGGATGAGATTGAGGTCGTCTGCGGGGCGGTTTGCCTGCACGGTTTCAAGCAGATGCCTGAAACGTAGATCGAGATCGGGGTGTCCGCTGAGGGGATTTTCGTGTTGATTGGGGACGATGGCGTCTGCAGGCATCGGTGCAGAGAGCGAAGTGGCAGTCGGGGCTGGTTGGAGCTCCTTGCCGACTTCGCTGGATTGGGTCGCGTCGATGGAAAGGGACGCGATGGGATCAGGTGCGCTGGAGATAGGCGTCTCGGGCCGCGCTATTGCCATGGGTTATTATACGGGCGGCGTGGGCAACTGTCGTGAAGTGATGGTGAGACGCGGTATTTTGCATCGCAGGGGCGGAAGGGTTCGAGGCTCATTGTTTGAGAACGCCTGGAACAGGCCGTCTGCCACCATGCGTCCAGCGGATCAGTTCGTCGAAAGCGTCGCCGATTTCGGACTGGGTAAAGTTGCAATGGCCCTCGCGATCAACAATTTGCTGGACGAAGTTTTCTGCAGCGCCGGCGGCTTGGACCTCTCGGTCATAGCTGGCGAGTTGAGCGATCTGGACGACGGGGTCGTAGACGGTGTGGAGGGCGAGCATGGGCCGGCCGAGATGGCCGTTTGGAGTGTAGTGGCGCACGAGATATGCGCGCGCCTGGGGCGCAGCGGAATAGCGTTTGACCTTGTCGTTCAGCTCAAGGTCACTGGCACTGCCGGTGGGGTTCGTCCCGCTATAGATGAAGTTTCGATTGTCGAACGGATTGCCTTTGCCGCGACGCTGCATGTCGGCCACTACAAAGGTCCAGTAAGCGATGTCGTGGGCGAGATCTAGATTGGAGTGGAGACCGGTGAGGTTGCGCATGAGGGCCGCAGATGCGGGGTTGCTACGTAGTGCTGTGAGCACCTTATCGCGGTCGGCGATGGTATCTTCATACCCTGCGGGGACGGGGTCAAGCGGCGGCATCACATTTGGGAAGTAGTAATCGAAGGCGGCACGCATGGCAAAGCGATGACCGAAAGACTGGGAAGTGGGACCGACGGAACCGCAAAGATCGAGCCCGCCAAGGTAAGGTTTGGGATTGAGTTCGAGGGTGATGGCGACGAGTTGGCCGCCCATGGAGTCGCCGGCGACGAACGTCTCGCGGGGAGCGCCGTATTTCCGCATGAAATATCGGCGCAGCGCTTCGGTCTCGGGGTAAGCCTGTTGCAGCGCCCATCCAGTTTGCGAATAAGCGCTCTGGATGACGGCGTAGTGGCGCTCGAAGAAGGGCTGTTGCTGGCCGGTTAGGTTTTCGGCGATATGGAAGCTAGCGGATTTGCGGTCATAGCCGTGATAGAAGACAACGAGCGATTGATTCCAGTGGGTGGGTACGTCGATGCGGTAGGCGGCACCGTCGATGAATCCTACCTCGGTGAGGCCAGCAGGCGACTGGAGCAACTCCGTCCCGGTGGCCTTGCGCGTTGGAGTGGCAGCGCGCACGGAGAACGCAGAAAGGAGAAGGACGGCTGCAAGACGCAGCGCAGCGCCGGAAGCGAGTTTAGGTCGTCGCGCACGTAGGGACATGGACAAGTGGTGTCATTCTAATCCTACGTGGAGTTTTTCGATGCCAGACCTTCGTCATGGGTGTTCGGAGGGACAAGAAACGAACCAGGATACCTCGATTCGAAGGCCGATCCTACTCCGTTTATTGGGTTGAAATGATGGAGGGAACAAAACGGTGTGGGCCCGAAGACCCACGCCGGCGGAGGAAGGGTTGGCAGCTTAGAACTTAAGCCGCATCGACACCTGACGGACACGTGGAGCAAGTCCAGAAGTAATCGTGCCAAAGCTCACTGTGCTCAGGTTGAGATTGGGCTGGCCCAGGTTGACGTGGTTGAGAACGTTAATGAAAGGACCCTCAGCGCTTAGCTTGAATCTGTTGGTTAGGGTGAAGGTCTTGACCAGGCCGGTATTCAGGTTGATATATCCAGTCCCGACGATTGAGCCGACTTGGGAGTTACCGAAGCGGCCGATCGGAAGGGGTGAAGGCCCAGCGCCGCTACCTGGGGTGCAAAGCGAGCCGACCGTCCATCCCGGTAGCCCCGGGCAGGTGAAGGCAGCAGCATCGACCCGGTGGTTACGGCTCTGGTTGGAGGCTTCCAATTACGTGACCTCGCTGGGTTGGCCGTACTCTGCATTGTTAAGGACTCCGACTGACGCGATCCCAGAAATTCGAGCCGATGGCAAGTCTGTCTGTGATGAATCAGTCCTCAAGCGGGTGCGAGATAAAGAGGTCCCTGCCGGCATCAGTGATCACGCTGGAGGGGGTACACATTCGTGCTTGGGAACGAGTTAAACGTAACCTTTTAAAAGTCATGAATCATGAATTTCCTGTTGGATTTGACAGACTGTTATCGTGAGCCGTGGGATGGGCGGTAGACGTTGCACCCCGATTAATTTTGGTAGGGCGATGGCGCAGCACCGTACCTGCGAGGACGAGTTCTTCCGGCGCACAACGTGCCGGACAGCTGACGCTCCGTGGCGGGAGCCGCGTGATGTCTACGAACCGGATTCATCGTATTAGTCGACGTTCACAGGTTTGTGAAGATGAGCAGCAGACTTCTCCATCTGGCTACGGATCTGGTCGACATCATCCATATCACGAAGCTCCGCGGCTTCTCGCCTAGTCTTGGGCTTGGCGAATTTTGCCTTTGCCGGATCGAAGATTCGCGCATCAGATCGGCGAGCGGTAAACGTGGCTGTGTGGAGTTGGGTATCGAAGACGCCCTTGATCTCTCCGGCGAGTGCGTCCTCCAGATTCATCGGGCCCAGGCTGAGGAGTTCATCGATGGTGCGAGTCGTGGACCCCATGCTGGTGTGATCGTGCGAGACGGCGCCGGGCTTTACCCAGGGGCTCGCAATGAGCAGGATACTGCGGTGCGCATCCACGTGATCCACGCCGCCCTGTGCATCGTCTTCGGTGACGAAGAGGGCCGAGTCTTTCCAGATCGGCGTTCTGGACAGGAACGCGACGATACGGCCAAGCGCGAGGTCGTTATCCGCGACATAGGACGCGCGGAAAGGATAGCCGTCCGCAGGACGAGCTCCCATCGTGTGGTCGTTGGGCAGACGGATGACGATGAGTGCGGGCAACTTGTTACTGGCAAGTTTCAGACGGAAATTTCGCTCAAACTCCGTGGCGCGGAATTGATCTGGAATGCCGAGGTTGAAGGTTGGGAAATGGCGGTCGCTAGCCTCAAAAACAGGCTTGGGCAGAGGTGCGTTGAGCAAGAGTCGTTGACCCTCAGGTGCTGCACCGTCCAATTCGTCGTTGCCCTCAATTTCCAAACCTTCACCGTAGTTGAAGATGCTTTTGCCGTTGTAGGCAATGTGCTCCCAAAGCGCACCGAACTGAGGCTCGTCTTCGGGCATTGGCGCATCGGCTCCGCCGAAGGGGGCACGACGGCCTGGCGCAGCGGAGAGCACATTGCCGCGCCGTCGGCCACCATAGTTGGAGCTCCAGGCGGTGTTGAAGAAGGGTGTTGGGTTAATGCCAACCACCCATCGATGTCCGTCGGCGGACACATCGCTGTCCACGAAGTAATCATCACTCATGGCAAACTGGCTGACGAGTGCATGGAGGTTGGGTGTCACCTGCAAATGCGTAAATCGGCGATCTTCCTCGGCCCAGCCGTCCATCCCATAGCGAGCGAGTGACGGATCGCCGTTTGCCCCGGCGACATCACCCAGGACTTCATCATAGGTGCGATTTTCGCGAATGATCAGGAAACAATGCTTGAGATGGGGCAACGGATCGCGAGTGGCTATCGCCGCGGTGTTGCCGGCAATTACAGATTTTGTCAGTGTCGCAGGTGCGGGTAAATCCGCGAGGGCAATGGCACTGACGCTCCCGTACTCGAGCGAACCGACGTAGCTGGGCGCTTGAGGACTGTGCGCAGAGCCGCCGTTTGGACCTGTGCCTTTGCCCTTGGTGTTGACGACGTAGAGCATACGACCGTCTGGCGAGAGCGCGACGGCTGATGGATTCCAGCCAACGGGAATGTGCTCAATCACAGAGAGGTTGGCTGTATTGAGCACGGCGACCGCGTTGATGCCTGATTCGGCTACATAGATTTGGCCATCATTCACTGCGATCCCGCTTGGCATCACTCCGCGCAGTGGACGTCCCTGCGCGTCTTCGTATTGCCGTCCGATGAAGGGCACGAGTGGGACTTGCGCGAGGACTCGTGTTCCGTCGGTGCTCACTTTGACCACTGCATCTTCGTGCGAGAGCGAAACGTAGACGCCGTCGGCGTCGGCCGCAACGCCACTGGGTGCTGCTCCTCCCATGGTCTGGTTGGGAACTTCAGAGATGCGAGTGCCGAGCCTCAGTTTCGCTGTAATCACGGGATGAACAGGATCGCTCACATCGTAGGTCCACAGCGAACTGCCGCGTACGCTATTCTCGTCACCGAGTCCAGGCACCTTTTTCCCTTCGGCGACAATCCCTTGGCGCGACGCCTTGGACGGGTAGCCAAAGGGAGGGAAACGCAAACCCGCGGCGAGCTTCTGGTCGTTGATAGACAATGCCCTCGCGACTCCGTCGATTGCTCCTGGTGCTGCGATTGCCTGCGGGTTGCTGGGCAGTACGGTGTACTCAAACAAACCGGTGTTGGTGACGTAGAGCCGCTTCGCATCCGCGGACAGCGCTAGTTCGAAGGGGTAGTTGCCGGTGGCAACAGATGCGATGCGCCGCCTGGTCGCGATATCGATGATGACGATTCGCCAGTTTGCCTGATCGAGAGCGTAGAGCGTTTTCCCGTCGAACGAGATTACCAGCGTTGCTGCAAAGCTGTCTCGATAGTCTTTACCGTCTGTTAGACCGTCGAGCGGAATCTCGGCTTCGACTTGCCCAAGATGAGACTGAGCATCGTTGCCTGACGATGCGTGCCAGGAATTGCTTTGATAGGCACGCACCTTGCCCGAGTCGCCGGTCGCGACCCAGAGCAGCGCGCCATCGTGCGAGGAAGCAAGCCCAGCGTGGACCTCAATGGACGGATCATTCTGGTGACCTTTGGGCAGACGGAGAACCGAAGGCGCGGCGGACGCTGGATAGTCAATGATGTTCAGGGCGAACGGAAAGCCAATCGAAGGGACTGCGGCCTGATTTCCATCTGGCGAGATAGCGATAGCGAAGGGATAGGGAGCTACAGGGATCCAGTTGCCTTCGGGATGAATCTCGCGACCGTTGGGAAGAACGGCGTGAACGTGCTGCAGAGAAGAACCTTGCTGCACAGTGCCTTGTCTTGCCCATGCGGGGAGTTTCGTCTGGACTGGCGCCTGAGCCAGCAGTGTAGGGATAAGAGCTAGGCTGGAGAGCGCGATCAGAAAATGAGGGATTCCGGACATTGCCTAAGTATGCACGGTCAAAATGAAAAGTTGATTGCAAATACTGGCATTGGAAAGATTCTGGCTCTCTGGGGTCTTCCAGCAAGCCAGTTATCTCGACAAGACGTATTCACTTCAACCCTGACGGGCAGCGTGAATCCATGATTTGACTGCGACACGGCGGACTAAGGCAGAGCTGGAAACAGTGGCGGATCTTTCCGTTGTTTGATCGTCTGCTCAAAGTCATAAGCGTAACGGATCAGTGTGCCTTCGCTGAAGGTTGGGCCCAGAAAGGTGAGCCCAGCCGGCAGGTCTCCGTGGGTGAAGCCCATCGGAACGGTGATGGCAGGGAAACCCGTCTGTGGCGAGAGTACCTGGCTGTTATCTCCCGCTGGACTCTTCATGTCGTTTACCTTGCGCGGCGGACTGCTCCAGGTGGGATAAACGATTGCATCGAGATGATCTTTGGCCATGGCCGCGAGAAGAGCGTTGCGGAGCGCGATTTTCGGAGGGTCATGGTAAACGTCGGGGCAAGGGGAGCGGCGCTCATCGGCTTTTGGGGGCGCGATGGCACCTCGGATCTCATCCTGGATGTAGGGCAGATAGAGTCCAGAGGCGACGATCGAGGCGAGGTCGTGATACGGCGCATTCGGGTGCTGGGCAAGGTAAGCATTGAGGCCAGCCTCGAAGTCCCCGCACCACAGATTCTTTAGGAGTGTCGTGTACCCGGGCAGAGAGAAGGGGTCCACCAAAATTGCGCCCTCCTGCTCCAGGGTGCGGAGAGCCTGATTTGTGACGGCCTTGATCTCGGGATCCGTTGTAGGAGTGTCGATATATTGGCGGAAGGTACCGATGCGCGCGCCGCGCAGTCCATGACGGTCGAGGAACTTTGTGTAGTCGAGTGCAGGTCGATTCCCATCGAGTTGAGTGACCGGGTCGGCTGGGTCTGGGCCGGCGACGACTGTGAGCAGGGCAGCGGCATCGGCTACGGTTCTTCCCATCGGACCGCCAACATCGTTGTTTGCGAAGAGGGGAATGATGCCAGCGCGACTGGTAAGACCGATGGTAGGCCGAATGCCGACGAGGTCGTTATGTGACGATGGCCCGCGAATAGAGTTGCCAGTATCTGTGCCGAGGCCCGACTCTCCAAGATTGGCTGCGACCGAGGCAGCAGTGCCACCGCTTGAGCCAGCGGGAACACGGGTAAGGTCGTAGGGATTGCGTGTGATGCCGTTGATCGAACTCGCCGTGAGATAGGGGCTGAACGCCCATTCTGCCATGTTTGTCTTCGCAAGAACGATGGCACCCGCGGCACGCAGGCGAGCCACCATCGTGCTATCCGTTGTCGGCACGAAGTCCTTCATGGCGAGCGAACCGCCTGTCGTCTGCAGACCCTTGGTGTCATAGTTGTCTTTGATGAGGACAGCGATGCCTCCCAAGGGAGGAAGGGTATGGGTAGCGGCGAACTTCCGGTCACACGCGTCGGCTTCGGCGAGCGCGTCGGGATTGATGGTCACGATGGAATTCAATCGCAAGCCCCCTATCGCTGTCTGGTCGTAGGCGTGGATGCGAGCCAGATAGCTTTCCACCACGGCGCGGCAGGTGGTGCGCCCCTCTCGAATGGCGGCCTGAGTTGCGGCGATCGTTGTACCAACTACTTCAAAGTGGTTACGCGTGGTTTGTGCGCGCGCGAAAGCAGGCATCGCCCATAGGACAAGGCATAGTGTTCGGATAGGTCGCATCATCGGTTGCGAAACCACAGCTTTCTTCGACAAATATCTAGGTCATTAGCGCAGCGTGCAACATGACGATGACGGCGAACTGACCTCGCGAGGGAAGTTACTTGCCGGACGAGTTTAGTTTGTCGAGCGCAGCCTTCAATGCGTCGAGTTTTTTTCCTGCTTCACCGAGCTTGCCGGCAGCCGTCAGACGCCGGTAGTCGTCGAAGTCCTGGCTGGCCTCGCGGATGAGTGCGTCGACGTTGTTCGCGGGCTGAGCGGAACTCTGCGTGGAGGCGGCGGTTGAAGTTTGTGACGCATCCGCCGCATTCAGCGAAGAGGGTTGTCCTTCGAAGAGTGCGGAGAGGGCCGCTTCGAAGGTCGTACCGTAGGCGAGCTTATCCTGCAGCGCGAGGACGACGAGTCGCAGTTCTGGCATAGGACTCTGCTGAGCCTGAAGATAAATCGGCTCGGCATATAAGAGGGCGCGCCCCGACGGGATAACCAGCAGGCTCCCGCGCAGGACATGCGATCCTTGCTGGTTCCACAAAGTAAGTTGACCAGAGAGCTGCGCGTTCTGGTCGATGCGCGCCTCTATCTGTTGCGGGCCATCGATCAGTCGTGTCTTCGGGAAATCGTAGACCACGGCATTTCCGTAATTCGCACCGTCACAACGTCCCGCGATCCAGCCAATCAAATTATTGCGATTGGCTGGGGTGAAGGGGAGAATTTCAACGAACTCTTCGTGTGCTCCGCCGGGAAGCCTCATGAGCACGAAGTTCGGCTTCATCGGCTGAACTGTCTGCTGACCGTCGGCATCCGTACCCGTCTCGGTGGCGACCGTCCATAGGTCTTCGCGATTGAAGAATACCTCTGGATTAGTCATGTGGTACAGGCCGTAGACCTGGGACTGCATGCTGAAAAGATCCTCGGGATAGCGCACATGCCGATGCAGGTCCGCCGGCATTGCGGAGGCGTCCCGGAACAGGCTCGGAAAGATGAGCCTGTAGGCCGCTAGGACTGGATCTTTGGTGTCGAAGACGTAGAACGTCGTTGTCCCGTTGTAGGCGTCCACCACCACCTTGACACTGTTGCGCATGTAGTTGATCGAGTTGTCGCCGAGGTTGTAGTGGGTCGAATAAGGATAGCTGTCCGAGACGGTAAACGCGTCCATGATCCAGGAGAGCCTGCCATCAGCTCCGACCACGATGTAGGGGTCCTGATCGAAGACAAGGAAGGGCGCGAGCGCAGCAACGCGCTCACGAATGTTGCGGCGCATCAGTAGCCGACTTTCAGCATTCACATCGTCGCTGAACGGTAATGTCCCAAGATCGCCGCGGTCCGCTGCAAGCATCACACGCTTTGCAAAGCTGCCGAGTGGGATTCCTCCGGTCCCCTGGTAGGAGGTCAGATTATTACTCTGGCCTTGCGGGTAATTGAACTCCTGCTGCTTGGTCTTCACATAGACATCGGTGTTGGTCATCACGCCGAAATAGAGCTCCGGGCGCGTCACGCTCAGACCGGGAACCGTACTCTGGACCGGCATGTTGCTTAGCAGCAAGATGGGCAAGCCTTCCGGGGTGAAGCCATTCACCGGGTTCATTGTTATGCCGTAGCCGTGGGTGTAGATCAGCTTCTCGTTGATCCAGTTACGGCTGCTGATCGGCAGCTTATCGATGTTCAGTTCGCGTTGTGCCAGCATCACTTCGCGCGTCGTCCCGTTGAGATCGTAGCGATCGATATCGATGTTGGGAAAGTCGTAGTACGTGCGGATCTCCTGCACCTGGCGCAGTGTGTCCTGCAGCGCATGCCAGTCCCATAGCCGGATGTTTTGCAGGGTCGGCTGGTTGTGCGACGGGTCGGTTGCATCCACGGTTGTTTCGGCGGGAAATTCGCTTCGCGAAAACCGGTCGAGGCCGTAGGCCTGTCGGGTCATCTCGATATTGTGGGTGATATAAGGTTCTTCACGCACGAGCTCATTCGGCTTGACGATGAAGGTGGCGACATACCAGCCGATGAGGCTTACCGCAATGTAAGTGAGCACGGCCGGACTGATAGCAGCGACGATCACCACCCCACGTGATCGTCGCGCAGCGTTGACCGCCGCAATCACCGCACCAAGGATGAGGGCGAAGCTGACGATCAGCAATCCGTGAACAGTGATGTGCGCGTCGGTGTAATTGATGCCGTCGAAGAGGGTATGGTGTTCGAGCAGTAACTGGTATCGATCGATGTAGACCGTCATGGCAAGCACGAGCAAGAGAAATGAGACCGTCAGCGAAAGACCGCGCCAGGGTGACGGGGCATAGGTGATGCGGCGGTTCTCGAGGCTGCGGGCTCCACTCGTGATGAAGAGGAAAAGCAAGGCCACGGCGCACATGGCGATCGCCAATGTCAGGAGCCAGCTCGTGAGTACCTGCAAGGCGGGGAGGGTGAACAGAAAGAAGTTGAGGGGCTTGCCGAAGATTGGGTCGGTGACGCTACCGGTTGCATGCGGCGCGTAGAGGAATAACGCGAGGGTAGGCCACTGGGCCATCATCGTCGAACCGGTCAGGAAGGCGACCACAAGCGATACGCCGAATGAAATGATGCGCAGCGCGGGAGCGACGGGCAGGCTCACGGGCCGGCCACCAATCACGATGGAATGAGTGCTCGGGAGGTCAGCCTGATGAGACCGCCTCATCACGTAGAAGGCACCGTACAGGAGAAGGAACGTGACGACGGTGGAGACTAGAAAGACTCCTGTCTGGAGACCCAGGGTCTTCCAGAGGACGCTTCCATAACCCAGCGACTGGAACCAGAGGAGATCAACCCATTCCGACAACGCTGTCCGGGCAAAGAAGAGGATGACGAGCAGGATTGCAGCGAGGATAAAGAGCCTGCGGGGCTTCTTGCCCATTCGAAATGGCGCTGGCGAATCAATGTATTGGGGCAACGTTCCCTCCGCTTCCCTCGGAAATCGAGAGACACAGCGATTCTACAGGCTGTGAAAACGCGGAATGCGATTAGGAGAGTAAATGGTCGGGACGACTAGATTCGAACTAGCGACCTCACCCACCCCAAGGGTGCGCTCTACCAGGCTGAGCCACGTCCCGACTTGCTACGATTGCCGCCCGCACCTTGAGGTGCCAACGGCAGGGGTTCTCTTAGTCTACATCAAGGGAGCCGTTGGTTCTTTGCTGACCCTGGCCCTGCAGGATCTTAGTGCGAAGGAGCTACGTATTCCTTGGGGAGTTCGCCGCCGGTGCCGAAGAAGAACTCGTTCATTTGCTCGACGAGGAACTCCTGGGCTTCGCGCGTCCAGGGCTGCAGGCGGTATTCGTTGAGCAGCATCTTCTGGCGGTCGACCCACTCGCCCCAAGCCTTCTTGGAGACGTTCTTGAAGATCTTTTGACCGAAGTCGGAGTCAAACGGGGGCTCATCGAGGCCCTCCATCTCGGCTTTGTACTTCGTGCAGAACACCATGTGTGCCATTTGGGAAAGCTCCTTTTATTGCTTAATACAAGATCTTTAGTTTACCTGACGTCGGGGTTTCTATAATCCTTGCGATGGCACATGAGCGCATGAACGAAAAATTGAGTCCCGAACAGCAAATCGAGGCGTTGCGTGATGAGCTGCGCCACCATGGGCACCTGTATTACGTGCTGGACGCGCCGGTGTGGACCGACGCCCAGTATGACGTTCGGATGAACGAGTTGCGGGCGCTGGAGGCGGAGCATCCAGAGCTGGTGACGGGGGACTCCCCTACGCAGCGCGTGGGGGGTAAGCCGAAGGAGGGGTTTGTCAAGGTAGCGCACTCGCGGCCGATGCTGTCGCTGGACAATGCGTACAACGAGGAGGAGTTGCTGGCGTGGAGCGAGCGCGTTGCGGGTGGGCTGGCTGCGGGGGAGAAAGCGCGTTACGTGTGCGAGCTCAAGCTGGATGGGTTGTCGCTGGCGCTGCAGTATGAGCCTGGAAGACGCGGAGCTGCGGTGCTGAAGACGGGCGTGACTCGCGGTGATGGGACGGTTGGGGAGGATGTGACCTCCAATGTGAGGACGATTCGGAGCGTTCCGCTGCAGATCTCGGCGGAGAAGCTGGAGAAGGCAGGGCTTGCTGCCAAGGGACAGGCGCAGGCGTTCGAGGTGCGCGGTGAAGTCGTGCTGCCGCAGAAGGCGTTCGAGCGGATGAATGTGGAGCGTGAAGCTGCTGGGCTTGCTCCGGCTGCGAACCCTCGGAATGCAGCTGCAGGGACGATTCGGACGCTGGAGCCGAACATCGTGGCGCAGCGACGACTGGAGTTCTTCGCCTACTTCCTGCTGCGCCTGTCGGAGCCGGTTGGAGAGCCGTTGCTGGCGGAGCAGAGCATTGCGCTGCAGGCGTTGAAGGATGCAGGCTTCCTGGTGAACCCGAATGCCCGAACGGTGGAGTCGATCGGCGAGGTGATGGCGTTCATCGCGGAGGCGGATGCGAAGCGCGATGGCTTGCCATACGAGATCGATGGTGTGGTGATCAAGGTCGATGCGGTGGCGCAGCAGCGGCGATTGGGGTTTACGGGCAAGGCTCCGCGATGGGCGATTGCGTATAAGTTCCCGGCTCGTGCGGGCGTTACGCTGCTGGAGGATGTGCAGTTCGGCGTGGGACGAACGGGGAAGATTACTCCGGTTGCGATCCTGAAGCCGGTGTTCATTGGTGGAACTACGGTGACTCGCGCGACGCTGCACAATCCGGATGAGATTGCTCGGCTGGGCGTGAGGATTGGCGACTTCGTGTCGGTGGAGCGCGGCGGCGATGTGATTCCCAAGATCACCGAGGTGGTTGAGGATGCGACGCATCCTCGCGGCGAGACCGAGATTGTGCTTCCGACGGATTGCCCTCGGTGCGGTGAGAAGCTGGTGCGCGAACCGGGCGAAGTGGATCTGCGCTGCGTGAATGTGAGTTGTCCCGCGAGGCTGGAGGAAGAGCTGCGGCACTTTGCGTCGCGGAGCGTGATGAACATCGAAGGGCTCGGAGAAGCGATGGTTGCGCAGCTGCTTGGACATACGCTCGCGGAGGGTGAAGCTGCAGGTCTCTCCGCAGGTCTCTCCTCTGTGTCCGCGAGCAGCGCGGACTCCGGTCGAGATGACAGTGCTATGCGTGAGGACGAGGTTGAAGCTGTCGTTGAGCCTACTCGCAAGGCTTTGGTGCATTCCATCGCGGATGTTTACACGCTGACGAAGGAAGATTTGCTGACGCTGGAACGGGTTGGCGAGAAGACGGCTGATGCGCTGCTGGAGCAGATTGAGGGGTCAAAGAAGCAGCCTTTGCAGAGGGTGTTGCTGGGGTTGGGGATTCGGCATGTGGGGGAGCGGACGGCGCAGGCGCTGGCCGAGGAGTTTGGGTCGATGGATGCGCTGATCGCGGCAACCGAAGAGGATCTGACCCGCGTGAATGACATTGGGCCGAAGGTTGCCGCGACCGTGCTGGAGTACTTTTCCAATCAGCGCAACCTGGCGTTGGTGGAGCGGCTGCGGGGGTACGGGCTCACGTTTACGGCTGAACGACGGGTGCGGGGGACGGCGCTGGACGGGATGACGTTTGTGCTGACTGGGACGCTGCCGACGCTGACTCGCGATGAGGCGAAGGAGCGGATCGAGGCGGCGGGGGGGAAGGTGTCGGGCTCGGTGAGCAAGAAGACTACGTACGTGGTGGCCGGGGAGGAGGCCGGGTCGAAGCTGGAGAAGGCCGAGCAGCTGGGCGTGGCGGTGCTCGATGAGGCGGGGCTGCTGGCCATGCTGGGGTAGGGGCACCCCCCCACCCCTCCCCCCGGGTACTTTTGGGTTCAAAGTGTTCTATTCAGGGGAGTTGGTTGCGGACTTGTGGAGATTTTGGTGGATATTGTTGTATTCAAAGATGTTATGGGCAAAATGTTCAAAGCATTGGGGTTAGGTAGTATTCTTGGCGATCGGCGGTTTGGGCCGATGCGGTTGGATTATCCCCTACTTCAATTGTAGCTAGTCGGTGGGGGTAACTATGCCAACTTTTGAAAAGATTTATCGCCAGTGTTGATAGGGGTTTTGGAGGTTTTGGACAGAATTGGGGGCTTGACAGGTTTTGCGCAGACGGCGGGAGTTGGGGTTGGGCACCCGGGCGGGAGCCAGAGCCCAGGGCTAAAGCCCTTTTCCGCTGGGGGAGGTGGTTCAGGGGGCTAAAGACCCCCTGCTAATCCGGAAGGGCAAAGGCAAGGACAACAGCAAGAGCCAATACGGGGGTCCTTCGCTTCGCTCAAGGATGACGGCGAAGAGCAAATAACTGCAAGAGCAAAGGCAACTGCAGATCCCTGCGGGATGACAAACCAAAAAGGGGTAGGGCAAGGGCAACGAAGGTCCATCGCGGACGGCGGGGGTTGGAGTTTGCGGCGGGTTGGAACCAATGGGGTTGGTTCGTCGTAATCTGCTGGCAATGGAACAAGCCGAGTCAATGACCTCTCTGCGCCGGGATGTGTTTGTCCTGAGTGCGCTTGCTGCCCTGGTGATTGTTGCCCATTTTTTGATGGGGAACGGGTATGGATTTCATCGCGATGAGCTGCAGTTTCTGGATGATGCGCGGCATCTGGGGTGGGGGTTTGTGCCGTATCCGCCGATGACGTCGTTCTTTGGGCGGATGGCGATTGCGCTGTTTGGGATCTCGGTGCAGGTGTTCCGGCTGCCGGCGGCGGTGGTGAATGCGGTGTCGCTGGTGCTGGTGGGATTGATGGCGCGGGAGCTCGGTGGGAGGCGCGGCGCGCAGGTGGTGGCGCTGCTGCTGAGCCTTCCGTTGGCGTTGGCGTTCAGCTCGCTGATGCAGTACACCACGTTCGACATGTTGGCGTGGTCGGTGCTGATTCTTTCCACGGCATTGGTGCTGAGGACCGGGGATGAGCGGTTCTGGATGGGCGCGGGGCTGGGGCTCGGGCTGGGGGTGCTGTCGAAGTATGCGATAGCGTTCCCGCTGGTGAGCCTGCTGGCGGGGATTGTGCTGCTGCCGTCACAGCGGCATCATCTGAAGAGCCGGTGGTTCTGGATGGGCGCCGGGGTGGCGGTGGTGGTCGCGGCTCCGAACCTGATTTGGCTGGCGCGGCACCACTTTATCACGCTGCAGATGGAGCACTACATTCACCTGCGGGATGTTCGCCATGGACGGGCCGCCGGGTATTTCACGGACCAGCTCAAGTTCATGATGTTTGGGCTGCCGTTTGCCGTGGGCGGCCTGATTGCGCTGCTGCGGAGTCCTCGGTTTCGGCTGCTGAGTGTGTTCTATGTGGGAC
>Ga0208357_1000182_pt1 | contig 50314 bp, 36 predicted proteins | sample NGESurdeep092012_6_FD_184487 | JGI IMG/M metagenome (GOLD analysis project Ga0208357, IMG submission 184487) | Arctic peat soil microbial communities from Barrow, Alaska - NGEE Surface sample F52-2 deep-092012 (SPAdes) | ecosystem: Environmental > Terrestrial > Soil > Wetlands > Peat ...
GGCTGTGATATCGCGAGCCGCAGGCTCTTTCCTGCCGCGTGGATTATGGGTGCCTGGGTGGGGACTTTCGGGGCTTTCGGGCTTTGGCTTGCTCCATGCCCTGGGCGGTCTGGGCCATCCGCAGATGGTGCTCCATGAGGCGCCGCGCTTCAACGGGATTGCGGGTGCGAATGGCGCGGTAGAGTTCACGATGGATCTCGGCGGATTCGCGCAGGTCGAGAGAGTTTTCCACGGTCTTGCGGCGGTCATCGTAGAGCGCGGAGGTGATGGTCTCCATCAGTGTGGCGAGGATGGGATTGCCGGAGGCCTGCGAGATGATGCGGTGAAACAAGACGTCGTGGACGAGGTAATCAGAGGGGCTTTCGAGGGAGGCAAACATCTCGGCGACTTCCTCGGAGAGCGCGGCGTGATGCTCTTCTGTGCTGCGCTGCGCGGCAAGTTCGGCGAGACTGCTCTCCAGAATGAGACGTGCTTCAAACATCTGCCAGGACTGAAAACCGTGGAGCACCCCCATGAGGCTGAGGGAGGCTTTGTCGAACTCGGGGGGGCCGTCGGCGACGAAGGTTCCGACGCCGTGACGAACCTTGAGGACACCCATGGCGGCGAGGTAGTTGATGCCGGTACGAAGGCTGGCGCGGCTGATTTTGAGGGAGAGAGCGAACTCGCGCTCGGCGGGAATCTGGTCGCCGGGCTGCAGGGTGCCTTTCTCCATCAGCGAGCGGATGTGGTCGACCACCTGCATGGTCCGGTGCGTATCCGGTACGTCCTGTTTTGTTCGCTGCACGCGCTCTTATCCCTCCCTGGATCTGCAAAGTGTTGACCAAGACGAGAGTAGCACCGGAGAGGCGTTTCCCTCCCCCCCAAACCGTTTTCTCAGGTACGAAATGGAGGGGTGTGGTCAGACCTTGGGGTGGAATTCAGGTTGGTTCCCGGCTCAGATTGGCGCAGGAGAGGGACGGCGGGATGGAGCGCGGGATCGACTGCAGGGACAGAGTTTCGATAACCGCCCTACTTTCGCGCTAATAGGCAGGAATCGCAGCCAGACATGGGCCAGATTGCGTAAGCTTACTGTCATTCAGTGCTGGAGCTCTGCACTGCGGTTGCCGCACAGGCCAGGTGAAGAATACTGGTTACGGGGTGGGGCTCGAGGCCGCGGGTGAGTGTCCGAGCCAGAGCAGTTGAGACCGTTAAACGGTCCACGTTGGGAGACGAACGATGGCAACTACAGCAAGGACGGCAAACGCACACGCTACCTCGACGCGCATCTTGACGACCAACAATCACCTGATCCGCTGGGTGGAGAAGATGGCTGACCTGACGCAGCCGGCGGCGATTCACTGGATCGATGGGTCGGAGGAAGAGAACGAATATCTTTGCCGGCAACTGGTGGAGGCGGGCACGTTCACGAAGCTGAATGAGAAGCTTTGGCCGGGGTGCTACTACGCTCGGTCGTCGCCAAACGATGTGGCGCGGGTGGAGGACCGGACGTTTATCTGCTCGCTCTCAAAGGACAGCGCGGGGCCGACGAATAACTGGGAAGACCCGTTTGTGATGCGCAAGAAGTTGAAGTCGCTGTTTCGCGGTTCGATGCGCGGTCGGACGATGTATGTGCTGCCGTATTCGATGGGGCCGATTGGGTCGCCGATGTCGCAGATCGGGGTGCAGTTGACGGACTCGGCTTACGCGGTGGTGAATATGCGGATCATGGCGAGAATTGGCGCGCCGGTGTTTGCGGAGATCGATAAGGATGTGAAGCGGGTGGTGCCGTGCATGCACTCGGTGGGAGCGCCGCTGACACCGGGACAGGAGGACGTGACGTGGCCGCAGAATGACACGAAATATATTGTGCATTTTCCGGAGACGCGCGAAATCTGGAGCTATGGCTCAGGCTATGGCGGCAATGCGCTGCTGGGAAAGAAGTGCTTTGCGCTGCGGATCGCGTCGAATATTGCTCGCGATGAAGGTTGGATGGCGGAACATATGCTGATCCTCGGCGTGGAGTCTCCGACGGGGGAAAAGACGTATGTGGCGGCAGCGTTTCCGTCGGCCTGCGGGAAGACGAACTTCGCGATGATGATTCCGCCGAAGGGCTTCAAGGGCTGGAAGATCTGGACCGTCGGGGACGATATCGCCTGGATCAAGCCGGATACGACAGGGCAGTTACGGGCGATTAATCCGGAGGCTGGGTTCTTCGGCGTGGCTCCGGGGACAAGCTCGAAGACGAATCCGAATGCGATGAAGACGCTGAGCCGGAATACGATTTTCACGAACGTCGCGCTGACTCCCGACGGCGGCGTCTGGTGGGAAGGCATGACGGACGAGCCTCCAGCCGAGTGCACGGATTGGCTGGGGCAGAGGTGGACGCCCGAGATTGGGCGCGCGACGGGCAAGCCGGCGGCGCATCCGAATGGGAGGTTTACATCTCCGGTGGCGCAGTGCCCGTCGATCGATATGGAAGCGTGGGAGTCGCCGGATGGTGTGCCGATTTCGGCGTTCCTGTTTGGGGGACGGCGCGCGACCTCGATTCCACTGGTGTTTCAGGCTTTCAATTGGTCGTCGGGCGTGTACCTCGGGGCGACGATGGGCTCGGAGACGACAGCGGCGGCAGGAGGTGTGCTGGGTAAGGTGCGGCGCGATCCGATGGCGATGCTTCCCTTCTGCGGATATCACATGGGGGATTATTTCCGGCATTGGCTGAGGATGCAGCGAGACCTGTCCACGACGCCGCGGGTGTTTCATGTGAACTGGTTTTTGAAGGATGAGAACGGGAAATTTCTGTGGCCCGGGTATAGCGAGAATATGCGGGTGCTGAAGTGGGTCGTCGACCGGGTGCGAGGCCGGGCGCAGGGTAAGGAGACGCCGATTGGGTGGACTCCGCATTATGAGGACATGCAGTGGGATGGGCTGGCGATGTCGCGGGAAGAGTTTGATCGACTGCTGCTGGTGGATCGCGCGGCGTGGCGGAAGGAAGTGATGGGCCACGAAGAGCTGTTCCTGCTGCTGCATGATCATCTTCCGCCAGAGATGATCTATGAGCGGGAGCTGCTGATCTGCCGGCTCTGACGCGCTGGTCGTGGCGCGCTAGTCGTGACGCAGGATCCTGGCTAGCAGGTCGGGGATGAGGTGCTCGAGGTGGCGCGAGTCCATGTTCTGCGGGCTGAAGCGGGCGTTGAGGGAAAAGCCTTCGAGGACGGCTTCGATGGCGAGGGTGGTGCGGCGCATCTCCGGGGTGCTCTCCTTTTTTTCGGGGAAGAGGTCGGACAGTTCCTGGCGGTTGACGGAGGTGCTGGCTTCGAGGTGCTTGGCGGAGAGCTCTGCCAACAGTTCGGGGTGGCGGATGGCGAAGAGCTTGAACTCGATCTGGAGGAGCTGGGTCTGGGTGTCGCAGATCTGCTCGAGGATGTAGCGGATGATGGCGGAGTAGCGGGCGGTCTCATCGTGGATACTCTCGACGCGCTCGCGGATGGCGCGGGCGATGCGGCGGGTGGCGATGGTGCGGAGAGCGAGGAAGACTTCCGTCTTGTTATCGAAGTTGGCGTAGAAGGCACCTCGGCTGCGGCCAGCCTCGGCGGCGATGTCCTCGATGCGCGAGGCTTCGAAGCCGTCTCGGGCGAAGATAACCTCGGCGGCACGGAGGAGGGCGGCGCGGGTTCTCTCGGACTTGAGGGTCTGGGGAGAACTGGCGGGCTCGGCGTCGGGAGTGGGGCGATCTGAATTTCTTTGGCGCTGCGACATATTTTTTGAACCCATCGCCGTACCTCAAGCATATATACATACGTGTATATTTTCCAATCAAAGTTTCAAACCCCTGCACCTATTCCATCCGAGGTCCGCACCTATGAAGTCCTGTAAGACTCTGCCAAGCAGGTTCGCTGTGGCTGTTGCATTATCCGCATCCTCGATCGGGCTGCTCAGCGGATGCAAAACAAGTGGTCCTCCAGCGGGAATGGGCGGTCCTCAGGGACCGCTGCCGGTCCAGGTAAGCACGGCCACGAAGCAGGATGTCCCGCTGACCGGGCAGTGGGTTGCTACGACCGACGGGTACGTGAACGCGCAGATCCAGCCGCAGGTTTCCGGCTATTTGATCCGCCAGGATTACAAGGAAGGCAGTGAGGTTCACAGGGGCCAGGTTCTGTTTGAGATTGACCCTCGACCACTGCAGGCCGCACTCGACCAGGCGAAGGGGCAACTCGCACAAGCGAAGGGGCAGCTCGCACAGGCACAGGCGCAGGTCGAACTCGCCGCGATCAACGTGAAGCGCGATACGCCGCTGGCAGAGGCGCATGCCATCGCGCAGAGTATTCTCGACAACGATCTGAAGACGCAGCAGGTGGACCAGGCGGCCGTCGTCAGCCAGCAGGCCGCCATCTCCAGCGCTGAGGCTGCGGTGGAGGCAGCCGAGCTCAACGTAGGATTCACTAAAGTTCGGAGTCTGATTGACGGAGTTGCAGGACAAGCGGCGCTGCAGGTCGGCAACCTGGTGAATACCACTTCAGTGCTGACGTCCGTGTCTCAACTGAATCCGATCAAGGTGTACTTCGCCATCAGCGAGCAGGAGTATCTTGCACTCTCGGCACAGGCCAAATCGCGGGGCAGGACGGACCTGCTGGGCAGCGGCAGTGCGATTCCGCTGAAACTGACACTCTCGAATAATCAGGTGTTTCCAGAGACCGGACACATCATCTTCGTCGACCGCTCAGTGAGCGCACAGACGGGCAGCATTCGGATTGCGGCGCAGTTCGCGAACCCCGGCAACCTGTTGCGCCCTGGGCAGTTCGGACGCATTACGGCGGAGACCAGCGTGTTGCATGACGCGGTGTTGGTGCCGCAGCGCGCGGTGTCAGAGCTACAAGGTATGAACCAGGTGATCGTGGTTGGAGACGACAACGTGGCGCATATCCGCACGGTGAAGTTGGGATCGCAGATTGGCCCGAACATTGTGATCGCCAGCGGTCTCAGCGGTGGCGAGCGGGTCGTTACCGAGGGCAACGACAAGGTGAAGGAGGGGATGAAGTTAGCTCCCCAGCCGGACACGACGCCCGCGGCCGCTGCGACCGCAGGGCAGAACGCGCAGGAGAACTAAACCATGATCTCGAAGTTCTTCATCCGCAGGCCCATTGTGGCCATTGTGATCGCCATCCTGATGGTGATCGGCGGGCTGGTCTCGATGCTGAGCCTGCCGACCGCGCAGTTCCCGAATATTGTTCCGCCAGAGATTCTGGTGCAGGCGATTTATCCCGGCGCCGATGCGAAGACCCTGGAGCAAGCGGTCGCTACGCCCATTGAGCAGCAGATGAATGGCGTCGACAACATGAACTACATGGAGTCCACGAACGCGAGCAATGGGCTGACGCAGTTGACGGTGAACTTCGACGTAAAGACGAACGCCGACACGGACCAGATTCTTTCGCAGCTGCGGGTGTCGCAGGCGCAGAGCCAATTGCCGGCACAGGTTTCGGTCGCTGGACTAACGGTGCAGAAGTCACTTACTTCCCCACTGATGCTGGTGGCTCTCTCGTCTCCACACTCGACGTATGACGGCGTGTTCCTTGCGAACTATGCGTACATTAATCTGGTCGATGAGATTACGCGCGTCAAGGGTGTGTCGCGCGTGCAGGTTTTCGGTGCGGGACAATACGCTCTGCGAGTGTGGGTGAAGCCGGACCAACTGGCAAAGCTGGGCGTGACGATTCCCGAGATCACGCGGGCACTGCAGACGCAGAATACGGTGAACCCCTCGGGGCAGATCGGCGGAGAGCCGGTTCCGAGCGGGCAGCAATTTACCTACACGGTGCGCACGCAGGGACGTTTGGTCAGCACTGCGGACTTCGGAAATATTATTTTGCGCTCGAACCCGGATGGTTCGGTGCTGCACTTGAAGGACGTTGCGCGCATCGAGCTTGGGGCTCAGACGTACAACCTCACGGGCCGCTTCAACAGCAAGCCTGCTGCGGTGATGGCGATCTATCAACTGCCGGGAACGAACGCCGTCGAGACAGCGAAGAATGTTCGCGCCCGCATGAACCAGTTGACGGCGACGTTTCCTCCGGACATGCAGTACGTCGTCGCACTGGATACGACCAAGGCTGTGAATGCTGGCATCCACGAGATTTTGATTACCCTGTTCATCGCGCTCGCGCTGGTGATCCTGGTGGTGTACGTATTCCTGCAGGGCTGGCGAGCGACATTGATTCCGCTGCTCGCGGTTCCGGTTTCGCTGATCGGAACGTTCATGGTTTTCCCGCTGCTGGGGTTCACGATCAATACGCTTTCACTCTTTGGACTGGTGCTTGCCATTGGCCTGGTGGTTGACGATGCCATCGTTGTGGTGGAGGCTGTAGAGCACCATATTGAAGAGGGTATGACGCCGCTTGATGCGTCTTATGCGGCGATGGAACAGGTCGCGAGCCCCGTCATTGCGATTGCGCTGATCCTTACGGCGGTGTTTGTTCCGACAGCATTTATTCCCGGTATCACCGGGCGGTTGTATCAACAGTTTGCTGTGACGATTGCGATCTCGGTGCTCTTCTCGGCGTTCAATGCGCTCACACTGAGCCCTGCACTTTGCGCGATGCTGCTGAAGCCGAAGACCGACAATCATGGACCGCTGGCGCGATTCTTTGGCTGGTTCAATCGCGGATTTACGCGCACAACGAATCGTTATGTGAGCACGTCGGGCTGGCTGGTGCGCAAGTCGATCGTGGGTGTGGCGATTATCCTGGTGCTCAGCGTTTTCGTCGTGCTGCTGGGAGCGAGGCTGCCGGGTGGCTTCCTGCCAACGGAAGATCAGGGCTACGCTTTTGTGTCGCTGCAGCTTCCGCCGGGAGCCTCGCTGCAGCGCACGACAGAGGCCTCGCAAGATGTCGAGAACGCACTGCACAAAGTTCCCGGCGTGGAGAATGTGACGTCGATCGTAGGGTTCAGTCTGCTCAGCGTCACGCAGAGCACGTACAACGCCTTCTACTTTGTGACGCTCAAAGACTGGGACCAGCGCAAGAGTGCCGATGAACAGTTTGCGGCGATCCAGCAAAATCTGGCGAAGTCGCTCGGCGGGATCAAGCAGGGGCTGGCGTTTTCATTTCCTCCGCCGGCGATTCCTGGACTCGGCACCTCGGGTGGCGTGAGCATGGTGCTGGAAGACCGCTCGGGCAACAGTGATCCGCAATTCCTTACCACCAACCTGTACAAATTTCTTGGCGCGCTGAGCAAGCGTCCCGAGATTGCCGCGGCAATTCCAACTTACTATCCAGCGGTGCCGCAGCTCTATGTTGACGTCGATCGCGAGAAGGTTGCGCAACAACAGGTGAACCTCGCAGACGTCTATACGACGATGCAGGCGTTCATGGGCGGATCGCTGGTGAACTACTTCAACCGCTTTGGCCGGCAGTGGCAGACGTATGTCGAAGCCGATGGTGAGTCGCGGGAAAACATAGATAATATTGGGCAGTTCTATGTAACAGCAGCCAATGGAAATCGTGTGCCGCTGAGCGCTCTGACGACCGTGCGACGTACGACAGGACCAGAGTTTACGACGCGGTTCAACGAGTACGAGGCCGCGCCGGTTACGATCGTCGCCGTGCCTGGATATAGCTCTGGGCAGGTGATGAAGGCGCTGGAGGAAACGTTCGCGCAGACGATGCCAAAGGGCATGGGTATGGACTACTCCGGGATGAGCTTCCAGGAGCACCAGGCGCAGCAGAGTATGCCCGCGTGGGTAGTCTACGCGCTGTCGATTCTGTTCTGCTTCCTTATTCTCGCGGCGCAATATGAAAGCTGGTCGCTGCCGTTTGGCGTGCTGCTGAGCACTCCCGTTGCGATCTTCGGAGCCTATCTCGCGCTCACGATCCGACACCTGGAGAATGATGTCTATGCGCAGATTGGACTCGTGATGCTCATCGGACTCTCTGCGAAGAATGCGATCCTGATCGTTGAGTTCGCGAAGGACGAATACGTGAAGGGAGAGACGATCTTCGAGGCTGCGATGAACGGCGCGCGACTACGCTTCAGGCCAATCCTGATGACGGCGTTCGCATTCATCCTGGGCTGCGTTCCGTTGTGGTTCGCAACGGGCGCGGGAGGTGTTTCACGACAGATTCTCGGCACCGTCGTTATTGGCGGCATGCTCGCGGCTACCGTGATTGCGATCTTCCTCATTCCCGTAACGTTCTCGATCGCCGAGCGCTTTGCGAATCGGTTTGGCAGCGACCATAGTGGCTCGCTCGACGTGAAGGGACATCCCGACGAGCACAAGTCACAGGATGTGACGCACGCTATCGAACATTCCAAGGAAGGCCAAGCATGAATCGCTTCGCACGCACGCTCTCCTCAGTAGCGATCATCGCATCGATTGCAGGTTGCAAAGTGGGTCCGAATTATAAGCGGCCCGTTGTCGCCACGCCTGCGAGTTATCGCGGTGCGCTGGCGCCAGACATCGCAGCGAACGCAACCACAACGCCGCTTGGAGCAACTTCGACGCCGCTCGGCGCACAGAAGTGGATGACGGTCTTCACTGACCCTGTGCTGCAGGGTCTGATCACTGAAGCGCTCAAGAATAATTACGATGTGAAGATTGCCGCAGACCGTGTACTTGAGGAGCAGGCACAGGTGGGCGTAACCAAGGCTGCTGAGTACCCTACCCTCAGCGCCGGAGCATCGTACACTGCACTCGGTTTGCCGAGTTCCCTGCTCAACAGCTTGAACAACAGTTCCAGTAGCAACTCAAGCAGCTCGAACAAAAACACACAGACCAACTTCTTCTCCGGCGGCCTCACTGCATCGGTAGCGTGGAACCTCGACTTCTGGGGCTACTACCGCCGCCAGACCGAGGCAGCGCGTGCGTCTCTGCGTGCAACCGAGTGGGCGCAGCAGACGACCTACAGCTCCTTGGTCGAGAATGTCGCAACGTCGTACTATCAACTCCGCACCCTCGACGCCGAACTCGATATCACAAAGTCCACGCTCGCTGCTCGCAAGCAGTCGCTGGATCTTACCCAGAAGCTCGAGCAGGGTGGCTCCGATTCGATGGCAGAAGTTCGGCAGGCTGAGGAACTTTACTATACTGCGGAGGCACAAATCCCCGACCTTGAGCGCCAGATCGAGCAGCAGGAGAATAACCTGAGTCTGCTGCTCGGGCGCGCTCCAGGAGCCATCGCACGCAGTGGTGCGGAGCATTCAGTCGCCGATGCGGCGCATCCCTCAGAGGTACCTGTGGGCCTGCCCTCTGACCTGCTTGAGCGACGCCCCGATGTACGCCGTGCGGAAGAGTTGCTCATCCAGGCGAACGCGAACATCGGCGTCGCTCGCGCACAATTCTTCCCGCAGCTTTCTCTTTCAGGAACAGGCGGAGTGGGCAGCAGCCAACTCAAGGGCCTGGTGGATTCTGGCAACGCCTACTACTACGCGGCCGGTAGTCTCGCACAGCCCATCTTCGACGCAGGGAAGATACGCAGCAACTATCATCTCGCAGAGGCCAAACACAAGGAACTGCTCGACACGTATCAGCAAACAATTGCTGGCGCGTTGCGCGATGTCTCGAACGCGCTGGTCGCCTATAACAAATCGCGCGACTACCGCGAACAACAGGAGAAGCAGACGGCTGCGTCCGCAGATGCCGTGCGACTCGCGCGCATGCGATATAACAGCGGGTATACCAGTTATCTTGAAGTGCTGACCACCGACACCAACTTGTATAACTCGCAGCTCACGCTTGAGGGCGCCAGGCAGCAAGAGGCGGTATCGCTCGTTCAGTTGTATAACGCGCTGGGCGGTGGGTGGTAGACGCCGGCGCTAGAGATCTGCGTTGAGGCGATGCTGCCACTCCGCGATTGCCTTGCGCTCGGTGGCTGGAAATGTGAGATGGCCGACCTTGCGGCCAGGGCGCGCTTCCTTGCCATAATCATGGCGAAACAGCCCTGGGAACGCGGCTGTTTCTTCCTCCGTCGGCAACGTACCAATGCAATTGAGCATCACCGTCGGACGGCTCTGTGTGCTGCCTAACTCCATGCCCGCGATGGCGCGCAGATGATTCTCGAATTGCGAAGTCTCCGAGCCTTCGATCGTCCAATGACCGGAGTTGTGCACGCGCGGTGCCATTTCATTCGCAAGCAGCTTGCCTCCCACCACAAAGAACTCGACCGCCAATACACCGACGTACTCGAGCCTCTCAAGCAAATTTTTGAGGTAGCTCTCCGCTTCGCGCTGCAGGCCTGAATCGACGAATGGCGCAATCGAGGTGCGTAGAATTCCGTCTCGATGATGATTTTGAATCAGCGGATAGAACACAATATTTCCCGCCCGGCCACGCACCGCAATCAACGAAACTTCTGCCTCGAAGCTGACAATCCCTTCGAGGATGCAGGGCACACCGCCGACCTCGGCCCATGCTGACGCCGCGTCTTCAGGACTGTGCAAACGCACCTGCCCCTTCCCGTCGTAGCCCATGCGCCGGGTCTTCAGGATCGCAGGAAGCCCCGTAAGCGCAATCGCATTATTGAAGTCATCCAGGCTGTCCACCGCTGCGAAAGGAGCGGTGCCAATCCCGCCTGCATGAAAGAAGCGCTTCTCCAGCAGGCGGTCCTGTGCAATCGCGACGGCTCCCGCGTTGGGATAAAGATTCAATCCGCTCAGTACGTCAGCATGGATATTTTCACTCTCGATTGTCACGAGGTCGACTTGTGCCGCAAAGGCAGCGACTTCGGCAGCATCGTCGAGGTCGACGGTCATCACCGTCGCAACCTGCTCGGCGCAATCTCCGGGCTGCCCAGCGCAAACGATCGCGACATCCAACGCCTTGCTGGCCTGCGCAAGCATCAGGGCCAATTGGCCCGCACCGAGAATCCCGATTCGTGGCTTGTCTCTATTCATCATTTGCGTGGATCGGGCCCTTTCAACACCGTCTTTGTCTGGGTGATGCGAAACGCTTCCAACTTCTGCGCAATGCTTTCGTCGTGCAATGCGAGGATGGACGCGGCAAATAATCCAGCATTCTTCGCGCCTGCCTCACCAATCGCAAACGTTGCCACCGGAATGCCCGCGGGCATCTGCGCAATGGATAATAGCGAATCGAGGCCGTTGAGCGAACGGCTTGTCACTGGCACGCCGAGTACGGGAAGACTGGTCTTCGAAGCGACCATCCCAGGCAGATGCGCCGCACCGCCAGCGCCCGCGATAATGAGGCGCAGACCTCGCTGCTTTGCACTCTCAGCGTACTTCATCATTTTGTCAGGAGTGCGATGCGCCGAGACGACCTCGACCTCATAGCCAATGCCGAAACCATCGAGTACGTTAGCGGCAGCTTCCATCGTCGGCCAATCCGACTTTGATCCCATAATGATTCCAACGCAGATCGGTCTTTTCGTCTTCGCCATCATGCCCTCCATCCCTGCAGTACTTCTACAAACGCAGCCTGCTCGAGAGCCTGCACGCGGTCCTTCAGTGTCTCTACCGTGTCGCCCGGTAAAACAGGGCAACGCTTTTGCAGCACGATTGGGCCGCCGTCCACCTCTTCGGTTACCTGGTGAATCGTGCAGCCGGATTCACTAACGCCCGCAGCCAGCACCGCCTCATGCACGCTCTGATTCATCAGGCCACCAAACGCCGGCAGCAGGGATGGATGCACATTCAGCAGCTTTCCACGCCAGGTGTCGACAAACTTTGCGGACACGATGCGCATATAGCCAATCAGCAATACCAGTTCCGCACCAGCCTCATGCAGAGCATTGCTCACGAGATCGTCATAGGCCTCGCGCTTCAATCCTGCTGGGTCGATACGCTGCGCGCGAACGCCGTGCTTCGCAGCGCGCTCAAGAATCGGCGCAGACTTCTTATCGGATGCGACCAGCACAATCTCAACGTCGAGCGTGCCTGCCGCAACTGCGTCGAGTATTCCCTGCAGCGCAGTCCCGCGAGTTGAGCCAAGAACACCCACTTTCAAACTCATGCGGATCGTACCGCCTTCATATGCTCCACGCGTCGCATGATTACTGGCTCCGTTCCAATGTCTTTGCGATGAAAAAACGGGCCAGGGATCTGTTCCACCACGCGCTCGCACAGGACCTCGGCCTCAGAGATTGTTGCGGCTGTTCCTACGATCGCAACTGTACGCGAGCCAGTAGCAATGAGCGCATCATCGTTCAGATCGACTGCACTCAGGAACATCGTGACGCCGTCCGGCAACGTCGCGGGCAACACCACGACATCGCCCTTGCGTGGATTGTCCGGATAGCCGTCAGGAACGAGGTACTTGCAGACGCTCGCTTTCGCAGCAAATGTGACAATGAGTTTGGCCAGTGTCCGGTCTACGATTGCGCGGCAGATATCCACCAAGTCAGTCTTGAGCAGGGTCAACAAATTAAGCGATTCTGGATCTCCGAAACGAGCGTTGTATTCGATGAGCTTTACGCCATCTTTTGTGGCCATGAATCCGCCGTAGAGAATGCCTTGGTAGGGCGCGCCGCATTCTTCAGCCAGCGCGGCGGCGACTTGTTGATTGATAGCCTGCGCTGCCGCAATGTCGGCGTCGGTTAGGAATGGGAGCCTGTGATCTGCGTCGGTATAGGTACCCATGCCGCCAGTGTTGGGGCCCCTGTCGCCGTCGTAGGCGCGCTTGTGATCCTGCACGACGGGCATGTGCCGCAAGGTGGTGCCGTCGCAAAAACTCATCAGCGAAAACTCTTCGCCTTCAATTTTCTCTTCGACGACAAATGGATGTCCGTGCGTGACTAGTTCGCGGCAGAAAGCGAGGCTGTCGCCGAGTGATAACAGGTGATCGCCGCAAACTTTTACGCCTTTGCCGCCAGCAAGCCCATCGTCCTTGATGACATGCTGATTCGGAAATTGCCCGAGAGCCTCTTCGAGCCCGTCGAGAGATTCGAAGCGTTGGAAAAATGGATTGCCGGGAATCTTGTACTTTGCCAGCAACTCACGCGCAAAACCTTTGCTCGATTCGATGCGCGCGAGGTTTTGGGTCGGTCCGACTACGGGAACGCCAACCGCCCAAAGCGCATCGGCAACACCCGCCGCCAGTGGGGCTTCGGGGCCAAGCACCGCCATCGTTGCATGGTGCTCACGGGCAAATGCGACGACGGCTGTCGCGTCCGTGATACTACCGATGCCATAGGCGGCGCACAGCGCAACGATGCCAGGATTACGCGCGCCACTGAAGCACAGCAACGTAGGCAACCGAGGGGAACGAGCCAACGCAACTGCGATCGCATGCTCGCGCGCTCCCGAGCCGACAATGAGGATGACTTCGCTCATTTTCCGAGACTCGCCAGGACGGTTGCTTCTAATGGCCGCAGATCCGGCTCAAATAATGAGCCCGTAATTTTCTCAAAGAGCTGAATGTATCGAGCCGCAAGCTCGGCTATCAACTCAGGTGGCGGCACCGGCAGTACAGCGTCTTTGTATGGATCGCAGCGATCGCGGAACCACAGGCGAAAGAATTCCTTGTCGATCATGTTGGGCTCCTGGCCTGCGGCGAGGCGTTCCGCGTAGCTGTCCGCCAGCCAGTAGCGGCTTGAATCCGGCGTGTGAATCTCATCGATCAGCAGGATTTCACCATCGTTCGTGACACCGAATTCATACTTCGTATCCACGAGAATGAGGCCGCGCTCGGCAGCGAGCCTCTGACCGAAGGCAAATAATTCAAGCGTCTTCGCGGAGCAGAAATCCCACTCATCTTTCGTTAGCCAGCCTTCGGCGACAATTTCTTCCGCCGTGATGGGGCGGTCATGCTCCTTCTCCTTGGTGGTCGGAGTGACGATGTTTTTCGGCAGCGGCTCGTTCTTCTTCATGCCCTCGGGCAGCGCGTGGCCGCAATAATTGCGCACACCCTTCTGGTACTGCGTCCAGATCGAGGTGTCGGTCGAGCCCGTCATGTAGCCACGCACGACGAACTCGATGGGCAGCACCTTGCATTTTCGCGCGATGAGAGCGTTGGCGTGCGGGCTCGAAAGGACGTGGTTGCCGATGACCCTGCGCGTCTGCTCAAACCAGTAGAGTGAGGTGCGATTGAGTACCTGGCCCTTGAATGGAATCGCGCCAAGCAGACGGTCGAAGCCGCTTTGGCGGTCTGTCGTGAGGAGCAGGAGCCGGCCATCTCCTATTTCGTAGGTGTCGCGGACCTTGCCTGGATATTTTGCCGTCAGCGGCAGATCGGTCGCTATCAGGCAGTGCGGAATCGCATCGAGTAAAAGCTGTCGTTCCATCTCAGCTACACCTCTCCAAAGCGGACGCCGGAAGTGTTCCCTTCGACGCGGCCCAACTCCCACACGCAGAACGCGGGGAAAGATTTGATCGCAGCACCCAGGGCAGGCAGCAGACCCGGCGGCCCAATCAGCACGAGACCGACGCCCATGTTGAAGGCGCGATGCATCTCGATGTCTTCGATGTTGCCGAGGCGCTGCATCAACGCGAAGATCGGCTGCGGCGACCATGTCGAGCGATCGATCACGGCGCCGAAGCCTTCGGGCAAAACACGCGGTACATTCTCGACGAGGCCGCCCCCCGTGATGTGAGCCATGCCCTTGACGGGAATTCCGGCGTCGAGAATGTTGCGGACGGGCGCAACGTAGTTCGCATGCGGAGCAAGCAGCACATCCGCCATCGACTTCCCTTCCAGCTCCTCGGGCGTTGCGTCGATCGCATAGCCACCAATCTCGAAGATCAGCTTGCGTGCGAGCGAGAAGCCGTTGGTGTGGAGGCCGCTCGAGTTAATGCCGTACAGGACATCGCCCGCGACAATGTTTGCGCCGGTGAGAACCTTCTCGCGGTCGACAACGCCGGTCACAAAGCCAACAACATCGAGATCGCCCTCGGCGTACACAGCAGGCATCTCGGCGGTCTCGCCGCCGACGAGTGCGATGCCAGCTTCGACGCATGCGGCGCTCATGCCGCGCACGAGGGCTTCGACGATGTCGGGCTCGATCTTGTGGAAGCCGAGGTAATCGAGAAACGTCAGCGGCGTCGCGCCCATGACGATGATGTCGCCGGCAACGGCAGAGACGAGGTCGTGGCCCAGCGCTTCATAGCGGCCGGCCATCACGGTGACTTTGCTCTTGGTGCCAACGCCATCGGTGCTCTGCACCATGATCGGATCCCTGAGACCCTTGAGCGCATCGCCGAGAGAAAACAGCGTGCCAAACGAGCCGAGGCCCGTGAGGACAGCGCCCGCGTGGTGCTTGTGGGTTTCGACGACATGCGACTTGATGCGCCGCACTGCTTCGTTGCCGGCCTCGATGTCCACTCCTGCAGACTTGTAATCTACCTTCGAACTCACGCTCTCTCCTACCCAACCCACTTGCGTGCGTTGTCAAACATTCGTTGCCACGGACTGTCCTTCAGCTCCCTGGTCCAGGTGTGTTGCACTCCGAGAAAGACGCGCTCAGGATGCGGCATCACAATCAGCGCGCGTCCATCCGTGCTCGACAATCCCGCAACACCCTGCACCGATCCGCTCGGATTCAGGGGGTACTGCTCGGTTACTTTACAGTACGTATCGATGTAGCGCAGACCAACGAGAGCATCGGCTGCAACTCCGCTTACGTGTCCCTCGCCGTGTGCAACCACAATGGGCATGCGTGCTCCGAACATGCCATCGAAGAACAGCGACGGTGATTCCTGTATCTCCACCATGCAAACGCGCGCCTCAAATCGCGTCGAGACATTGCGAGCAAAGTGCGGCCAGTCCGCAGCGCCGGGAATGATGTCGCGGAGCTGCGCCATCATCTGGCAGCCGTTGCACACGCCCAGCGCAAAGCTGTCCGTGCGCTCGAAGAACTCTGTGAACATCTGCTTCAGTCGATCATTGAAGAGGATCGTCTTCGCCCATCCGCTGCCTGCGCCCAACACGTCGCCGTAAGAAAATCCTCCGCATGCGGCAAGGCCCTTAAACTCTGCCAGCTCGACGCGTCCAGAGAGCAGGTCGCTCATGTGCACATCGACAGCTGCGAAGCCTGCGCGGTCGAAGGCTGCCGCCATTTCAACCTGGCCGTTCACTCCCTGCTCACGCAAGATTGCAACCCGAGGTCGAGCCGTATGCACGAACGGCGCGCTCACTCGCTCGGAAAGATCGAACGGCACGCTGACCGAAAGGCCGGGGCGCTCAAGATCCTGCAGCAGCACAAATTCCTGCAGCGCACATTCCGGATTGTCGCGCAGAGATTGAATATGGAAGCTGGTCTCCGCCCACATCGTCTGCAGCGCCGTGCGCGTGTTGCGATAGGCGATCTCGCCTCCGCTGCGAATCACAACCTCATTGCCGGGCACGCTGCGACCAATCACCTGCGCCGCAATACCGCCATGATTCAGCCGTGCAAGAAGCTCTGCGAGATCCTTTGTGGCGACCTGCACCACCGCGCCAAGCTCTTCGCTGAATAACGATGCAAGGCCAGTGGTGGGCAACTCAATCTCCAACCCCAACCGTCCTGCGAAGGCCATCTCCACCAGTGTCACGAACAGGCCGCCGTCGCTGCGGTCGTGATACGCGAGCAGCTTGCCCTCGTGATTGAACTGCTGCATCGCGTCGAAGAACGTCTTCAGGATTTCTGCTGCAGGTGCGTCCGGCGTCTCGTCGCCGACCTGTCCGTAGACCTGCGCAAGGCACGATCCGCCTAGCCGATTTTTGCCCTCGCCAAGATCGATCAGGATCAGCGCAGCATCGCCTTCGCGTAGTTGCGGCGTGAGTGTTCTGCGCACATCCTTCACCGGCGCAAACCCCGACACGATCAACGACAGCGGCGAAACGACCGCCTTCGCGTCCTGCCCTTCGTGCCACTTCGTCTTCATCGACATCGAATCTTTGCCCACCGGAATCGTCATACCAAGCGCGGGACAAAACTCCATTCCGACGGCATGGACCGCGTCGAAGAGCTTCTGGTCTTCCTGCCCCTCACCCGCCGCCGCCATCCAGTTAGCGGAGAGCTTGATGTCGCGAAGTTTATCGATCGCCGCGCCCGCCATGTTGGTGATGACCTCGCCCACAGCCATGCGCGCCGACGCCGCTGCATCGATCACGGCAAGCGGCGTGCGCTCGCCAATAGCCATCGCCTCGCCCCAGGTCGATTCGTAGGCTCCGAGCGTCACCGCGCAATCAGCAACCGGCACCTGCCACGGGCCGACCATTTGGTCCTGCACGACCATGCCCGTGATGCTGCGGTCGCCAATCGTTATCAGGAAAGACTTCGAAGCGATGGCCGGGAGCCGCAGCAGGCGCTCCACAGCATCGCCTATCGTTACACCGGAAAAGTCCAGCGGTACGGAAGTAATCATTGTCCGCGTAAACGCTCGCTCCATCTTTGGCGGCTTGCCGAAGAGTAGTTGCAGCGGCAGATCGATGGCCTTCTCCTTGCCATCACTCAACGCCAAATGCGGGTCGTGCTCCGCCGTCCCAACGACCGCAAACGGGCAGCGCTCACGCTCGCAGATCTCCTCAAATGCAGCCAGATATTCGGGAGCGATCGCCAGCACGTAGCGTTCCTGCGATTCGTTACACCAGGCTTCGAGTGGACTCAATCCGGCCTCGCTGCGCGGGATTGCATTCAGATCGAACGTTCCGCCACACCCTCCGTCTTTGATCAGTTCCGGAAATGCGTTGGACAATCCACCGGCGCCCACGTCATGGATGAATGCAATGGGATTCTGCTCGCCGCGTTGCCAGCAGCGGTCAATGACTTCCTGAGCACGACGCTCCATCTCCGCGTTGTCGCGCTGGACCGATGCAAAATCAAGATCGCCGTTGCCGCTGCCGGTGCTGCTCGACGCCGCACCTCCGCCGAGACCAATCAGCATCGCCGGCCCGCCCAGCGCGACCAGTGCATAGCCGGGCTTCATGGCGCCCTTCTCTACGTGCTCCGCGCGAATGTTTCCCAGGCCACCGGCAAGCATGATGGGCTTGTGATAACCGAAGACCGTGCCGTCGTTCAGTTGTTCGTAGGTGCGGAAGTATCCGCACAGCGCCGGCCTGCCAAATTCATCGTTGTAGGCGGCTGCACCCAGCGGGCCCTCGATCATGATGTCAAGTGGCGAAGCAATGTGCGCTGGCCGCTCGGGCGCGCGCTCCCACGGTTGCGGAGCTTGCGGCAGGTTGAGATTCGATACCGTAAATCCGCACAACCCGGCCTTCGGTTTCGCTCCGCGCCCGGTCGCTCCTTCGTCGCGAATCTCACCGCCCGATCCTGTCGCAGCGCCCGGCCAGGGAGAAATTGCCGTCGGATGATTGTGCGTCTCGACCTTCAGCAGAATGTGAATATCTTCTTCGTGATATTTGTACGTCGCACCGTCAGGCTCAGGAAAGAAGCGCCCGCCGTGGCCTCCGCGAATCACCGCAGCGTTGTCGCGATAGGCGGAGAGCACGTTGTCGCCGGAGACTTCATTGGTGTTGCGAATCATTTGGAAGAGCGAACGCGGCTGCTTCACGCCATCCACCATCCAGCTTGCGTTGAAGATTTTGTGGCGGCAATGTTCGCTGTTGGCCTGCGCGAACATGTAGAGCTCGACGTCGGTTGGATTGCGTCCCAGCCTCGTGAACTCCGCGACAAGATAGTCAATCTCGTCGGGTGCGAGCGACAGTCCTAACGCTCTATCTGCTGCTGAAATTGCCGCGGCCCCGAGGCCGAGAACGTCGATGTGCTCGAGCCGCTTTTCCTCGCGCGGCGCGAACAACGCATGCAACTCATCGGCACCCTCGAAGAAGACACTTTCCGTCATGCGGTCGTGCAGCGCACCTGCCAATGCGAGGACGTCTTTAACACCGGAAATCCGCACGACTCTTGCTCGCTCAATGCGCTCGATCGCACCAAAGCCTGTGTTGTGCAGGATGTCGGTGGCCTTGCTGGACCACGGCGACTGCGTTCCCATCCGAGGCCCAATCCACACGCAGTTGCCCGACGGCATCTCCACGCCAGCACCCAGCAACTCGGCCAGCCTCTCGTGATCGATCGCACTCTCAGAATCGCTGCGGATCAGCAGCAAATATAGATACGACGCATCGACCGCGGTCACGCCAGCGCCCTGCTCGGGAAAGCGCGCACGCAGCGTTGCGGCCATCCGAGTCGCCTCGAACGCCGTCAGCGCCGCTGGTCCGGGAAGTACCCGCACCGTTGCGGCGTTAGAGGTGCGCAGAGAGATTTCTTGTGATGTGGCTTGCGACATCTTCGGTGTGTTTAGCAGCGTCGTTTCTTTTTTGTTCCAGCTTGTTGAGGTACTCTTCCGTGATGTCTCCGGTGACATAAACTCCATCGAAGACGGACGTATCAAAGTGTGTAAGTCCGGGTGCAGCGTCCGTAATGGCCTGTTTTAAATCGTCCAGGTCTTGAAAGATCAGTTCATCGGCACCGATGTCGTCGGCGAGTTGCCGGACGCTTCTTCCGCTGGCAATCAGCTCCGAACGCGCCGGCATATCGATTCCGTACACATTGGGGAAACGCACCGGCGGCGCTGCCGAACTCACGTAGACCTTCTTCGCACCCTGCTCGCGCACCATCGCGATAATCTCTCGAATGGTTGTTCCGCGCACAATCGAATCATCCACCAGCAGCACATTCTTTCCCCGGAAGACTTGCGGAATGGGGTTCAGCTTGCGCCGAATCGACTGCTTGCGCTGCGCCTGTCCGGGCATGATGAAGGTCCTGCCCACGTAGCGATTCCTCACCAGCGCATCGCGATACGGGAGTTGCAGGCGCGTCGCAATCTCCTGCGCGGCTACACGGCTTGTGGATGGAATGGGGATGACGACGTCGATGGGCACCTGCGCCCACTCGCGCTTGATCTTCTCAGCCAACTTGGTGCCCATATTGATGCGGCACTGGTACACCGACGCACCGTCGAGCACGGAGTCAGGTCGCGCAAGATACACGTACTCAAACAGGCAGGGAGCCTTTTCGTGCGCCAGCAGGCTTTCATGCCGGAAAACGGTACCCTGCATGTCGATGAAGACGACTTCTCCGGGCGCGAGGTCGTGGTCGAGGTCAAAGCCGCTAACCTGGAGCGCCACGCTTTCCGAGGCAATCATGTATTCGCTGCCTCGGCCATCGAGCCGCAAGCCAGCTTCGTGCTTGACCCCGAACACCAGTGGCCGAATGCCGTGCAGGTCACGAAACGCAATCATCCCAACGCCGGCGACCATCGCGATCACCGCATAGCCGCCCTTACATCGACGATGAACCTCTTCGACAGCAGCGAAGATATCAAACTCATTGGGCTTGACTGCACCACGCCGCGCCATCGCATGCGCAAATACATTGAGCATGACCTCGGAGTCGGAACTGGTGTTGAGGTGCCGCATATCCGTCTCGAAGAGGCTCTCCACGATCTCCGAGACATTCGTCAGATTGCCATTGTGGGCGAAGATGATTCCATACGGCGAGTTGACATAAAAAGGCTGCGCCTCCGCCACCGATGCGCAGCCCGCCGTCGGATAGCGAACATGTCCAACGCCCATATTGCCCAGCAGCCGTGCCATGTTCCCCGCATCGAAAACATCCGTGATGAGGCCATTGCCCTTCTCCAGATAGAACCGATCCTCAAAGCACGTGGCAATGCCCGCAGCATCCTGGCCGCGGTGTTGAAGCATGGAAAGACTTTCGTAGATTACCGAGCTTATTGGACTATGCCCGAAGACTCCGACGATACCGCACATGATTCCTCACTGCCTGGCTGCTGCCGGAGTAGCTTCGAGTTTCGTCCCGAAGTCCGCCGGCGGGGATGGAAAACTGAAGTTGTCGGCACGCTCCAGTACATTTAGATTCCGGCCCGGCCTAAACGGTGCAGCGGGGCTGATGACACAGGCCATGGAACACACTGGCAGCGAAATTAATCCATTCACCGCAATCATCTCCCATAGCGATGAGGAAAATCGAGCAAAATCCGCCCAAGGTGATCATCACGACATAAACGCATCGCGGCTGAATCGTTTTTTGTTTTCCCTGGATGCGATCGCTGTCGCTAGAAATTGAAGGATAACCCACCCTGGATCGCACGAGGAATCTGCGCCAGGAAGAGTGTCTGCCCATCTGGCGCCAGCACTGGCTGATAGCCCTGCTCGAGCAGGTTGGTCGCCTCTACCACCGCATCCACGCCCTGCGGTAACCACCGTCCGCCCCACAACCTCTGCCGAAGGTAGAAGCTCAGGAACGCTTCCTCGGGGGTATTGTTGTACGCATTCACCGGGGTCAGGGTCCGAAGCGGTTGCCAGCGATACTCCACCCGCAGATTGCTGCCCGTTGGTGCGATTCTGCCGCGCAGAGCAGCACTTACGGCCTGTGCTGTCCCGTGCGTCGTACTGGCCGCCATGTCGGTCATCACAAGATTTCCGTTGCTGCGCAAAACCGTACCCAGGTCATACTCTACCGACGCCGATAACGCCGGTGTCAACGGCTGCATGAGCTGAGCACTCAGCCCGCGTCCAGAGTATCCAGGCGCCGCCACTTCGAATGTCCCCGTCGTCGGATCAGCCACGGCATCGGCCATTTGGAGCGCGTCCCGTCCCATCAACCCGCTGCCTCCGATGGCGCTGTTGGAGAAGCGGTCGAGGTATACCGCGGCGCTCAGTACGCGCGTCCCCATCTTGCGGCTCACCGAAATTTCCTGATGCAGACCACGATCGCTCAGCGGCCTGCCCTGCGCGTCCGCCACAGCCATTACCGTCGGTTTCAACTGGTCGAGATCGTCTGAGCTTTGCAGCTCGCGACCCGTCGCAAAACGATAGGTCACCACCACATTGCTGCCTGGCCGTACCATCAGCCGTAGGAAGGGCTCTGCTTCCATCCGTGTGGCCTCAAGACGTTCCGCCTCCAGCAAGGTCCCCGCATCGATCAGAAACGTGTCTCCCAGAGCAAATTGCTGGGTACTCGCAAGGTGCAATACCTGCAAGCCGTTGGCGGAATCGCCGCTCATCATCTCTGGGTGGGACTGGAAACTCGACACCATCCGCGTGCTTCCGATAAACGGAGTTCGCCGCTCATAGCCTGTAACCACCGACACCGACGGCCCGGTGGCATACTCTCGCCCCGCATTGCCGACGTCCGCGCGAAAGATAGCGCCATCCCCGTCGGCCATCGTACGTTCCAGCACCAGCGACTGATGCATGCCACCGTTGCCAAACGAGCCATCGCCATTGGTCAGCACAATTCGTCCCTGCGACGAAACGCGCTGCGTATGTTCAGCGCTGGACGAAACCGATGATCCGTCTTCCGGGTCGACCAGCCGCAGCAGCGGCCTGCTGGCCGTCGATCGCAGCGTCCACTTCCAGTCATCGACCGGTTCGTCCGCCTTTCGACGCTCCGCGGGCAGCCAGTTGTCCGCCTCAAAAAGTGCGCTCATGGTCAGGTTCACCACCGATTGCACGCCGGCGCGCAGCCGCACGTTATTTCGCGCGAAGGGAACAAAGAAAGCTGCGCTAGCCCGTAGTTGATAACGGCCGGGCATCACCTGGGGCATCATATAGCGGCCATGATCGTCGCTGATCGCTGTGGCCACGGTGCTCGCATCGGCACGCACCAGCTCTATCAGAGCGCCCATCTGCGGCGTGCCGTGAACATCGCGTACTGTGCCTGAGATCATGGCAGGCATAGGAAAGGCAAATATTTGCCCTGTCCAACCGGCCACGAACATCAGTAGCAACAAACCTGGTACGACTCGTCTCACCGCGCTCAAACCCTCATCTGCGCGCCTACGGCTCTCCGAATATCCGTCCAGTCGGGAAGCCGGACGGCGGTCCAGCTGGTGGAGATAGCCAACACGGTACAGTCCTGTGTGGCTTGACTCCTCATGCAGTACGAGCGACGGGACTACCACTCACACTGCACCCTGCAACGGCCCTTCTTCAGTCTACTGCTCGACAATAAACGGTGCGCTCTGGGCGATCTGCTGCTTTGAGACACCATCGTTAACCTTGATCGTCACCTGATACCGCCCGGGCTCTAGACTCGCCAGTGGCATCGTCTTCTCCAATGTTATCTGATCCGCATGAGGATTCAACTTCGATGCCATCTCCTGCGAGTCCAGAATCTGTTTGTTCGTCGCCAGATCGAGCACCTGGTACTCGATCGTCGCATCGTTTTTCTTGTTCTCTCCGATGCCCAGATTATAAACCTGCATCCAGAAATTCAGGTTCTGCGCCCGATGGAAGGTTACAGGAGCCGATATTGTCGCTGGAACCCGGGGCCACACCTTCGTATTACCAATCACGAAGCTTCCTGCACCTACATCCTTCGACGGCACACGCTCCATGAGGCTCGCCAGGATCAGCGACGAGGATGACAGCCGGTCGTCGTCGAACTTCGGCACGTCGATGCTTCGCCTCCACGTACCCATGTGATCGGGATTGTTGACGTCCTTGATCGCAATCTCCAGCTTGTAACGTCCCGGCGGCAAAGGAATCGCATTCCAGTAAAGCGACACATTATTCTTCGTGCGCTGCAGCAGATCGCTTGGCGTCTCTACATTCACCGTGTCCTCAAAGGTGTAGACGATGTGGTGATTAATGTTGCTGACTCGCCCAAGGATATTGACCGTGCCTGTCGAGTCGCCTTCCTTGGTGCTGTAGGTGATGTCCCCGTCGCGGATCTGGAGAGTCACCGGCACCATGACCGTCTCGTTGGTCAACTTCACATAATCGGTTCGAACATCGAAGAGGAACGGAGGTCCGGTCAGCACCTTTGACGTCGCCAGAAAACTATCCAGGTCGGCAAACTTGACCGGCGGCGGAGCAAACAACTTGGCGAACTGATCCAGCCTGTCGAACTGCTTGCTCTGCTCCGACGAGGCCATCGGGCCGGAGCCGAGCTGTTCCATGCCGCCACCTGCGAAACGGTCGGCCTTCTTGGCCTGACCCATCTCTTCATACTGTGTAAGGCCGGCACCCGGAACGTGCTTCAGTGCGTCCTTCTCCGAGCGATCGATGGTTGCGTGATAGTCGCCGCACATGCAGGTATCGACGAACTCGATGTTGATATTGTCACCAACCGCCGGGAGGTAACGGTAGTGCCAGACTTCGAAGGGGAACGTGGACGTCTGGCCGCCCCCCTCATCCATGGGGCGATCATAGCTTCCGCCGGAAGGGTGCGAGTCGATACTGTCGGGCTTTCCGTAGGCGATATAGATGTGGCCGCGGTCGGTCATCCAGCCCGGCTTACCCGCTGCGAAGTGCTCGTTGGCATAGGCGATGCGAGCGTAATATTCGTCACGATACTCGTTGTCATTGGAGTCCGGATTCGGGTTGCGACGCAACCAGAACTGCTCAATGAAGGCATCCCGCTCTTCGTCGTTGGAGAGGCTCTTGAAGGTCTTTTCTTCCTGATCGGTGATAATCCACCGAACATCTTCATCCAGCCACTTTTTGTAGGATCCCTTCAACTCGGCGACGGTCGCCTTGCGGCGTTCCCGCTCCTGGTGGTCGCTCAGGCGGCGCTTCAGCGGATCCGGCTTTTCTTCCACCGGAGGAATCTGCGTCACGCTTCCAGTATCCGGTGCCGTTTGGACCGTTGAATCGTTAGCCGGTGCCGTCTGCGCAAACGCGAACCCGCCTGCGCTCAGGAGCGTTAGAAGAGCTATACCGGAAACGATGAAGCGTACCTGCGGGATTTTCATGAGGGGGGCGATACTCCTGTTACTTAGACGTGTCTATTCTAGCTCCCGCTGACCCTGTACACAAGGCGCGCCCGCAACCCACTGGTATCATCAAAGGCATCGACCGAGATACCTGCATACGAAGCCCGGGTCACGCGATATATTAGTCTCACGGGACCGCGTCAAATCTTCCATATTTGAATTCAATGGAACCAAGGCGTGAAATCCTGCGTATACGTCAGTATTGAACTCCACCGCGAACGTGCGCCCCGAATCCAGAAAGCACGTCGCAAGAGAAAGCGTCCATGACCGGTAAGAAGATTCTGCTGATCGTACTCATTGTGCTTGTCGTCGCAGGAGTTGTTGCGGGGACCGTCATTCACAGCCGTTCGGATGTTCCGGCCGTGACCACAGCCAAGGCAATCGACCAGGATCTCATCTCGACGGTGAGCGGCACTGGCCAGATCAAGCCCAAGACCTACGTCAACGTCGGCGCGACGTCCTTCGGCCGCATCACGCACCTGTATGTCAAAGAGGGTGATGCCGTGAAGGCCGGCCAATTGCTCGCGACTGTTGAGAGCGCGCAACCGGCCAGCGCTGTCGCCGCCCAGCAGGCCACCATCGCCTCTTCGCGCACCAATGTCGAGTCGTACATTGCCGCCGAGAAGACCGCCGAAGCGAATGTGGATCAGGCTGAAGCCGACCTCGAGCAGAAGAAGTTCGACTACCAGCGAGCCCAGGCCCTCTACGCCGACAAGTTGATTGCCAAGCAGGATTTCGACGCCAAGAAGGCCCTCTTCGATGTCGACGTCGCGACCCTTGCGCAGCGCAAGGCTGCCGTCCTCCAGTCCAAGGCGCAGACCGCTTCCGCTCGCAGCCAGGTGCAGCAGGGCGTCGCAACCCTGCGCGGCAACGACTACTCGCTGAGCCTCACGCGGAGCATTGCACCCTTTGACGGCCTTGTGACCAATGTCCCGGTCCGCGAGGGTGAGACGGTCGTCCTCGGCATCCAGAATGCCGAAGGCTCAACGTTGATGACCCTGGCTGATATGTCCGTGATTACGGCTGAGGTCAAGGTCGATGAGACCGACATCGTCAACGTGCAACTTGGCCAGAGTGCCAACGTGACCGTCGACGCCTTCCCCGGCCAGATCTTTACCGGCAAAGTCACCGAAGTCGGCGATCAGGCCCTGCTCCGCACGACCGGTGTTGCGACGTCGCAGTCCACCACCGGCACCGAAGAGGCCAAGGACTTCAAGGTCGTCGTCACCCTCGACCCAACCAAGGTAAACCTCCGGCCAGGCCTTTCCTGCACGGCCAAGATCACGACCGCTCACAAGCCGAACACGCTGACCATTCCCATCCAGGCGCTGGTCCAGCGGGATCTGGCCGCCGAAGATAAGCTCTTCAAGGATCACGGCAAGGCCGCCTCCACGACCCAGGCCATCCCGGTTAAACAGCCTTCCCTCGTGCAGGGTGTCTATGTGCTCGCCAACGATCAGGGCCGTCTACGTGTCCGCTTCGTTCCCGTTACCACCGGCATCACCGGAACCACCGACATCGAGGTGGTGTCCGGCCTCAAAGCCGGCGAGGAGATCGTTACCGGCCACTACAAAATCCTGCGCACGCTCAAGAGCGGAATCGCTGTCAAGCGCGATAACTCTGCCGTCGTGCCAGTCGCCTCTGACGACAGCTCCAACTAACCGCAACGTCTCAACCGTTTTCCCGGAGACCCTTATGACCATCGACACCTCCGAAGTCATCACCCCGGCACAGGACCGCGTCGGCGCCAACGCCGACGGTCCACAACCCGGCGACGTCATCGTCACCAACAATCTGTGGAAGACCTACGAGATGGGTGATCAGCAGGTGCACGCCCTGCGCGGAGTCGACATTCGCATCCGTCATAACGAGTATGTCGCCATCATGGGGCCGTCCGGTTCGGGCAAGTCCACGCTGATGAACCTCATCGGCTGCCTGGACAGCCCCTCCGAGGGGCACTACTGGCTCAACGAGCACGATGTCTCCCAGTTGAACGATGACGAACTCGCGCGCATCCGCAACAAGGAAATCGGCTTTGTCTTCCAGACCTTCAACCTGCTCGCCCGCGCAACGGCTCTGCATAATGTCGAGCTGCCACTGATCTACAACGGAACTCCTTCCGTTGAACGGATTGAGCGGGCCAAGTTCGTCCTGCAGTCCGTGAACCTCGGCGACCGCATGAACCACAAGCCCAACGAACTCTCCGGCGGCCAGCGCCAGCGCGTCGCGATTGCCCGCGCGCTGGTGAACAAGCCGTCCATCATCCTTGCCGATGAACCGACCGGCAACCTTGACTCCAAGACCTCGGTCGAGATTATGGCGCTCTTTGACAGGCTCCACGACGAAGGCAACACGATTGTCCTCGTCACACACGAACCCGATATCGCCGATTACGCCCACCGCGTCATCTCGATTCGAGACGGGTCGGTTGAGTCCGACGGCCCCAGCACCCGCGTGCGCCACACCCACCACGTTTAGTACGATCTTCCCTTTGCGCAAAGCCTGCCGCCTCATGCGCCAGGCCGCGCGCGCGTCCGTCCTTTACAATGAGCGCATTGCCTCCTCTACGTATCACACTGTGCAGCCCTCAAATTCCTCCTTGCTAACCACGGTGGCACGGGGGCATCTAAACTAGAAGTATGGATAAGCGCGCCCGATCGTTGCTGCTACCTCTTGTTCTTTTGTTGTGCTTCTGCCAGCTCAGTTACGCGCTGAGCGCACGCTTCGACCTGATCGGCCCCAAGATTGACGTTCGCGTCACGCGCGACGGCCAGACGCTCCCCATCGCCACCGTCCCCAACCTTGAGCCAGGCGACAAGCTCTGGATTCACCCGGACCTGCCTTCCACCCAATCCGTCAAATATCTTCTGATTTGCGTCTTTCTGCGCGGCAACACCAATCCCCCACCCGAAAGCTGGTTCTACCGGATCGAAACCTGGGACACCAAGGTTCGTGAAGAAGGAACCTTCATCACGGTCCCGGCGGACGCCCAGCAGGCAGTGATGTTCCTGGCTCCGGAGACGGGCGGCGACTTCTCCACCCTCCGCTCGGCTGTGCAGGGCCGTCCCGGAGCCTTCGTCCGCGCCTCTCAGGACCTCCTCGAGGCCGGCTTCGAGGAGGCTCGCATCGAGAAATACGTCGCCTCCATCCGCCGCGTCCCTCCCTCGGATGCGACCGAACTCCTGAAGCACTCCGATCTTCTGGCCCGCACTCTTGACCTCAAACCCAACAACGACTGCTTCAAGCAGCCCGTCGACACCCAGTTCACCTGCCTCACGCAGAGCGGCTCACAGATCGTACTCGACGACGGCCACGGCCAGACCATGGCTGACGCTCTCAATGGACCCACGTCGGACCTCATTGCGCAGGCAAGTTACACCAGTGCTGCCGGTGGAGGAGCCTACTCAGCCTACGTTGGCGCCGTCGTCGACCTCGTCCGCATCATGGGCAAGCTGCACTCCGCCCAATACCAGTACATCCCCGCCATCAGCTTTCCGCAGGGCGACGCCATGAACCTGCGGCTCAACACGCCGCCCTCGTTCCACAATCCAAAGTCCGTGCTGGTCATCGCTCTGCCCGCCGTGAAGACCGCCACACCGCCGCCGCTGCGCCCCGCCGACGCCAACGAGGTCACCTGCCTCATCAAGCCCTCCGTCGTCCTGCCGATCGAAGGAGCTCCGCTGGTGTTTTCCACGGACTTCGCCCATGACCTCGTCCTGCACCTGAACACGCCTCCTGGCGCACCCGCTGAGGCGGATATTCCCCTTACCCCGGACCCCTATCTCGGCGGCCTTGTTCTCCAGAAGGAACAGCAGCACCGCCTCCTGCTGCACGACCCGACCTTGCTGACCTCCAACTCCTCTGGACCGCCCGAGCCCAACCCTTTCGCTAACCCCGCGATGTCCGCCCACAAAGCTCCTTCCGTCAAGCCGCAGCCGAAGCCGATCCTGCTCAGCGGAACCATCCAGGGACGCTGGGGCTTCGACGAGTTCACCGGCCCAACCGTCCACCTCCAGCAACTGCCCGGCTCCGCCTGGACCATCGTCCCACCCGCCGGCAACGCCGCCGTTAACGCCAAAAGTCCTACCTCCGAACTCATCGCCGGGCACACCGCGCAGCTATTGCTTACCTCCACCGGTTCTGCCTGCGTCCATACCATCTCCGCGCATCCCAACGGGTATAGCGGTGACCTCACCATTCCGTTCAAGCCGGAACCCAAAGCCGATGATCCCAACCTGATCGCCCTCACGCTTCCGCTTGAGCATGACGTCACGCCCGGCGACCTTCACCTCTCCATCCAGCAATACGACCAGCCCAAGGCAAACGACGTCGCAGCCCGCACCTTCTCCGAGCCAGCGAAGGTCACCTCCATCGAACTCCATGCCGGCGACAAGACCCTCCTGCTCACCGGAACGCGACTTAGCGAGATCGACAAGCTCAAACTCGGCGACCTCGTCTTCTCCCCCGCTCCGGAATCCACTGACGACCTCCTCACCACCGACGCATCGCAGCCCGCCACGCTGCACCTTGCGCTCCCCCACAACACCCCTGCACCGTCCACCCACGCCAACGACCACCTCACTGCCGATATCATCCTCCGCGACGGTCGTTCCCTCACCCTGCCCGTCACGGTCTCCGCACCACGTCCCACCATCACACTGCTGCGCAAGTCATCCCTTCCGGGTACGGTTTCGGACATCATACTTTCCAACCCGGACGACCTCCCTCTCACCTCGCTCCTTACCTTCACCCTCAAGAGCCCGACCCCCTTTCCACGCAACGGCGAAATCGAAATCGAGACCCTCGACGGCACCCTCCGGACGATCCTCACCCTCGCCCCCTCGGGCGGCCTGCTCCTGCAGGATCCCCACACCGTGGTCGCAACGCTCGACCCTCTGCGCTCCTTCGGTCCCAGCGCCTTCGGAGCCCTTCGCATGCGCGCGATTTACCCGGTCGTCGACCGTCGCCGCAACGGTCGACACTCCGAGTCGGAATCCACGGTCCCGACCGAGCCCGACCCCACCTCGCAGAGCGCCACAAATGCCGAGGACGACATCACCTCCCCCGCCAGCGACTGGCAGCCGCTGGTGACCCTCGTCCGCTTGCCAACTTTCTCGCAGCTCCAATGCGGCTCTGATCCCACCCAACCCTGCATCGTAACCGGCGGCAGCTTCTTCCTGATCCAGGACGTCTCCAACGACCCTGGCTTTGCTTCCCCCGTGGCCGTTCCTGATGGCTATACCGGCAGCAGTCTGAGCGTGCCTCACCCCTCGGCGGCGACCATCTTCTTCAAACTCCGCGACGACCCCGCGAGCATCGACTCCGCACTCCTGCCCGTGCCTGCTCCCCCCGCCGTTCACGCCCACATGAGCCACACCAACCCGGCAAGGAAGGCACCGGCCACCGCAGACCCGATCACCGCAGACCCGGAGACAGCGGTTCCAGCGGATACGGATTCGCCCCAACCTGCCAAGCAGAAGAGCCCGGCACCTGTTGCGCCGAGCTCTCCTTCCACAACATCGCCTTCTCGTATGTAGCACCGACTGCAGCGTAGATCGTCAAGCCATCCTGACCTGGGGCTTCCGGCTCAATCAGCGGGCTTCTGGTGCGATGCCAGCTGCCTCTGCACCTTGCTGTGCCTCGTCGAGTACCCGAAGTAAATCACCAGACCGACCACGAGCCAGCAGACAAAGCCGATCTTGGCCGGCGTATCCGATGAAACCATCAGAGACAGCGAGATGAGGATGCCCATGATGGGCACGAACGGCACCCACGGCGTGCGGAACGGCCGCGCCAGGTCCGGCTGCCGCTTACGCAGCACCCACACCCCCACGCAAACGATCGTGAAGGCCAGCAACGTACCCAGGCTCACCAGCTCGCCCAGGAAAGAGATGTTGAAGAACGCCGCCAGAAACGCCACCATCACGCCGACCGCGATCGTCACCAGCCAGGGAGTGCGGAAACGCGGATGGATCCGGCCAACCCAGCTCGGGAGCAGGCCGTCGCGCGACATCGTGTAGAGCACGCGAGTCTGCCCGAGGATCATGACCAGCATCACCGAAGCGAGGCCCGCAATCGCGCCCAGATCGATCAGGCACACGCCCCACGTAGCCCCAATCGCCGCCGCGCCGTCGGCCACCGGGGCCGGCGTATTCAGCGTCGTGTAGGGCTTCAGCCCGGTCAGCAGAGCGGCGACGATGATGTACAGGATCGTGCAGATCACCAGCGAGCCAAGGATGCCGAAGGGCATGTCCTTCTGCGGATTCTTCGCCTCCTGGGCCGCCGTCGAAACCGCGTCGAATCCGATGTACGCAAAGAACACCACGCTCGCCCCTCGCATAATGCCCGACCATCCGTATTGCCCGAAGTGCCCAAGGTTTTTCGGAATAAACGGGTGCCAGTTCGCCGTCATGTGACCCGGATGCGCAAAGGCAAAAATCGTGGCGATGCCGATGAAGAAGAGCACCACCGACACCTTGATCATCACTGCGGCGCTGTTGAAGTTCGCCGACTCTTTCACGCCCACAACCAACACCGCCGTAACCACAATGATCGCGCACAGCGCGAAGATGTCCACCTTCGCCGAGAACGGATGCCCAAACAGCATCAGGGCGATGGAAGGAGTCGGATTGAACGGCATATGAATGTGGAAATATCCCAGCAGGCTGGCCACGTAGCCGCTCCAGCCGACGGCCACCGTCGCCGCGCCGAAGGCGTATTCCAGGCACAGCGCCCAGCCGATGATCCACGCCACCAACTCGCCCAGCGTCGCATAGCCGTAGGTGTAGGCCGACCCGGCAATCGGGATCACAGAGGCGAACTCCGCGTAGCAGAGACCGGCGAAGACGCAACCTATGCCCGCCACCACAAACGACAGCACGATCGCTGGCCCCGCAAACTGCGCGGCGGCCGTTCCCGTCAGTACGAAGATGCCCGCGCCGATGATCGCGCCAATCCCCAGCGTGATCAGGTTCACCGGCCCCAGCGCGCGCTTCAGCCCGCCCGATCCGTGATCCTCAGCCTCGTGCAACAGCGCCTTCATAGGCTTCACTGCAAACAACTTCGCCATAAATCCTTTCGCCTCCTAAAGCTGTTCCCAACTCTGTTTCCCGTCCTACACAGCCTGACGGCCAGCCTGTCGCGTCCATACAAGGTACACCGGCACCCCGAGCACCACCAGCAGCAACCCTGGCCATGTGTACTGAGGCTTATATCGCAACAGTACACCACAAATCCACGTCGCCATCACGATGTACAACGCTGGAAGGACGGGATATCCAAATGTTTTATATGGCCTCGCCACATCCGGTCGTTTCTTTCGCAGCACGAAAAGCCCGAAAATCGTCAAAATATAAAACACCAGCACGGCGAAGATCACATAGTCCAGCAGCTGCCCATAGCTTCCGCTCAGGCACAGCAGGCACGTCCACGCCCATTGCATCCACAGCGAGTTCACCGGCGTAGCCGACTTCGCGCTCAGCTTTCCGGCGCTCTTGAAGAACAACCCGTCGCGGCTCATCGCGTAGTACACCCGAGCACCTGCAAGCAGCATCCCGTTCACGCAGCCAAAGGTCGAAACCAGGATCGCCGCCGCCATCAGCTTCGCTCCGACACCAGCGAAAGCAGCCTGCATCACCGCCGTCGCCACCCTGTCCTGCGGTGCCGTCTGGATTGCCGCCATCGGCAGCACGCTCAAATAAACGAAGTTGCAAAGGACATAAAGCAGCAGCACCACGCCCGTTCCCATCGCCAGGCTAAGCGGCAGGTTGCGCTTCGGATTCTGAATCTCTCCAGCCGTAAACGTCACATTATTCCAGGCATCGGAGCTGAACAGGCTGCCCACCTGCACCACCGCGATCACCGTAAAAATTCCGACGTACTCGATCGGCCCGCCCACGCCCACCTGCACCGCGTGCTGCGTATGCCATCCCGCGTTCGCAAAAAACGCGTGCCAACCCGCGCCGAAGTTCGCCGCCATCGCAGCAGCATTCTTCGCCACCAACCCCACCGCAACAATCCCCAGCAGCGCCAGCACCTTCGCGCTGGTAAACACATTCTGCACAGCCGCACCCAACTTCACGCCGCGAGTATTGCTCAACGTCAACAGCGTGATAATCGCAATCGCCGCAAGATTCGCCGTGTTCAGCCCGATGTCCATGTTGCCCAGCACCATCGGCCCCACCTGCCACGCTGGAACGTGCCCAATGTGCAACAGCCAATGCGTCGCGCTCACGCTCGGGAAGAACACCCCGAGAAATTTTCCGAAGGCCACGCCGACCGCCGCAATCGTTCCCGTCTGGATGACGAGGAACAGCGTCCACCCATAGAGAAATCCCCAGATAGGTCCCAGCGACTCGCGCAAATAAACATACTGCCCGCCGGCCTTGGGCATCATCGCCGCCAGTTCGCCGTAGCTCAGCGCACCGATGATGGTCATCAGCGCCGTCACCAGCCACGCCGCAATGAGTAGCGCCGGCGACCCCAGCACCCGGCTCATATCGGCGGGCACAATAAAAATGCCCGACCCAATCATCGAGCCCATCACAATCGCGGTCGCCGAAAACAGCCCCATCCCCTTCACGAAATGAGGCGCAGATACCTCCGCACCCGCTACCGGGCTGTCATCCTGAGCGGAGGAACTCGCACCGCGAGTTTCGGAGCCGAAGGACCCCGAAGGTTTGGAAGTTGCCACTACCGCTCACCCCTTTTCAACTGGAAACCTTGTGTACCTCAAGCTATCTCAAAAGTTCAAGAAAGTCTTCCGCAACCTTCCCCGGCCGCTCGCCCTTCACCAGCAACCCACTGATCACCGCCACCGAATCCGCCCCTGCCTCGATCACACTGCGAGCAGTCTCGCGCGTAATCCCTCCAATCGCGACCAGCGGCTTCGACGTCAGCGCCCGCGCCCGCCGCACCCCTTCACGTCCAATCACCGGCTCCGCATCCGCCTTCGTCGACGTAGCAAACACCGGCCCCACCGCCACATAATCCGCCTCGCTCGCATCCGCCGCAACGATCTGCGCATCACTATGCGTCGACACCCCAAGGACGCTTCCCGCGCCGACCACTCGCCGCGCATCCACCGGCGCCAGATCGAGATGCCCCACGTGCACGCCCCACCCCGCCAGCAACGCCAGGTCCGCGCGATCATTCAGAATCAACGTCGCATCCACCCCGGCGAACACCCGCGAAATCTCCGTCGCCGCGCGCAATACTTCCTCGGGCGTCCCCGCCTTATTCCGATACTGCAAAAGCGTCACACCCGCATTGCGCAACTCGCGCGCGAATTCCACCACGCTCATCTCGCGCGCATCAAGTGTTGCACGATCGACGATGGCATACAGCGGCGATAGCGCCATTGCTTTTCTTTCTGTCATTCCCGCAGGGAATCTGCTTCTCCTGGCCACGCAAAAGTGCTACGCCTTCAACTTCTCGCGCTCCAGGAACCGCTCCATGAACTTCGTATCGAACTGCCCCGAGCGGAACTCTTCATCCGCAAAGATCCGCTGATGCAGCGGAATCGACGTATAAATTCCCTCCACCACGAACTGCGACAGCGCCCTCTGCATCTTGTCCATCGCCTCTTCGCGGTCCTTCCCATGACAGATCAGCTTCGCAATGAGCGAGTCGTAATACTGCGGCACCACGCCCTCTGCATACTGCGCCGTATCCACGCGCACGCCGTTGCCGCCCGGCAGGTTGAAGACCGTAATCTTGCCCGGGCTCGGAGTGAACTTCTCCGGATGCTCCGCATTAATCCTGCACTCAATCGCGTGACCGTTGATCTTCGGCACCTCCGGAACGATGTCGCCGAGCTTCTCGCCCGACGCAATCCTCAACTGCGCCTTCACCAGGTCAACGCCCGTCACCATCTCGGTCACGCAATGCTCCACCTGGATGCGTGTGTTCATCTCGATGAAGTAAATCGACCCGTCTTCATCCATCAGAAACTCGATCGTCCCGGCATTCCAGTACCCAATATCCTTGAGCGAGCGCTTGATGATCTTGCCCATCTCTTCGCGCTGCTTCGGCGTGACCTGCAGGCTCGGAGCCTCTTCAATCAGCTTCTGATGCCGCCGTTGAATCGAGCACTCCCGTTCCCCCAGCGACATCACATTGCCGTGCTCATCCGCCAGCACCTGGAACTCAATATGCCGCGGCCGCTCAATGAATTTCTCCATGTATAAATCGCCATTGCCGAAGGCGTTGGCGGCCTCTGTCGCCGCCTGCTGGAACAACGCAGGCAGGTCTTCCTTGCTGCGGCAGATGCGCATGCCGCGCCCTCCGCCGCCGGCGACCGCCTTCAAAATCACGGGATAGCCAACGTTCTCCGCCCACTCCAGCGCGGCTCCTTCGCTCTCAATCACGCCATCGCTCCCGGGCAGAATCGGCACCTTCGCCTTCTTCATGGTCTGGCGCGCGGTGGATTTTTCGCCCATCATCCGCGTGACTTCAGGAGGAGGTCCGATGAACTTAATATTCGAGGCGCGGCACACCTCCGCGAAGTTCGCATTCTCGCTCAGCAGCCCGTAGCCCGGATGGATTGCATCCGCGCCCGCAATCTCCGCGGCCGAAATCACCGCCGGAACATTCAGGTAGCTGTCCCGCGACGGCGGCGGCCCAATGCAGATCGCCTCATCCGCAAACCGCACATGCAAGCTGTTGCGGTCGGCCTCGGAGTACACGGCAACCGTGCGAATCCCCATCTCCTTGCACGCGCTGATCACGCGCAATGCAATCTCCCCACGATTGGCAATCAATACCTTACGAAACATGCAATTCCCTTACTCTTCTTCGCTGAATCAGTCTATGAATTGTCATCCTACGACCTAGCCGGAGGATCTGCTTCTCGCTCGCAGCGGAAATAACCCTTACGACTTCACGGCAAACAGCGCCTGTCCATACTCGACCGGCTGTCCCGGCTTCACAAACACCTTCACAATCTCTCCCGCGGCGTCGCTCTCAATCTCATTCATCAGCTTCATTGCCTCGACAATGCAAAGCACCTTGCCAACCGAAACCTTGTCGCCAATCTGCACGAATTGCTCCGCATCGGGCGACGGAGCATCGTAGAAGGTCCCCACAATCGGCGACTTCACAATGTGCGCGCCCGCATGAGGATCGGCCTCAACCGCTGCTGCGGCAACCGTCTCAGCCGACGCCGCAATATTCACGGGAGCAGCAGCCGGCACCGGGGCCGCTGCACTTGCACCCTTCGCAGCCGCCAGCAACGCAGCCAGCTGCGCTGCGTCAATCCCCGAAGCTCCGGCCGCTGGCGTCTCGCCCGCAAACCGCAGCCCTACCTTCAGGTCGGGCCGTTCCATCTCAAACTCTGCAATCCCGCTGGCCTTCAGAAACTCGACCAGCTCCCGCAACTCCTGCAAATCCTTACCTTCCATACGTTCCAACTCCTCGTCTATCGTGACGCCTATCGTTACGCCCATGACCATGGGCTCTGTACCCGGCTCTACAGCTCCATCCATGCCTTTGGACTGGCTGCCGTCAGCACCTCACCGCCGCCTTCGGTCACCAGCACCATATCCTCAATCCGAACTCCAAACACTGCAGCCGACTTCCCATTTCCCGGCTTCCCGGCACGCGAACGTGACACATTAGAAAGATACGCTCCCGGCTCAATCGTAATCACCATCCCCGATTCGAGCACCTGTTCCTGCTTCGCCGCAATCCTCGGCCCTTCATGAATCTCCAGCCCTACGCCATGCCCGGTGGAGTGCGAAAATTCCTTCTCCAGCCCCGCCTTCCGCAACACCGCCCGCGCCGCCTCATCGACCTCGCCGCAACTCACTCCCGAACGAACCGCCGCGACCGCCGCCTGCTGTGCTTCCAGCACCGAATGATACACGTCCCACTCAAAGTCGCTGCCCTTGCCCAGGTGGACCGTGCGGGTCATGTCCGAGCAGTACCCACCCAGCAGCACCCCAAAATCCATCGTCACAAAGCCCCGCCTCGGCAGCTTCGCCCCCGTCGCACGGCCATGCGGCAGGGCAGACCGCTCGCCACTCGCCACAATCGTCTCAAAGCTCATGGCCTCGGCTCCGTACATCCGCGCCTTGAACTCAAGCTGCGCCGCGACCTCGGCCTCCGTCGTTCCCGCCACGACAAACTCCAGCACGTCCGCGAACAGCCGGCAGCCCAGCGCCGCCGCCTTGCGCATCTGCGCGATCTCATCCTCGTCCTTCACCTGCCGAATCCTCGCCACCAGGCCATCCGTCGCCACCAGAAAACTTCGCCGCAGCGACGAAGGCAGCGCCTTCTTCATCGCCTCCATCCCCGTCACCGTCGTCTGCCCGGCATCGAACGCGCACTTCGTCACGCCCGCCCCCGCCAGCCATTCCACGGCCTGCACCGCTGGCGACTTCTTATCGATCACCACCCGCAAACCCTCAGCTTCCGCCCTGGCCTGCGTCGTATACCGTCCGTCCGTAAACAACGCAGCTCGTCCGCCCACCATCGCGACCGCTCCGCTTGACCCTGTAAACCCGCTCAGATAGCGAACATCCGGCCCGTGGGTCACAATCAGCGCCTCTGCGCCAGCCGCCGCCCCAGCCGCCATCGCTCTCTTTCGTCTCGCTCGTTCGCGCATCCCACGATTCTACCGATTTGGGTGACATCTACCCAAGTTTTGCCATCTATGTCTCATAGTGACCATCTTCGGCACCTATGCCAGCTATCATGACTTCTATGCCTCGTGTTCCCCGCCGTCCCCGCCGTCATGCGGAGACCCCCTCTGTTACACGCCGCGCTTTCATCGCTTCGGCTACTGCTGCTGGCATCGGCCTCGCCGCGTACTCTGCCACCTTTGCGCGCCACGAATTCGAGATTACCCGCCGCACCATCCCCATCCGCAATCTCCCTGACGCCTTCCAGGGCTTCCGCATCGTCCAGATGAGCGACATCCACCTCGAGGAGTACACCGAGACCTACTTCCTAGAGAAAATGGTCGCCCAGGTCAATGCCCTCCAACCCGACCTCGTCGTCATCACCGGAGATTTCGTCAGCCGTGGGCCATTGTCCCACTCCGTCGCCTGGAAAGCCGCAGGAACCGCTGCCGAGATCCTCTCCACCCTCAAAGCGCCGCAGCGCTTCGGCATCCTCGGCAACCACGACGTCGGTGTCGGCGCCGAGCACGTCATTCGCCCCCTCGAGGCCCACGGAACCCCCATCCTCGTCGACAGCTATACTCCGATCCAGCGCGGCGGCGACGTCTTCTGGCTCTGTGGCGCCGACGACGCCGGAACCCGCAGGCCTGACCTCAACTACGCCATCCCCGCCGGGCCCCACGCGCCCGTCATCTTCATGTGTCATGAGCCCGATTATGTCGACAAGGTCGTCCGCCACCCCCGCTTCCCGCTCATCGACCTCATGCTCTCCGGCCACTCCCACGGCGGCCAGATCCGCCTGCCCTACATCGGCCCGCTGATCCTTCCCCCCATGGGCCAGAAGTACGTCGAAGGCATGTTTTACTTCGACCACATGCAGCTCTACGTCAATCGAGGCATCGGCACCGTCGGCCTCCCCTTCCGCCTCAACTGCCCCGCCGAACTCACCGAGTTCACCCTCGCCCGGGCGTAACGAATCTCTACTCTACAAACCTACCGCGCGCTCGCTGCCGGCTTCTTCTTCCCCGGTTCCACCATCGCTCCCTTCGGCACTACGCCACTCTTCTCATCCATCCAGCTATCCAGCAGGCTCTTGCGAAAACGCCACCGGTTCCCCAGCTTGAACGCCGGCACAAACCCCTCAGATGCATAACGGTACAGCGTATCCCCGCTGATCCCCAGGTAGTCCGCTGCGTGGCGAATGTCCATGACCTCGCGCAGCGCCAGTTGCCCCTGTGTTCCAGTTGCCATAAACGTCTCCAGTCTTGGGTGAATCTTCCGGGTTTCTCCGAGTACCTCCCGTTGTACCTGTTTTTCCACAGGTCGACAAGACTTTTCCCCGTGCCGATGTCTCAGCATTGCCACTCTTGACCAATTGGTACACACCCCAAAATCGCCTCAGCAGCATCCGCAGACTTGGCCGCGCCACGCCGCCCGGCCTTCCTTCAGCAGCAGCGGGATCGCCACCAACGCCGCAACCGAATCGAACCAGCCGATGTGGAACCACGCATTGATCGAAAGCCCCACCAGCACAATCGCCGCAAGATACGCGCAAGTAGCTGATTGCACAGCATCGGCAGCCATCGCCGCATTCCCGCTCCGCCGAGCCTCACTGCGCTTCAGCGTCGCCAGCACCGGCATCACCACCAGCGCCGCCAGCGTAATCCCCATCCCCATCCGGCTAGTCTCCGGGCGAATCCCCAGCACCAGCGCGCCCACCGCCAGCACTCCCACCACCCCGGCGAGCACAAAAAGCAGCACCCCAGCCCACCGCGCGGCGTTCCGCTCAGACAGCCGAACCCACGGCAGAAACTGCAACAGCACCACGCTCGCCGACAACAACTCCACCAAGCTATCTGACCCAAACGCCGCCAGCGCCGGACTATGGGCCGCCGCCGCCGCGTACAGCGATACACCGCACTCGACCAGCATCCACGCCAGCGTGATTCCCTGCAGCCAGAAGACCATCGTCGACTGGCGCACCGGGACGCACCTCGCCCCGCTGGACATCGCCTTATCGGACGTCACCCGCCGCGTATCGATCTGGATTGGTTCTGACATCTCTATCCCCACAGCATAGCTCCGAATCCGGCGAGCCCGCCAGGTTACGCCTCGCGCTCCCACCACCCCGACCGGCACTCAACCCCGCGAACCACCTCACTCGGCTCGCCCGGCTGCGGCAGCCACAGCCCAAAGCCCTTCTCCGCGGCCAGCTCCTCGATCCGCTCCACCGGCTCCTTCCACCCATGCAGCGCCAGGTTGAACAGCCCCCAATGGATCGGCATCAACAGCCCGCCTGTCCCTCCAGCGCCACCTCTACCCATGGTCTCGAACGCCTTCACCGCATTGTCCGGCCCCAAATGGATGCTCGACCACAGCGGGTGAAACGCACCAATCTCCAGCATCGTCAGGTCAAACCCGTCATACTGCGCGGCAATCTCTCCAAATCCCTCCCACCAGCCCGAGTCCGCCCCGTAGAATACCCGATGCTCCGGCCCCTCGATCACATACGATCCCCACAGCGTCTTATACCGGTCAAACAAACCTCTCCCCGAGAAGTGCCGCGACGGCCACGCCGTCAGCTTCAGCGCCCCCACCTCCACACTCTCCGTCCAGTCGAGTTCCGTAATCTGGCTCGCCTTCACTCCAAATCTCTGCAACCGCCTTCCCACCCCCAGCGAAGTCACCCACCGCGCCCCGGACGCAGCCTCCAGCCGGGTCAACTTCCTCACCGTCCCCGCGCCAAGATGGTCGTAGTGGTCGTGCGAGATCAGCACCACATCGATCTTCGGCAGCTCCTCGAGCGCAATCGTCGCTTGAAAAAAACGCTTCGGACCCATAAACGAGAACGGGCTCGCCCTCTGCTCCCACACCGGATCCACCAGCACCCGCAGTCCATCAATCTCGATCAAGGACGCCGAGTGGCCAAACCACGTCACCCTCAGACCGCTCGCTGGCGGCACCGCATACACCGCCGGATCCGTATGAAACGGCCCCATTTGCCGCCGCGGCTCCACCTCTGCCTGGTTCTTCAAATACTGCGGCAGCACTTTGTACGCCGTGCTCAACCCGCCCACCACCGTCTGCTCCGGATTCAGGAACTTTCCCCCACGCTTTTCTGCCCGCTTTAGCTGTGTCATCGCTCTATTGGATGCACCGTTCGGCTCACGGTCTCAAGACCTTTCCTGTCTTGACTCGCTTCTCCGCCCTCGCCGGTGCGTCTTTGGCTACGGGAGAAAGTAAAACGGGTTCGGCAGCTTCACGCTCACGCCGGCCTGCGGATCGCCCAGCAGATCGCTCCACTGGTCGCCCACGCTCATCACAATCCTATATCCCTGGGCGACAATCCTCCGCCGCTCTTCCGACTTGTACGCAATCGTAGCCATACGATTCTCCTCGTCCTTGCGCAGCGAAAGCCCCCTCCATCCAACGAACCCCGCGGCCTCCAGGTTCTTCTCCGTCGCAGCAGTCTGGTCCATCGGCGCTCCCAGCCCCGGCCTGCCCGTAATGAAGAACACCGCCGCCCCCGCCGCCTTCGCCTCTTTGAACAGCCGCAGCGCTCCCGGAATCGCAATCGCAGCCTCCGGGCTCACGACCCAGCTATTGAACATCGGCCCAACGTACCCGAAGTCCTCGCGCTGCATCTCGCAGTACCCCGACAGCGCCGTCTCGTCGATATCCATCACCACCGCCAGCTTCTCGCCCGATCCGGCCCGTTCCGCCGCAACCCGCATCGCCAGCGCCTTCTCCGCCCGCTTGTACTGTGCATCGAGATCTGCCCAGTAGCACCCGCCATCCCCCACGCAATCGGCATAGTCCGCCAGCCGGAAGCGTTCAATCCCAAAATTCTCCAGCGGCTCATCCGCCAGCAGTGCCTGCGAATTCCGAGCTCCCAGCAACTGCTCAGCCTTCGCCGCTTCGGCCGTCATCCGCCGCGCCGGAGCCTTCTCCACCCCACACACCGGAGGCCCATAGTGGTCGGCCGGCACCACCGGAGCCTGCGCCGCTGGTACCTGCACCACCGGAGCCTGCGCCGCCGCCACACCGACAATCAGCCAGCAAACACCAGCCCGTATCCCCCGGCCCCATCGTCGCTGTCTATTCTCCCCCATACATCGCATTGATCTTGTCCTTGTAATTTTCGAGAATCACCCGCCGCTTCAGCTTCATGCTTGGGGTCAGTTCGCCGCTCTCGATATTCCACTCCTCCGCGACCACGCCCACTTTCTTGATCGTCTCGTGCTGCTCCAGTCCCGCATTCACCTTCTTCACGATGCTCTCGTATTTCTGCTTCACCTTGGGATCCTTCACCAGCTCCGACGCGCCCTTCGCAGCGATACCATTTTCATTTGCCCAACGCTCCAGCGCCGGCAGGTTCGGAGAGATCAACACCGCCGCAAACTTCCGCGAGTCGCCAATCACCGCAGCGTTCCCGACCAGCACATCGACCTTCAGCTTCCCTTCAATCGGCTGCGGAGCAATATACTTTCCGCCGCTCGTCTTGATCAGTTCCTTCTTGCGATCCGTGATCGAGAGAAACCCGTCCTCATACTTCCCGATATCGCCTGTCTTGAACCAGCCGTCGTCGGTAAACTCCTTCTTCGTCGTCTCTGCCTGCTGCCAATAACCGGCAAAGACGGCCGTCCCCCGCACCTCAATCTCACCATCGTCCGCGGTGCGAACCTCCATGTTCGGAACCACCGTCCCGACCGTCCCAACCCGATATCCATCAAACGTATTCCGCGCGATCACCGGCGAAGTCTCCGTCAATCCATACCCCTCGAAGATCCGAATCCCCATATCGAGGAACCAATTCGCCGAATCCATTCCCAGCGGAGCTCCCCCCGAAACCCAGATCTTCACCTGCCCGCCAAACGCCTCCTTCAGCTTGCTGTAGACCAGCTTGTTAGCGATCTTCCATCCCAGCGCCGTCGGAGTCTTACCCTCCATCAACTCCTGGCGATGTTTCTCTCCCTGCCTGATCGCCCAATTCATAATCTTCTTCTTAAAGCCCGTCGACTTATGCTCTGTCCCCTGCCGCACCTTTTCAAATACCCGGGGCACCGCCAGAAATATCCACGGCTTCACCGCCTTCATCGCTCCCACCAGGTCATCGAACTTGGGCAGATACGCAATCTTGCCGCCATTGCCATAGATCGCATAGTCCAGGTGCCGCGCCAGCGCATGGCTCAGCGGCAGAAACGAAATCGACGAATCGCCTTCCACCAGCCGCAGCCCGTCAGTCGAGTAGCGCAGATTGTCCGCCAGATTCTTGTGCGTCAACATCACGCCCTTCGGATCGCCGGTCGTCCCCGACGTGTACACAATCGTCGCCAGCTCCGCCGGGTTCGTCTGCTTCAGCATCGCATCGAACCCCGCATCCGGAGCCTCCAGCTCTGACCCGCGCTTCAGCACCTCCGGCACACTCGTCACATCCTCGAAGCTGCCCTCATCCAGCATCGCCACCCGCTCCAAAGACGGAATCTCGCCCGCCCCCACCAGCTTCGCGAACTGCTGCTTGGTCGAAACAAAGATCGCCTTCACGCCCGCATCGCGCAGAATATAGCCCATCTGCTCCGGAGTCAGCGTCTGGTACAGCGGCACATCCACCGCTCCAATCGCCAGCACCGCAAAGTCCACCACCGGCCACTCCCAGCGGTTCTCGCTTACCAGACCCACGCGATCTCCGCGCTGCACACCCCAGCTCTGCAGCAACTCCACCATCGCGCGCACCCGCCCATACATCTGCTGCGACGAGATCGGCTTCCACTCAGCACCGCTCTTCCACAGCGCAACCGTCGTATCGCCACGATGGCTCATCCCCAAAAACAAGTCGTTGATCGTACCGAAATCCAGCATCCACGCCTCTCTCTTTCTGTACGGCACGTCCTTGTACGGAACGTCGCCCATCCAACCGGCACAGGGCCGGCACCAGGTGCGACGTTTGCCCATGCTACTCGTTTGGATGCCGCTTATTCCAGAACGCCCTTCGATAAATATCTCTCCGCGGAATCCGGCACAATCGTCACCACCCGCTTCCCCTCGCCCAACTCCTCCGCAACCCCCACCGCTGCAAACATATTCGCCCCCGCACTCGATCCCCCCAGCACGCCCTCTTCCCTCGCCATCCGCCTCACCATCGCAAACGCATCCTCATCCGACACCATCACAATCCGGTCGCAAACGCTGCGATCGAACGTCGACGGAATCTCCGCTACCCCAATTCCTTCCACCCTGTGCGGCCCCGGAACGCCGCCCTGCAGCACGCTCCCCTGGCTCTCCACCGCAACCGTCAACACCCCCGGCAGCCGCCGCTTCATGTAGCGCGCGATTCCCGTAAACGTCCCCGCGGACCCCACCCCAATCACCGCCGCGTCGACACGGCCCTCCATCTGCTCAAAAATCTCTACCGCCGTCGTCTGCTCATGAAAGTCAGGGTTGGCAGGGTTCTCGAACTGCATCGCCGCAAACGCCCCCGGCGTCTCGCTCTCGAACTCCAGCGTCCGCCGGATCGCGCCGGCCATCAACTCACTCTCCGGCGTCCGCACCACTTCCGCGCCCAGCCCTCGCATCAGGATGCACTTCTCCTCTGCAAATCCCTCCGGAATATAGATCCGAACGCGATACCCGCGCTGCACGCCAATCAACGCCAGCCCCACCCCTGTATTCCCCGCCGTCGCCTCGCAGATCGTATCGCCGGGCTTCAGCACCCCGCGCCGCTCTGCGTCCAGCACAATCCCCAGCGCCGCGCGGTCCTTGATGCTTCCGCCCGGATTCATCGTCTCCAGCTTGGCCCAGATCTCCGCGTCGCTGCTGCCCACCAGGCGGTTCATGCGAACCATCGGCGTCTGCCCCACCAACTCCGTTACGTCTCTCCCAATGCGCATGCTTCTCTGCGTTCCATTGAGGCGGCCAGCGTGCTCCGTCACCTCAAAAGACTAACTGATCTCTCGCAACCTCATCCCCATCTCAATTCGGTCGGGAAGCTGCTCCCGGTGGTGTCGTTGGTGGCGGCGGAGCCTGCTTGCCCGCCTTCGGGAAGTATCCGGTGCGAGTCCGTACCTGCAATCCGCGATACCCCTTCTCCTTGGCCTCGACATGAATCGTCCGGTAGCTGGCGTCAGACAGTGGCTTCGAGGAGTGATATTCAATCGTGTACTGCGCTCGAATATCCGCCGCCACCTCCTGCGCAATCCCATCCACTTCCTTCAGCGACTTGGGAAAGAACGCCAGTCCTCCCGTCTGACCCGCCAGCTCCGTCAGCACTTCGCGCGAGTGCCTCGCCTCGCCATGGCTCACATCGTCGCCAAACAACAGCCCAATGCAATAAATCGCCGGCCCATCCAGATCCTGCACCCGCCGAATCGTCGACTCCAGCGTTGCGCTCGATGCGTTATCGTCTCCATCGGTCACAATCAGCAACACCTGCTTCGATCGCTTCGCATTCTTGGACAAATAGTCAGCAGACGCGATGACGGCGTCGTACAGTGCCGTCCCTCCACTCGATTTGATGTAGCTCAATCCCTGCTGCAGCTTCGGAATGCTGTCCGTAAAGTCCTGGTCGATATACGCCTCAGAGCTGAAATCCACCAGGAACGCCTCATCCTTCGGGTTCGACAACTTCACCAGGTCCAGCGAAGCCGCATCCACAGCCGCCCGCTTGTCGTACATCGATCCCGAACTGTCGATCAGGATGCCCAGCGACACCGGCAGATCCTCATGCCGGAACCCCACAATCTTCTGCGCCACGCCGTCTTCGAAGACATGAAACGCATCCTCTGACAACGAGTCGACCGCGTGCCCCGAAGCGTCGATCACCGACGCCTCCAGCCGCACCTCGGACGCATCCGTCCGCAGCGTAAACCGCCCGCCTTCCTTCGTAATCACACCCGTCTGCGCAGGAACCACGATCGGCCCCTGGCTCACCAACCCCGTATCCGGCGACGGCACCGGATCTGAATCCTGCGTCAGCGACGCTGCCTTCCGCGTCTGCACCGTCGGAGTCTGCCCCGCCCCAGTCTGACCCGTCGCACTCTGGCTCGCCTGCGACTGCGCCACGGCCAGCCCGCTCCCGCCCGCCATCAACCCGGCAAGTACGCCCATCCCTGCAATCCAAACCCAAGCTCTACAGCGATGGTGCATAGTACCTCTCGCGACTTTAATCGTTCAGCCCCGGGGTTCCGGAAGCAGCAAAGCCGTTTTCTTCAATTTACGCCAAGACTCTTCTCGCCTGCGCTCCGTCGGAGTGTACCCGATTTCCACACGAATCGTTTCGTTCGTCGCAGATTCCTCTGCGCCGCCAACCTCCTGCGTCGTCCTTCGCGCTCATCCGTTGCCTCTTCTGATGCCGCATCGCGCCGTCTGAGGTGCCTTGACAACCACAAACCGACCTCCCGACCCCGGCATTCCCCTGCCACCGAATCCCAGCCCTCCCCACAGGAAACGTTGACCCTGAGGGGAGCGTATGCTCTAATTCGCCCGTTCGCCAAAATACATTTCTATATTTTCTACAGCAGCCACCACCACTTTTCGACAGGTACCAGGAGGAACTTCCTTCCATGAACTTCGGCGCAGTCGCAGCAATCTTCTTCAGTTTCCAAGATGTCCAGTCCAGTAGTCCAGCACCCATCCCGGCAGCCCTTAACAGCAGCGACACCATCTGGTTGTGGATTGCTCTTAGCGTCGGCGTCCTCGCCCTCCTCGCTGCCTTCATCCTCGCCCGCACCGTCCTCGCCGGAGACACCGGAACCCCCGAAATGCGCGTCATCTCCGACGCCATCCGCGAAGGTGCCGAAGCCTTTCTCATCCGCCAGTACCGCACCATCGGCATGATGGCCGTCATCCTCGCCGTCATCATCTTCATCGGCTACCGCCTCTCGCCGAACACCCACGACCTCGCTGCCCGTACGGTCATCAGCTTCCTCGTCGGAGCCATCTGCTCCGGCCTCGCCGGCTTCACCGGCATGTACGTCTCCATCCGCGCGAACATCCGCACCGCCTCCGCCGCCCGCTCTTCCCTCAACAAGGCGCTGCAATCCGCCCTCCGCGGTGGCGCCGTCACCGGCCTCGTAGTCGTCGCCCTCGCCCTCATCGGTATCGGCGTCCTCTTCCTCTCCTTCGGCGGCCTCAACAACCCCCAGCACGTCGTCTACGAGCTCGTAGGCTTCGGCTTCGGAGCCTCGCTCGTCGCTCTCTTCGCACAGCTCGGCGGAGGCATCTACACCAAGGCCGCCGACGTCGGCGCCGATCTCGTCGGCAAAGTCGAAGCCGGCATCCCTGAAGACGATCCCCGCAATCCCGCCGTCATCGCCGATCTCGTCGGCGACAACGTAGGTGACTGCGCCGGCCGCGGAGCCGACATCTTCGAGTCCACCGCCGCCGAAAACGTCGGTGCCATGATCCTCGGCGCCGCCCTCTACCCGGTCTTCGGCATCAAGGGCATCCTCTTCCCGCTGATGGTCCACGCCGTCAACCTCATCGCCTCCATCATCGGCGTCGCCGTAGTCAAGACCAACGACGCCGAAGACCCCATGCGCGCCCTCAACCGCGGCTTCTACGTCACCTCCGCCCTGGCCCTCGCTGGCTTCGCGGGCATCGTCTACAAGATGCTCGACGGCCCCGGCGTCCAGCCCATGTACCTCTTCCTCTGCGGGGTCATCGGCCTCGTCACCGCCTTCCTCTTCGTCTGGATCACGCAGTACTACACCGAGAGCCGCTACCGCCCCGTCCAGTCCATCGCCGAAGCCTCCCTCACCGGCCCCGCCACCAACATCATCTCGGGCCTGGCCGTCGGCATGGAAACCCCCGCGATGCCCGTCATCGTCATCTGCTCGGCTTTGCTCCTCAGCTACTACTTCGGCGTCAAGGGCCTCTCCGGAGTCCATCTCCCCGGCATCTCCAACTACGTCAAAGGCATCTATGGAACCGCTATAGCAACGATGGGGATGCTAAGCTGCGCGGCCTACATCCTCGCCATGGACACCTTCGGTCCCATCACCGACAACGCTGGCGGCATCATCGAAATGTCCAACCAGCCCGACTCCGTCCGCGACAAAACCGACAAGCTGGACTCCGCCGGCAACACCACCAAGGCCCTCACCAAGGGTTACGCCGTCGGTTCGGCCTCACTCGCCGCCTTCCTCCTCTTCTCCGCCTACCTCGAAGAGATCAAGGCCCTCGTCACCGCCAAGGTTCAGGTGGCCGCCGCCGCTGGCATCCCTTCCTACATGCCGCCCGGCTGGTCCTTCACCAACATCAACCTCGCCGAGATCCCCGTCTTCGCCGGCGCGATGCTCGGTGCCATGCTGGTCTATCTCTTCTCGTCCATGGCCATCAAGGCCGTTGGAAGAACAGCGCAAATGGTCGTCAAGGACGTCCGCGACCAGTTCCGCGAAAACCCCGGCATCATGGCCGGAACCTCCAAACCCGACTACGCCCGTTGCGTCTCCATCGTCACCGGCGCAGCCCTCAAGGAGATGGTCCTCCCCGGCATCCTCGCCGTTGGCCTCCCGGTTGCGGTAGGCCTCATCTTCCGCAACTTCAGCGGCGTCTACGGCGCAGGAACGGAAGTCCTCACCCGCGCAGGTTTCTCCACCGTTCCCACCATCAACGGCATCCCCGTCAACCTCGGAGGAGCCACCGCAGTCGCCGGCTTCCTCATGGTCGGCACCATCTCCGGAGTGATCCTCGCCATGCTGATGAACAACGGCGGCGGCGCCTGGGACAACGCCAAGAAGTGGATCGAAACCGGCCAGTACGGCGGCAAAAAATCCGACGCCCACAAAGCAGCCGTAGTAGGCGACACCGTAGGCGATCCCTTCAAGGACACCGCCGGCCCCTCGCTCCACGTCCTCATCAAACTATTGGCGACGATTACGCTGGTGCTCGCTCCACTCTTCCTCTAAGATTGGCTGCAACTTCAGATCAGGCCGTTCGACCCATCCGGTCGAGCGGCCTTTTCCGATCCACAAGACCTCCACTCCCAAGGAGCCCCAAATGTCCAGCGTCCGCCTCCTCATCGGCACCCGCAAAGGCGCCTTCGTCCTCACCTCCGACGGCACTCGCAAGTCCTGGAAGATCGACGGCCCCCATTTCCCCGGCTGGGAGCTCTACCACCTCAAAGGCTCGCCCGTAGACCCCAACCGCATCTACGCCTCCCAGACCTCCGGCTGGTTCGGCCAGCAGATCCAGCGCTCCGACGACGGCGGCGCGACCTGGAACCCCGTCGACAACAAGTTCACCTACGACGGCACCCCCGGCACCCACCAGTTCTACGACGGCACCCCCCACCCCTGGGAGTTCAAGCGCGTCTGGCACCTCGAGCCCTCCCTCACCGACCCCGACACCGTTCTCGCCGGAGCCGAAGACGCCGGCCTCTTCAAATCCACCGACGGCGGCAAGAGCTGGGCCGAACTCCCCGGCCTCCGCACCACCGAAACCGGCCCCCAATGGCAGCCCGGCGCCGGCGGCCTCTGCCTCCACACCATCCTCCTCGACCCCACCAACCCCGACCGCATCGTCATCGCCATCTCCGCGGCAGGTGCATTCCGTTCAGACGACGCCGGCAAGACCTGGAAGCCCATCAACAAGGGCCTCTACTCCAAGTACATCCCCGACCCCAACGCCGAAGTCGGCCACTGCGTCCACCACATCGCCATGAATCCCAAGACGCCCAACACCCTCTTCATGCAAAAGCACTGGGACGTCCTCCGCTCCGACGACGCCGGCGACCACTGGACCAAAATCAGCGGCAACCTCCCCACCGACTTCGGCTTCGCCATCGACGTCCACTCCCACCAGCCCGAAACCGTCTACGTCGTCCCCATCAAGAGCGACTCCGAGCACTTCCCCCTCGACGGCAAGCTGCAAGTCTTCCGCAGCCGCACCGGAGGCAACGAGTGGGAGCCCCTCACCAAAGGCCTCCCCCAAAAAGACTGCTACGTCAACATCCTCCGCGACGCCATGGCCGTCGACACCCTCGACGACTGCGGCATCTACTTCGGCACCACCGGCGGCCAGGTCTACTGGTCCCCCGACGCCGGCGACACCTGGACCGCCATCACCCACGACCTCCCCGCCGTCCTCTCCGTAGAGGCCCAAACGCTCCCTTGAAGCCCACCCAAACACTGTCATCCTGAGCAAAGCGCAGCGTAGCCGAAGGACCCGCCACCACGTCCGCAGCGCCACTTAAACCCAGCGCCTTTTCCACACCCATGCCCACAATCCGCGTCGAACTCCCCCTCCATCTCCGCCGCCTCGCCGACCTCCCCGGCCACGAAGCCGCGCTCGCAGTCCCAGCCCCGATCACGTTAAGCTCCGTCCTCGACGCTCTGGAAGCTCGCTACCCCATGCTGCGTGGAACCATCCGCGACCACGTCACCCTCAAACACCGCCCCTTCCTCCGCTTCTTCGTCTGCGAAGAAGACTGGTCCCACCTCCCCACCGACACGCCCCTCCCCGACGCCATCCTCACCGCCCGCGAACCCCTCATCATCCTCGGCGCCATCGCTGGCGGCTAGAGATCCTTCCCCATCACCACGAAATAAAGTCCATCCCTAAGCGGTGTTCCTAAAAACTTTTCATCCCCAAGAGGAACCGGCTCTGTCTCCCCCGTCAGCGCGTATCCCCTCCGTTCATACCAGGCGATCAGTGTCTTTCGCGCGGACAACACCGTCATCCTTATCCGCCGTCCGTCCCGCTCCCGCACCAAATCTTCCGCAGCCGCCAGCACCCCAGCCCCTCGCAGCGCCGGTGCAAAAATTGGCCGCAACGACGAGTGCTTCTGCGGCTCCGGCAAAAAATACAAAAAATGCCACGGCGTAAACGCCTAATCTCGATCGGCGATGATGATTCACAGCATCCGGTCGACACGGATTTAGACTAAGCTCTACAAAGGGAACGAGCCCGGAGGCACCATGCCTGTTAGTGAACGAAATAACAACCGTGTTATGGCACAAGACCAGATGTCAACATCTATGGCGCAAACCATATTGGCTGAAGAGACCAGAGCCTTCGGAAATAAAGCAGCGAAGCTAAGCCTTCAAACAGCAACAGCGGCTTTCGTCCACGCGAAGCAAGCCCAGCATCAG